>Ga0187890_10000200_pt1 | contig 42920 bp, 42 predicted proteins | sample June2016WEW_21_1_FD_133005 | JGI IMG/M metagenome (GOLD analysis project Ga0187890, IMG submission 133005) | Peatland microbial communities from SPRUCE experiment site at the Marcell Experimental Forest, Minnesota, USA - June2016WEW_21_10 | ecosystem: Environmental > Terrestrial > Soil >... | reverse complement strand
TGGAACCCCGCGCAGGTAGGTTAGCGCGCTTTCAGGCGCGGGGAATCATGCGAATCATTCTTTTGGGCGCGCCCGGGTCCGGCAAGGGGACGCAGGCGCAGCGGCTCGTGGACAGTTACGGCGCGCCGCAGATCTCGACCGGTGACCTTTTGCGCGAGGCCGTGGGCCGCTCAACGCCGCTCGGGCAGAAGGCCAAGGCCGCCATGGATGCCGGAAAACTGGTGGACGATGCCACGGTCCTCGGCATGATCCGCGAACGCATGACACGGCCCGACGTGCGCAAGGGATTCATCCTCGATGGCTTTCCGCGCAACATCGCGCAAGCTGAGGCACTCGGGCGGCTGCTGGAGGAGCTCAAAAGGCCGCTCGAAGCGGTGGTGCTCCTGAATCTCGATCTTAAGGTGCTGTTCAAGCGCCTGACCGGCCGGCGTATCTGCGAGGGCTGCGGACGAGTCTTCAACATCTACACGGCGCCTGCCGGTGCGTTCGCCCATTGTGACAAGTGTGGCGAAAAGGCGCGGCTCATCCAGCGCCCCGACGACCGCGAGGAAGTGATCGGCAAGCGCCTCGAAGTGTTCGAGGCGCAGACCAAGCCGCTCATCCAGTATTACAAGGACGCCGGACTCCTGCGCATCGTCGACGCCGACGCCGACGTCGAGACGGTGTTCAAGAGCATTCAGCGCGCCGTGGCGGGCGCCGCAGCGCAGCCCTGAGCCTCGCGGTCTTGCGCGAGGGCCGGCGCCGCCGCTCCCACTCAAAGCGTCGCGAGTAATTTCTCTCCGATCTCCGCGCGTCGCCAGCCCGTGAGGACCGGCACGTCGCGATCGCCGACCGCCAGGGCTTTGAGCTCGCCGCGCGTCGCCAGGATCTCGGAGCTGATGCCGAGCGCGGCGGCATGGGCGTCGACCAAGCTGGCGAGGCGTCCGGCGAGGGCTTTCTGCTCAGGCGTCGGGCGCAGATCCGTCGCGGGCGCGGCGTCCGTCGCTGCGCCCGCGCTGTCGCGCAACTCCTCGAGCAGGCCCTCGACGAGGGCCTCGCTCATGGGCCGCCGGGACGAGAGGGCCGCGTTAAGCGCCGCGGGGCTCTCGGGCAAGCTCTCCGCAGTTCTGAACAGTGCTTCGTCGGCGAGGATCCAGCCACGCGGTAGATTTCGCAGGCGCGCGGTCTTCTCGCGCCACACGGCAAGCACCTTGGCGCGCTCCCGCATCGCCGGCGGGAGATTCTGCAAGGCACGCAGCCGCCTCCATGCATCCGCGGGATCGGGCTCGTAGAGCGAGGGATCCTCGAGCGCGCGACAGTCCTCGATCACCCACTGCTCGCGGCCGAGCGCCCGCAGACGCTCGCTCAGCCGATCCGCGATCTCGTTTAAGTAAGCGACATCGTCCGCCGCGTACTCGAGTTGCGCCGCGGTGAGTGGACGGCGCGACCAGTCGGTGCGGGTCTGCCCCTTGGGCAGGCTCACGTCGAGCAACGTTTTCGCCAGATCCGCATAGCCGATCTGGGGCTTGAGTCCGATGCATCCGGCCGCGATCTGAGTATCGAATATCGGCGAGATCACTCGTTTCACGCTCAGGTAGAACGCCTCGACATCCTGGCGGGCGGAGTGGATGACTTTGCGCGCGGCGAGCCCGTTGAGCGCGGGCACCAGCGGATCGAGACTCCCGCAGCGCAAGGTGTCCACACACCAGACGCGCCCGCCCGCCGCGAGCTGCAGTAGGCACAATTCCGGGAAGAACGTCCTCTCACGCATGAACTCCGTGTCGAGGCCGATCGATTCGCAGCGCGAGAGGGCGTGCGCCAGCCCTGCAAGCTCCTCGTTCCGCTCGATCCAAATCACATCGGCCATGCCGTCGATCCAGTACAATTTGAGGGATTCATTATGACCGAATCGAGCGATGCTGAGATTTGCAAAAGCGTTTTTGGACATCGCGCTCTGGCGTAAGTCGCCCGCCCAGCTTCCCGCCTCGGTGCTGCTGCTCTGCCTGGTCGCGGCCGCCGCGGCGCTGCTCGAGGTGATCGGCGCGCTGTTGCCCGCAGCTCCCGCGGGTGAAATTCTCACGCGAGTCGCGCTGGCCGTGATTTTGCCGCTCGCCTTCGCGTGGGTGGTGCTGGCCGTCGCACGCCAGAGGCAACGATTCTTGCAGACCGGCACGGCGCTCCTGGGGGTCGCCGTGCTTGCGGAGCTGGTGCTCTATCCGCTGGGGACGTTGCTGAATATGATCGGCTTCGAGGGCCCCGCCGCGGTTCCCCTCGGGGTGCTCCTCTTGGTGGGGCTCGTATGGTACTTGCTCGCCTGCGCGAACATATGGCGAGCGGCCCTCGATGCGCGGCTCGGCCTGGGCGTAGCCATCAGCGTCGGCTACCTGTTGTTGTCGATGGCCCTGGAGCAGCAGCTGTTGCCGAAGTCTTGACCATGCACGTGCACATTCTAGGAATCGCGGGGACCTTCATGGGGGGCGTGGCGGCGATCGCCAAGGCCGCCGGCTTTCGGGTCACGGGCTCGGACCTCAACGTTTATCCGCCGATGAGCGATCAGCTTACCTCGCTCGGCATCGAGCTCATCCAGGGGTACGGCGCCGAGCAGCTCGATCTCGATCCCGACATCGTGGTGGTGGGCAATGCGTTGAGCCGTGGCCGTCCGGTGATCGAAGCCTTGCTCGATCGCGGAATGGCCTACACCTCGGGGCCGCAGTGGCTCGCGGAGCACGTGCTGAAGGATCGCCACGTGCTCGCGGTTGCGGGGACGCACGGCAAGACCACCACGGCGAGCATGCTCGCCTGGATCCTGGAGCATGCGGGCCTCGAGCCGGGTTTTCTGATCGGCGGCGTACCGAGCAATTTCGACGCAACGGCGCGCCTCGGCGGCCGTGGGCGCGGCGCGGCGCACGGGGCGGCGCAGCGGCGCCCGGCGCATTTCGTGATCGAGGCGGACGAGTACGACACCGCGTTCTTCGACAAGCGTGCCAAGTTCGTGCACTACCGGCCGCGAACGCTGATTCTCAACAACCTCGAATACGATCACGCCGACATCTATCCCGACATTGCGGCGATACGCTGGCAGTTCGCGCAGCTCCTGCGCACCGTGCCCGGCTCGGGTCGAGTACTGCGCAACGGTGCCGACGCCGAGATCGAGGCCGCGATCGCTCAAGGCTGCTGGACGCCGTGCCAGACCTTCGGGCTGCGGGCGGCCGATGAGTGGAGCGCGACGCTCGCTCCGGGTAAAGCGTGCGCCGAGTTCACCGTGCTGCGTGACCGCCGCACGGTGGCTGAGGTGCGCTGGCAGCTGCTCGGCGAGCACAACGTCATGAACGCGCTCGCGGCGATCGCGGCGGCCGATCACGTCGGCGTTGCGCCCGAGCGCGCGGCGCTCGCCCTGACGCAGTTCCGCGGCGTGAAGCGGCGCATGGAGATTCGCGGTACCGTGGGTGGCGTGACGGTGTATGACGACTTCGCGCATCATCCGACGGCGATCGAGACCACGCTCTTGGGCTTGCGCGCGCGCTTGCCGGATGCGCGCATCATTACCGTGCTCGAGCCGCGCTCGAACACCATGAAGCTCGGCGTCCATCGCGACGAGCTCGCGCCGGCGCTCGCCGCGGCCGACAGCGCCTGGTTCCTGAACGCGCCCGGTCTCGGCTGGGACTTGGCCGCCGCGCTGGTGCCCTTGGGGAGGCGCGCCCGGCTCGAGGGCACCGTGGAGGGATTGGTGGAGGGCATCGTTGCAGAGGTGCGGCCCGGCGATCAGGTGCTCGTCATGAGTAACGGCGGGTTCGGAGGGCTGCATGAGAAGCTCCTCGCCGCGCTCCGCGCGCGCGAGGCCGCGCGTGCTCCGGGGTCGCGGTGACCCAGATCCCGCTCTTTCCGCTCAACATGGTGCTGTTTCCCGACGGCCCGTTGCCGCTGCGCATTTTCGAGACTCGCTACTACGACATGGTGCGTCGCTGCATGCGCGAGGGCTCCGGGTTTGGGGTGGTGCTGATCCGCGAAGGCCTGGAGTCGGGCCCGGGCGATACCGAGGTGTACGAGGTAGGTACGGTGGCCGATATCACCGACTTCCATCAGCTCGCCGACGGACTGCTCGGTCTGTCCTGCGTCGGCCGGCAGCGCTTTCGCATCGTTGCGCGCAGCCGGCAAGCGGACGGTCTGAATCTCGGCGAGGTGAACTGGATCGAGGCGCAACCCACGCTCCCCGTGCCGGCGCGTCATGCGCGGCTGCCGGCGCTGCTGCGGAGTGTCTTGCCCCAGCTCGGCGAGGTGTATGCGACCATCGACATGCGCTTGGACGATGCCGCGTGGGTGGGACACCGCCTTGCAGAAATCCTGCCGCTGCCGCTCGCCGACAAGCAGAGCTATCTCGAGATGGACGATCCGCTCGAGCGTTTGGACAGGTTGGCGTTGCTCGCGCCGCTCGGCGCGCCCGACGCATAGGGTACCCAGGCACCCCGCGTCGACCACAGAACGAGAGCGATGGCCGCCCCCCAGGGAAGGAGCCAGTAGCCGAGCAGCCCGTCGAATCGTCCGACCCACGCCGAGTGCGTGGTGCCCGAGCCGGTGGCCTCCTGGAGCAATCGAAGCACCACCACCCAGCCCGCATGCAGGCCGATCGCGACGGCGATGTTGCCGGTGAGAATGCGCGTGCAACTCAACACCAGGCTCACGGCCATCCACGCGAGGAACGAATCGATCACGCTACCCGGATTCGCGAGCGGTGCGAAGGAGCGCGACAGCAAGTCGAAGCCGCTCATCCAGTCCGGGGCGTCGATGTGCGTCTTCGCAAAGAAATGCAGAACGGCGAATAGCGGCGCGATGAGCCAGAGCGCCGTGCCCTCGCCCGATTCGCGCGCGATGGCGCTGTGCAAGGCGCCGCGCATCACCGTCTCCTCGATCAACGCGACCGCCACGCCGGAGGAGAGCGCAACGAGCGCGAGATGCGCCAAATGTGCGGGGGAGGCGAGCGCAGCCGGATCGGAAACGACGCGGATTCTCTGCGCGAGCAGGAAGGCGGCGCCGGCGCTCGCCGTGACGATGCCGATGGCGCAGAAGCCGGCGGCCACCGCCCAAAAACGCCTCCACGGCAACCCGTAGCCGAGCTCGCGGCGGTTGGCGACGCCGAATCGCCTGCACCAGTAGACGAGTGCGCCGGCGGCTGCGAGCATTGCGATGCGGCCGTAGACGCGGTGAAACGGCCAGGGGGCGATGCGCGAGGTTAGCTCGAAAACGGGGTAGGCGATGGCGGCGGCTGCAAGCCCGGCTGCAACCAGCACTCCCAAGAACCACGCGAACGCCCGCACTCGATACGCCTGGCGATGCGGCTAGGAGCGCAAACTCGCGAACGTCTTCAGCGCCGCGGCAATGGTCGTGTCGATGTCGGCGGGAGAATGGGCGGCCGACACGAATCCCGCCTCGAAGGCGGACGGCGCGAAGTACACGCCCTCCTCGAGCATGCGATGGAAGAACCGCTTGAAGCGCTCGATGTCGCAGGCCATTACTTTCGCGAAGCTGTCGACGCGCCGCTCCGCGGTGAAGAAAAAGCCGAACATGCCGCAGACGTGGTTTGTGGCGAGGGCAATACCGCAGCTAGCGGCGGCGCCGGCGAGACGCTGCACGAGCAGATCGGTGCTCGCGTTCAGCCGCTCGTGAAAGCCCGGCACTGCGATGAGATCCAGAGTGGTCAGCCCGGCCGTCATGGCGACCGGGTTTCCCGAAAGGGTCCCCGCCTGGTAGACAGGTCCCAGGGGAGAGAGTTGCTCCATGATCTCGCGCCGGCCGCCGAACGCGCCCACCGGCATGCCGCCGCCGATGATTTTGCCGAGCGTGGTGAGATCGGGACGTACTCCGTAGAGTGCCTGCGCGCCGCCCAGGGCGACGCGAAAGCCGGTCATCACCTCGTCGAATATCAACAGCGCACCGACCCGATCGCATTCCTCGCGCAGCGTTCGAAGAAAGCCCGGAGCGGGCGTTACGCAGTTCATGTTGCCGGCGACCGGCTCGACGATGACGCAGGCGATCTGCGATCCGAGCTGGCGGAAGGCATCGCGCACCTGGTCGGAGTCGTTGAATGAGAGGGTCACGGTATGCGCCGCGAGCTCGCGCGGCACGCCGGGCGAGGTGGGCACGCCGAAGGTCAACGCGCCCGACCCGGCCTTGATCAGGAGCGAATCGGAGTGGCCGTGATAGCAGCCCTCGAACTTCACGATGGTCTCGCGCGAGGTGAAGCCGCGCGCGAGGCGAATCGCGCTCATGGTCGCCTCGGTGCCCGAGCTCACGAAGCGCACGAGCTCGATCGACGGCATGAGCTCGGTCACCCGCCGCGCGAGCTGTGTCTCGAGCTCCGTCGGCGCGCCGAAGGACAGACCGTCGGCCGCCACGCGCTGCACCGCCTCGATCACCTGCGGATGCGCGTGACCCAAGATCATCGGCCCCCAGGAGCCCACGTAGTCGATGAAACGGCGGCCGTCCGCCGCGACGAAGTGGGAGCCGGAAGCCCGCTTGAAGAAGATCGGCTCGCCGCCGACGCCGCCAAATGCCCGAACCGGCGAGTTCACGCCGCCCGGGATATACCGACAGGCCTCCTGATACAGGCTCATGCTCTCTCCTGTTACGCCGCCAGCGCCGTGGCTGGCAAGTCGAGCCGCACCTCGAAGCCGCCTCCCGCGCGGTTCGCCGCGCGCGCCGTCCCACCATGGGCTTTCATGACCTGAGAGGTGATGGCCAGACCGATGCCTTCGCCGCCGGTGTCGCGATCGCGGGATTCGGCCACGCGGTAAAACGGCTCGAAAATGCGCTCGAGCTCCGCCGGTGGCACTCCCGGACCGCGGTCGCGAATCGCGATCGTGAGTCCCGCCGGGCTGCGCTCGACCTCTACGTCCACGGGCGCACCCTGCGGACTATAGCGCACGGCGTTGCGCAGCACGTTCTCGATCGCGCTGCGCAGGAGCTCGCGGCTGCCGCTCACGACGCCGCCCGCCGCCCCATGGGTCTGTACCCGGCAGCCCTTGGCGGTGCCTTCGAATTCGGCATCCCGCACGACTTCATCGATCACCTCGTCGACGTCGAATGCCTCGCGCTCGAAGGGGACGTCGGTGGCGGTGAGGCGCGCGAGCTTCAGAACCTGGCTGATGAGGCCGTCGAGACGCTCGATCTCGCGTTCCATGCGATCGAGCTGACGCACGGTATCGGCGCTCGGCTGACGCGCGAGGCCGAGCGCCAGACGCATCCTCGCGAGCGGCGAGCGCAGCTCATGGGAAATGTCGCGCAACAGCTGCGTGAGCGCGCCGCGATTGGCCCGCAGCCGATCTGCCATGGCGTCGAAATCGCGCGCGAGGACCGCGAGCTCGTCCTTGCGATCCTCGAGGCCCGCGCTCACGCGTACGTCGAGCTTCTCGCCGGCGAGCGCGCGCGCGCCCTCCCGCATGCGACGGATCGGCGCGCTCAGATGCTGCGCGAGCCACCAGCTCGCGAACGCGCTTACCACGAGCGCGATGCCGAGAATGCGCGCCGAGATCCCGGGCAAGCTCAGCGCGCCGAAGATGCTCGGGCGCCGCGGCACCAGCAGCACCGTATAGGTGGTGCCGTCCGGCGCCACGATCTGCGGCAGAGCGCGCTGCGGGCGGAAGTTACGGGGCGGTGGCCGCGCAGGCGACGAACTCGACAGGTCCGCGTCCGGCGGCGGCCCCGCAGGAGGTGGCCCCGCAAGTGGCCGCCCGGCGGCCGCCCCCGCCTGCAATGTTGCAGCGTCGGCCTCGGACATCGATTCGCGGAAGAATTCCAGGCGCCGCGCGGCACTATCCGAGAGCGGGCGGCCGAGGATGTCCTCGCCGTTCGGACCGATGATGTACAGCTCGCGATCGGCCATGGAGTGCCGATTGGGGAGGAGCCAGGTGCGCAGCGCGTCGACCCCGCCTTTTGCGAGCACCTCCGAGGCCTGTATCGCCATCGCCGGCCGGCGCTGGAACTCGCGCGACTCGTATTCGCGCGCGGCCACCGTAAAGGTCACCGCGATGCTGCCGGCCACGATGATCGCCATGGCGATCCAGAACAGCACGAAGATGCGCACGAACAGGCTCTGCATACGTGACCTATTTCGGCGCGCAGGTGAGCGTGTAGCCCGAGCCTCGCACGTTCTTGATCTCCGGATTCTTGCCGGCCTCGAGCTCGAGCTTGCGGCGCAGATTGCTGATGTGCGTGTCGATGCTGCGATCGTAGGGGACGAGCTTGCGGCCGAGTGCCTGCTCGGTCATCGATTCGCGCGAGATCACCTGTCCCGCGGATCGCATCAAGATCTCGAGTACGCGAAACTCTGCGCCCGTGAGCGCGATCGGCCGCTCCGCAACGCGGACCTGATGCATGCCCGCATGCAGCACGATGGGCCCGACGGTGATCTCGTCTGCGACTCCGCCGCGCGCGGGACGGTTGCTCGCCCGGCGCAAGATGGCGCGGATGCGCGCCACCAGTTCGCGCGGGTTGAAGGGCTTGCTGAGATAGTCGTCGGCGCCGAGCTCGAGGCCGACGATCCGGTCCACGTCGTCGCCGCGTGCGGTCAGCATGAGAATCGGCGTGCCGTGAGAGGCACCGAGCTTGCGCAGCACATCGAAGCCGCTGACGCTCGGCAGCATCACGTCGAGGATCAGGATCTCGAAGTCGTTGACCTCGAGCTCGGCGAGCGCATCGCTGCCGTCGTGCACGCTCTTGACCTCGAAATGTTCTGCGCTCAGGTACTCACCGAGCATCTGACAAAGTTCGCGATCATCATCCACCAGGAGCACGCGCGGCTCGCGCGCCGTCGATGCGGTATCCGACCTGTTGAGCGTGCTTGTCATATGCAAAATCCCCACCTTGACCGCAGTTTCCCGCCATCTTCCTGCCTAGTAAACGAATTGACAATTCTTTGCATGCGGCCCACCCAACATTGCGTCAACACCAGATTTGCCGCAGCCGTTTGAACGTAGACTGTTCATCACCGTAACGCGAGGAGAAAGTCCCAATGTTTACCGTACGAAAAGTCGTTCCCGCCCTCTGTCTGGCAGTCTCGATGTCGGGTCTGGCGGTCTACGTGGCTAGCGCCACGGCCAGCACGACGCCGCCGCCCGCCGCGGGCCCGGCCGGGCACCACTGGCGTGGGCATCACCACGGCGGATTCATGCATATGGTATTGCACAAGCTGAACTTGACGGACCCTCAGAAGGCGCAGGTCAAGTCGATCATGGCCGGCGAGAAGAGCCGGTTCGAGGCGCTGCGGACGAGCTCGCAGACGAATCGCGAAGCCCTGGCGAGCACGGCGCCGACCGACACGGCGGCCTATGGCGCGCTCATCGCGACGGCCCAGAAGAATGCTGCGACGCGCATCCAGCTCATGGGCGAGACCTGGACCAACATCTATCAGAACGTGCTCACGCAGACGCAGCGCGATGCAATCCCGGGCATCGTCGCCGCGGCGAAGGTGCAGCACGAGCAGCGGATGGAGCAATGGAAGGCGGAACATTCGTCGGCTGAATCGACAGGCCAGTAGACCGAGGTCAACGTTGGGCAGCGCGAATTCCGTCTTTCTTGAGCAGCTCGATCACGCTGTCCTGCCCCACGAGATGAGCGGTGCCGACGATGACGAGGTAATTCTTGTCATCGTCGAGCATCGCCTCGATCTTGGCGATCCACTTGCGGTTGCGGGCTGCCACCAGCGACTGATATAGCGCCGGGTCTTTGCCCAGGTCGGATTTGATCTCGGTCTGGAACCATCCCGTGTCGCCGTGCCGCCAGGCCTGCACCATGTCGTTCACTTGTTTCGGCAGATCATGAGCCTGCTCCAGGCTCGACATCATGTATTCGGCCTGTGCCTCCATCGGCATCGCCTCGAAGATCGCCATCTGCTCGTGTGCGGTCTCGAGCCCCGCGATGCTCTTGCCGTCGCCGCGGGCGCGCCCCATGAAGAACATCTCGACGCCCGATTGCGCATCGAAGCCGAGCTGCGCGAGTTGCATCTGAGAAACCGCCTCGGCGACGAACCACGGTGCAAACCCGCTGAACATCGACAGGTCGAGTCCCACCTCGCGGACCAGGTCTTGCGCATGCGCGTAGCGGGCGGGTCCGACGATCTGCTGCAGAGTCTTTCCCTCCGGTAGCGCCGCGCTCTGCAGCATCTCGGTCTGCACGTCCGGGGACTCGATCTCGTTGAGATCGATCTCCATGACGAGCGACTTCGAGTCCCGATACGCGTCCATGATCACCGGCGCGAGCGGGTAATCGCTCGCACGCAGCGTGTGAATGGAGCCGAGCACGTACACGATGTTGTGTTTGCCGTGCAGCTCCCAAAGCGAGTGGAGTCCATCGTCGGCGCGTGCGGGCGAATCGGCGTGTACGAGGGAGCCACAGAGCATCGCGCCCAGCGCCCACAGCCACAGCGTCGCGAGATTTTTGCTTCGGCGCCTGCTCAAGTCCGAGCGCATGTCGAGCGCAGTACTTCAGCGCCCGGCGACGGCGTGGCGCATCTGCATCCCGTTCACCCAGCGCACCGTGGTCTCGATGCGCCCGTCCGGATGCAGGGCGAAGGGTCGGTACGCCGGCGGCCGTGAGTCCACGGCGAATCGGTCGCTCTTCGGCAGGAACTGTGCCCCGGTGGAAGGGGTCGCGAACAAGCGAACGCTACCGCGCAGCGAGTCGAGCTCCTGATGCACGTGCCCCCACGTTACGGCGCGCACGTGCGGGTGCCGATCGATGATGCGCCAGAAATCCTCGGGATTGGCGAGGCCGACGCTGTCGAGCCAGCGGCTGTCCATGTCGATCGGTTGGTGATGCAGACACACCATGGCGTGCTCGCGCGCTTCGTGAAGCGCACGGTCGAGGCGCTCGAGCTCCTGGAGCGTCAAGCGACCGCCCGCATGTCCCGCATCGTAGCTGTCCAGCATGACGAATTGCCAGCCTGCCGCGCGGTAGGTGCCGCACACCTGGAACGGCGGACCGGACAGCGCGCGGCGCATTGCTTCCGGCTCGTCATGGTTGCCCGGGATGCACAGAACGGGCTTGGGGCAGTTACCGAAGATGCTGCGGAAGCGCAAATAGCCGGCCGGGTCGTCCTGGACGAGATCCCCGGTGACCAGGATCGCAGCATAGTCCGGAACTTCCATGAACGCGTCATCGAGCACGTTGCGCAGGCTCGAGTCCGTTTCCACGCCGCGCAGCTTCGCGCTGGCGTGGCCATACAGGTGCGGGTCGGTTATTTGTAGAATTTTCATACAAAAAAATGTTAGCAAATCAGAGCGCGACCGACGGTGAACTGGATCATGACGGCGGCCACGAGCCGCGATACATAACGGGACCGCCGGCACACGCCGTGTGATCGCGTTCCCTCCCGGCGACTTCAGGAATGGGAACGTGTTCGCTAATAGTGACTGCAATTACGGGCACGTGTTCCCTCGTGGAGCCTGAATTACGGAACGAGGTGCACTCGCCAAGCGCCGTTCCGCCGCAAAGAGAGACCTGTGTCCCGATATTGATGATGCGGGGCGCATCGGGGAGAATGATCACCCGTTCCTCCGGAAGAAGCCGCCATGCCCACCCACCGTGAGCTTGCCAACGCCATTCGCGTTCTGACGATGGATGCTGTCCAGAAGGCCAGCTCGGGTCATGTCGGCGCGCCGATGGGCATGGCCGACATTGCCGAAGTCCTCTGGCGCGACGTGCTTAAGTTCAATCCCGCCAATCCGTCCTGGTGGGATCGCGACCGCTTCGTGCTGTCGAACGGACACGCCTCGATGCTGCTGTATTCGGTGCTGTATCTCACCGGCTACGATCTTTCCATCGAGGAGATCGAGCGTTTTCGCCAATTCGGCTCCAAGACGCCCGGTCACCCGGAGCGCGAAGCTCACTTAGGGGGGGTCGAGACCACCACGGGACCGCTGGGTCAGGGCTTCGCCAACGCGGTGGGCCTGGCGCTTGCGGAGCGTTCTCTCGCGGCCACCTTCAATCGGCCGGGCCACACGATCGTCGATCACCATACCTATGTATTCATGGGCGATGGCTGCATGATGGAGGGCGTTTCCCACGAAGCGGCCTCGCTCGCCGGCATGCAGAGGCTCGGCAAGCTGATCGCGGTGTACGACAACAACGGCATCTCGATCGACGGCAAAGTAGCCGGCTGGTTCGGCGACAACACCGCCGAGCGCTTCGAGGCCTACGGCTGGCACGTGCTGCCGAAGGTGGATGGACAGGACCGGGACGCCGTTGCGAAGGCTTTCGCGGACGCGCGGGCGGTCACCGATCGGCCGTCGCTGATCTGCGCTCAGACCACGATCGGCTGGGGTGCCCCGAACAAGCAGGGGACCGCGGTCATGCACGGCGAGGGCATGGGAAATGACGAAATGGCCGCCGCGCGCGTGCACCTCGGCTGGAAATGGCCGCCCTTCGAGATCCCGGCCGACATCCGTGCGCAGTGGGATAGACGCGAGACGGGTGCGCGGGTCGAGCAAGAGTGGCGTGCCCGGTTTCAGACGTACAAGGCGGAGTTCCCGAAGGAAGCGGCCGAGCTCGAGCGGCGCATGGCCGGGGCCCTGCCGTCGGGATTCGGCGACAAGGTTTCCGCCTACGTTAGGCAGGCACAAGAGGAGGGCAAACCGCTCGCGACGCGACAAACCTCGAACGCGGCGCTCAATGTCCTCGGCCCGCTTCTGCCGGAACTCATCGGCGGCTCGGCGGACCTCACGCCCTCGAACGGCACGCTGCGCAAGGATTCGGTAACCCTGCTGCCCGAATCTCCCGCCGGCAACTACATTCACTACGGCGTGCGCGAGTTCGGGATGTCTGCCATCATGAACGGCATGAGCGCGCACGGAGGATTCATTCCTTACGGCGGCACATTCCTCACCTTCTGCGACTACTCGCGCAATGCGCTGCGTATGGCGGCGCTCATGCAACTCCGGGTGAATTTCGTGTTCACCCACGACTCGATCGGACTGGGCGAGGACGGGCCCACCCATCAGCCGATCGAGCAGCTCGCGGGTCTGCGGGCGATTCCCGAGATGGCAGTCTGGCGGCCGTGCGATGGCGCGGAGACCGCAACCGCCTGGGCGGCGGCGATCGAGCGCGCCGACGGCCCTACCTGTCTCATATTCACCCGCCAGGCCGTCAATCCCCAGCCGCGAAGCCCCGAGCAGCTTGCCGCGATCAAGCGGGGCGGGTATGTGCTGATCGACTCGCAGGGACCTCCGGAGGTCATAGTCATCGCGACCGGATCCGAGATCGGCATTGCCGCTGATGCGGTGCGCAGCGCCGCAGGGAAGGGGCGCAAGGTGCGCCTCGTGTCCATGCCGAGCACGACCACTTTCGATCGGCAGGATGCGGCCTACAAGGACAGCGTGCTGCCGCCCTCGTGTGTGCGCCGTGTCGCCGTCGAGGCGGGCGCGACGCAGCCCTGGTGGAAGTACGTGGGACTCAAGGGCCAGATCGTCGGCATCGATCACTTCGGCGCGTCGGCCCCGGGCAAGGAGTTGTTCAAGCAGTTCGGCTTCACGCCGGAGCGCATCCAAGAGGCGATCGACAAGACATTGGCGGGTTGATCCGCCGCGGTTCAAGATTGGCACCAAGAGGGGAACGATCTGATGGCAATCAAGGTGGGCATCAACGGTTACGGCCGCATCGGCCGCAATATCCTGCGAGCCCTGTATGAGGCGAAGCGCTCGGGCGAAATACAAATTGTCGCCATCAACGATTTGGGCGATGCGAACACCAATGCTCACTTGACGCGCTACGACACCGCCCACGGCCGCTTCGATGGCGAAGTGCGCGTCGACGGCGATTCGATGGTCGTGAACGGCGATCGCATCCGCGTGGTAGCGCAGCGCGATCCGACGAAGCTGCCCTGGAGAGAGCTGGGCGTCGACATTGTTCTCGAGTGCACCGGCTTGTTCACGAGCAAGGCCAAGGCCTCGGCGCATCTCGCCGCGGGTGCCAAGAAAGTGGTGATCTCCGCGCCGGGCGGCGAGGACGTCGATGCGACCATCGTCTACGGTGTGAACGACAAGATCCTCAAGGCCACGGACACCGTCATTTCCAACGCCTCGTGCACGACCAATTGCCTGGCGCCGCTCGTCAAGGTGCTGCACGAAGGCATCGGCGTGGTGCAGGGCGTGATGAACACGATTCACTCCTACACCAACGATCAAGTGCTCACCGACGTCTATCACACGGACCTGCGGCGCGCGCGCTCGGCAACCATGTCCATGATCCCGACCAAGACCGGCGCCGCCGCGGCCGTAGGGCTCGTGCTGCCGGAGCTCAAGGGCAAGATCGACGGCTTCGCGATCCGTGTGCCGACCATAAACGTGTCCTTGGTCGACCTGTCTTTCATCGCCGCCCGCAAGACCTCCGCCGACGAGATCCACAAGCTGGTAAAGACGGCCGCCACCGGACCCCTGAAGGGCATTGTTGCCTATAACGATCAGCCGCTCGTGTCGGTGGATTTCAACCACGACCCGCACTCCTCGATCTACGATGCGACGCTCACCAAGGTGATCGAGGGCACGCTCGTGAAGGTGTGCTCCTGGTACGACAACGAATGGGGCTTCTCCAACCGCATGCTCGACACGGTCACAGCGTGGTCCAAGGCCAAGTGAGGGAGGGCGTCGACGCCAAAATTCCATGAAGATCATCAAAATGACCGGCCTCGATCTGAAGGACAAGCGCGTGCTGATCCGCGAGGACCTGAACGTGCCCATCAAGGACGGCGAGGTCGGGAGCGACGCGCGCATTCGTGCGGCCCTTCCCACCATCCAGGCCGCTCTTGCGGCGAAGGCGCGGGTCATGGTGATGTCGCACCTCGGCCGTCCAGAGGAGGGTAAGTTTGCCGAAGAGTTCTCCCTGGCTCCCGTGGCTCGGCGGCTCACGCAACTGCTCGGAGTGCCGACGCCGCTGAAGCGCGATTGGTTGGACGGTGTCGCCGTCGCGCCCGGCGAGGTGGTGCTGCTCGAGAACGTGCGCTTCAACAAGGGCGAGAAAAAGGACGATGAGCAGCTGTCGCGCAAGATGGCGGCGCTCTGCGATGTCTACGTGATGGACGCGTTCGGTACCGCGCACCGCGCGGAGGCGAGCACGCATGGTGTGGCGAAATACGCGCCGGTCGCGTGCGCGGGACCGTTGCTCGTGAGCGAGCTCACGGCGCTCGAGACGGCGCTCGAGAATCCCGCCCGCCCTTTGCTTGCGATCGTGGGCGGCTCGAAGGTATCCACCAAGCTCACCGTGCTCGAGGCGCTCCTGTCGAGAGTCGACCAGATGATCGTCGGCGGCGGCATAGCGAACACGTTCCTCGCCGCGCAAGGCTTCAACGTGGGCAAATCCCTGCACGAGCGCGAGATGCTCGACATTTGCCGGCGCCTGATGGAGCAATCCCAACGCCGCGGAATCGGCATACCGATGCCGACCGACGTCGTGGTGGCCACCGAGTTCTCTGCGGTGGCCGAGGCAGACGTCAAACCGGTGGGCGCAGTTGCGAGCAACGAGATGATCCTCGACATCGGCCCCGACAGTGTGGAGCATCTGTCCAAGCTCATCGCCGAGGCCGGCACGGTACTCTGGAACGGTCCGGTGGGCGTGTTCGAGTTCGATCAGTTTGGGGAGGGCACCCGCACCCTCGCGAACGCGATCGCCCGCAGCAAGGCGTTCTCGCTCGCAGGCGGAGGCGACACGCTCGCCGCCATCGAGAAGTACGGCGTCGAGGATAGCATCTCCTACATTTCCACCGGCGGCGGCGCATTTCTCGAGTTCGTCGAGGGTAAGAAGCTGCCCGCGGTCGACATCCTCGAGCGGCGGGCGGCATGAGTTTCATCCTGCGTCGGGCCAAAATAGTCGCGACGCTGGGACCCGCTACGGATGACCCGAAGGTGCTGAACGACGTGGTGCGCGCGGGCGTCGATGTGGTGCGCGTCAACTTCTCGCACGGCCAGCTCGCCGATCACAAGCGCCGGCTCGATCTCGTGCGCGATGCAGCGCGCACCGCCGGGCGCTACGTCGGCGTGCTCGGCGACCTGCAAGGACCGAAGATCCGCGTCGAGCGCTTCAGGGCGGGCAAGGTGCAGCTCACCGACGGCGCGGAGTTCATTCTCGATGCATCGCTCGATGTGGACGCGGGCGACGAGCATGCCGTCGGCATCGCGTACAAGAAATTGCCCGCCGACGTCTCGCCTGGTGACGTGCTGTTGCTGAACGACGGCCAGATCAGCCTGCAAGTGCAAGCGATCCGGGGACCGAGGATCAGCACGCGCGTGTTGGTGGGCGGGGAGCTCAGCAACAACAAGGGCATCAACCGCCAGGGCGGCGGACTATCGGCCGGCGCGCTGACCGACAAGGACCGGCAGGACATCGAGCTCGCGGCCGCGCTCAAGGTCGATTACCTCGCCGTATCCTTCCCGCGCGACGGCTCGGACATGAACGAGGCGCGCAGCCTGCTGCGCACCGCCGGCGGCCACGGCTTGCTGGTCGCCAAGATCGAGCGCGCCGAGGCGGTCAAGAACCTCGCGGACGTCGTGCGGGCGAGCGATGCGGTGATGGTGGCGCGCGGCGATCTGGGCGTCGAGATGGGGTTTGCGGAGCTTGCGGGTCTGCAGCGCCAGATCATGCTCGAGTGCCGTCATCAGAACCGCGTGGTCATCACCGCGACGCAGATGATGGAATCCATGATCACGAGCACCATTCCGACCCGTGCCGAGGTGTCCGACGTCGCCAACGCCGTCATGGAAGGCACCGACGCCGTCATGCTGTCGGCGGAGACCGCCGCGGGCAAGCATCCCGCGAAGGTGGTCGAGGCGATGGCGCAGATCATCTGCGGAGCCGAGAAATATCAGGGCGCTCACGTGCGCATCCGCCAGCGTAATACCGGCTATTTCGAGCGGGCCAACGAGGCGATCGCCGCCGCCGTCATGTACACCGCCAATCATCTGCACGTGCAGGCCATCGTCGCGCTCACCGAGTCCGGCGAGACCACCTTGTGGATGTCGCGCGTGCGCTCGGACATTCCGATCTACGCCTTCACCCGGCACGAGGCCACCCGCAGCCGGGTGACGCTCTATCGCGGGGTGTACCCCGTCGCTTACGACGTCACCGAGAAGGACCGCGACGCGCTCTACTTCTCCATTTTCCGCTCGCTGCTCGACCACAAACTGGTCAAGGAAGGCGATCTCATCATCCTCACCAAGGGCGAGCTCAAGGGCGTCGCCGGAGGCACCAATTCCATGCAGATCCTGCAAGTCGTGCGCAACTAGCGCGAGCGAGAGAAACCCTTTGAAAGACCCCAAGCAGCCGGAGTTTCGCGGCACCGACCGCTACATCGCGACGGAGGAGCTCATGGCCGCCGTCAACGCCGCGATGGTGCTCGCGCGACCCTTGCTCATCAAGGGCGAGCCGGGCACGGGCAAGACGCTGCTCGCCGCCGAGATCGCGCGCGCGCTCGAAAAGCCCCTGTACGAGTGGCACATAAAGTCCACCACCAAGGCGCAGCAGGGCTTGTACGAGTACGACGCGGTGTCGCGCTTGCGCGATTCGCAGCTCGGCGACCCGCGGGTCAAGGACATTCGCAACTACATCGTTAAGGGTAATCTCTGGGAAGCGTTCGAGTGCGACTTGCAGCCGGTGCTCCTCATCGACGAGATCGACAAGGCGGACATCGAATTTCCGAACGATCTCCTGCGCGAGCTCGATCGGATGGAATTCTTCGTCTACGAGACGCGGGAGACCGTGCGAGCGAGGCACCGGCCGGTGATCATCATCACCTCGAACAACGAGAAAGAGCTGCCCGACGCGTTCTTGCGCCGTTGCTTCTTTCATTACATCCGTTTCCCAGACGAGGCCACGATGACGCGCATCGTCGATGTGCATTTTCCGGGCTTGAAGCGCGACCTGCTGCGCGAGGCGCTCACGACCTTCTTCAAGGTGCGCGAGACGCCCGGCCTCAAGAAAAAGCCGACCACCTCGGAGCTGCTCGACTGGATCAAGCTGCTGCTCGCCGAGGACATCCCGCCGGAGGCCTTGCGCAGCGACGATTCGAAGAAGCTCATCCCGCCGCTTTACGGCGCCCTGCTTAAGAACGAGCAGGACGTGCACCTCTTTGAGCAGCTATTGTTCCTCAATCGCCGGAATGCTCGTTAGGTTCTTCCTCCTGCTGCGCAGCGCCGGCGTGCCGGCGACGATCACCGAATTGATGACTTTGCTCGAGGCGCTGGCGCGCGGTCTCGGTGAGGCGAGCGCCGAGCGCTTCTATCATCTGGCGCGCACCTGCCTCGTCAAGGACGAGCGCTATTACGACCGCTTCGACCGCGCCTTCGCTGCGCACTTCAAAGGGGCGGAGGACATCTTCGCGCATCTGTCGCGCGAGCTGCCGGCCGATTGGCTCGAGAAGATCCTGGTGCGTGATCTCACCGACGAGGAAAAGGCGCAAGTTAAAGCCCTCGGCGGTTGGGACGAGCTCATGGAGACCTTGCGGAAGCGCCTCGAGGAGCAGGAGGGCCGCCACCAGGGCGGCAACAAGTGGATCGGCACCGCCGGCACCTCGCCCTTCGGCGCCTACGGCTACAACCCGGAGGGCGTGCGGGTGGGCCAGAACGCCTCGCGCAATCGCAGCGCGGTCAAGGTGTGGGACAAGCGCGAGTTCGCGAATCTCGACGACGGCGTCGAGCTCGGCACGCGCAATATGAAGCTCGCGCTGCGCAAGCTCCGCAAGTTCGCGCGCCGCGGCGCACCCACCGAGCTCGCCTTGCCGGAAACCATCGACGCGACCGCACGCTCGGGAGGATGGCTCGACATCAAAATGGTGCCGGAGCGTCACAACGTGGTGAAGGTGCTGCTGTTGCTCGACATCGGCGGCTCGATGGACGATCACGTGAGGACCTGCGAGGAGCTGTTCTCGGCGGCGCGCAGCGAGTTCAAGCATCTCGAGCATTTCTATTTCCACAACTGCCCGTACGAGGCCCTGTGGCGCGACAATCGGCGCCGTTTCCGCGAACATGTCGGCACGGTGGAGGTGATGCGCACTTATGCATCGGACTACAAGCTCATCTTCGTCGGCGACGCTACCATGAGTCCCTACGAGATCGTGCACCCGGGCGGTAGTGTCGAGCACTGGAACGAGGAGGCCGGGCGCGTATGGCTCGAGCGCCTGACGCGCGCCTACCCGAGATTCGCCTGGATCAACCCACGGCCCGAAGCACACTGGCGGCAAACGCCGTCCGTCGAGATCATCCAAGACATCCTCGGAGGACGCATGTACCCGCTGACGCTCTCGGGGCTCGATGATGCAATCGATGCGCTCAGCTCGAGAGGCCCTCAGGTCCGGTGAGCGATCAATCTCAAGACCCCTCGCTCGGCCTGGTGCTGACGGGCGGTGGTGCGCGGGCCGCTTATCAGGTCGGCGTGCTCAAGGGTATCGCCGAGCTCCTGGGCCGCGGCGCCCGCAACCCCTTTCCGATCGTCACCGGTACCTCGGCCGGGGCGGTGAGCGCCATCGCGATTGCCTCGGACCCGGCGCATTTCCGCCATGCGGTATATTCCATTGAGAAGGTGTGGCGGGAGTTTCGCGTCCATCACGTGATCAAGGCTGATCTTGCGAGCGTGCTCAAGTCGGGGCTTCACTGGATCCTCGCGCTGCTCTCCGGAGGCTGGCTGGTGCATCCGCCGCGCTCGCTGTTCGACAACACGCCGCTGTGGGAGCTGCTGCGCAAAAACCTCGATTTCGACGGCATTCCGCGCGGCATGTACAAGCAGCATCTGCAGGCGGTCGGTATCTGCGCGACCAGCTACTCCGAGGCGGATTCAGTCACCTTCTACGCGTGCGCCGGACCCATTGAGCCGTGGACCCGAGCGGCGCGCAAGGGCGCACGGGTGCAGCTCACCCTCGAGCACCTCATGGCGAGCCTGTCCATTCCGTTCCTGTTTCGCCCGATCTTCCTGCATCAGCAATACTTCGGCGACGGGGCTATGCGCCAGACCTCGCCCTTGAGTCCGGCCATCCACCTAGGAGCGAACCGCTTGCTGGTGATCGGGGTGGGCGATGCCGCCGCGGCAGGTCTCGGCATGCCCAAGACCCGCAGTGAGCCCACCTTCGGACAGATGTTCGGGTTCATGCTCGATTCGCTGTTCATGGATCAGCTGCACTCCGATCTCGAGCGATTGAGCGGCTTCAACGAGCAGCCGAACGCGCAGCGGATCGAGGCGCTGGTGCTGACGCCATCGCGGGACCTGGGCGATATCGCCCAGCGCTACCGCTCGGAATTGCCGGCCAGCATCCGCGCGCTCATGCGCGCCATGGGCGCGAGCGCCGGCAGCACCAGCGCCGCGACGCTCCTCAGCTACCTCCTCTTCGAGCGCGGCTATACCCGGGAGCTCATCGGCCTCGGGCTCGCCGATGCGCGCGCACGGGCAGAGGAGATCCGCGCGTTCTTGGCCGAGTCGCAGGTCAAGGCTACGGCAGCGAGTCGTGCCGGGTGAGCACGTGCGGGTAGCTGCGCCGGAAATGCGCGGCTAGCTCCTCGGCGATGTAGACCGAGCGGTGCTGTCCGCCGGTGCAGCCGATGGCGATGGTCAGGTAGCTGCGATTCGCCTGCTCGAACTCCGCTATCCGCAGGTCCAGAAACTCGGCGATGGAATCGATCATCGTGCGTACGCTGCGATGCCCTGCGAGATAGGCGATGACCTGTGCATCGCGCCCGGTGAGATGCCGCAGCGAAGGGTCCCAGTAAGGGTTCGGCAGGCTGCGCACGTCGAATACGAAATCCGCATCCCCCGGAATCCCGTGCTTGTAGCCGAACGACTCGAACATGAGCGAGACCCGCGCTTCGCCCTCGCGCGCGAGGCGCTCGCGGATGCGCTCGCGCAAGGTGTGCACCGTCATGTGCGACGTGTCGATCACGAGGTCCGCGGCGATGGTTATCGGCTCGAGGAGCTTGCGCTCGGTGTCGATGGCCTCGCGCAGGCTCACCTCGGCGGAGACGAGAGGGTGCTTGCGGCGCGTCTCGGCGTATCGCTTCAGCAGCACCTCGTCGCTTGCGTGCAGGAACAGCACCTCGCAGGCGATGCCGCTGCGCCGCAGCTCCCCGACCAGGGCCGGGATAGTGTTTATCTCGTTGGGACGGTTCCGGGCGTCGAGGCCCACCGCCGTGCGGCGGTAGACCTCATCGGTGCCGCGGATGGTGTGCGCGATGAAGGGCTTGAGGAGCGCCGCCGGGATGTTGTCCACGCAGTAAAAATCGAGGTCCTCGAGCTCATGCAAGGCCACGCTCTTTCCGGAACCGGACAAGCCGCTGACGATGACCAGACGCATGCAGGCGAGGCGCCCGCGCTCCCCGCTTCAGGACGAGGAGCGGGCCTTGATGACCTCCTCGGCATGGTGGTCGGAGACTTTTTCCTTGTGCTTCTTGACGCAGCGGTCGAGCTTGTCGGTGAGCGCGTCGATCGCGGCATACATGTCGCCGTCGGTGGCATCGGCGTAGATCTTGTTCCCGCGCAGCATGAGCGTGGCCTCGGCCTTGTGACGCAGCTTCTCCACGGTGAGCACGCAGTGCACATCGATGAGCTGCTCGAAATGTCTGGATATCCGCTCGAATTTCTTGAGTACGTAGCCGCGGAGGGCGGGAGTGACTTCGACATGATGACCGCTGAGATCGAGCTGCATGGTTTCCTCCTATCGCTTCACACACTTGACATGTTCGAATCCTACGACGCGCGGACTTGAGCGCGTTTGCGCTCGTTGGAGGGCGCTATTTGCATGCCCTCGCGGTATTTGGCGACCGTGCGCCGCGCGACCGGGATGCCCTCGCGCGAGAGGATCTCCGCGAGCTTGCTGTCGCTCCACGGGATCTCCGGATTTTCCTGGGAGATGAGCTTCTTGATCTTGGCGCGGATCGCGGTCGAGGACATCTCCGTGCCGTCCGCGGCCTCCACGTGGCTGGAAAAGAAATAGCGGAACTCGAAAACGCCGCGCGGGGTGTGCATGTATTTCGCCGTGGTGACGCGCGAAATGGTCGACTCGTGCATCTCCACGGCTTCCGCCACGTCCCTGAGGATCAAGGGCTCCATCGCCTCCTCGCCCAGCTCGAAGAAGCTCGTCTGGCGCTGCACGATGCAGCGTGCCACCTTGACCAGGGTCTCGTTGCGGATTTCTAGGCTGCGCATCAGCCAGCGGGCTTCTTGCAGCTGCGTGCGCAACATGGCGTGATCCGGAGCGCGCGAGATGGCGTTCGCGTAGCTCTGATTGACGCGCACGCGCGGTACCGTCGCCTGGTTGATCTCGACGGTCCAGCCGTGATCGGTGCGGCGCACGAACACATCGGGGATCACGTACTCCGCCTGCGCGGGATTCACGGCGGCGCCGGGTCGAGGATGGCAAGAGCGCACCAGGGCAAGCGCCATCTCGATATCGCTCTCGCTGCAGCGAAGCTGACGCCGCAGGAGCACGAGCTGCTGGTTCGCGACGAGGTCCAGGTGCTCGAGGGCCACGCGGATGGCGATGTCGCGCGCCGGGGTATCGGGATGCAGCTGGCGCAGCTGCAGCGCGATGCACTCACCCAGGCTACGGGCGCCGACGCCGGCCGGCTCGAGGGACTGCACCGCCGCGAGCACCCGCTCGACGTCCTCGTAGCTCGCCTCGATCTCGGGGCGGAGGCTCAGGCGGATTTCCTCGAGATCGTCATGCAGATAGCCGTCGTCGGTGATCGCATCGGCGATCACCCGGGCGATGGCGAGATCGGTCGGGGACAGCTTGGCGAGCTCGAGCTGCTCGATCAGCTGCTCCTGCAGGGTCTGGCCGTGCTGGTCGCTGAAGTCGGTGCTCCTGTCCTCACCCGACCAGGGACTGTCCGAGGGGCCGCTCGTCTGCTCGCCCCAGGCCTCATCGGCGATCTCGACCTCGGGTTCCTCGCGCTCATCGGCGGAGCTGACGGCATTACCGTCGAGCTCGGCGTACTTCTCCTCCGCCGGCGCCTCTTCGCGCGCGCCCTCGGGCGGAGTCTCGAGCGGGGGATCGAGCGCGAGCTCGTCCTCGGCCTCGAGCATCACGTTGGTCTCGAGGGTCTCGCGCACATGGGCCTGAAGATCGAGGGAGGGGAGCTGCAGCAACCGGATGGCCTGTTGCAGCTGCGGCGTCATGGTCAGCTGCTGGCCGACTCGAAGCTGCAGACTTGGCTTCAACATGATTGTTCGCGATCCAAGCCTACAATTTGAAATCCTGACCCAAGTACACCTCACGGACCTGCGGGTTGGCAAGAATCTGATCCGCAGAACCCGATGTAAGCACGGTTCCCTGACTGACGATATAGGCGCGCTCACAGATACCCAAGGTCTCACGGACATTATGGTCCGTAATCAGGACGCCGATCCCCTTGTCGCTTAAGTGTCTGATTATTCTCTGGATATCGGACACCGACAAAGGGTCGACGCCGGCAAAGGGCTCGTCGAGCAGAATGAAGCGAGGGTCGGCGGCCAGGGCGCGCGCGATCTCCACGCGGCGGCGCTCGCCCCCCGACAAGCTCATCCCCAGGCTGTCGCGCACGTGCCCGATGTGCAGCTCGTCCATGAGCTCGGTCAGGCGCGCCTGGCGCTGCGCCTCATCGAACCCCGACCGGGTCTCGAGAATGGCCATGATGTTACTCGACACCGACATACGCCGGAATACCGAGGGCTCCTGCGGGAGGTAGCCGAGGCCGAGCTGGGCGCGCCGGTGCATGGGAAGGTGCCCGATGTCCCTGTTGTCGAGATAAATCTCCCCGTGCTCGCAGCGCGTCAGGCCGACGATCATGTAGAAGGCGGTGGTCTTGCCCGCACCGTTCGGCCCCAGGAGGCCCACCACTTCACCGCTTTCGACCTCCAGCGAAATATCCTTGAGTATCTGACGAGACTTGTAGCTTTTGGCGAGATTAAGCGCCCGCAGGACGCTCATGGTTTGGTCGGGGTCGTCGTCGGCGTGATGATGATGTGCACCCGCTGCGAGTTCTGGTCTGCGGCATCGGCAATGATGCTTTGCGCGATCACGTTGTACTTGAGGGACTCGCCGCGCACTTCGTTCTGGCCGTCGCTGAGCCAGGCGTTTTTGCTGAGGCGCACCAACCCCTTGGCCGCATCGTAATCGATGTCGTCGGCATGACCGTGCGCAATCTTGCCGGTCTTCTCCAAGCGCTGCTCGAACTCCGCCGGCTTGCCGTGCGCCACCGCCTTGGAGAGCAGCTTCTTGGCGAAATTGATCTGCGCCTCGTCGGCCGTGAGCTGGCCCCCTTCCATCGTAATTTTCACGTTGCCGCGGAATATCCAGAGACTATTGTCGAAGCCGCTTTGGCCGAGGGCCTCGCGGGTGGCCTGACCCTGATCCGCCGTCACGGAATCGGCGCCTTGGGCGATGCGCACCTTGCGGAAGTACACATTATTGGTTTTGAGATCGAGCTCGGAGGACTGCGCATCCAGATTGATGGGGCCTGCAGGCGCAGAGGAAGCGCCCAGTGCGTGCGCGCAGGGCAGCAGGCCGGCGAGTGCCAGCAGCGCGGCGGTGAGCTTAAGGTTGGAAGCGGCCATTCACCCTCGATTCTAGGCGCATGGTGCGCTCTTTCAAATTGGCCCAGAGGCCGCGCGCCGTGAGGGTGTGGACCCCGAAATCGATGCGCACGTCGCTCTGGGTGGTGGCGATCGAGTCGGGAACGCTGTAGCGCAGCGTGTCGGTGTGCAACACGGCGGTTCCGGCGTGCTCCGGACTCTGTTCCTCCAGCCGCACGTTTCCCGCCACGTCGATGATTTTGCCCCCCGATTCTACGTGACCCGTATCGCCCAGGAGCACCCAGGCCTGGCCCTGGGGCGATTGATAATCGACGCGCACGTTGTACAGGGCCACCTCGGGACTGTGATCGACTTGGTCGATGCGGTCGGCATGGATTCGGATCGACACGGCGCCGTTCTCATCATAATCGGTGAGCACGGCATTCTTGAGGTAATAGCCGGGGAGCTGAGCGAGCGCCCCGGAGGCACTGCCGGTCAGCCGCCGGCTGGGCGAGCTCAAAAACCAGGTACTGACCCCCAGGGCGATGACGGCGAGCACGGTGAAGATCCTGAATCCCATCAGGGCATGCCGAGGGTGCAGCGCGCGCGCAGCAGTGCATCGCACAGCTCGCGCACGGCGCCGACCCCGCCCGGGGCCTTGCTCACCCAGTGCGCGGCCGAACGCACCAGCGGGTGCGCGTCCGCGACCGCCGCGGCGAAGCCGACCGCCGCCATCAAAGGCAAGTCGGGCGTATCGTCCACCAGGCACGCGGCCGCAAGCGGGTCGATGTCGAGGCGACGCGTCACCTGGCGCAATGCGCCCACCTTGTCGGCGCAGCCCTGGACCACGTGACGGACGCCGAGCTCGCGCATGCGCGCGGTCACGGCTGCCGACCGGCGGCCGCTCGCGACGGCCACCGTGACGCCGCTTTCCATGAGGAGCTTCAAGCCGCGGCCGTCACGCACGTGAAACGACTTGAACACCTCCCCGCGACCCGAGAAGTGCAGCCGCCCATCGGTGAGCACGCCATCGACGTCGAGCACCAGCAGCTCAATCCGGGCGAGCGGCGTGGGGCGGCGCGCCCCTGCGGGCGTCGCTGCGCGCGCCCTCAAACGACACCGGCGCGCAGTAGGTCGTGCACGTTGAGGGCGCCGACCAGCACATCGTGGGCGTCAGTCACGATCAGCGAGGTGATGCGATGAGTTTCCATGAGCAGCACCGCCTCCACTGCCAGGGTGCTGGGGTGCACGCGCTTGGCATCGCGCGTCATCACCTCATCCATGCGCGTGCGATGCAGATCCGCCGCGCGATCGAGGGCGCGGCGCAGATCACCGTCCGTAAACACACCGAGCACCCGGTCGTCCGGGTCGACGATCGCGGTCATGCCGAGCCCCTTGCGGGTGACTTCCATGAGGCCTTCCCCGAGCGGCATGCCGGGCGGGACTTTCGGCAGTGCAGTCCCGGTGCGCATGATGTCCTTGACATGCAGCAAGAGTCGCCGGCCGAGCGCACCGGCAGGATGAGACCGCGCGAAATCCTCCTCGGTGAAGCCGCGCGCCTTGAGCAGGGCCACCGCCAGGGCATCGCCCACCGCGAGCGCCGCCGTGGTGCTCGCGGTCGGGGCGAGGTTCAAGGGGCACGCCTCGGCGGGAACGCCGATGTCCAGATGCACGGTGGCCACGCGTGCAAGCGCCGATCCGGCATTGCCGGTGAAAGCGATTAGCGGTACGCCGAGCCGCTTCAAGGCCGGGACGATGGTCATGATCTCGTCGGTCTCGCCGGAGTTCGAAAGTGCGAGCACCGCATCTTCGCGGGTGATCATGCCGACATCGCCGTGGCTCGCCTCGCCGGGGTGCATGAAGAACGCCGGCGTGCCGGTGCTTGCAAGGGTGGCGGCGAGCTTTCCGCCGATGTGTCCCGATTTGCCCATCCCCGTGACGACGATGCGGCCGCGGCAGTTAAGACAAATCCGGCAAGCGAGTGCAAACTCGTGGCCCAAGCGGGGTAGCTGCGCGCGCAGACCGTCGATCTCTATGGTCAGGGCGGCACGCCCGAGCTCGATGAGGCCTTCATCCGTGTAGTCAAGGTCCATCGGTGAATGATACAACTTGAGGAGAGAGCATGAATCCACAACAGATTACCGAGCTCATCCAGCGGGGACTTCCCGGGAGCCGCGCGACGGTGGCGAGCGAGGACAACGTGCATTTCGAGGCGGTGGTGATCGCCGAGAAATTCGCCGGACTGCGCTCCGTTCAGCGTCATAAGCTCGTGTACGAGACTCTCGGCGCCTTGATGGGCAACGAGATCCACGCCCTCGCCTTGAAGGTGTATACGCCGGACGAGTATGCGGGCCACGCGAGCGGTCCCGGCGGTGGATAAGCTGCAGATTCAGGGCGGTATCCCGCTCGAGGGCGAGATCCGCATCTCGGGCGCGAAGAATGCCACTCTGCCGATTCTTGCGGGGTGTCTGCTCGCCGACGGCCCCGTCACCATCTCGAACGTGCCTCATCTGCAGGACGTCACCACCATGATCGAGCTCCTGGGCCGCATGGGTGTGTCGCTCACGGTCGACGAGAAGATGCGCATCGAGGTCGACGCCTCGACCATCAAGGAGTATTTCGCGCCGTACCAGCTGGTGAAGACGATGCGCGCTTCGATCTTGGTGCTGGGTCCGCTGCTCGCGCGCTTCGGGTCCGCGGATGTATCGCTGCCCGGGGGATGCGCCATCGGAGCGCGTCCGGTCAACATCCATGTCGCAGGCCTGCAGGCCATGGGCGCGGACATTCACATCGAGAACGGTTACATCAAGGCACGCGCGGGGCGGCTCAGGGGCGCGCGTCTGGTGCTCGAGACGGTCACCGTGACCGGCACCGAGAACCTCATGATGGCGGCGGCGCTCGCCGACGGCGAAACGGTGCTCGAGAACGCCGCGCGCGAGCCGGAAGTCGTGGATCTCGCGAACTTCCTCACCAGCATGGGAGCCAAGATCAAGGGCGCCGGTACCGATCGGATCGTCATCGAGGGCGTCAAGCGCCTGCACGGCACGTCCTACGAGGTGCTTCCCGACCGCATCGAGAGCGGCACTTACCTGGTTGCGGGCGCGATCACCGGCGGCCACATCCGCGTCAAGAACACGCGGCCCGAACATCTCGACGCAGTCATCCTCAAGCTTCAGGAGGCGGGCGCGGCGGTCGACGTGGGGGACAGCTGGGTTGAGGTGGACATGCGCGGGCGGCGTCCGCAGGCCGTCGACATCCGCACGGCGCCTTATCCCGCCTTCCCGACCGACATGCAGGCGCAATTCGCCGCGCTCAACACCGTGGCGAGCGGCGTGGGCACCATCATCGAGACGGTGTTCGAGAATCGGTTCATGCACATGCTCGAGATGCGTCGCATGGGCGCGGAGATCCGGCTGGAGGGCAACACCGCCATCATCAAGGGCGTCGAGCGCCTGACCGCTGCGCCGGTGATGGCGACCGATCTTCGGGCCTCCGCGAGCCTGGTGCTCGCGGGCCTGGTTGCGGACGGGCGCACCGAAGTGGAGCGTATCTATCACATCGACCGCGGCTACGAGGCCATCGAGGAGAAGCTGCAGCAGCTCGGCGCGCGCATCCGGCGCACGCCCGGCTGAGTGAAGCCGGCGAGTGAGGCCGGCTAGTCGGGGGGCTAGCGAGGTTGGCCTTGGACGTCGGCCTGGGCGAGGCGGGTGGGACGCTCGATCACGGGCAGCTTGACCGTGTAAGGCTTCTCCGCATGACGGCCCGCGAGCTCTACTTCGGCGCCGGGCTTGAGCTGCGCGAGCTTGCTCACCAGGTCCTGCGATGAGCGCACGGCCGCGCCGTCGAGTGTGGTGATGACGTCGCCCGGCCGTATGCCGCCGTCGAATGCCGGGCTTTTCACCAGGATGTTCACGACCGTCACTCCGCCGCCGGTGATACCGAGCTGCGCCGCCTGTTCGGAGGTGAGGTCTTGCGGCACGAATCCCAGCCAACCGCGCACCACGTGGCCGCGCACCAGGATCTGCTCCATCACCCCGCGCACCAGGTTGACTGGAATGGCGAAGCCGATGCCCTCGGGGCCCCCGTAGGTGCGGTTGAGCACCGCGGTGTTGATGCCGACGAGGTCGCCGTGCGCGTCGATGAGTGCGCCTCCGGAGTTTCCGAGATTGATGGCCGCATCGGTCTGGATGAAGTTCTCGAAGGTAGCGAGGCCGAGCTGTCCGCGGCCTGTCGCACTCACGATGCCCTGCGTCACCGTCTGGCTGAGTCCGTAGGGGTTACCGATGGCGAGCACGATGTCGCCCACCCGCAGCGTGTCGGAGCGTCCCATGGGCATAACCGGAAGCTTGTCGATGGAAAGCCGCAGGATGGCGAGATCCGTGTCCGGATCTTGGCCCACCACGGCCGCGTCGGAAATGCGGCCGTCCGCAAGCTGCACGCGGATCGAATCGGCCCCCGCGATGACGTGCTGGTTGGTGACGATGGTGCCTTTCGCGTCGACGATCACGCCGGATCCGAGGCTGCGCTCGACGCGCTGGCGATAGCTCGGCCAGTAGTCGCCGAACAGCTGGTCGAGCGGGGCCGCTTGCCGCCGTTCGGTGATCACGCGTGCGGTATATACATTGACGACGGCCGGCGCGGCGCGCGCCACGGAGTCGGCGAAGCTCTGCACGATGACCGGTGCGTGCTGTGCCGAGGGCTCGGTGGGCGTCGCGGGAGCGGCGGAGACGCCCAGAAGCGCCGGCCTCCACCACACGACGAAAAAGGCGGCGGCGAGGCCGACCACCACTGCTCTTAGCAAGAAACTCACGAGAACGCGTGCGTTCTGCAATGCCCCTCCGTAAGGCCGCGCTAAGAGACTCGCGTATCTGTGTATAATGCGCCCGCTATATTGTTTGGGAAACACTGCGCCGGCAGCGGTTTTCGTGAAGTTTTGTAAACAATTCCGGGGATAACGAATGAGCGACGAGCGGGTTGACCGCGGCCACCAAAGCGTGTTGAAAGCGGCGGCCGCAACGGCGGCTGGGGCGATTCCGGTCGACGACGTGCACGACGTCGACCACAGCCGGCGGCGGCTGTTGACGGCGGCAACCGCCGGAATCGGCGCGGTCGGCGTCGTGTTCGCCGCGGTGCCGTTCATCGCATCGTGGGAGCCGAGCGTGCGCGCGCGAGCCCTGGGTGCTCCCGTCACCGTCGATGCCTCGAAGCTCGAGGACGGCCAGATGCTCAAGGTGGTCTGGCGCGGTCAACCGGTGTTCGTCGTGCGGCGGAGCAAGGCGGTGGTCGATGCGATTGCCAACCACAACGACATGCTCGCGGATCCGAACTCGGATGACTCGGAGCAACCGGCATATATCAAGGCCTCAGGCCCGGTGCGTGCCCGCAATCCCGAGTACTGGGTGGGATTGGCCGTATGCACCCATCTCGGCTGCTCCCCGCTCGGGGCGTTCGAGCCGAATGACGCCTTCCAGGTCGCGGGCACCGATCTCGGAGCCAACTGGCCGGGCGGTTTCTACTGTCCCTGCCACGGGTCGAAATACGACATTTCGGGGCGCGTCTTCAAGAGCATGCCCGCGCCGAAGAACCTCCCGGTTCCGCCGTACGCTTTCTCGAGCGACGCGCGCGTCGTGATCGGCGAAGACGAAGCCCCCAAGTCCACTTGAATGTCACGAGGTTGAGTGATGGCCGCAGCACCTGAATCCGCCGGAAGCAAGGGCCTTCTCGGCTGGATCGATCAGCGCTTTCCCCTAACGGCACTGTGGCGGAGCCAGGTCGCCGAATACTACGCGCCGAAGAACTTCAATTTCTGGTACTACTTCGGCTCGCTCGCGCTGCTCGTGCTGGTGAATCAGCTGGTCACCGGTATCTTCCTGACGATGAACTACAAACCGGGTTCGGCGGAGGCGTTCGCCTCGGTCGAGTACATCATGCGCGACGTCAGCTGGGGCTGGCTGATCCGCTACATGCATTCGACCGGTGCGTCCGCGTTCTTCATCGTGGTCTATCTGCACATGTTTCGCGCCCTCTTGTACGGCTCGCACCGCAAGCCGCGCGAGCTCCTGTGGATCTTCGGCTGCCTCATCTTTTTGGTATTGATGGCTGAGGGGTTCATGGGCTACGTGCTCCCCTGGGGCAACATGAGCTTCTGGGGCGCGCAGGTGATCACCTCGCTCTTCGGCAGCCTTCCCGTCATCGGCGGAAGCCTGCTCGAGTGGATTCGCGGCGACTACGTGATCGCGGACGCGACCCTCAACCGGTTCTTCGCGCTGCACGTCGCGGCCCTGCCAATCGCCCTCATTTTCCTGGTAATCGCTCACCTGATGGCGCTGCATGAGGTGGGATCGAACAATCCCGACGGCATCGAGATCCACGAACACAACGATGCGCATGGCCATCCGCTCGACGGAGTGCCGTTTCATCCGTACTACACGGTGAAGGATTTGATGGGAGTCATGTTCTTCCTGGTGCTTTTCGGCGGCGTGATCTTTTTTGCGCCCACCTTCGGCGGCCTGTTCCTCGAAGGGCCGAACTTCGAGCCGGCGAACCCGCTGCAGACGCCGCCGCACATCGCGCCGACCTGGTATTTCACGCCGTTTTACGCCATGTTGCGCGCGGTGCCCTCGTTCTGGGGCACGCAGGTGTGGGGTGTTCTGGTGATGGGGGCCTCCATCGTGATCCTGTTCTTCGTGCCGTGGCTGGATCGCTCGCCGGTGAAGTCGATCCGCTACCGAGGGCCGATCTACAAGATCATGCTGACCGTCTTCGTGCTGTCCTTCATCACGCTCGGCCTCTGCGGCCTGAAGCCGCCGGCCGGAATCTATCCGATGCTGGCCAAGATCTCCACCATCCTTTACTTCGCTTTCTTCTTGCTTATGCCGTGGTACTCGCGCTTCGACAGCGTGAAGCCCGTGCCGGAGAGGGTCACGAGTCATGATTAAGCGGTTGCTACTGGTCGCCGTCGCGCTGCTGCCGGCGGGCCTCGCGCTCGCGCAGGAGGGTGGCGAGATCGCTCTCCGCCACGCGGGGACGGACATCACCGATATCAAGTCCCTGCAGCGCGGCGCGCGCGATTTCATGAACTATTGCTCGGGCTGTCACTCTTTGACATATCTTCGCTACAACCGCATGGGGGAGGACCTCCGGATTCCCGAGGCCGACCTCAAGACGAACCTCATGTTCACCGCAAGTAATCCGTTCGACGGCGTGAACAGCGCGTTGCCGACCTCGGATGCGGCCAACTGGTTCGGCAAGCCGCCGCCCGACCTGTCGCTCATCGCGCGCGAGCGCGGCGTCGACTATCTGTACTCGTACATGAAGGGGTTCTACGTCGACCGCGCACGGATGTGGGGCGTGAACAACTTGTATCTGCCGGGCGTCGCCATGCCGCACGTCTTGGCGAGCCTGCAGGGGCTGCAGGAGCCTGTCTACAAGAACGAGCCGGACTCGGCCGGCAACGCCCACATGGTGCTGGTGGACGTCAAGTTGAGCACCCCGGGCGCCCTGTCTGAGCAGGAGTATGATGTGTTCTGCCGGGACATCGCCAACTTCCTGGATTATGCGGGCGAGCCGGTCAAAGCTAAGCGTCAGTCGCTCGGCGTCTTTGTGACACTATTCTTGCTGGTGGGATTCGTGTTTGCCTACCTGCTGAAAAAAGAATACTGGAAGGACGTACACTGACGCAGCAGCGGGATCCGCCCGCTCATGGTCCTAGGAGATCGCGTTCGTGGCACGTCGCTCGGTGATGACCTTGTTCTCGGCGCCGACTGACCCGTGGAGTCATCGGACGCGCCTCGTGCTTGCCGAGAAGGGGATCGCCATCGAGCTCGTGAACTGCGATCCACTGAAGCTCCCCGAGGACTTGCTCGACCTGAACCCCTATCACAGCGTGCCGACCCTGGTGGATCGGGACCTCGTGCTGTATGACTCGCGGGTGATCATCGATTACCTCGACGAGCGCTTTCCGCATCCGCCTCTCATGCCCATCGATCCGGTCACACGGGCGCAGTTTCGCGTGGCGCTGTACCGCGTCGAGCGCGATTGGTACGGCCTTGCCCAGGACATCGAGCTCGACCGCGAAAGCAAGACCGCCGCGCACAGCCGCAAGATCTTGTGCGAGGCGATTTGCGCAAGCGCCGAGGTGTTCAAGGCCAAGCCCTTTTTCTTGAGCGACGAATTCTCGCTGGTGGATGCGAGCATCGCGCCCATCTTGTGGCGATTGCCGTATTACGGCATCGAGCTGCCCCCGCAGGCGCAACCCATCGTGAAATACATGAACTCGATCTTCGCGCGCCCCACGTTCCGCGCGTGCTTGAGTGTCGCCGAGCGGGAGATGCGGCATTGAAGCCCCGCCGGCCCTATCTGCTGCGGGCACTGCACGAGTGGATCACCGACAGTGGCGAGACGCCGCACATCGTGGTCGATGCCGGCGCGCCGGGTGTTACCGTGCCGCGGCAGTACGTCAAGGACGGAAAGATCGTGCTCAACGTGAGCTTCAGCGCGACTCAGGCCCTGAAGCTCGGCAACGACGTCGTGAGCTTCGAGGCGCGTTTCAGCGGTGTGTCGCACATCGTGGAAGTGCCGGTGCGCGCAATTCTCGGCATTTACGCGCGCGAGACCGGACAGGGCATGATTTTCCCGGAGGGCGACGCCGACCCGGATCCGACGGATGCGCCGCCGAGCGCGCCCGGCAAGCCCGGCTCGGGAGCGCCGGCCGCCAAGAAACCCAAGCTTCAGGTCGTCAAGTAGCCCGAAAGGCGTCCCGGATCCACGCGATCTCGTGCGTACCGCATGGGTTGCCCTGAACTCCGACCACGTCGAATCGAACGATGCAGCGGCGCCAGGTGGGACGCGTGTGCAGGAAGAAACGCGCGGCGCGAATGAGCTTGCGCCGCTTGAGTGCGCCGACCGAGGCGAGCGCGCCACCGAAGTCCGAGCGGGCGCGTTGACGCACCTCGATGAGCACCAGTATTGCGCCGTCGCGGCACACGAGATCGATCTCGCCCGCCTTGCAGCGCACGTTGCGGGCGAGGAGCTCGAGGCCGCGCGCAGCGAGGAAAGCCGCCGCGAGGTCTTCGGCGCACCGGCCTTGCGAGAGCGCGCGAGTCATGCGGCAAGGATAGGGCGTGCGCCGGCCGCGTCGCGCCGCTTATCCGGCCTGTTCGACCGCAAATGCGCTACAACGGCACCGGGATCCCGCTCTTGACCTGGACCCACTCGAGCTCGCGCCTGACTCGATCGTGATCATCGAGCGAGAGCTTGCCGGTCATTCCCACGAGGTCTTGGGTCTGGCTCAGCGCATTGGACTTGAGCGCCGGTACCAGCCGATAGGCGTCGAATCCGAATGCGTACAGGCGATCGAGCCGCGGCGTACGCGCGGGCCACGCGGCGCGTACGCTGTCGCGGATCTGATCGACCGAGGGGTCCGTGGAGACCATCCAGGGCATGTCGGCGAAGAACATGCCGTCGAGATCGGAATTCGCAGTGGGATTGGGCTCGAAGCTGTCCGATGTCGCATACACCGGAACGTCGCCGGCATAATTGAACTTGAGCTGCGGCATGACCAGGCGCGCGGCCGACGGCGGCCCCTCGAGAAAAATGAAATCGACGTCGCTGCGGTGGGTGGAAGGCTCGCCCTTGACACCGTGGACTTGCAGCACTTCCTTGATGATGTCGGAGAAATCGGCGCGCGCGGCGTCGAAGCGGCCGCCGTCGACGAGCGTGCCGCCGTGCTGCGTGAATTCCTCCGCGAATGCCTTCTGCACGCGCGTGCCCAGCTCGCCTTGCGCGATCAGGGCGATGCCGCGCATCTTGCCGTCCGCGAGCAGCCGTCGTGCAACGCCGCGCGCCTCGTCCTCCGGCAAGAGAGCGAATTGATAGAACTCGTGACCGGCGTTCACCGTGTCGCCGAGAAAGTTGAGCGCGAGCTGCGGCGTCTTGACCGCACGCACCGGCACCACGGCGGCGACGTCCTCCTTGGTGAGCGGACCCACGACGAATGCCGCGCCGTCGTCGACGGCATGCCGGTAGGCGCCTGCCACCGATTCCGCCGCGACGTCGTAGATGCGCAGCGGCGGACGCGTTGCGGGGTTCTGCTGGAGATATGCGGCGATGAATCCGTCGCGCACGGCGATGCCCACGCTTTCCGAGCGGCCCGACAACGGCAGGAGCAAGGCGATCTGATCGGCGAAGCTGGCCGGCGGAATTACGACCGCATTTTGCGGCGGAGCTGCGATCAGCATGTCGCTGCCGGGATGCTGCGGGTATGCGCGCTTCCATTCGGCGAGCGTCGTCGCGGCGTGCGCGGGATTGCGCGTCATCTCGGCGGCAATCGGTCCGAGCGCCAGCCACCCTGCCACGACCTGATCGGTCTTCGGCGGAGGCTTGAGCGGGGCGCCGCGCTGGGCCGCCTCGCGAATGAGCGCGAGCAGCTCCTCGCGGCTCTCCCGCAGGGCCTGCGCATCGGCAATGTAGCGCTCCCGCTCGACGAAGGCGCGCGTGCCTTCGACGGGATGCCCGGTCAGGAATGCAGCTTTGCCGCGCAGCCACCAGTAACTCTGCGCGAGCTGCGGTGAGGTCGGCACCGAAATCGTGTCGAGCTCGCGGATGGCGCCGCCGCCGTCTCGCTCGGCCAGCGCGATCTCCGCCGCGACCAGCGACCGCGAGGCAGGCATCGTCGTGCGCGCCGCGGGTGAAACGGCAGCGAAGGCTTGTTTGGCCTGGTCGAGGTTGTTCGCGAGCACCCATTGCTCCGCGCCCAAGAGCTCGTAAGTGTCTCGATCCGCCGGCTCCTGTGTCGCGAGGTCGGCATAGGCCTGTGCGGCTTCCGCATGTTTGCCCGCGGCCACTAGACGCTGGGCACGTTCCGCCCCCGAAGGCGGCGCGGGCTGCTCGGGCCTCACCAGGCTGCAAGCCGGCATGAGCAGCCAGATCGAGAGCGCTGCCGCGAGCGCGAAGCGTGGACGTGAAGAGATCGCTGCCATACCCTGCATTGCCAATTCACCGAACCTTTTGGGGAGGCGGGAAGTATAGTGACAAACCTGGTACCGGGTCGCCTCTACGTCGTGGCGACGCCCATCGGGAACCTGGGCGATCTGAGCGCGCGAGCCCGCGATACGCTCGCGGGCGCCGCGCTCATCGCGGCAGAGGACACACGTCATACGGGCACGCTGCTCAAAGCGTTCGGCATTTCGACGCAGATGATTTCCCTGCACGATCACAACGAGGCGCAGCGCCTGCCGGAGCTCATCGAGCGCTTGCGCGGCGGTGCGAGCGTCGCGCTGGTGAGCGATGCGGGGACGCCCGCAATCAGCGATCCGGGATTCGACCTGGTACGCGCCTGCGCGGTAGCGGGCATCGAGGTCGTCGCGGTGCCCGGACCGTGCGCCCTGGTGGCGGCACTCTCCATCGCGGGACTGCCCACGGATCGATTCTGTTTCGAGGGATTTTTGCCCGCGCGCGGCGCTGCGCGTCGTACGCGGCTACGCACTCTCTCCGCCGAGCAGCGCACGCTCGTGTTCTATGAGTCGCCGCACCGGATCAAGGAGACGCTCGCGGACTGCGCGGAGCATCTAGGGCCGATGCGGGTGGCCGCGCTCGCGCGCGAGATCACGAAGCTTCACGAGTCGCTCTATCGCGGCTCTTTGGAAGAGCTCGCCGCGCGCGCTGCGAGCGAGGCCGATCTCGTGCGCGGAGAGATCGTGCTCGTGGTCGCGGGCGCAGCGCCCGAGGCTGCCGCAGAGGGCGATGACGGTCACGCGGGCGCGCTCGATCGCGCGCTGAGGCCGCTGCTCGAGGAGCTGCCCTTGAGGCAGGCGGCGCACCTCGCGGCGCGGATCGTGGCAGTACGCGACAACGAGGCCTATAAGCGAGCGCTCGAGCTCAAACAAGCGTAATCTGCGCGCTAAGAGTCGGCCTGGCAGCCGCTGCCTTTGTCCGCGCAAGCGGGAGAGGGTGGAGGAAAGTCCGGGCTCCACAGGGCACGGTGCCAGGTAACGCCTGGGGGACGCGAGTCCACGGAAAGTGCAACAGAAAGATACCGCCTAAGCGCCGCGCAAGCGGCGCCGGTAAGGGTGAAATGGTGCGGTAAGAGCGCACCGCGCCGGCGGCAACGCCTGGCGGCACGGCAAACCCCACCTGGAGCAAGACCAAATAGGGAAGCGAGCGGCGCCTTCGGCCGCAACATGTGGCCCGCATGGGCTTCCGGGTAGGTCGCTAGAGCTGCGCGGTGACGCGCATCCCAGAGGAATGGTTGCCCACGACAGAACCCGGCTTATGGCCGACTCTTTTCTATGCGCTGCGCGCAACTTCTTGTCGCACTCGCGACGTGAGCGTTAAGAAAACCATATAAGAGATTGATTCCGAACGCAGTCACTCATCCGGACGCGTGCGTCTCCTGGAGTGTGACCTAAGTCACTGTTGTCCCGAGTTTTTTTTAACTTAAGACGTTGACAGTGCGGCGTGCTGCTCCCTATAGTGGTGCTCGGTGGGAAAAAGTGGGAGAAAATGGGTCACACGACCCATCGAACGATGTTCCGGGGCGCCAACAAACTCACTCTCGATGCCAAAGGCCGCATGGTCATGCCGACCCGGTATCGCGAGCGGCTGCAGGATCGCTGTGGTGGGAAATTAGTCATTACGGTGGATAAGGACCAATGCCTGCTCATTTATCCGTTGCCCGACTGGGAGGAGATCGAGCGCAAGTTGATGCGCCTGCCCTCGATGAATCCCGATGCCCGGCGTTTGCAGCGGCTGATGGTGGGCCACGCGACGGACCTCGAGCTCGACGCGCACGGTCGAGTGCTCTTGCCGCCGAATTTGCGCGAGTTCGGCATGCTGACCCGCGACGCGATGCTGGTCGGACAGGGACTTTATTTCGAGTTGTGGGACGAGGCACGGTGGAACGAGCGGCGCGACGAATGGCTCGCCGGCGGAGTCGCGACGGCCGACTTGCCGGCCGAGCTTCAGACGCTGTCGCTCTGAGCCGCGGCGGCGGCGCGGGGCGATGGTTGAGTCGGGCAGGGGACACAGGGCAGTACTGCTACCTCAAGTACTGACGGCGTTGAACATACGGGCGAGTGGCACGTACCTCGATGCCACTTTTGGGCGGGGCGGACACACAGAGGCGATTTTGGAGAAGCTCACGCTGGACGGTCGATTGCTTTGTCTCGATCGCGACCCCGTCGCCATCGCCGAAGCCAAAGCACGCCTGGGCTCCGACTCGCGCGTGACGCTGTTCCTCGCGCCTTTCTCCATGCTTGCGGCGTGCGCCGACGCGGTCGAGCCGGGTCTCGAGCTCGACGGCATCTTGTTCGACCTCGGCGTGTCCTCGCCGCAGCTCGACGAGCCTTCGCGCGGATTCAGCTTCATGCAGGATGGCCCCCTTGACATGCGCATGAGCGCGGGCGCGGGCCTTTCGGCCGCCGACGTCGTGAACGGCGCATCGGAGAGCGAGCTCGTGCGGATCTTTCGCCTGTACGGCGAAGAGCGATTCGCAGGGCGCATCGCGCGCGCCATTGTCACGGACCGCCAGAAACACCCGTTCACGCGCACGCTCGAGCTCGCCGGCCTCATCGAGCGCGTGGCCCCGTCGCGTGAGCGGCATAAGCATCCGGCGACCCGCGTGTTCCAGGCGCTGCGCATTCACGTGAACCGTGAGCTCGCCGAGCTCGAGACCGGTCTCGAGGCCGCACGCGCGCGCCTGGCCCCGCATGGACGCCTCGCCGTCATCAGTTTCCACTCGCTCGAGGACCGCATGGTGAAGCGCTTCATGCGCGATCACGCACAAGCCGATCCGATGTACGCTGGTCTTCCGGACATCCCGCCGCATGCGCGCCCGACTATGCGGCTGGTGGGCAAATCCATCGAGCCCGACGCGTCGGAAATTGCCTCAAATCCGCGTGCCCGCAGCGCTCGCCTCCGAGTCGCCGAACGCCTGCCCCAAGGAATCGCCGCATGAAAAAAGCCAAGCTTCTGCCTCTCGTCTTGCCCGTGCTCTGGCTCGCGGTGCTCGGCTCTGCGGTGCAAGTGATCTATGCGCGCCACAAGGCGCGCGACGAGTTCGTGCGCCTGGAGAGGCTGGATGCACAGCGCGACTCGCTCGAGATGGAATGGGGACGGCTGCAGCTCGAGCAAAGCTACTGGTCCTCCAATGCCTTCGTCGAGCGTGTCGCCAATGCGAAGCTCTCGATGAGCCTGCCGCAAACCCGGGATGTGCGGATCGTCCGGCCGTGAAGCAGCGGGCGAACGAAAGCAGCACGGAGCTGAAGAGCTATCGATGGCGGTCGGCGGTGATCTTGGGGCTCGTCGTGTGCGGGGCCGTGGGGCTCGGTGCTCGCGCGGTGGAGCTTCAGCTGATCGACCACGGGTTTCTTGCGAAGCAGGGCGACCAGCGCTCAATGCGCGTGGTCAAGATTGCGGCCCATCGCGGCGCCATCACGGATCGCTCGGGCGAGCCGCTCGCCGTGAGCACGCCGGTCGATACCGTGTGGGTCAATCCGCAGGAGCTCAACGACAACATCGACCAGCTGCCGAAGCTCGCCAAGGCGCTCAAGCAAGATCAGCAGCAGCTGGCGCGGCGCATCACCAGCAATCTCGACCGTGAGTTTCTCTACCTCGAGCGCCACATGCCGCCCGAGGAGGCGGCGCGCATCAAGGCACTCGGCATCCCCGGGGTGTATCTACTGCGGGAGTACCGGCGCTATTACCCCGCGGGCGAGGTGGCCGGTCACGTGGTGGGATTCACCAACCTCGACGATCAGGGCCAGGAGGGTCTGGAGCTCGGCTTCGAGCAGCTCCTGAACGGCGAGGATGGCGCGAAGCGCGTCATCCAGGATCTGTACGGGCATCAGGTCGAGAACGTAGAAAGTATTCGCGCGCCGCGCCCCGGCCGCGATCTGGTCACGAGTATCGATCTGCGGATCCAGTACCTCGCATACCGCGAACTCAAGGCGGCGATGCAGGATTACCACGCGAAAGCGGGTACGGTGATCGTGATCGACGTGGATACGGGCGAGGTGCTGGCGATGGTCAACCAGCCCTCGTACAACCCCAACGATCGCGAGCAGCTCAAGGCGGCGCTATACCGCAATCGAGCGGCCACGGACATCTTCGAGCCGGGCTCGAGCGTCAAGCCCTTCATCATGGCGGCCGCGCTCTCCTCAGGTCAGTATCGGCCGGACAGCGTGGTGGATACCTCGCCCGGCTTCATCCAGGTCGGCAACAGAGTCTTCGAGGATGAGAGCAACCTCGGCGCGATCGATCTCGCCACGATTCTCGCCAAGTCCTCCAACGTGGGCTCCGCCAAAGTCGCACTCTCCCTGAAGCCGGAGCAGATCTGGAAAACGCTCACGGCGCTGGGGTTCGGGCAGGTCACCGGCAGCGAATTCCCGGGCGAGTCGGCCGGCATGCTCTCGAACTACACGCACTGGCGGCCCATCGGCATCGCCACGCTCTCGCACGGCTACGGTCTGTCGGTGACACCCCTGCAGCTCGCGCATGCCTACGCGACCATCGGAGCAGGCGGGATCAAGCGTCCGATCTCGTTCGAGCGTCTGTCGGGGAGAGCAGTGCCGGGCGAGCAGGTGCTCGATCCGAAGGTCGCGCGCGAGCTGGTGCAGCTGATGGAGCAGGTCGTCGAAAAAGGCGGCACTGCCGTCCGCGCTTCGCTCGTCGGCTACCGCGTTTCCGGCAAGACGGGCACGGCGTTCAAATCGGAGGCCGGCGGTTATTCCACCGACCGGATCATGGCGGTATTTGCCGGTCTGGTGCCGGCGTCGCACCCGAAGCTCGCGACCGTCGTGGTGATCGACGAGCCGAGCCGAGATGTGCGCGAGGTCGGCACGTTGGCGCAAGGGGGCACGGTGGCGGCGCCGGTATTCGCCAACGTGATGTCGGGTGCCTTGCGCCTGATGGATGTGCCGCCCGACGATCTGCAGAACGTGCCGGCGGCGACGCTGGTGCAGGCGAAGGCGCCATGACGGTGTCCCTGAAGTGGCTGCTGGACGGCATCGCCGCCGTCCCCGATAGCCATGCGCAGATCGTGGATCTCGCCATCGACAGCCGCGACGTGCGGCCGGGATCCTTGTTCCTCGCGCTGCGCGGCACGAAGTCGCACGGCCTCGAGCACGCGGCTGATGCCGCGGCGCGCGGGGCGAGCGCGGTGCTGTGGGAGCCCGCGGCCGGGGTCGAGCCGCCGTCCTTCCCGGGACAGCCCTTCACCGCGCCGGTCACGAATCTACGCCGGCTGGCCGGCCGCATCGCGGATCGGTTCTTTGAGTGGCCTTCCTCGCAAATGCGCGTCGTCGGCATCACGGGCACTAACGGCAAGACCACTTGCGCTTATCTGGTCACGCAGTGCCTGGAGCGTCTGGGGCGCCCCGCGGCTTACATGGGCACGCTCGGTTGGGGATTTCTCGGGCGGCTCGAGACACCCACCCACACGACGCCCGATGCGGTGAGCGTGCACCGCTCGCTCGCGCGCCTGAAGTCGCAAGGCGTGCGCGAGATCGCCATGGAAGTGTCCTCGCACGCGCTCGATCAAGGTCGGGTGGACGGCGTGCGCTTTCATGCCGCCGCGTTTACCAACTTGAGCCGGGACCATCTCGACTATCACGCCTCGATGCAGGCTTACGCAGAGGCCAAGGCGCGCCTGTTCAGCGGGCAGGATCTCGAGCACGCCATTATCAATGTCGGCGATCCGTTCGGGCGCGAGCTCGCGCACAAGCTCATGGGCGGTGCGCCGCTGACCGCGGTCTGGATCGGCAAGCGTGCCGATGCATGGCTGGCGGAGCGCTTCCTCGAGGCGCGCGAGGTACGCCTCGACCTGCACGGCATCTCGCTCGAGATCGAGGGCAGCTCGGGAGAGATCACCCTCTCGACGAGGCTCCTGGGCCGCTTCAACGCCGAGAACGTGCTGGTGGTGCTCGGGTGCTTGCTCGCCCGCGGGGTGCCGCTCGCGGAAGCCGCTGCGGCACTCGCGGCATGCAGCGCGCCGCCCGGCCGCATGGAAGTGATCGAGGCGCCGGCACCGGGCAAGCCCCTGGCCGTGATCGATTACGCGCATACGCCGGACGCCCTCACCAAGGCGTTGACCGCGCTGCGTGAGCATTGTCGCGGGGCGCTGTGGTGCGTGTTCGGCTGCGGCGGCGATCGGGATGCCGGGAAGCGCCCGATCATGGGCTCTATCGCCGACGAGCTCGCCGATCAGATCATCGTCACCGACGACAATCCGCGCTCGGAAGATCCGCAGGAGATCATTCGGGCGATCACGCGCGGCATACGTACACGGCGTGCGCGAGTGATTCCGGACCGCGCCGCTGCGATCGCCTCGGCACTCAACCACGCCGGTGCCTCCGACATCGTGCTCATCGCCGGCAAGGGCCACGAGGATTACCAGATCTACGGTGCCACGCGCCGCAGCTTCAGCGATCGGATCGAGGCGCAGAAGATCCTGGGGGTCGCGGCATGAAGCGGACGTTGCAGGAGGCCGCACGCGCCCTGGGCGCCCAGCTCGTGGGTGATGACCGGCCTTTCGAGGCGGTCTCGACCGACAGCCGTACGCTTCCCGCCGGGGCGCTATTCGTCGCCCTGCGCGGGCCGAACTTCGACGGTGCGGATTTCGCCGCCGCTGCGCTCGCCCGCGGCGCCGTGGGCGCCGTCGTCGAGCGCTCTCTCGCCGAGGTGGCCCTGCCCTACATTCGAGTGCCGGACACCCTCCAGGCGCTGCAGCAGCTCGCGCGCCGCTGGCGACAGGAGTTCTCCATCCCGCTCGTGGGTATCGGCGGGAGCAACGGCAAGACGACGACGAAGGAGATGGCCGCGGCCATCCTGTCGCGCCGCGGGTCCTGCCTGTCGACGCAAGGCAATCTCAATAACCACATCGGCGTGCCGTTGACGCTCCTACGTCTTGCATCCTCCCATGGCAGCGCAGTCATCGAGATGGGCGCGAACCGCATCGGCGACGTCGCTGCGCTGGTCGCGCTCGCGAGCCCGACGGTCGGGCTCATCACCAATGCCGGCGCCGAGCATCTCGAAGGGTTCGGCGACCTCGACGGGGTCGCACGCGGGGAGGGCGAGATGGTGGCGGGGCTCGAGCCCGGCGCCGTCGCAGTCATCAATGCCGACGACACCTACGCCGAATACTGGCGCGGCGTCGCGGCCCGAGCGCGCATCGTGACCTTCGGTGTGCGAGGCGATGCAGACTTCAAGGCGAAGGACATCGTGCAGTCGATCGAGGGCGGACGCTTCGCCACGCGCTTCACGCTCGAGTGCCCGCTCGGGGTGCGTGCCGTCGCCTTGCAAGCCGGCGGCGCGCACAACATCTCGAACGCGCTCGGCGCGGCCGCCGCGGCCGCCGCAGGCGGCGCCTCGCTCGAGGACATCGCGGCCGGCCTCGCGGATTTCCGCGCCGTGGCCGGCCGGCTGCAGCTCAAGGCGGG
>Ga0187890_10000198_pt1 | contig 42961 bp, 39 predicted proteins | sample June2016WEW_21_1_FD_133005 | JGI IMG/M metagenome (GOLD analysis project Ga0187890, IMG submission 133005) | Peatland microbial communities from SPRUCE experiment site at the Marcell Experimental Forest, Minnesota, USA - June2016WEW_21_10 | ecosystem: Environmental > Terrestrial > Soil >... | reverse complement strand
ATCCGATAATCCCTTTTCCCTGGCAACCCCAGAGAGCATCTCCATTCAGGGATAGCACCCGATGGCCATTGCCGCTCCCATTTGGATCATGAAAGTCGTCCTGGGATCTATGATTCCATTGTTGACGACTGCATTGCGAAAATCGGCAAAACTTTGATCCACCTGCTTTGGCATCATGGTCTTCTCCTCGTATGACAGACTTATATACAACCCTTCACGATGTACTTAACACTTTGCGATAATCTGGTCATTCAACTTACCGCCTTTAGGCGGAAGGTACTTCGCGGAGCGCGCAAGGCCGACACCTGAATGCGTCTAATCTGGTCATTCCTCTTACCGCCTTTAGGCGGAAGTCATGCGCGTTGGGCGTTCGCGGGAGGCCTTCTTTGTGAATATCGCGGGATTGCTCCACTGCTCATTCCAAACTTATGCTTTTCAAGACGGGGCCGAGAAATTCCTTAACGCGCTCTGCCAGAGCATCCGCCTTAATCAGAGTGAAGCAGCAAACCTCTCCATCCTTTTGCCAACTGATAAGGGCCAGCTTGTCCCCTGCGCGTATATTGGCCTTGTCGCGCAGTTCCTTTGGCAACACCATCTGTCCCCTCTCATCCACCGTGATGAGCGACTCAACCTTGCAGCAATCTTGTTTGCCCTCCGGGGCACAGCAGGGTTCATTTCTTTGTTTCCTGGCCATCGCAGAGTCCCTTTTTCATTGTAATCTGATTTATCAGTGTAATCTGATTATACTGATAATTAAGGAAATCAATCCTGTTTGTCAAGCCCCAAATTCTCATGTTCGAAAAATTTCAAGAAACCGTAACAATTATGTAACATATTCCCCGTCGAGCGGCCTTATATTAGATACGAAGTTCTGTCCAAACCCAGCCATAGCGTGGACTGAGCCGGTAAGCTCTTTTTGAGGATGAGATGGGGAAGAGGAGAGTGCTTTTCATTTGTATGAACAACGCCGCGCTGAGCCAGATGGCGGAAGCGTTTCTAAACGATCTCGGCGGGGATGTCTTCGAGGCATACAGCGCCGGTCTTGAGCCAAGGCCGGTCAATCCGCTCGTAAACGAAACGACTCTATTGGGGATTCGATGATCCTGCCGCGATGCAGGGAACGGATAGCGAAAAACTGGAGAAAACGAGAAAGATTCGTGATGAGATGAAGTCAAGAATCGAATTCTGGATTGTTGAAGCGAGAATCGGTTCCGGTCAGGAGGACTGAAAAACAAGAGGCCGCGATATCCCGCCCCGAACTGATGAATTGGGGGCAGGATAGCGGATGCAGCAACATTGCCGCCGTTGGCATTGCTTGCCAACCTGGGGGGGCAGGCTCAACCGATTCACTCCTTCTCGCCTGCGAGGTCAGAAACCCAGCTCAAAGCTGCGGAGGTGGTTGGAAACCCGATGGTGCTGGTGAGCAGCATTATCGTGTGGTAAATCTCTTCGGGTGTCGCTCCTGCCTTTATCGCCCTCCTGGCATGGCTGTGGACGGATCCTTCGGAACGAATCGCCGCTGCCGCCGCCAACTGTATCAAATGGGATGTTTTCTCGTCCAACGGTCCCTGTTTCCTGATTGTTTCACCAAGATTTTCCAGGGCCTCAAAGTACCCCCGATACTGTTGCCGCGTTTTGCTGTACCATCTCGGGTAATCTTCGTTCATGCCGTTTCGTCCTTTACGTTAATGAATTCCTCCATGGACTTTCCGCTGATCTCTTGAGTATATGATCTGGACGCGGTGAGCTTTTGAGGAGATATGAAGATTTTCAGACATCATCGATTGACAGTTCAGGGATCTCACCATCAATGATCTTCCGAGCAAATATGATGCCTTCCATATCTGCCATCTCTTTGCTTGAAAAGGTATTTTGGGAAGAGAAAGTTTGCTCTCTCGGTTCGCCACCTGAACCTTTGTGAAGGGAAACAGTGACTTCTAAGGTCCAACGGTTACTGTCGACAAGCTGAATAGATTTTGACCTGAGTAAATAACCCCTATAAACAAATCCCATTATCCATTCCTTTAAATTAGACCGGTTGGATGTTTTTCGATTCCTTTGGTGAGTTTACTATACCGATTTCTCGTTGCCAGCACAAACTTTTTAAGCCTGATCCGTGGATCGCCGCGTTCTCTCCTTGACCGGACTATGCCCCGCCTCACCGCTTCCCTCCCTGACCTGTCCATGACCAGTCTCTCCATCCCGCCCGCCCTCAGCCCCCGCGGCTTGCAAACAATTCCGAAAAGGATTATAAAGCCCTCCATGCAATCTGTAGCCGCAGAAATCGAGGTGTCGCCGTGAACGCGAACATGTTAGAAGCCCCTTCATCGGAAGAATGCGCAAGCAAGATCTTCGAGATGTCCGGCGCAAAGTTCGAACCCGAAATCGCTTGCGACCTGTGGGAGAAAATTAATCAGCATAAATGGCTTTTGTCCGAAAAACTCAGTAGAGACGTTGGCTTTCGCACCGCATGCATCGATTTTTTGGAAAATATGGAGCAGGCGGTCAACGAGTATTTGTCCTACAAGAGGAAAGACATTCTCAATGAGATGGGGGCCCAGACCTTCGGAAGAGAAATCTGGGACACTATCGCCGATTCCCAGCCGCCCAAAAAACTCGTCCAGCGCAGAATCATTCTTCCGCTGACAATGGAAGACCTTTCACGCAAACACGGCGTGAGCACCCCCAAGACGATCATTTTCTTCGGCCCTCCGGGGACGGGAAAGACCCACTTTGTCAAGGCCATAGCAGGGGTTTTGTCCTGGTGGTACATCGAGATCGTTCCGAGCATGCTCATGGAGCAGGGCGCCGAAAAACTCGGGGCCAATCTGCGCAGGACCATGGAGAAGGTCAGGCAACTGCAGGACGCCGTCATCTTCATAGATGAATTTGAAGAGTTGGCGCCCAGCCGCGACAACGCCGATCGTCTCGACAAGTCCATAACCAACGAGTTCCTGAAGCAGGTCCCGTTATTCAAGAATGAATCCAGCCGGCTGTTGCTCGTGTGCGCCACCAATTACATCGGGCAGTTGGACGCCGCATTGCTCCGCCCGGGAAGGTTCGATTGCATAATACCGGTTGGCGGCCTGAATGTCGATGAGCGAAAGACCATTCTCGAACACTGCCTCTCGCGGCTCAATGTCGGCCAGATCGGCCTGGACCGGCTCGTCGATGAGACGTCGAGGTTCACCCCGGCTGATATCGAATATCTTTTTGAGCGGGTCGCTCAGTTTGCCTTTGAACGCGAAGTCGCCGAGAACAAAGACTACAAGGTCACTACCGAAGACTTTCTGCAGGTCATGGCAAACATGCGGCCGTCTTTAACCGATGAGATTATCGAGGAGTTCGAAAAAGACAGTCTTACCTATTCCAGGGTATAGCGTTGCAGAGGAGATAAACGCGTGCTCAGGCGAGGAACAAGAAGGCATGTTGGTTTTATAGCTTTTCTGCTCGTGAGCCTTACTCTCCTGCTCTACGTCAGCCCCAGAATAGCCCATGACAGATACCATCTGGAGATTGTTTTTCAGAGACTGTATTTTCTGCCGATCGTGCTGGGTTGCCTTTGGTTCGACCTAACAGGCGGGCTGATCGCTTTTTGTGCTGTTTTCCTTCTTCTCATCCCCCACCATGTTAGTCGTTGGGCCGGGATGACCCCCGATGATTTAACCAGAATCATGCAGATCGTGGTCTACTTCGTCATTGCGGTAGTCCTGGGGAAGACCGCAAGCCTTCAGAAACGGGAGCAATTGAAAGCCAAACAGGCGGAAAATCTGGCGGCGATCGGAAGAGCCCTGTCGGCTGTAGCCCACGACATGAAAACGCCGTTGATTGCAATCGGAGGTTTCGCCAATTTAATAAAAAAACACCTTCTGCCTGACAATCCTGATTGCAGCAAGCTCGATATCATTATCAGCGAAACCGCCCGGCTCGAAGGCATGGTAAAAGACATGCTCGACTTCTCCCGCCCGTTGGACCTCAATCGCATTGAAGTTGATATTCGCTCGATGATCGAGGAATGCCTGGCGATAGTAGAAGAAAATGCAAAGACCCAAAAAGTGAGCTTGAAGGCAATATCAGCCGATGATCTCCCCCCGATGCCCGTTGACCCGATGCGCATCAGACAGGCCCTTATCAATTTATTGACCAACGCTGTTCAATCTTGTTCACAAGGGGACAACGTTAGGATCCACTGTTTCTGCAAGGGCAAAAATCTTTTTCTCGACGTAAGTGACTCCGGTTGCGGGATGCCACCCGAAATGCGGGAAGCAGTATTCTCCCCTTTTTTTACCACCAGAAAGAATGGGACAGGCCTGGGACTGCCAATTGTAAAAAAGATCGTCGACGCGCACGGGGGGTCTCTTGAAATAATTGATAATCCCTCGAAGGGGCTGACATTTAGAATGATTATCCCGATATAGCGTCCCTCCGGAATCCCGGTGCGGCTCCATGGGCAGGGCTGCCGAGATTTGGGATGCGGCCCCGCCGCCTTGTGGTCCCTTTTTCTAAAGGGGGACTTGGGAGCGATTGTTCAGGTCGCTTGCCTGCAGGCACAAAAGCCCCTCCCGCCCTCTTTAGAAAGCAGACGCGAGATCAAAACCTATTCCTAGCGATGTCCCCCGCCGCCTCCATGTCCCCCGCCGCCGCCAAAGCCGCCGCCATGGAAACCGCCACCACCGCCGAATCCGCCGCCGCCACGAAAGCTGCCGCCGCCGCTAAAGGCATGCATTGACGGAGGGCTGCTGAAACTGCGGCTGCTGAACGAAGGTCTGTCCGCGTCTCGAAAGCTCCTGCCCGTGTTTCCCATTGCAGAATTGCTTCCGGTCCCCGGTGCATTGACCGTGTTTCCGGCTCCAGTCCCCGTTGCCCGGCTCACGAGAGATCTTGCACCTGAACGGGCATCAGGCGAATTGAGCCGCGACCCCTGCCCGGCCCTGTTGGCTGAAAGCGAAGAAGAGGCCCTTCCCGCTGAACGGCTGGCCGGATCGACCCTGCTCCATGTACCATTCGCATTCCTGAAATGGTTGCAAAAATGGTGGCCATGGCGGTTCACGTCGAAATCGCCAAGGACGAAGAAGCCGTCGAACCCGAATCCGCCCCACCAAAATGGCCACGGTACCCAATCATATAGCCAATAATATTCCCAGGGGGGTGGATAATAGGTCACGACAGGAGGTCCGTAGTCGTCATAGTAGTTCTCAACGTTAGAGGGTTCCTCACCGTAGAGACCAATATCCGCAGGAGGAGCGGCGTATTGGGAACCGGCACTTGCACTGTCACTGTATTGCTCGCCGGCCACCTTGACCGGGAGTTTCATATCTATACTGACGTTGTCCACGATACCGGTAGCCTCAGCTTCCGCCATCTTCAGACTCCCCGAAGAAGCCGCTCCTGCGGTGCTTCCCCTCACCTCGGCAATGATATCGGGCGTCATCGGGTAGTCGGAAATCCACCCGTTTCGAGGTGCGATACCGATCGAGGACAGAGCATCTTCAGATGCCGCTTCATCGTTCGATGTGGTTAGATTGAGAGCATTAGCCAGTTTTACGGCAAAATCGCCTTCACGGACAAGAGGCTGTTCGATGGGAGGAACTCCGGAAGGTGAGGTCTTGGCGTTCACCAGGGAGGCATATGGCGCCAGAACCAGGCTCACGGCTACAAACATCAAAAGCATTGTTTTCATTTGCTATCGTTCCTTTCAGACAGACTACCTATCAGAGCTAATATAATTATTCTGGTAATTTATCGCTAACCTAACAATATAAGTTGCGCGGCCAATGGTTTCGGTTTTAGAGAAATCATTGCCCTTGAAAAGAAGCGGCTCGTATGACCGGGCAGAATCCTGCTTAGCGCCCGTTTGATATCGAGAAGAGCCTTGTGCGCCAAGGGCGCTGTGCAGGCGCTTCCCCCTTGACTGGGTAAATGGCCCGCTTATCGTATAACCCACTGTTGGGCGCGGATATCCTGCACATTGGAGATATCCGTGGACTCGGAGCGCCTGTGGCTTCGATCGGAGGCGCCGGCACATTTGATGGAATCTTCGTCATCGGCATCCTTGCGGTCCTGCTGGCGAGCGTAATGACGGAAAAGAAGGAAAAGACATCCTAAAAATACAATCCGAATTCCTGAAGCAGTTCGCAGGCATTGCTTCTCCGTACTGGAAGTCCGAAGATAAATGGAAAGCCGGTGCGCTGCTGGCGATCATCGTGGCCTTGAACCTGGGGATAGTTTATGTCCAGGTATTGCTGAATATGTGGATAAATGATTTCTATAACGTTCTCCAGTCCCTCGACAAGGCCAGGTTCATGGCTGAGCTGTTTCGGTTCTGTGTCCTCGCCACAGCCTATATTGCGCAATCCGTCTACATGCTCTACCTCAGCCAGATGCTTCAAATCCGATGGCGGCGATGGCTCACCGAAGAGTACCTCAAAGACTGGCTTTCCCGTCAGGGCTACTACCGCATGCAGTTTGCCGAACCGCAGACCGACAACCCGGACCAGCGCATCAGCGAGGACATAAATTCTTTTATCGAGATAACGCTGAATCTCGGCACTACCCTGTTGAGTGCTGTTGCCACGCTGGTCTCTTTCCTGGCCATTCTATGGCAGCTTTCCGGAACGCTCGGTATTCCGCTGGGCAGCCTGGGGACACTATATCTTCCCGGCTATATGGTCTGGGCCGCCCTCATTTACTCTATTGTGGGCACCTGGCTCACCATGCGCATCGGCAATCCATTGATCCTTCTAAATTTCAACCAGCAGCGCTTTGAGGCCGATTTTCGCTTCAGCATGATGCGGATACGCGAAAACAGCGAGTCAGTCGCACTTTATGGAGGCGAAAGACAGGAGCAGGTGCACCTTCGAGACCGCTTCCGTTTTGTTCTCGAGAATTTCTGGGGCATTATGAGGCGTCAGAAACGGTTGTCATGGCTGACCAACACATATAACCAGGCTGCAGTAGTCTTCCCCGTGATCATGGCGGCGCCCCGTTTCTTCGCCGGGCAGATGCACCTGGGAGGCCTCATGCAGACGGCCGGCGCCTTCGGGCACGTTCACAACGCTCTTTCTTATCTGATCAACAGCTACACCACCATCGCGCGATGGCACGCGGTAATAGACCGCCTCGTCGGGTTTTCCCGTTCACTCGAAGAACTAAAGACCGCAAAACTGCTGGAAGGCGTCAACCGCATTTACATTGCGGACAACGCCCTCAGAGCCGACTCCCTTAGCGTTTTTCTGCCAAATGGCAAAACGCTCATCACCAACCTCAAGCTGGACATCGAACCGGGAACCCGCCTTCTCGTCACCGGGCCGTCGGGTTGCGGAAAAAGCACCCTGATGCGAGCCATGGCCGGCATATGGCCCTTCTGCAAAGGTACGATACTCTTGCCTGAACGATCTTCCATCATGTTCCTGCCCCAAAAACCCTATCTGCCCCTCGGGACCCTGCGCAACGCGCTGTGTTACCCGCATCCTGATGGTTATCGACCGGAAGACTTGGAAAAAGTGCTGGAAAAATGCGGGCTGGGGTACCTTGCCGTCTCACTGGAGAAAGATGAGGACTGGTCTCATGTACTTTCTGTTGGCGAACAGCAGCGCCTCGGGTTTTCAAGGGTATTACTCGTCAAACCGGACTTCATATTTCTCGACGAGGCAACGGCATCGCTCGATGAAAAGTCCGAGGCGGTTCTGTATGGACTACTTCAGAGCAAATTGCCGCACTCGGCAGTGACGAGCGTGGGACACCGCAGCACCCTGCTCGCCTGGCATTCCGAGAGGTTAACATTCGAAGGGGATGCCACCTGGGTAAAATCCGGGCTGCAAATAGAGGACAAGGGACCTCATCAAAGTTCCTGAAGATATTCGATGGGGGTGGAAAGGGTATTTCGGGAGCAGACGGAAAAATCTGCTCCCGTTATCATCAACGATTGTGCGGCTGTAAGGCGGACCGGCAAAGTTTCTCTACGGCAGTGTTATCTGCACCTTGCCGCTTTGGCCGCTTTTGTGGTCTACGGCCAGCACTTTCGCCTTATGCCTCTGTTTTAGAGTGCTAAGAAGGGCGAACAGGGTGTCCGGACTGCCCACTGGATTATTTTCGATTTGCAGTATGATATCGCCCTTTTCGAAACCGGCCTTTCCAAAGGGACCTTTAGGGTCGACTTCGGCAACTACCAATCCGGACTGGGAATTTAACCCGTACTCGTTTGCCTCTTGTGGAGCCAGCGGCCTGACCTCAATCCCGAACTGTTGTTTCAAGGATGACGCTACTGCCTTTTCCTGCTCTTCCAGGCTGCCGACCTTTACCGTAACGTCCTGTTTGGCGCCGTTGCGCACGACGGTGAGTTTTACTTCAGACCCCACGGGCGCCAGTGACACACTGTTTCGCAAAAGAGATGGGTCATCCACCGGATTGCCCTGATAGGCAATGACTACATCGCCCTGCTTCATCCCGGCGTGATCGGCCGGACTCCCTTTGATTACGTCGGCAACCAAAGCCCCTTTATTGCTGCTCAAGCCGAATGACCTGGCAAGCTCGGGAGTTATGTGTTGAAGAGCCACTCCGAGCCAGCCCCGAATGACCTTGCCGTTTTTGATTAGCTCTTGCGTGATGTAGGCGGCTATGTTGCTGGGAATTGCAAACCCCAGCCCCTCGAATCCGCCGGATTCGGAAAGAATTGCCGCGTTGATGCCGATCACCTCTCCATCGAGATTCATAAGCGGACCACCGCTGTTGCCCGGATTGATCGCCGCATCGGTCTGCAGATAATCCTGGTAGCTGCTGGGATCTGAAATCCCCGTGCGGTGCTTGGCGCTGATGATTCCCTGTGTAACGGTCTGATCGAGTCCGCGGGGGTGTCCGATTGCAACCACCCATTGCCCCACTTCCATTTTGTTGGAGTCTCCCAGGGAAACGTGTGGAAACGGACCTTTCCCCACGATCTGAATGAGCGCAAGATCTGTTTTCGGGTCTGTTCCGACAGTTTTTACTGAATTTCCGGTAAACTCCCTCCCATCTGCAAACAAAACCTTAATATCTGTCGCTCCCCCAACGACATGGTAATTGGTGAGAATATGTCCCGAATCGTCAATGATTATCCCGGACCCCAGCCCTGACACCTCGCGCTTGAATTTTTTGGGCATTTTGGGATTTCCAAAAAAATACTTAAAGAATGGTTCATTTTCAAACGGCAGGAAAGGGTTCGCAATCTCCTGCCGCTCCGTCACTTCGATATGCACGACCGCTGGAATCGCTTGCTTGGCGACAGCTTCGACAGCAGTAACCAGGTTGGTCTGCTGGCTTTGAGCCTGGGGGGTGGGGACTCGAGTCGCCAGGACAAAGGCGGCGCTGAATAAAATGACGAAAATTGAATAGAGAACGTTTCTCAAATATCTTTTTGGCATTTTTTACCTCCTGTTATCCGTCTGTACAAGATTTGACGCTGCTTCTGAGGTGCAACCACGTGGAGAGTTCTAAAGTGACCTGAAACAATTATAAGTACTCATCCTGCAAATGCATTGATTCCTTTTCGGTATTGCGAGGTCCAATCCTCTTGGTGGATTTTTCGGAGGTCCCGGCCCGGCTAAGGGATTGGCTGGTTATCTTTATCTTATGGAATACGAATACCCTTCGTGAACATCAGGATGTTTTCCTATAAAGAACCGAAACGAGGAGATGCAATCGTATTTATTTACCCCAAAGATCCATCGAAGGACTTCATTAAAAGAGTTATTGGAGTGCAGGGAGAAACTGTTCAAATTATTGAGGGTAAAATATATATTAATAATATGCCGGTCCCTGATCCGTGGGGTTACTTCGATAAAAAAGAGCCGCCGGGTTTCATAGAGGCAGTGGAGAATTTCGGTCCTGTCGTAGTTCCACATCGCTGCCTGTTCGTTATGGGCGACAACCGCAACAATAGCGAGGACAGCCGCTTTTGGGGGGTCGTCCCGCCCGGTAACGTGTTGGGAAAGGCTTTCGTCATTTACTTTTCATGGAACAGCAAGGCTGAAAATCCATCGGGCAAGGTCAGGTGGTCAAGGATCGGCGAATTGATCCATTAGCTTGAATTTACGCAGACAGAGCGGATAGGGGCTGTTATAAGTCCTATAAGGCTTATAGGGCCTATATTTGTCAACGTCTCTGCGGTGAAATCCTGTCTTTGCGCTTCAACCGAACTTGTGGCGTATGCCGTAACCGCCTTTAGGAAAGCGCCACTCGATGTTGAAATGAGGGCAGCCGACCCGGCAGGAACCGCATTCCAGGCAGCCTTCGTAGTTAACGCTTATGCGATCTTTTTCCAATTTGTAAACATTGGCTGGGCAGATATATAGGCAGGGTTGGTCCTCGCACCTGTCGAAACACACCTTCCCATCCAGCAGGCGCAGGTGAGATTCATCATCCACATTAAATCGGTCCAGAAACAATTTGTCTTCGACCTTGACGCTCATCGAACGCTCCTCCATGCGTCCCAAACAAGGCGCAATAACCGGAGCGGGGGGACCTGCCCGCGAATTGCCTTCCAGATTTCACTTTGCCTGACTTTTTTAGGGACCCCGTCTACCGTGAGCATTTCCCGGGCAGCGGCGCATGTCGCACGGGGAAGAGAGGTGAACAGTTCCTTGTGGGTTTCAAGAAATGAGGGAAACTTTCGATATTTTTCTAAATCCCTAAGCACAAAAGAATCCTGTAGCCGTTTAGCATAGCCTTGCAGGCCGATGGAGCTGAAATCGTTTTTCTCTATTGCCTCCAGTATGGTTTCAGCCGCAAGCCTGCCGGAAGTCATCGCCAGGTTGGAACCTTCCCGGTGCAGTGCATTGAACATCATGGCGGAATCCCCGGCAATCAGAAAACCATCCCCGCAAAGCCGGGGCACAGTATCATAGCCGCCTTCGGGGAGCCAGTGCGCCAGGTACTCCTTAGGTTTGCCGTCCTTTATGAGAGGCGCAATCACGGGGTGTGTTTTGAGGCTTTCCAGCATCTCGTAGGGACGGGCCTTTTGCGTGGCGAAGTCGGCGAGATTGGCCCCTATGCCTATCGATACGGACCCCCTGTTAGTATAAAGAAAAGCAATGCCGTTCATTCCCAACGTGGCATTTCCCATAATTTCGCAGGTAACGCCGTTTCCCGGCGATACGCCAAAACGCTCGTCGATGACTTCTTCAGGAAGTGCGAGCAGTTCCTTGACCGCGAGCGCCACATTCTCGGGCTTTACCTCGGGGCGAAATCCCGTCTTGGCCGCCAGCGGCGAATTGACGCCATCGGCTAAAAGAACGACTTTGGCGCGCAGGTCGCCTTCGGCCCGATCCGTCTTCACGCCGGTGACCCTGCCGGCATTGTCTCTCAGCAAATCGGTCACAACGGTTGAACACACTATGACGGCCCCTTTCGTTCTGGCCTGATCGGCAAACCAACGATCGAATTTAGCCCTGCCGACCGTAAAGGCATTGTTGCGGCGTTCTTCGAAGAAGGCCCGGTCACGATAGGCGAAACTAAGTCCCCCGTCCTCGCTGAGATAGGAGACTCGAGATTCCACTATGTTGCGTTCAATCGGACAATTTTTCTCAACGTAGTCGGGAATTATCTGGCGGAGGTGGCGACCGTAGAGGACGCCGCCGAACATGTTCTTGGAGCCGGGGTACTCGCCTCTTTCCAGCACGACCACCTTTACACCCCTGTCCGCCAGAACACAGGCTGCCGAAATGCCCGCAGGCCCGGCGCCAACGATTGCCGCATCGAACTTCTCATCCATAAAGTTTACAGCTCGCTGTTCCCGTTGGATTTTTTCTTTTTGAGCTGAACGATCAGCTCAGGGACGATCTCCTGGTAGTTGCCCACAATGCCAACGTCGGCGACCCTGAAAATGGGTGCGTTGGGGTCGGAGTTGATGGCTACGATTTTCTCGGCCCCCTGGATGGCCACCAGGTGTTGAACCGCTCCCGAGACGCCTACGCCGATGTAGAGTCTTGGGGCGACAGTTTTACCGGTCTGGCCCACCTGTCTTTCATAGGGCAAAAGACCCGATTGCACCACCGGTCTTGAACAGGCGATGACTCCCCCGACCAACTTAGCCAGTTCCTCGAGAAGAGGCAGCGAAGACGGGTCGCATGCGCCGCGTCCGGCCACTACAAGCGCAGGATAGCGGACGATATCGACACCCGCCAGTTCATCGATAGGGATGAACTCCACGATGGTGGGCAGCTCAACGGCCGGCGCCTCCAGCTCATGACGGCTGACGACACCCTTTCTGCCCGGGTCTTTGTCGGGCATCCTGAATACCCTTGGCCGCACCGAACTCATCTGTGGGCGGCGAGCCTGGCAAAAGATCGTAGCCATTATATTGCCGCCAAAAGTGGGACGGGTCATCAGAAGCAGGTTCGTTTCCTTCTCAATGTAGAGTCCCGTGCAGTCGGCGGTCAAACCCGTTTGAAGCCGGGTTGCGACAACTCCGGCAAGGTCTCTGCCCAAAGAAGTTGCGCCTACGAGAAGTATTGCCGGGCGAAGTTTGCCGCAAAGATCGGAGAGGCCCTTGCCGTATGTTGCCGGCAGATATTGGGAGAGCAACGGGTCGTCTATCACGTGCACCTCGTCGCAACCGTAGGCGATTGCTTCATCGGCCACCGGCCCGACATTGTTTCCAAGCAGAAGGCCCAGAACTTTTGCGCCAAGCTGCCCTGCCAGCTCTCTGGCTTTGCCGACCAGCTCCCACGACACCGGCGCGCCCCGTCCGTCAACCGTCTCGATGTAAACCCCCACACCCTGATAGCCTGGCAGCCCGGCGTCTGGCGCTCTCCGTTCTTCTTCGGGAACCTTTTTGCGTTTTTTCTTCTCAAATTTGATCGCGCTTACCGGGCAGCTCTCAAAACATTTGCCGCATCCCACGCACACTTCGGGGTCTATGAGCGCAACACCCTCGGGACTTAGCTCGATTGCGCCGACAGGACATTCTCCTATACATATCTGGCAGGCGATGCACTTATCCCCAACGACCTCGGCAACTTCAATTCCCCGTGTGTTCTTGGCCATTATTTCTCAGGCCCCCCATCCTTTTCGGAATTTTGCCTCAAAATCCTCGTCGGCAAACAGTGCATCGAGCGCCTGGGACACGGCCCCGGAGACTCCTTGTGCTGCGTCCCACTTAGGTCCGGCCCTGTGGAGCTGCGGTGAAGCAATGGCCTTTACCCAGGTCGGGGAACCCTTGAGGCCGACCAGTTGGGCGGACGCCCCAATGGCTTTGGCGTCCCAAGCCTTAACGGGCGCGCGCAAAGAATCGATGAGCATCGGCAATGAGGCCCTCCTCGGCTTTGCAAGTTCCAGTTCCACTGTCAGCAGGGCCGGAAGAGGGCCGTTAATTACCTCGACCCCCCCTTCGACTTTGCGCCTGACTTGCACGCGTTTTTTTTCAGGATCGATCCATTCCACATCGACCACGTAAGTGAACTGGGTGAAACCCAGCCTCGTGGCGATGCCCGGCCCTGTTTGAGCCGTATCGCCGTCAACGGCCTGTTTGCCGCACAGGACCAGGTCAACGGGATTTGCATCTCCCAGGGTTTCTACGGCCCTTGAAAGAGTGTAGCTGGTGGCCAGGGTATCGGCGCCGGCGAAAGCGCGGTCCGAAAGCAGGACAACATCGTCTGCGCCCAGCGAGAATGCCTGTCGCAGCGCGGATTCCGCCTGCGGAGGGCCCATCGAGACAGCCGTTACCTTTCCCCCGTATCTTTCCTTGAGGCGCACGGCTTCTTCCAGGGCCGCCACATCGTAGGGATTGGCGATGGATTCCACACCGGCTCGAACCAGCGTATTGGTTTCAGGATCGATTTTTACTTCGGCAGTGTCAGGCACCTGCTTGATACAGACAACGAAGTGCATTTATGGCTTCCCTTTCCTGAACTCTTCAGATTCGTACTGCGGGTTGCGTATCACGGGTGGCGCCGCTTGGGCGGGGTTCGGGTGAGAAGATCGGAGAGCAAAAAAGAGAATGCAACTCTTCTCAAGACCTTTCGAAGCTGCTCCAAATGGGTCAGTCCGTCCGCCATAATCTAAGTAAGCCGATCGGCCACAAAGATAATAAGGCTGAGTCCAACTGTCAGGCCCTTGCCGGCCTGAGCACACTAAAACTTTTGATTATGCCGCCGGAAATCAAACTTCGGTAATTATGACGGCCCTGATCGTATTCATCCCGAGCTTCTTGCAAGCCCTCCAGCGTTTTTCTCCGTCAAGAATTCGGAATGAATCGTGCTCGAAGCAAATGTGGATCGGTTCGTGGTATCCCCGGCTCCTTATTGCATGCTGAATTTCTTCGATGCATTCGGCCGCGCAGACGATTCGAAGGTTTGGACTGATTTTTCTTACCTCAATTTCGCGAATGTCCTCTCCCATCGATTTCCCCTTGTGGTTGGTTAAAACATGCAGGACTATCCGCAACTTTAAAGCAAACTATTACAAGAATCAAGAAGCAAGATGCTCTATGCCCGATGTTGGATGGTGGAGGTGGTTTTACCTGAATTTTGTTGAATTTTGCCTTGACATCGGCTTGAGATAAACTTAAATGCATGAGTTAAAGAGTGACCGATTGTATTCGGCCCTCGGTAGGTGAGGCTCCCGTGAGCACACAGGCCACTGCCCACAAGCATCCAGAGATGCGGAATGAAGGGTAGAGCAGGCATTCCCGGATTAAGGGTTTACCTAAGGTGGCTGAGGCGAAATCGCCTCTTACGGCTCACGGTGCTAAAACTTGGACGAGCGGGGAATGTTGGGTTAAGCGACAGCTACCGAACACAGCGGTGGTTTGAGCCTCTTCCCTGCTTATGGCTGAGGGAAAGAGGTTTTTTTATTTCTCCCGGCCTATGCGGAAACCTTTGAATGGAATGGAGCATATGGACGAAAACGACGGCCGGCCTCCGAGTTGTGGCGGCCCAGAAACAGTGTGGAAGTTGTGTCAGTGATGCGCGAGTCTTAGTTTCCCTTCCCCGTCGCCTCACCTGACCGCTTCTTCCACAACCGGCAAGAGCGGAAGGTGACAGGCGTTCTGCCCTGCTTCCTTGGAAGCAGTCAGTTAGACCCTTTCTCCTCCCATGCAGTTTATTCGCAAAGCATTGCCAACCCCTGGCGAAATGCGTTTTTGCCATCGGTCTGCATCGCTGCGGAAATGAAGACGGCGAAATCCGCCCTCAGAAGGAGGGTGCGATTTCGGATTATACGAAGGAAGGCCTCCCGCAAACGCCCAACGCGCATGATAGACGCATTGAGCTGTCGGCCTTCCGCGCTCCGCGAAGTACATCGCAAAGTGTTAAGTACATCGTGAAGGGTTGTAAATAAGTCTGTCATACGAGGAGGAATCGCCATGATCTCAACAAATTATTTTCATGCAATCGATGGCCGGATGAGACTTGGCATCCCAGGGGTAAAAGGCTCCTGGGCAAAAGCGCAGGAGCTCAAAGACAGGATTATCAATTATCAGGGGATTAACGACGTAAGGCCAAATCCCACTACGGGAAATGTGCTGATCATCTATGACCCACAGCGGATATCTCAATACGATATCCTCAAGAGTTTGTATGAGTTGGGGTATCTACAAGACGGCAGATCTATTGCTGCAGGTTTGCAGGCAATATCTGCTGACGGTTCGGATTGGGGCAGTGCGCTTGTACGACTTGCCCTCGAAGCCCTGTTGTCGGCTCTGATGCTATGAGTCACGGTTGGATGATGGTCCATTAAAGAATGGCATCCAGTATGTTCTCAGGGAAGTCATCCTTTTATGGATCCCACTCATTGTGATCGAAGACATACTCAGTTTTTGAGGGCATTGCCATGTATGCAATCAGCAAAAGCATTCATATGACGAACCGCATGTGGAAGCAGTTCGTAATCTTTTTATCGGTCCTTGGCCCCGGCATCATCGTAATGGTTGCGGATAATGATGCAGGCGGCATCTCGACCTATGCGGTAACCGGCTCCAAGTACGGATTTTCCCTTCTCTGGATGTTTATTCTTTTGCTGCCGATGGCTTATTACGTCCAGGAGATGACGGTTCGGCTGGGAGCCGTCACGAAGCGCGGGCATGCCGAAGCGATATTCGAAGGCTTCGGTCCTTTCTGGGGCTGGTTTTCGCTCACCGATCTCGCCATTGTCAACTGGCTTACCCTGATCACCGAATACATCGGTATGACCGCAGCGATGAGCCTGTTTGGCATTCCTCCATGGATTACATTCGTTGTCGTGACTTTTATCCTTTTTGCGGTCGTCATCACCGGCAGCTACTGGACTTTTGAGAAGTTGACGCTGTTTTTTTGCCTCTTCAACCTCGTATACATCCCGGCAGCGATCTGGGGCATGAAACTGTCCTACTCGCCCGGATGGGGCGAGGTCTTGAAGGGCTTCTACCACCCGAATATTGTCGGGGGGATGACAGGAGATCTTCTTTTCATCCTTATGGCCAATATCGGTACGACCATCGCCCCCTGGATGATATTTTTTCAGCAAAGCGCCGTGGTAGACAAGAGGCTGGACATTCACGACATAAAATTCGGACAGGCCGAAACATTCATCGGCTCGCTTTCAACCTGCATCGTTGCTGTGTTTATCATCATTACCACGGCGGCGGTCTTCTACTATCACCAGCCGCAAGTAATCATCGAGGACGCCATGCAGACCGCAGAGGCGCTTGTTCCGCTTCTGCCCTCAGGCCAGGGAGAACTGGCCAAAAGACTTTTTGCTATAGGCCTGTTCGATGCCGGCTTTCTGGGCGCGCTGTGCATCTCGCTCTCTACCTCATGGGCGGTGGGTGAAGTGTTCGGGTGGGCTCACTCCCTGAACACCAGGGTAAAAGACGCTAAATGGTTCTACGGTATCTATCTCGTGATGCTTATCACATCCGGGGCAGTAGTGCTGATTCCAGGGGCGCCCCTTGTGACTATCACGATGTTCGTTCAAGTCGTTGCGGTAACACTGCTGCCCGCCGCACTGGTCTTCCTGCTATTGATACTCAATGAACCGGCATTCATGGGAGAGCGTGTAAACACGCGTACTCAAAACATCATGAACTGGTCGATAGTGATCCTCGTCTCGATCATGTCCACTCTTCTTGGCGTTCAAACGCTGTTTCCCGATCTGTTCAAGTGACGGGTCAGATAAGGAGGCCGTTATGTTCACTCTTAACCAGCACAAACCTAATGGTGTCGAACTTCCCAGTCGTGTAGGAAGCTATCGGGTCCTGCATTTTTCGGAACTCTTGAACAGGCGGGTTTGCGCCGGAAAAATCAAGGACCGCATCGGGAAACTTACCGATCTGGTCTTCCACCTGGTCGAGCCTTTCCCGGAGGTGGTTGGGATATATATCGAGCACGGCTGGGGTAAGCCCACGGAGTTCGTGCCTTGGGAGAAGGTCACACGGATCGAAGACGATGCGATCTTCATACAGCCTGCGGAAGGCGGCGGCTACCCGCCTTTTGTCGATCAGCCCGAATGGATACTTGCCGATGAGCACCTCATGGGACGCACCATCCTCGATCTGGACGGGAGAAGGTGCGAGGTGGTCAATGACGTACTTCTGGTCGAAATAAGGGGCCGTCTGCTTATCGCCGACGTCGATATTTCCTTCAACGGCTTCCTGCGCCGAATTGGCCTGGGAAGATTCAGTTGGATCAAGGACCGCCTGATTTCGTGGAAGTATGTTCAACCCCTTTCTGTCGAGGACGTGGTCGCAACGGACAAAGTCTCGCTCTCCATTACGCGAAAACAGGTAATGGAGTTGCCGAGCGAAGACCTGGCTGACGTTCTCGAAGAGTTGCAAGGCGAGGAGCAGGAGGCGCTCTTCGGGGCGCTCGATTCCGAGAAGGCAGCGGAAACCCTGGCAGAGGCGGAGCCAAGGGCAAAACGGCAACTCGTCGAGGACCTATCCGATGAGCGGGCACGGGAAATCTTCTCCGAGATGACCGTTCCTCAACTCGCGGACCTCTTTGCCGTGCTTCCCTTTGACGAGGTTCAGGAGCTTTTGGAATTGCTCAACGCTCAGGTCGGGGAAAGGGTGCGCAATATTCTGTCCGAGCGGGAAGCCGAGGCCGATGACTTTATGTCGCAGGATTATGTGGCAATGCCGAAGGAGGCGAGAGTGGCTGAAGTGCTCATGAGCATCCGGCACTCCGGCCGGGAACCGAGGAGCATTTCGTATGTCTACGTAGTTAATGGCGACAGCAAGACCCTGGTCGGTGTTGTGGACTTGCGGGAACTCGTCATCGCGCCTGATGAAGAAGCGCTCGACAACATAATGGTCTCGCCGGTTGTCACGGCCGAGAAAGACACCAGCCGTGGGGACCTGGTAGAGATGTTTACCAGGTATCATTACCGCATGATTCCCGTTGTCGATATCGAGGACCACATCCTGGGAGTGATCTGTTACAACGATATCATGAAGGGCATCGTGCTCCGCGCAAAGCCCTGAATAAGGAGACAAACATGCCGCGCGTTCAGATTACAAAAACGGTAAGAGTCGCTCTCTATTTCCTTAGATTCTACCTGATTTTCCTGCTGGTTTTGCTCGCAGTGCGATTCATCAGAGGCATGTAGTAGAGAGCGGACCATTTGACCGGATGGAATGTTGTTAAATCCTATGGACGACCTTTACGGGGATGCCCGCGTATTGCCAGGCGCGCGTTCAATGTGGGGCCTGTTATGTCGGATTTCAAAAAGTTGTGTTCGGCAATCCTGATGGTATTTGCAGTTATCGTCGCAGGAGCAGTCCGGGGGAATGTTTGGGCGGCCGAGCCCGAGGGCGCCGTCGCCGATTCCCGCCAGGACAGCTCCGAGGAAAAACTTCAAGACCCTCCCGGTTGGTTCCCTAAGCTTCTGGGAGCGCAGGCCGACTACATATATCAGAACATGCCCCCTTTTCACAGCCCATACGAGGGCGCTAACAGCCTGACTTTCGCAAACGGCCTGGGCCGGCAGGTCACCCAGACGTATGGAGCGTATTTCGGTTCACAATTGGCCCGGGGGCTGCAAGCGTATGCAGATTTTGAGTGTTTTCTGGGAGACGGGATCAGCAAAGGTGTTGGACTCGCCGGGTATGTCAATGGAGATGTCATAAGAGCGGGGTCGTCGAACCTGCCGAAAACGCCCTACATGGCCCGGCTGTATCTCCGATACTATTATCCTCTCTCAGGCGAAACCGAGAAGATGGAACGATGTATGGACCAACTCCCGGGGGAGCAGCCTGTCAGCAGGTGGGAGTTTAAATTCGGAAAGTTGGCTCCCACGGATGATTTCGATCTAAACCGCTACGCCAACAATAATCGTGCTCAGTTTTTCAACTACGATTTCCTCTACAATACCGCATGGGACTACGCTTCGGATACCAGGGGCTACTCCTACGGAATTGTGGCGGCCCTGTATCAGCCGCGATGGAGACTGGCCTTGGGGGTCTTTGTGGAGCCTGATACGCAGAACGGTGCGCGCTTTGATGTTCTTGACACCAGAGAACTTGGATACAACCTCGAACTCACTGTGAAGCCCAACGACGCCGGCACGGTAGTCCGTTTGCTCTCCTACTTCAATGAGGGACGGATGGGCAGCTATTCGGAGGCGCTGTTGTTAGGAGCCGCCACCGACAAGGCGCCCAACATCCTCGATGTTGAGAAGCTCGGCGGCACCAAATACGGTTTTGGATTGAATTTCGAACAACCATTGGCCGACGGCGGAGAAACAGGCATGTTCGGACGCCTGGGCTGGAACGACGGGCATCACGAGAATTGGGCCTATGTGGAATGCGACCGGCATGTGAGCCTCGGCGCTCAGTTGAGCGGAATCCATTGGGGCAGAGAGGGAGACCGCGTAGGCGTCGCGTATGCAGTGGACGGCCTGTCGGCCCATCATAAGGACTACCTCGAGGCCGGCGGGATCGGCATGCTCCTGGGAGACGGCGCGCTGAACTATGATTTAGCACAGACCCTGGAAATATATTACTCCATTCAGGTTTGCAGTTTCATTCAAATCAGTCCCGACTTTCAGTTCATACAAAACCCCGGCTTTAACAGGGACAGGGGTCCTGTAGAGGTATACGGCCTGCGTTTGCGGATGAGTTATTAAAGCAGAGGAAACTGAACGGCTGGTGGTCCGTTGCCTGTCAATCGCGGTTACGTCGAAGAGACGCCACCCAAGGCCCGCGGCCGAAGGTTTCGGTGGCTTTCCTGACCGCGGCCCCATGTTAACCACTCATTTATTTTCACATTTTTCATATTCGACAGAAAAATATTTAAGAAGTCTTTGGGTTGAGGAGCACCTGAGGAGGGTGTGGTGGATTTGGCGACGAAGAAAGCGAAGCGCGCGGTGTAAGACCGTCACCTTTATTCATTCAAGCCCAGATGGAGCTTCTCCTGCAAAACGGCTGCCACAGGGACAAAACCAATTCCCGAGGGCGGCACGGGACCGTTCGGGATTTTTCTCATGACCGGCCGGAAAGGTAGCAGCTAGGGGAAGGCTGATTGGATGAAGAAAGTTTTTTTTAAAATTGTAGTTGACAAAAGAAATTTTTTTCACTAACCTCGGTCTCAACTGCTTGTTGGAGGATTGTTATGCCTGCTCCGAAAGCCGAAGTATTGTTAAGAATCGAGAACTTGCTCCGATCGCTCAATAGCGCGGAGAAAAAGACGGCACAGTTCATTCTGGACAATCCCGAGAGGGTTGCGGAAATGACGATCTCCGAACTGGCGACGGAGAGCAGCGTGAGCGAATCCACCGTTTTCAGGCTGTGCCGCGTGCTTGATTATCCCGGATTCAGATCCTTCAGGATTGATATGGCTCGGCAGGGGGTAGTGCTTGAAGCCGTGCCGCAGGAACCTGTGCAGCCAAACGACGACATGGAGGCCATAACTAACAAGGTCTTCCACATCACTATCCAAACTCTTCAGGAAACCTTGCAGGTACTGGATTTTGCCGAAATGGAAAGAGCCTATCTGGCTCTTAAGAATGCTGCGAAGGTGTTGATCATAGCTCTTTCGGTTTCGCGGACTTCGGCCATGATTGCCGCCGACAAGTTCTACTTTGCCGGCCTGGATGCCACGGCGGAGACCGACATCCATTTCCAGATCATGAGGGCTGGTCTGCTCACTCCCCGCGATGTGCTTTTCGCTTTTTCCCGTTCCGGTGACACCAGAGACATCATCGAAGCCACGCAAGCGGCCAAGGCGGCAGGGGCCACCATCATCGGCGTGACCAACAACCCCCGGTCATTTTTTGCAAAGCTTGTCGACATCAAACTTGTCGTGAAGTCGAGAGAGTCGCGCTTCCGCAATGATTTACTGGCTACACGCATAGAGCATTTGTCAGTGGTGGATGCCTTGTTCACCGCGCTTGCTTCGCGTGACACGACGCGAGCTAACGCCCGCTACAAGCCTATGTATGACGTGGTCCTGGGTAAACAACTCTGAATTCGGGAAGGAGTTCTCCTTGTCGCGCACAAACGCTTCCCCAATCTCGATGACGACCCCCGGCCCGGCAGGCTTTTCGTCGGCCGCACCTCCCTCACCTCTTTATCAAAGATTAGTGGACAGGTTCCCCTGGTACGTTTGGTGGCTTTCCCCGGCCGTGATCATACTGGCGGCAATAACCCTGTTCCCGTTTTTCTGGATGATCTACATCTCGTTTATGAAGGTTCAATTTGCCCCCGGAGCAACCGATATGTTCGTAGGCTGGTCTAACTGGGGAAAGATGTTTTTGGATCCCTCAGTCTACACGGGTTGGTGGCTTTTATTTAAATATGTCGCAACGTGCATGGTCCTGCAGATGGGATTGGGACTTGGCATTGCCCTGTTGCTGAACGACATCAAGAGAGAGGGGCTGATTGTCACCGTAATCATGATTCCCATGATGGTGGCGCCGGTGGTGGTGGGACACCTGTTCAACCTGCTGCTCAACTCTTCCTACGGACTCTACGCCTGGATATTTAAAACTCTGGGCATCTATTCGTCCGGCAGTCTGCTGAGCAACCCTTCAACAGCCCTTTGGGCATTGGTGGGGATGGACACCTGGGAGTGGACCCCTCTAATCGTTTTGATCCTTTTGGCCGGTTTGAAAAGCGTACCGAGAGACACGATCGAGGCCGCCCACGTGGACGGTTCCAGTCCCTGGCAAGTGTTCATAAACGTGACGCTCCCTTACCTCAGGCCATCTCTGCTCATAGCCTTTCTGCTCCGTTTCATGGACTGCATGCGCTTTATCGACAACAATCTGATCACGACGCGCGGAGGCCCCGCCGACGCCACCAATACTCTGCCCATCTATCTTTATTTCAAATCGTTTCGAGAGTTCAACATCGGCATGGGGGCGGTCATCGGCTTTACCCTGCTGGTAGCCATTATAATCTGCGCCCTGTTAGCGAGCAACATTCTGCTAAAGGAGCAAAAAGGAGAAAATCATGCATAGCTCCAGGCTCAAACAGGTTCGCAGGGGCATGGCCATCGGATTGTTTGTGCTCTGGACGGTTGTCCCCATTATTTTTATGATCTCATCTTCGTTCAAGGGGACCGGTGATATCTTTACCCTGCCTGCGATCGGCGACTGGTGGGGTCTGGTGAAGTTTCTTTTCTTTTTCAGCGCCTCTCTGACACAGTTTAAAGAGATTTTCCTGCACGGTCCATTCCTGGCTCATCTGCTGCACAGCATCGCGGCCACCGCGCTTTCGGTGATCATATCGGTGCCGGTTGGCCTGGCGGCAGCCTATGCCTTGTCTCGAGCGCGCATCCCGGGAAAAAAGCACATCTACTTCTGGGTGATCAGCACCAGGATGGCCCCGCCTATTGCGGTGATGGTCCCTCTTTATGTCATGTGGCAAACCTTCGGGATATTGCACTCCCTGGTTGGGTTGGTATTGGCTTACGTAACCTTCAATCTTCCTTTTTCCATATGGCTGATGAGGGGGTTTATCGACGCCATACCCAGTGAACTGGAGGAAGCTGCCTACGTTGACGGCAAGAGTCGATTGGGCGCCTTTGTGGACATAGTCTTCCCGCTGATACGTCCGGGCGTGGGCGCTACAGTCATTCTGTGCAGCATGTTCGCCTGGAACGATTACCTGTTCGCCCTGATTCTGGGCGGCGGCCACACGAAGACCTTACCCATAGGCATCGGAGAACTGGCCAGCGCCACGTCCATTCTCTGGGGGCAGATCATGGCGGGGGGGCTGGTGATGATAATTCCTATGGTGGTTCTGGGGTTGATTATACGCAAGTCATTGGTAACGGGGCTCACCATGGGAGCCATGCGCGGATAACGTTGTAATTCATTGGGCACTGGAGCAAGTCAAATGGCAGAAGTTCTATTAAGAGACGTGGTGAAGAAATATGATTCGGTGGATGCGGTCAAGAGGCTGAATCTGTGCTGCAATGACAAGGAATTTCTCGTGCTTCTGGGACCTTCGGGTTGCGGAAAGTCTTCAACATTGCGGATGATCGCGGGCCTGGAAGACATAACGCAGGGTCAGATATCCATCGACGGTGTGGTGGTCAACGATATCCATCCTTCAAAACGAGACATTGCCATGGTCTTTGAGACCTATGCCCTCTACCCCCACAAGACAGTCTTCGACAATATGGCCTACCCCCTGCGGGTAAGGAAGACCCCGGGTCCGGAAATCGATCAAAAGGTGCGGCGGGCCGCAGAAATATTGGAGATCGAAGGTTTTCTGGATCGTTATCCCCGCCAGTTGAGCGGCGGCCAGAAGCAGAGGGTGGCCATCGGCCGGGCCATCGTCCGGGAGCCCAAAGTGTTTCTGATGGACGAGCCTATATCTCATCTGGACGCCAAACTCAGGAGCCATATGCGCGGCGAGCTCAAGCACCTGCACAAGGAGCTGAACCAGACCTTCATTTACGTATCTCACGACCAGACCGAGGCGATGGCTATGGCCGACCGCATAGCGGTTATGAACCTTGGCGTACTTCAGCAGTTCGACACCCCGCAAAACATCTTCAACAAGCCGGTCAACACTTTCGTCGCCGGTTTCGTGGGCGACCCTCCGATGAACTTCCTGCCATCATTGTTGACCCAGAGCGGCGATAAATGGGTCCTGAAATTTGACGGCTTCACGCTGAAAGTGTCCGAAAAAATCAGGTCTCAGATTATAGCGTCAGGGACGAAGTTTCAGCAGGACATGGAGGTGATTCTTGGAGCCCGTCCCGAACACGTCATCCTCAAAACGGAAAAAACCGGCGAGGAAGACATGGCCGGTCAAATATACATCACCGAACCTCTCGGCTCATACATGATCGTAGACGTCATGCTGGGCGGCGAAAGGATCAAGGTGCGCACAGATGTAGGCTTCGATGTTCAACCTGACGATCGAGTATTTGTAGAACTTCCATCGGACAAGATCCAGTTGTTCGATGCGAAGACTTCCTACTCAATCATCCATCCGAGGAGCAGCACCGAGTGCGAGGCCGGTTGACGGCCATATATAAACCATTTAATAGGGAGGTTTTGCAATGAAGGAGATGGACAGAAGGACATTCGTGAAACTGGGCCTGGCGGGAGTAGCCGGTACGGCGCTGGTCCCGGCCTGGATTGAGAAATTGCTGGCCGATCCGAACGAGGCGGCCAAATGGCAGCAGTTTGAGGGCGAAACTGTAAAAGTCTTGACTGAAAACACTCCTCCGTCGCTGGGCATAAAGGCGACGGCCGAGGAATTCACAAAACTCACCGGCATGAAGGCCGAGTTCACCCTTCATGCCATGGACGAACTCAAGGAGAAGATGTTCCTCGACCTGCGCAGCGGTAAGCCGGAGTACATAGTGAACTATTGCCAGTGCCGCCCCATCGGATGTGTAGCGTGTGATTTCTGGCAGCCCGTCGATAAATTCATCGATCTCAAAACCGGCAAGTCCAAGATTAAGGAATTACCCGACGTTCCCGATGCCAACGGCGATCTCTTCGGATCGTGGCAGCCAATGTTTTTTAATGCCTGCTCCATATACTACGAACCCGAAAGGGTGATTTCTCTGCCCTATGACCATGCCCAGGGCATCATGTTTTATCGCCAGGACATCTTCGACAAATACGGTCCGAAGTACCAGGACAAAACCGGAAAACCGATGAAGCTGGGTGAAGAGGTGACCTGGGACGAAGTCTTCGACATGTGTAAATTCCTAAAGGCCAATTGCACGGAAATCGATGCGCCCCTCGGTCTGCACTATGCGCAGGACTGGCCGATCGTAAGCGAATTCAATTCGACGCTTACCGGCCTGGGAGTTCCAAGAGAGGGCTTTGCCAACATAAAAGACCCTTTTCTCGGTTCGCGCAACCCCGGGCCTTTCTTTGCCAAAAAGGAGGAATACGATAAAGGGGTCGAAGCCCTGGAATTTCTGAAAAAGCTCAAGGAGATTATGCATCCCGATGTACTGACGTGGGACTGGGGCGGGCTGGGCACCGCTTATTCCACCGGTAAACTGGTGATTCAGAGAAACTGTGGCGAGTTTGCCCCCTTCGTCGAAGACCCCAAAGAGTCCCAGGCTTGCGGCAAAACGTCCTACGCCGTTGTTCCCAAATTCCATACGGGCATTCACGGTTACGAGATGGGGCCTGCCGGCCTGGCCGTCCCCAAAGCGCTGCCCGAAAAAGAACAAAGGAAAGCCTGGCTGTTCATCTTGTGGGCCACCAGCGCCAAGGCCCAGTGGGGTGCTTTCGAACAATTCTATGGCACTCCTGTGCGCACGGCCAATCTCGAAGAGGCCCGCAAACGCGGCTGGATGACTCCCGACTCTACGTTCCGCAAGGCGCAGCATCTATGGGTCCAGGAGATAGAGCTTGCCAAGTACCTGAACGGATGGGACGTCGGACCCAAGATGCCGACCTACAATGAGTATCTGGCCCTCACGGGCGCGGAGATTTCCAAGTATGTGGCGGGCGTGACAGCAAAGCCCCAGGAGTGCATGGACAATATGATCGCCAAGGTCAACAATTTGCACGGACTGTAGACTTCAACAAAGACCCCGGTTTGATTTTCACCCCGAAAGGGAAGCAAAACATCGGGCAGTTGTCTCAAGCATTGTCACGGGAACAGGGGAGAGCGTCGATGAGCAGCTATTACATAGGTTTTGACAGCGGCACCCAGGGGACCAAGGTTGCAATATATGCCGATGATTCCAGGCTGGTCGCCGAAGCCTTCCGGGCCCATCAGATTTTGTATCCGAAGCCCGGTTGGGCTGAGATGGACGCCAACCAGTTCTACAGAGCGGCAGCCGAGGGTATCGCGGAATGCGTTCAAAAGGGCAAGGTGGACCCCAGGGAGGTGAAGGGCATCTCCTGTAGCGGCATCATCTGCGGCATCGTGCCTATCGATGAAGACTGGAATGCTACTGGGCCCTATATGCTTTATCTGGACGGCCGTTCCGCTGCCGAGGCCCAGGAAATCTCTCAAAGCGTGGAGCCAGTTTGGATCGAAGAAAGCGGCAACTGTGAAGTTGGGACCTATATGCCGCCGGTGATGCTCAAATGGCTCCTGAAGCATCAGCCTGATTTAATCGCCGCCAGTAAGAAAGTGGTTGCCAACTCTCATTTCGTGATGGGAAAGCTGGGTGGTTTCAATGCAAATGCGGCATACCTCGATTGGGGAAACCTTTCAGGGTGGATCATAGGTTACGACGCGTCGCGACGCGACTGGTCACAGCGCCAACTTGACCTTCTCGGGCTCCCCAGAGAATTGCTGCCCGAGGTGGTCAACCCGGCCAAGGTGGTGGGCGCGCTGTGCAAAGAAGCGGCCCATGAGCTGGGCTTGCGTGAAGGAATACCCCTTGTGGCCGGTTCGGGCGACATCATGCAGTCAACTCTGGGTTCGGGCATTACAGATTTGGGTTGCTGTTCGGACGTGGCGGGAACGGCCTCCATATTTACGGTTAATGTCAACAGGATCAACAACGTTATCACGATGAGGCCCGGAATAATCTATTCCATGTCAACCATGGAGGACCAGTATCTCTACTGGGGTTATATACGCGCGGGAGGTTTGAGCCTGGGGTGGTTTAAGGAAGAGGTGATGAAGAGGCATGAGGATGATGAGTTCTTCCAACGGATGGACAAGCTGGCCGGGGAAACGCCGCTTGGCTCCTCATCGTCCTTGTTTTTTCCCTATCTACAGGGTGGAGACGCCTCCCTTCCGAATGCCAGCGGGGCCTGGCTGGGCCTTTTCGGCTCCAGCAACGTGGGATCCATGTGGCGCTCTATGCTCGAAGGCATCGCTTTTGAGTATCTGAGCTGGGTCAGACTTTTCCGCGAGCAAGGCATTGGTATCAAGGAAGTGGTGTGCACCGGCGGCGGCGCCAAGAGTCCCATTTGGAATCAGATCAAGGCCGACGTACTGGACGCCTCTTATATAACTTTAAAAAGAAGCGAGGGGGCGGTATTGGGAAACGCCCTTTTGGCGGCGTACGGCGTGGGAGAGATCAAGGACCTCAAACAGAGCGCCGGCCGGTGGGTGGAACAAAAAGCCCGATACACTCCGACGGCTCAACACCATAAAGCCTACCGGGCCATTTATGAAAAGAGGAAAGAAATACTGGACGGACCCATGCTTGAGATTTTCAAACATTTGGCCGAACTGAGCGGAGACGCTACGGCTTGAAACGACGACATGAGTTACGGGGCCCCGGGGTATCCGCCCCACAATCAGGTTCGCATCCTAATAGAGGGTAACGAGGGAAGCCAATGAGCAACAAGAGATACATCGTCGGCCTTGACATCGGCACAACGGGAGCGAAGACCCTTATAGTGGACACCGAAGGGAGACCTGTGGGCCTGGGTTATCGAGAATACCCCTGCCTGTTTCCCTATCCCGGATGGATGGAACAGGACGTGGAGGCCATGTGGCCCAAGATCTGCGAGTCATGCCGCGAAGCAATCAGCGCTGCGGGCATAAACCCCAGGGATATATCCTCCATAGGTCTATCCAGCCAGCGAGGCACATTCCTGCCGGTGGACCGGAACCTGAAACCTCTGACGAGCTCCATAGTCCACTCGGACATGCGGGCCGGCAAGGAAGTTGAGTGGATTGTTTCTGAGATCGGGGCGCCAGAATACTGCAATATAACGGGCATGACCCCGACCGCCATCTGGGCATATCCCAAAATAAAATGGATAATCGACAATCAGCGCGCCGTGTTTGACGCCACTTACAAGTTTCTCAACGGCCAGGAGTATTTTCTGCACAAACTGGGAGCGGAAGAACTGTGTACGGATCCAGCCTCCCGAACCCTTGACGGCCTGATGGATGTGAAGCATCTCAGTTGGAGCCAAAAGTTGTGCGATTTAATCGGCCTTCCCCTGGACAAGCTGCCTCCCATGGGAAAACCGGCTCAGCAGATTGGAGTGATCTCAGCCGATGCGGCGGCCCAGACGGGGTTCGCCCCCGGGACGCCCCTTGCCATCGGGGCCGGCGACCAGCAGTGCGCGGCGATTGGATCGGGGGTCATGGCGGAGGGTATGGCCGAGATCACCATAGGCACATCAATGGTGATGGTGGCTCACATTGACTCGCGCAAAGACGATCCAGGGCAGAAAGTCCTCATGGGCGGTTCGGGCATTCCAGGCAAGTGGGACATGGAAGGCCTCTACGCTACCGCTGGTTCGACTCTCAAGTGGTGGCGCGACGTCTACGGACAACCTGAGAAACGCGCGGCCCAAGACCTGGGGCTGGATGTATATGACCTGATCACGCTCGAGGCGGCCAAGGCGCCGGCCGGATCGAAGGGGTTTCTCTTTCTTCCCTTTCTCTACGGTATTCTGACGCCTAAATACAACCATGACGCCAGGGGTGTGAGCCTGGGACTTTCCCTTTTTCACGACCGCCGGGACATGGCTCGAGGCGTTCTGGAGGGAATCACCCTGGCGACCAACCTTGTTGTTCAAAGCATGGAAGAGGTTCTGGGCAAACCATTTGAAGTGATTCGCGTTACCGGCGGAGGAAGCAAATCCGAAGTCTGGAATCAAATCCAGGCCGATATTTACGGCAGACCCGTGGAGACCTTGCAGGAAGCGGAATGTACGGCTCTTGGCGCGGCTATTCTTGGAGCGGCGGGCTGCGGCGTCTTCAACTCTGTGGAGGAGGGTGTCGCTCAGGCAGTTCACCGTTCGGCAAAGATCGATCCCAATATGGAGAACCACCGGATGTATAGCGAGGGGTATGAGATCTTTTCGGATACGGTGGCTCTGCTGATTGAAAGTGGAATTTACCGGCGCGTGGCTAATTACCAGAGCAAAAATTGGAAATAACCATCTGCACACGGCGGGCGGCGACATGATCGGGAACTTTTTGCACGTGGCTATCGGAGTAAAAGAGATCGAGGAGTCGGTTGGTTTTTACACCAAGGTTATGGGGATGGAGCTGGACTATCGCGCTCATCATAAAGGTGAATACCCCAGCCGCATAAGCGGTGTGGAGAATGCGGAGCTGGACGTGTGCGTTCTCAAAAAGGGGCAGGTCAGGATAGAGTTGGTGGACTACGCAAACAAAAATCCCTCTTCGGGTCCGGTCAAACAGAACCAAACCGGTCTGGTGCATATATGCTTTTTGGTAACCGACATCGAGCACGAATACGAGAAAATATCGGCGCTGGGTTATCGTTTCAACTCGCCGCCTTTACAAAGCAGAGAAAACGGACCCATGGTCTGCTACTTTCATGGCCCGGACGACGTGACCATAGAATTATACCAACCTGCGCAGCCAGTCCGGGAGGCTGTCCGAGAATTCGACATGACCAAGGAGTAGTGAGATGAGAACTGATTATGATCCGATTATCTTGGTAAGATTTAAATGGCTCGTTTTGGTGTCACTGTAAGTGGTTTGACCAACTTCATTAATTCGGGGGACTGTGTCATGCGAGAAATTACTTATGTGGAAGCCATTAATGAAGCGCTGATAGAGGAACTTGAGAGAGACGAAAGTGTTTTCATTATAGGAGAAGATATTTCTATAGGGTACGGGGGCGGTGGAGTATTTGGTGCTACGCGAGGGCTAATGGAAAAGTTTGGGGAGGAGAGGGTTATCGACTCTCCGCTTTCGGAATCCGCTCTTGCTGGTTGCGCAGTTGGCGCCGCATTGGTGAATTACCGTCCGATCGTTGAGATAATGTTCGCTGATTTCTTAACGATTGCTTCAGACCAGATAGTTAATAACGCGGCAAAAATGAGATGGTGCCTGGGCGGCAATGTCGATATCCCTATAGTATACCGAACCGCATATGGCGGAGGCGTCGGAGCGGGTCTTCACCATTCTCAATGCTTTGAGGGGTGGTTTGCCGGTGTCCCCGGTTTGAAGGTTGTTGTGCCCTCGACTCCAGCGGATGCGAAGGGACTTCTAAAATCCGCTGTCAGGGATAACCACCCGGTCCTTTTTATGGAGCATAAGCTTCTCTATAAACGCATAAGCGGCCCTGTACCCGACGGGGACTATTTAGTTCCGATTGGAAAAGGTGACATCAAAAGAGAAGGGAACGATGTAACTATCGTCGCCATGGGAGCTATGGTGCATAGGGCAATAGAAGCTGCCGACTTGTTGGAAAAGGAAGGCATCCAAACCGAAGTAGTTGATCCGAGGACTCTCCTTCCACTTGATGAAGAGATCATCCTCAAGTCCGTTGCCAAGACAGGCCACGCCGTAATTGTGCACGAAGCTCCTGTCACAGGAGGGTTCGGAGGAGAGATTGGAGCAATTCTTGCCGAAAAGGGAATGGATTATCTTGAATCTCCAATTAAGAGAGTTGGAAGCGTTTTTTGTCCGGTTCCTTCCTCTCCTGAGATGGAACAGTACTACCTCCCGAATGCTGAGAAAATTCGAAGAGCCGTTCTGGAGATACTATAGAGAGGGAAAAGGAGATGCGAGATGTTGTATGAGATCAAGGTCCCAGAAACAGGGTTTAGCGTCACACAGGGGACCGTCGTAAAATGGCATTTCCGTGTAGGCGATAGGGTGAGCAAGGATGATACGGTAGTGTCGGTGGAGACGGAGAAGATAAGTGTTGAAATTCCTGCTGCGGTTTCGGGAATATTGTCAGAAATTCGTTATGATGTAGGAAGCTTAGTACAGGTTGGCGCTGTGTTGGGGTGTATTTCAGACGATGAAGCTGAAGTTGTTCTTGACGAGGCAATTGAAAAGCCTGTTTCTGTCCGAAGAACAGGCGAAGGATTAGAGATGCCTGAAGGTCCTTCTTTTGCGCAGGAAGGACGAAGGAGAAGTATAACGCCGTTGGCGCGAAACGTTGCACGAGCACTGAACATTGACCTGGAAAGGGTGGCAGAGGGAATTGGTCCCAAAGGGAGAATTACGAAAGCCGATGTTTTGAAATTCGCAGAGTCCATGCGCAGTGATAGGGAAGTCGAGCAGGAGAAGAGCCCGGTAACCGTGATGGAAGAAGCATCAAAAGACGGTGAGGTAATTAAACTCACTGGCTGGCGGAAGGTAATTGCAGACAAAATGACGGCAAGCTGGAAAGAAACACCCATGATTTGCCAGTCAATTGTAATTGATGTCACCGAACTTACCGATTTCATATCTTCTTTGAAAGACACCAAGAACTTGCCTCGGCTGACTTATCTACCTTTCTTAATGAAAGCCGTACAGGCTGGTATAAGAATTACTCCGGAAGTTAACGCTTATTGTTATCCGGACCGTTTCATAATACAAAAAAATCTTAACGTGGGAGTTGCCATAGATGTCCAAGGAAAACTGATTGTTCCTGTTGTGAAGCATGTTCATGAGAAGTCGATCATTCAAATATCCGAGGAATTGAAGGAGCTGATAGAGAAAGCCCGTAACGGTAAACTGGAACCAAAGGACGTGCAAGATGGAACAATAACTATCTCCAACATGGGAGTTACGGGCATTGATGGGGGCTTTTCGATGATCCTTCCACCCCAGACCGCAATCATTTGCGCTTTTACGGTACGTGAAGTTCCAGTGGTTATCAATGGATCGATCGCGATTCGAAAGTGCATGGGAGTTTCTATCTCTTACGATCACAGAGCTGTTCAAGGGGCTCCTGGCGCGCGCTTTTCCAAAGAATTTCAGTTAAGGCTTGAGGACGTCAAGTCGCTGCTGCTTACATTGCGCTAATTAGATATAAACTCAAACTGTTTTTTCAGCCTATGGAGGCCGGAAATGAAATTATCGGACGTACAGTTGAAAGATATGCTTTACTGGATGGTCCTTGGCAGGAGGTTAGAGGAACGTATAACTGTTCTATTCAAGGAGGCTCGCCTGAGAGGGCATCATCATCCTGGCATTGGACAAGAGGCCGCAAACGTTGGCGTTTGTTTCGGGCTGGAAGAAAGAGACTACGTAGCGCTTACTCACCGGGGAAAGGCTCCTGCACTCATGAGGGGCATGAGTCTCAAAGATCTTATGGCGGGATACTTTGCAAAAAAGGAAGGATGTCAAGGTGGAAGAGCGCCGACCGGCTCTCATATGTATGGCGATTTGTCGAAGCACGTCATCCCGATGCCAGGTGTAATTGGAGGCGTTATCCCTGTTGCAGTTGGTGTAGGACTCGGGTTGAAAATGGACAAGAACGGTGCAGTCGTTATATGTTTTTTTGGCGATGGTGCATCCAATCGGGGAGATTTTCATGAAGGTGTCAACTTGGCAGCGGCCTTGAAACTCCCTGTTGTCTTTGCGCTGATGAATAACGGATATTCTATGTCGGTTCCTGTTGAAAAATCTACTGGACTGAAGCGGTTATCTGTACGAGCCAAAGCTTATGGTATTCCAGGAACCACAGTGGACGGAAATGATGTGCGACAAGTATTTTACGAGACGAGTAAAGCGATTGCAAGAGCTAGAGAAACAAAAGGTCCATCCCTCATAGAATGCGTGGTCCACCGGTGGGCAGGCCATTCTATAACTGATGCGGATGTTTATCGAACTGATGATAAGAGGAAAAAGGGAGAGGAGAAGGACCCGGTGGCCAGATTCAGAAAGGAACTCACAGCAGAAGGTATTTTGACTGATGCTGAATACGGCGCAGTCGAAGAGCGCGTGCGAAGAGAGATCGAAGATGCAGTGCAGTATAGTGAAAAAGAATGCACACCACCCCCGCCATCGGACATTGAGAGAGGCGTATACGCATCTAGATGATAGAAAACATGCTTCAACATTTTTCCTCTACAATGTGATTTGGTGGAAGAGTCTTCCATCGTTGCTTCCGTTGAAAAGGTTAGAGAGAGTTTCAAGAGAATAGATGTCTTAATAAATAACGCTGGTGTCTTTTTTGAGAGGCTTGTTGCGGCTGGGAGGGGGAAGTCCGCAAAGACAAAAAAGCTATTGGGTTTATCCGCCGTCAATGTCTAATCGCGAGAGGAATAGAAAATGCACTGGAACATTTTGGAAAAGCTTGGACAGACAAACCCGGAGTGTGAAATTTGGTGGGACTCTTCGCCCCTTGTTTACGCCAATTGGAAAGAGAGCATGCTCAAAAGTGCCCCGGAAGCAAAAAGGGAGATCTGGGGAGAGCAGTTGAATCGTCTGTTTGATCCGACCGGAAACGGAGAGATGCTCTTCAGGGGCGTAACGACAAACCCGCCTTTGAGTCTGAACGTAATTAAAGACGACCCCTCCTATTGGAAAGAACGCATCCGGGAAATAATTGCCCAACAGCCCGGCAAAAGCGTGGAAGAAATTTTTTGGATTTCTTATCTGAAAATTCTGCGGAAGGGGGCCGATATGATCCGTTCCGTATGGGAAAAATCAGGGGGTAAATTCGGCTATGTATCGGGGCAGGTCGATCCGCGTTTCGTGACCGATAAAGATACGATGATTTCCCAGGCCCTGCAAATCGCCGCCCTGGCGCCCAATATGATGATCAAACTGCCGGGATCGAAGGAAGGATATGAGGCCATCGAGTTCCTGACATCTAAGGGCATTGCGACGAACAACACGACCTCTTTTTCAGTTCCCCAATACCTTCGTTGTATGGAAGCAGTTTCCGACGGGCTCAAGGCTGCCGAGAAAAACGGGGTCGACCTCAGTCGCTGGCGCTCGGTTATTACCCATATGTCGGCGCGCTTCGGATCTCTTGGAGACTTCAAAGCACAGGCGGAGGCGCGGGGCATAACGCTCACTCCCGAAGACGTCCTTTGGGCGGAATTGGCCATCATGAAGAGGGCTTACAAATACGGGAAAGAGAAGAATCATCCATCAAAGATGCTTATGTGCAGTATGCGGGTCCGTTCCGACCTGCCGGGAGGGAAAGCCCAAAGTTGGCATATCGAGAAACTGGCGGGCGGCGATTTGATTTATACCTGTCCTCCCGGGTATATCGCGCAGCTCATGCGCGTCGAGGACCAACTTGATGAGTTCGACCCCAACGCCATAAACGAGGAGCCTCCACCGGAAACGCTGGAAAAGCTGATGAAACTGCCTTATTTCCGGCAATCCTATGAGTTCGACGGCATGGAAACTGAGGAGTTCTCCCGCTATGCTCCCTTTATCGCCACGGCCTCGGATTTTGCAGCAGCCACCCGCGCCACGGTAGATTTCGTGGCGCAGCAGTTTGAAATGAGGTAAGTCGGTCAGTCATTTGTTAGCAAAGGATGAAACCGGTTGTGCTCCGAGGTGCGCCCGGAGTTCGTTCCTATAAGGAATGTATCATGACAACTCCAATATTGCCCCTGGCCCCGTAAGCGTAGTCCGGCAAATTTTCTCAAGGTCAAAAGGTTCTACCTATGCTGCTTGATTCTCAAATCGATTATCACAAGATGGCGAATGCGCTTCGCTTCCTGGCGATGGACGCAGTTGATGCGGCGAATTCTGGACATCCCGGGATGCCGCTTGGAGTTGCGGACATTGCAACCGTTCTTTTCACCCGTTTTTTGAAATTTGATCCCGATAGGCCGGATTGGGCCGACCGTGACCGCTTCGTGCTCTCCGCCGGCCATGGCTCTATGTTGCTTTACGCGCTTCTCTATCTTACGGGCTACAAAGACATGACCCTGGACGATATACGCAGGTTCCGCCAGTTGGGTTCGAGGGCCGCCGGACATCCTGAATACGGCCTTGCCGGCGGAATCGAAATGACCACAGGGCCTCTCGGTCAGGGCATTGCCTCTGCTGTCGGCATGGCTCTGGGAGAGCGCATCATGAATGCGCGGTTCGGAAATGACCTCGTTGATCACTACACCTATGCCCTGGTTGGTGATGGGTGCCTAATGGAGGGTGTTTGTCAGGAGGCAATTTCTTTGGCCGGGCATCTGGGCTTGTCCAAATTGATCGTTCTCTGGGACAACAACAGTATCACGATCGATGGCGAGACCATGTTGGCGGTCGGCGATGATCAATGCAAAAGATTCGAGGCCAGCGGCTGGCATTGCCAGTCGGTGGACGGTCATGACCGGGAGGCGCTGACGGAAGCTATTTCCAGTGCGCAAACGACCTCTTCCCCATCCTTCATAGCCTGCAAAACGACGATCGGCTTCGGATCTCCGACCAAAGCCGGGTCTTCCGCCTGCCACGGTTCCCCTTTGGGAGCGAAGGAGATTGAAGGCGCCAGAGAGAAACTCAACTGGCCTTATGAACCCTTTGAAGTACCCGATGAGATGGTGGCTGCATGGCGTAGGGCAAGTGTTCAAGGAAAGCGGCAGCGCGAAGCATGGCAGAAAAGATTGGAAAAACTGCCCAGGGAAGCGGCAGGTGAATTTGCAAGGTTGATGAATGGAGAACTCCCTGAGACATGGGAGAGGGCATTCCTCGAGTACAAGGAAAGCCTTGCTCGAAAAGAACAGGTAAGGGCGACCCGGAACGCTTCGGGTGAAGTGTTGGAAGTATTGACGCCCCTCCTGCCGGAACTGGTAGGAGGCTCGGCGGACCTGACCGGCTCCGTCAATACTCGTACAAAGGATATGAAAGCGATCACTAGAAACGACTTTTCCGGCCGCTATATTCACTATGGGGTTCGCGAGCATGGGATGGCCGCCATAATGAATGGTCTGGCCCTCCATGGCGGTATTATCCCCTATTCGGGTACCTTTTTGGTTTTTGCCGACTATATGCGGGGGGCCATGCGCCTTTCCGCCCTCATGAAACAGAGAATCATCTATATCCTGACCCATGACTCCATCGGATTGGGTGAGGACGGACCAACCCATCAGCCGGTCGAAACATTGGCGACCTTGCGCGCGCTTCCGAATTTCAATGTGATGAGGCCCGCCGATGCCGTGGAAACCGCCGAATGCTGGGCCGTGGCCCTGCAAAGTAAGTCGCGGCCTACAGGCTTGATATTGACTCGTCAAAATATACCCCCTGTCCGCACCGGCCATGTGGCCGAGAACCTTGCTGCAAAAGGCGCTTATGTCCTGAGAGAGGCTGAAGGCGGAGAGCGGGCGCTGACGTTGATCGCCTCCGGTTCTGAAGTTCACCTTGCCTTGCAGGCATGGACGATTCTTCAAACGCGAGGGGTGCCGAGCGCGGTGGTTTCCATGCCGTGTATGGAGTTGTTTGATGAACAGGACCAATCCTATCAGACGAACGTTCTCGGCGCCAATTGTTCTCGCATTGCCGTTGAAGCCGCGCTGTCCTTTGGTTGGCACAAATATCTCGATAGAAAGGACCTGTTTATCGGCATGCAGGGGTTTGGCGCCTCCGGGCCTGCCGATAAACTGTTCGCTCATTTTGGTATCACCGTTGAGGCAGTGGTTGAATCCGCGCTCGCTCTAGTGGAGGGAAATCGATGAAGCATTTCGACGTGACCATTATAGGAGGCGGACCGGGCGGCTACATTGCCGCAATCAGAGCTTCGCAATTGGGGCTCAATACGGCTTTGGTCGAGCGGGAGCACCTGGGAGGGGTCTGTCTTAATTGGGGTTGTATCCCGATGAAAGCCTTGTTGCGGTCGGCTGAAGTCTTTAACCACATAAAACGTGCTGCTTCTTTCGGCCTCTCCGTCGATGGCCTTGATTTCGATCTGAAGAAGATCGTCCGGCGGTCCCGTGACATCTCTCAACAACTGAACCAGGGGGTCGGACGTCTTCTCGAGAAGAACCATGTTGCGGTTATTGATGGGTATGCCAGGCTGCGTGGAAAGGGCCAGGTTTCTGTTGAAAAGAAAGGTATAACCCGGGAGCAGCTCTCCAGCCACCATATTATCATCGCAACCGGGGCTAGAGCCAAGGTCCTTCCCGGTTTGGAACCCGACGGTAAAATGGTTTTGACCTATAAGGAGGCTCTGGTCCCGGATTCCCTGCCGAAATCCTTGTTGGTCGTCGGCTCGGGAGCGATCGGCATGGAATTCGCCAGCTTCTACCACACATTTGGCGCCCGGGTGACGGTTGTAGAAATGTTGCCCCAAATCCTGCCCTTCGAGGACGCAGAAGTTTCTGAAACGGTGCGAAAATCCATGGAAAAGCAGGGCATGGATTTTTATACTGGCGCCAGGCTAAAAGAGTTGAGGCGCGGAAACAAGAGTGTTGCCACCGTCATCGAAAAAGATGGGAAAGACCTGGAGGTCATCGTAGACCGGGTCATCTCCGCCGTCGGGGTGAGTCCGAATGTCGAAGGTATCGGTCTTGAAGACGTTGGAATCAACCTTGATAAAAACGGTTTTATCGCTGTCGATGAATATTCCCGGACATCGATCGAGGGAATTTATGCCATTGGCGATGTCTGTGGCGGACCGTGCCTTGCTCATAAAGCAAGCCGCGAAGGGATCATTTGCGTCGAAAAGATCGCCGCGAAGACGGGTGTATCTCCTTTGGACAAGTCTCAAATTCCGGGATGCATTTATTCCAATCCCCAGGTTTCCAGGGTCGGGCTGACTGAAATGCAGGCCAGGGACCGGGGGTACAAGATCAAGGTGGGCCGTTTTCCCTTCGCCGGTAATGGTAAAGCGATTGCCCTAGGAGAACCTCAAGGTTTGGTCAAAACCATTTTCGATGCTCAAACCGGGGAACTCTTGGGAGCTCATATGGTCGGCCACGAAGTGACCGAATTGATTCATGGATTTGGGTTGGCAAGGTATCTGGAGGCCACAGAGGAGGAGCTGATGCATACGGTCTTCCCTCACCCGACCCTGTCGGAAATGATGCAGGAATCGGTGCTCAATGCATTTGGTCGAACTCTTCATTTTTAGCACCGAGCGCATAATTATGCAGCCCGAACCTGAAAAACCACCCATCCGCAAGCCCGCCTGGCTTAAACTGAAGCTCCCGACGGGATCGGATTTTGAGACGGTCAGGTCTCTGATCGGCAAAAGCGGGCTTCATACGGTCTGCCAGGAAGCGATGTGTCCCAACCAATGGGAATGCTTCTCGAGACAGACGGCAACCTTCTTGATTATGGGTTCCCGATGCACTCGCAACTGCCGCTTTTGCGCGGTGGAGCACGGCTCGCCGATCCCGCCCGATCCGCAAGAACCGTTGAGAGTGGCTGAAGCCGCTTGCAGCCTGGGATTGCGCTATGTCGTAGTTACCTCCGTCACGCGCGACGATCTTTCGGATGGCGGAGCATCTTTTTTTGCGGCGGCCATGAAAGCCATCCGGGAAAAAATCCCGGAAGCGCTCGTAGAAGTGCTGATTCCGGACTTCCAGGGGGACTCCGAAGCGCTTTTTACTGTCGTCGATGCCCGGCCGGACGTATTGAATCACAACATAGAAACCGTCCAGCGCCTCTACCCACCGGTCCGGCCCGGGGCTTTCTACGAAAGATCCATGGAACTGTTCCGTCGGGCGAAAGGCCACGACCCTTTTCTTCCGGTCAAGTCCGGCCTGATGCTTGGTCTCGGGGAATCGCCCGAGGAGATTCATGAGACTCTCCGGGACCTCTTGGCGGCCGGCTGCACTCTGCTGACGCTTGGCCAATATCTGCAGCCGTCGGCATACCACCTCCCGGTGGAGCGCTTTGTTCCTCCTGAAGAATTTAACGACTGGAGAAAAATTGCGCTCGAAATGGGCTTTGAAAAAGTGGCAAGCGGACCGCTGGTCCGGAGCTCCTATCACGCCAGGAAGCTGATTGAGTGGAATTAGGAGTTAGGAATGAGGAATTACGAATTAGAAGATAATTGAGAACCGGGAAGCAGGAATTGGCAAATCAGTGCGTAGGATGGGTGGAGCGGAGCGCAACCCATCGAAAGCTTTTCGAGGTGGAAACCAGGAATTGGAAATCAGAAATAACGAACCAAAAACCAACAAGCGGTCGGCATGGCTCTGCGCCGACCTGGGGCTGATGGGTTACGAAGAGGCCCATGACCTTCAATTGCGTCTGGTTGCTGCAATAAGCTCCGGGGCGATCGCGACAGATATTCTCCTTCTCACGGAACATTCGCCGGTCTTCACTCTCGGCCGCAGGGGCGGACTGACAAATATCAGGGTCCCGAAAACTGTTTTCGAGGAAGCACAAATCCCGATAGTGCACGTGGAACGCGGCGGCGACATCACATTTCACGGTCCGGGTCAACTTGTCGGATACCCGGTCATTGACCTGCGCGCCGCCGGGCTGACGGTCACCGCCTATGTGGAACGGCTGGAAGAAGTCATGATCCGAACTGCGGCCAAATTCGGCGTTCACGCCGCCCGCAATCCTCTCAACCGGGGGATCTGGGTGGGCGACCGCAAGTTGGGCAGCTTGGGAATAGCTATCCGCCGAGGGATTGCATTTCATGGGTTCGCCCTCAATGTGAATGTGTCGCTGGAACCGTTTGGTTGGATCGACCCGTGCGGACTTCAGGGTGTGAAGATGACTTCCATCGTGCGTGAGATCGAATTAGAGCGTCTATCGAATGGCTGCGAGACCGCCTCCCTGGACAACGGCAGGCTTGGGCGCCCGCATACGGGTTTGGAATCTTGCGAAGCGGCCGGCCTGACCTCCAAAGCAGTTCGTGAACAGATCAAAGCCGCCATCGAAGACGTCTTTGGCGTGGATCTCCAACAGGAGGTCCCACCTTCTTGCGGCTTGTCCTGCGTGCGTTTGCTCGACCGGACAGGAACGAATAGCTGACGGGGACTGATCGAGCGCCGTCTTGCCTTCACTGGGAAGGCATAACACGGCATGTTGTGCGGGCCGGCTGCGGGGACCGCGAATCCACGCTATGGATGCGCTTACAGGGATGCCAGAAAATGGTCCCTGCGCTAATGAACGATATCGGATCCGTTATGATCATCTGGGCCGGGGGGGGCGCCATGCATGGGCACCCCGGAGGACTGCAAGCCGGTGTGACTGCACTCAAGCAGGCAATTCTGGCTACCATGGAGGGGACTGATCTCAAAGAGGCGGCAACCCAGTACAAAGAACTCGATCAGGCACTAAAAACCTGGGGATTATTCGATCCAAAGGCTTCTATTTTTGAATTGGCCCAATAAAAGAAAACGCTTTGACCGACCGGGCGGATCGGTTGCTCCGCCCCGGCCGGTTGTCTGCTTTTACTCCATTGGTCCAGCCGGAGGAGGAAGGCGCCTATGAATGAGTTGAACGGTGTTAACCTGGTTGCTCAGTTGTTGGCCGTTTCGGCTGTCACCGCGCCCAAAAGCCAGGGGGTGAACTACGTCCAGGTAAAAATCATAGGCGGCGACGACCTGAACAAGATCGGCGAGGCCATGAAGGCCTATGGACAAAAGTCAGGCAAAGGCCATTTTGACCGCGATGGCGAGAATATCGCAAACAGTGACGCCCTGGTGCTGATCGGTTTAAAAAATGCCGCCCCCTGCGGTCTCGATTGCGGGGCCTGCGGGTTTATTAGATGTCAAGACCTAATCCAAAAGGAACCGGCAGAGGTTGAATTTAGAGGGCCCATATGTGCTTATCGTCTTATTGATATGGGTATCGCGCTCGGTTCTGCCGTCAAAACAGCCAGCCTGCATAATGTGGACAACCGAATCATGTACCGGGTGGGTGTGGTGGTTCGTGAGCTAGGTCTGGTTGACTGGGACCTGGTGCTGGGCATTCCTCTCTCGGTGAGCGGGAAAAATCCTTTTTTTGATCGCAAATGACCCGCGGGACCAGCCGCCGGACATCGGGCGCCGGGAAAAGCCTGGACAATTACACTTCAATCTGAAGAGCGCTGATGGTAGGATAAGAATCGACATGAAAAAGTGCGGCTTCATCTCAATTTGGGTCTTTCTCATCACGGCGGCCTTATTGCCTTCTTCTGCTGCGGCAGGCCTCGTAAGCGGTCCAGGCTGGAACGTCGCGGGGGTCGGGGATTTCAATGGGGACGGATGCCGGGATATTCTCTGGAGAAATCAGACAACCGGGGATGTGGCTGTCTGGTACATGCGCGGGAATACCCTGGTTGCAGAACAGAAGTTTGAGTCGTCGCCCGATTCCGCCTGGGATGTCGTCGGGGTGGGAGATTTCAATGGAGACGGACGCCCTGACATTCTTCTGAGGAATAAGTCAACCGGCGACATACGGATATGGTACCTGAACGGGTCGGCCGTCATAGGTCAGGATAAGGTTGCCGGGTTGGGCAGTCCCTGGAACATTGTGGGGGTGGGAGATTTCAACGGGGATGGAAGCCCGGACATTCTCTGGAGAAATCCGGAGACCGGAGAGACCGTCGTCTGGTATATGAAAGGGAGGCTCCGTCTAGGTGTGGAGACTGTGGAAACTCTCCCTCCTCCTTGGAGTATCATTGAAATTGGTGATTTCGACGGAGACGGGTCTCCTGACATCCTTTGGAAAAATTCGGCAACCGGAGAGGTTGTGGTCTGGTACATGCGCGGCCTGGTTCATTTGGACCCGGACGCCGTTTTAGTCCGCGCACCTCCCCTGGACATAGTTGGAGCCTGTAGTCTTGACGGCGATGTGAATCCCGGTATCATCCGGAGGCATATCGCAACCCTTTCCGACTTCCGCCCACATCTCACAGTGGGCCTTCCCGGCAGTATCGTTATTTCCAGCCCATGTATTCGCGCCCCACCGATCCTCGCGCTTTGCTCCTGATTTTTTCCATAGCATAACTCCTATAAGATTTGTCTTCTCGCAGGCGGCTTAGGTGAGCTTCCGGCCGCCTTATGAGGCCCCGCATCCTGAGGCTGATTCAGCAACGAGGCTTATCTATGCGATTAAACAAGAAAACTGTCCTGGCAGGCGCGGTCCTGGCGGCTGCGGCGCTCATCATCTCGACCGGCCTATACTTCGCCAAGAGTTCAGGCAATCCTCCAACCTCGGAGCCAAGGGCCGGAGAATCAGACGCCAAACAGGCCGATGCTCTTAGGGCAAAGAGCGTGGAACTCAATGAAACACAGGTTCAGTCGGTAAAGGTCGAGCCGGCGGGAGAGCAGACTTTCGTTGTCCAGAGGGAAGCGGTCGGCAGTATCGACTTCAACGAAGACATGACGGTCCAGGTCTTTTCGCCCTACCAGGGAAAAATCGCCGGGTTGTTTGCAAAACTCGGCGACGAAGTCGTCAAAGGCCGAAAGCTCTATACGATAGACAGCCCGGACCTCGGCCAGGCCGAATCGATCCTGATCGCTGCGGCGGGAGTGCTCGAGCTGACCACCCGCACGTTGGCGCGCGCCAAAAAACTCTATGAGACCCAGGGGATCTCCCGGAAAGATCTGGAGCAGGCGGTCTCCGATCAACAGAGTGCGGAGGGTGCTCTCAAGGCAGCCCGCAATGCAGTCCGCCTGTTCGGCAAGACTGAAGCGGAAATCGATCAAATTGTGGCAAAGCGCAAAATCGACCCGATTATGGTCGTGCCAAGCCCTATAACAGGCCGCATAACGGCCCGCAATGCTGCGCCCGGACTCCTGGTGCAGCCGGGAGCGGTTCCCGCCCCTTACTCGGTTGCAGACGTCTCGACCATGTGGATGCTGGCCTACGTTATGGAGAGCGACAGCCCGCTCTTCCACCCGGGACAGGAGGTCAAGGTCAAGGTAATGGCCTATGCCGACAAGGTTTTCGAAGGGAAGGTTTCCACCATCGGGGCCGCCGTCGACCCCGCCACTCACCGGCTCCTGGTACGCTCGGAAATCCGCGATCCGAAGCACGAACTGCGGCCGGGTATGT
>Ga0187890_10000196_pt1 | contig 43363 bp, 33 predicted proteins | sample June2016WEW_21_1_FD_133005 | JGI IMG/M metagenome (GOLD analysis project Ga0187890, IMG submission 133005) | Peatland microbial communities from SPRUCE experiment site at the Marcell Experimental Forest, Minnesota, USA - June2016WEW_21_10 | ecosystem: Environmental > Terrestrial > Soil >... | reverse complement strand
GGCGCTGCGCCGTCACGACGATCTCTTCGAGCGCATTGTTCTCGGCCGAGCCTGTAGCAGGCGGGGCTTGCTGCGCTAGAGCGGGTGCCGTCATCACCGGCCATGCCAGCAGGGATGCAGCCAGCAGAAAGACACGGCTCGAACTAGAACTCATAACGACTCCCCTTTGAGGCCAATTGGAGCGACTGCGATTGTCGCGTTCTTGTGCTCTCAGCTAAATGGAATTGCGGAGCAGAAAACCCATCTGTGCGCGAATAGCATCAGCGTACCGTGCCATTATTTTTTGCCTCCCCGGCGCCGAGTGTACGCCTCGGATAATCTTTTTGCGCCGCCCAGTAGGGCATAGATGGACCATCCGCCGTATGCAATATATGCCCCACCACCCCAAAAGCCATGGGAAACAATTGTTTCTCACGAGAGGTTGGGACCCGGCGCCCGTAATCGTCGATTGTCATGACGGTGGTCCTGTCGAGGTGCATGATGAACGAGGATTTCCGTGGAGAGAATTCGATGTCTTCCTCACTCAGGTTCGGGTTCGGTTTCGATGTGAGGAACCCGACGGACTGGCGCATACCCTCGCCTGATCTCTATGCCGAGACCCTGGAATTCATCGCCTGGACGGAGAGTCTCGGGTTCGAGAATTGCTGGTTTGCGGAGCATCACGGTATCGATGATGGCTACTTGCCTTCGCCGCTGGTCATGGGAGCCGCGGTGGCGGCCAAGACCAAACACATGCGCATCGGGACCGGGGTCGGGCTCCTGCCTCATTATCATCCCGTGCGTTTTGCCGAGGACACGGCCGTGCTCGACAACATCTCCAATGGCCGTGTCGAGCTTTGCATGGGAATTGGCTACCTGAAATTCGAGTGCGAGGCGTACGGCATCGAATCCCAGACACGCGGTAAACGCTCCGATGAGATTCTCGAGATCGTGCGGCGGCTCTGGGCGGGAGAGACCGTTACCTATAAAGGCGAATTTTTCGACATCAGGAAGGCGCGAATATTTCCGCTGCCGGTCCAGAAGCCGGGCATACCGATGTTCATCGGCGCAGTGGCGCCTCCCGGCTTGAGGCGCGCCGCGCGGTTTGGCGATGGTTACGCCGGGCCGTTGGCGAATTGGCCGGCGTATGTTGAGGCCGTGAAGGCGTGCGGGAAGGGGGCATCGGCGGCGCGAATCATCTCGCTCGACGCCGCCGACATGTGGTCTGTGGTATCGGACGATCCGGAGGCCGCGCTCAACGAGATCGCACCGCATTGCTACTATCAGATCAACACTTACGCTGAATGGCAAAGGGACACAGATTGGGGGAAAAATTACATCAATCGGATGGATTTCGAGACTTTCAAAAAAAGCGGAGCGATCAAGGCCATGACCCCGCAGGAAGCGATCAAATACATTCGCACCCGTCAGGAGCTGGCGCCGATCGAGGCATTCTGCCTGCAAGTTCCCTCGGGAATGCCGCTGCGGGCCTACGCCAAGTTTGCCGAGACCTTCGCGAAAAAGGTCCTTCCCGCGTTCCGTTGATATGATGGCCGGCTAAGCCCTTCGATCCATCGAGATGATGATTTTCCCCAAGGCGCCACCCTCCTGCATCAAGCGAATGGCGCGGGGAGCCTCGCTGAGGGGGAAGCGCTGACCGATATGGGGACGCAGTTTGCCTTGGGCAAACCAGCCGAACAGCTCGCGCAGGTTCTCCCGATGCCGCTCCGGCTCCTTTTGCATGAAGGCGCCCCAAAAGACACCGGTCACGGACGCCCCCTTGAGCAATGCAAGATTGAGTGGCAGCGAGGGAATCGTACCCGAGGCAAATCCGATCACGAGATGGCGACCGTTCCACGCGATCGAACGAAAAGCCTGTTCGGTCAATGCGCCACCAACCGGGTCATAGACCACGTCGGGTCCCCTTTCGGCAATCGCCTTGAGCTGCTTGCGTAAATCTCCCGTACCGTAGTTGATCAAGTCGTCCGCACCGCGTGCGCGTGCGAGGTCGAGCTTGATATCCGTGGAAGCGGCCGCAATGACACGAGCGCCGAGCAGCTTGCCGAGTTCCACCGCCGCCAAACCGACCCCGCCTCCTGCACCGAGCACCAGCACGGTCTCTCCCGGCCGCAGTTCGGCACGTTGTCTATAGGCATGATGCGTCGTTCCGTAGACGGAAGTGAAAGCTGCGGCTTCGTCGAGATCGATCGTCGCGGCCAAGCGGACGACCGATGCGGCCGCTGCAGCGACATACTCGGCGAAACCGCCGCAATCGGTGAACGCGACCACCCGATCCCCCACCGAGATCTCGCTCACGCCATCGCCCACGGCCTCCACGATTCCCGACACCTCCTGACCGGGCGTGAAAGGCACCTGATACGAATTCTGGTAGCGACCGGCAATCATCAGCCCATCCGGGAAGTTCACACTGGCCGCGTGCACGCGGATCAGCACCGTCCCTGCCGATGCAACCGGCGAGGCAACCTCGCGCAGCTCGAGGTTCTCCGGGGCTCCGAGCTTTGAGCAGACTATCGCTCGCATAGCACCCCGCCCGCGTGAGACTTCAACCACAGGCGGCACGCCGAGCCTGTTCCCGCGCAAGTGTGGCGAGCTCCTCGAGGCGCCGACTCGCCTCCAGAGCGTGCGGCGAGCTCGCGGTGCCTCGCAGTGCTCTCGCTTTGATACCGTGCAGGATTGCTGCCAGACGGAACATGTTGAAAGCCAGGTAATACTCGTAGTGAGGAATGCCCTCGCGATGGGTATTGTGACAATAAAGCTCCACGTATTCTTTCTCCGTCGGGATGTTGCTCGCCGCCAAGTCGACCCCGCAGAGTCCGCTGATGAGGTTCTCGGGAACGCGGTACATCATGGCATGAAAGCAAAAATCGACGAGCGGATGCCCGAGCGTCGAGAGCTCCCAGTCGAGCACCGCGATCACTCGAGGCTCGTTGGCGGCAAAAACCAGGTTATCGCTGCGAAAATCGCCATGCACAATGGCCAACTCCTCGCCGGCAGGAATGTTCGCGGGCAGCCAATCGATGAGATAATCGATGGCGGGCAAGCGACCTGCGATCTCATCCGATAGATACTGCTTGGTCCAGCGAGCGATCTGGCGTTGCAGGTAACTCCCACCCCGGCCGTAATCGCCAAGACCGATGGCATCCGGACTCAGACCGTGCAGGCGGCCCAAGACCTGGTTCATTGCAGCGAAATATGCGCGACGCTCGGCACGCGGCACTTCGGGGAATGAGGCGTCCCAGAAGATTTTGCCATCGACGAAATCCATGACGAAAAACCAGCTGCCGATCACGGCGTCGTCCGTGCACAGACCGTGAGCGCGAGGCACGGGAAATCCTTGACGATGCAGGGCGCAGATGACGCGATATTCGCGGTCGACCGCATGCGCCGACTGCAGAAGAGGCCCTGCCGGTTTTCGCCGCAGCACATAGGCTCCGGTCGGGGTGATGAGCTTGTACGTCGGGTTCGACTGGCCACCCTTGAACTGCTCCACCGCGACAGGCCCCTGGAATCCTTGCACGTGAGCCTCCATCCAACGCGCCAACGTGCCTTCACCGCCCCATTGCGGGTCGCGTATCGGTGCGGTCCCTGCATTCGCTTCCGTCCAACTCTGCGCCATGGCGCCGGACGGTTGCTTGTCGGTATTACTCATAGCAGTGTGCCGGCAGGGACGTTCAGCCGAGGGTGTACTTCTTGAATTCTGTACGGGCAATCGCACGAGCATGCACCTCGTCAGGACCATCGACGATGCGCATCGTGCGCAGTCCCGCATACATCCGCGCGAGACCCGGATCGGAAGTGACTCCGGCCCCTCCGAAGGCCTGGATCGCGTCATCAACGACCTTCAATGCCATCCGAGGTGCGGCCACCTTGATCATCGCTATCTCGTTTCTGGCGGCCTTGTTGCCGACCGCGTCCATCATGTACGCAGCCTTCAGGGTCAACAGGCGGCACATCTCGATGTCGATGCGCGCATGGGCAACGCGTTCTTCCCACACGGAGTGCTCCGCCAATGCCTTGGAGAAAGCATACCGCGACAAGAGCCGGCGGCACATCGCCTCCAGAGCTTTCTCCGCAGCTCCAATGGTACGCATACAGTGATGAATTCGACCCGGGCCGAGTCGGCTCTGCGCAATCTCGAAGCCGCGTCCTTCGCCGAGGATGAGATTCTCCGCGGGAACTTTGACATTACGGAGCACCACCTCTCCATGGCCGTGCGGCGCGTCGTCGAAGCCGAAAACGGGCAACATCCTCAGTATCTCGAGTCCGGGCAAATCGCGGGGCACCAGAAGCATCGACTGCTGCTGATGGACGGGCGCGGCGGCGTCGGTCTTCCCCATCACGATCAGGATCTTGCAGCGTGGATCACCGACACCCGAGGACCACCATTTGTGACCATTGATCACGTATGCATTGCCGTCGCGCCGTATGTCGGTGCGAATATTGGTCGCATCCGAAGAGGCCACAGCCGGCTCGGTCATGAGAAAAGCCGAGCGGATCTCGCCGGCGAGCAAGGGTTTGAGCCATTGCTCCTTCTGCAGGGGCGTTCCGAAGCGCTCGAGAAGCTCCATGTTGCCGGTGTCCGGGGCGCTGCAGTTGAATACCTCCGCAGCGAATTCGACCCGACCTATGATTTCGCATAACGGAGCGTATTCAAGATTCGACAGGCCGACCCCCGAATCACTCTGCGGCAAGAACAGGTTCCACAAGCCTGCCGCCCGCGCCTCGCTCTTCAGCCGCTCCATGATCGGAGGAACGCGCCAGCGGTCGGTGCCGAACCCCGCCATTTGTTCCTGGTATACGGCCTCGGCGGGATACACATGCGCATCCATGAAATTCTCGAGTCGGGCAATGAGGCCCTGCGTGCGCTCGTTGTGCTCAAAGTTCATGCCGAAACCTCGATGGATTCGTGGGCGGATATTAGATCAGCGGAAGGATCTGTTCCATGAATACCCGAACCGCTCTAAGCTAGCGCCGTTGCCGGCGAAGGATTTCCCATGGAAAGCATGGAAAGCAAGGTGTGGTTCATCACGGGTACGTCCAAGGGCTTCGGACGTATCTGGGCGGAGGCGGCATTGGCACGCGGTGAGCGAGTGGCCGCCACGGCACGGGATGTGACGACGCTCGCCCCGCTGGTGGAGCGTTACGGCTCCCGAATCTCGGCAATGACATTGGATGTAACGGACAGGGCTCGGGCTCATGCCGCCATAACGGAGGCTCACTCGCACTTCGGCCGCCTCGACGTGGTGATCAACAACGCAGGGTACGTGCAATTCGGAGCCATCGAGGAGGTCAGCGACACCGAAGCTCGAGCACAGATCGATACCAACCTGTTTGGCGCTCTATGGGTAACGCAGGCGGCATTGCCCATCATGCGCACGCAGCGCAGTGGTCATATCATTCAGATCTCGTCGATCGGCGGCCTCACCGCGTTTCCCGGCGTCGGCTTGTATCACGCTTCCAAATGGGCGCTCGAGGGACTAAGCCAATCCCTCGCCGCCGAAGTGGCGGGTTTTGGGATCAGGGTAACTATCGTCGAGCCGGGGGGCTTCGCTACCGATTGGGAAGGCGCTTCGGCCAAGCATGCCGCACACCTGCCGGCCTACGAAAGCGGCCGCGCCGCGGTGCGCGCGATCCGCAAAAAAGTATTCCCCGCCGATCCGGCCGCCACGGGCCCCGCCATGCTCAAAATAGTCGACGCCGAGAATCCGCCGCTGCGCGTCTTCTTCGGCTCGACGGGCTTGCCCATTGTTCGCTCGGAGTACCGCAAGCGAATCGACAATTGGGAGAAGTGGATTGCCGTCTCCCATGAGGCCGAGGGCTAAGAACGGCGTATGAGTGCTTCGTCATTCGAGCATAAAGTCGTGCTGATCACGGGCGGGGCGTCGGGGATCGGCAAAGAGTGTGCGAGACAGTTCCAGGCTCAGGGAGCGCGCGTTGCGATCGCGGACATAGATGCGCGGCAGGGATCGATCGTGGTAGACGAAATGGGTGCGGACGCCGGGTTCTGGACGCTTGACGTCACGTCGGAAAGCGCTTGGCGCGAGGTACTATCCGCAGTCTGCGCTCGCTGGGGCAGGCTCGACGTATTGGTGAATGGCGCGGGCATCGTAATCCAGGGCAGCATCGAAGACACCACTCTCGAAGACTTTCGGCGCGTCCACGCGGTCAACGTCGAGGGCGTTTTTCTGGGCTGCAAAGCCGCCATTCCGTTACTGCGCAAGAACGGTGGCGCGATCGTCAACATATCGTCGACCGCCGGTCTGCGCGGAGTCGCCAAGCTTGCCGCCTACAATTCAGCGAAGGGGGCCGTGCGCCTGCTGACCAAGTCCGTCGCGCTTCATTGCGCCGAGGCGGGCTACAACATTCGCTGCAATTCATTGCACCCTTCATACATCGATACCCCGATGGTGCAGAAAATGGTCGCCGAGTCGGCCAACCCCGAGCGGATGCTATCTGTAATGAAGCGTGTCAGCCCGATGAACCGCATGGGCTCGGTGCAGGAAGTGGCGGGTGTCGTCGTGTTTCTCGCCAGCGATGCGGCGAGCTTCATCAATGGCGCGGAAATTCCGATCGACGGCGGCGCGACTGCGCGCTAGGAAAAAAGCACTCACAGTAGCGATTTAGAAGCCGGGAAACGCCGTCCGGTCAATGCCCGCCAGATAGCGGCCGGCGCTGATGAAGGATTGCTCCCCGGTCATCACGTGTGCATTTCCGGCCTGCATATCTCTGAAGCAACGCTGGATCTTGCTGCCGTTGCGTAACGCCGTCGTCGCACTCGACGTGAGCGCCAGTTGGCTGATCTGCGCTCCCACCGAAAGCACATTGGACGCACAGAGCCGCAAGTCCAGTTTGAGGTCCTCACGAATATGGCCGCGCTCCGCAGAGGAGAACAGGTCCTTGAAAGTGTCGCGCACGTACGCATCGGCGGAGCGAAAACGCGCGTGCGATATCGCCAACTCCTTTTGAAATGTCTCCATCTCACTCAATGTGCCGCTCGGCGCTCGTTTTTTTGCTCTTGCATAACCGGCCCATTCATCCAATGCCCGACCCGTGCAGCCCAGTGCGAACGCGGAGTGACAGAGCGACGGAATCGCCATGAAGCCCATTCCATAGAGGGGGCCGCCCCGCATCTGCTCGGGATTGGCGGCGTCGAAGGCGAAGTCCCGATGGATGACCTGATCCAGAACCCGAAAATCGAAGCTGCCGGTGCCCCGTAGACCGAGCACGTTCCAGTTACCGAGAAATTCCACCTTGGAGCGCGGCGCCATGGCAATCAACATGACGGGCTGACCATTTTCCCGCAAAACCGGCACGCCTTTTTCGTGAAGGATGTAACCGCCCACGATCCAGGAAGCATTCGGTGTACCGCTTCCGAAGCTGAAGGATCCCGAGATGCGATACCCCTCGCCGACCCTCTCAGCCTTACCATGGGGTGCCGCCTGGCCGGCACAGGTTGCCCTGGCGCCCGAGAAGAAGATTTCATCGATCGCACGATCCCCGAGAAAAGCTCCGGCAACGGCTGGGCCCGTCACGGCCGCCTGACAGTACCAGCCGGTGGACCCGTCAAAGTAGGCGAGTGTGCGCAGTGCATCGATCACGAGCAGTGGATGCGCTTCCATGCCGCCCACGACCCGGGGGGCGATGATCTTGAAGAGTCCCACCCGTTCGAGCGCATCGAGTACCGCATCGGAGAGTTGGGTTGCCTCCTCGTCGGCATCCGCGCTCCTTTCGATCAAGTCGCGGAGGTCACGGAGCCTATCCATGAAAAGCCCTGCGTCGGGGTGAATCACTTCCGTTTCCATCCTGCTCGACGCCTCGCTCGATCGCTAGCGGCTCGTATAGCCCCCATCGACCATGATGGAAGCGCCGGTGATGAAGGAAGCGGCATCCGATAGCAGCCACGCCACGGCTTCCGCAACTTCCGACGGCTGACCGATACGTCCCATGGGATGCCCTTCTTCCACTATCCCTCGGAGGGTCGGGTGTCCCTCGAGGGCCCCTAGAAACATGGGAGTTTCGATCGCCCCGGGCAAGACGGCATTGACGCGAATTCCCCGGCCGCTGTAATCGACCGCCGCAGACCGTGATAGACCCACGACTCCGTGCTTCGCCGCGGCGTAATCCGTCGAAGTGCTCACCCCGACGGCACCCGCCACCGAAGAGGTATTCACGATCGAGCCTCCCTCGTGGGCCAGCATATGAGCTACCTCGTGTTTCATGCACAAGAAGATGCCGGTGAGGTTCACCGCGATGTTCCGCTCCCACTGCGTCAATTGCTGGTCGGCAACGCCGTTGTGTCCCGTATCGATGCCGGCGTTGTTGAACGCCGCATGCAACCCACCAAAGGTCGAGACCGCAGTGTCTACCAGAGCTTTGGCGTCCTGCTCGCGACTCACGTCCGCCTGCATATACGCGGCCCTGCCTCCTTCGTCCCGGATGGAGGCGGCCAGCGCCCTGCCGGGAGCGTCGTGTATGTCGGCGAGCATGACGGAGGCGCCCCGCGCTGCGCACAACCGCGCAGTCGCGCGACCGATCCCGCCGGCAGCGCCGGTGATGATGATCACGCGACCATTCAGGCTGACGCGCCCATACGCCTCAGCCCATTTCGATTCTTTTGCCAACGCCGGCTCCTCTGCCATTTTGCATTTCAACGCTGCGGCGGCAATGCATAGGCCATTACCGCGCTCGTCGTCGGCCCGCCGAGCCCGGGGTGCCCGCCCGCGGCGATGACCACGTACTGGCGACCGGTCTGTCGCGAAACGAAGGTCATCGGAGTGGCAGCGCCTACGCTCGGCAACGACGTGCGCCACAGTTCCCGTCCATCGCCGACGTCGAAGGCTCGGAAATTTCGGTCCTGTGAGGCGCCGATGAAGACGACCCCGCCGGCGGTTACGATGGAGCCGCCCAGCGTGGGCACGCCCATGTTGATCGGCAAGAGCGAGGACATCCCGAACGGACCTGCATGATAGGCAGTCCCGAGCACCCTGCTCCAAGCGGTCTTGCCCGTCTTCAGATCCACCACGCTGATCCGGCCATAAGGAGGCTGCAGACACGGTACGCCGATCGGATTCTGGAAGATCGTCCGTTGCATCGCGTAGGGCGTGCCCTTCTGGGGGAAGGCGAAGGCATCGGCCTGCGCCGACTTCGAATACTTGCCGATCCGATCGGCTTCGGCTCTCGGGATCAAGCGGCCGATATCCGGCATGTATAGGCTGTTGACGACCATGAGGTCGCGCGCGGTATCGATAGCCACGCTCCCCCAATTCGATCCCCCCGCCGAGCCCGGGAAGAAGATTGCATTGCGCAGACCCGGCGGAGTGAAATCGCCATCGTAGCGCGCCTGCTTGAATTTGATCCGGCACCACAGCTGATCGAGGGGAGTCGCGCCCCACATCTGCGCCTCGGTGAGCTGGGCGCCGGCGACGCTCGGAAAGCTGGAATAGGGCTGTGTTTTGGACGTCCACTCCCCCGGCGCGGGATCCTGCGGCACGGGCTTCTCGCTCACCCGATAGATCGGCCGCCCGCTCCGGCGGTCCAACACGAAGAACTGGCCGCGCTTGGTGGGCGCAATCAGCGCCGGTACGCGGTCGTTTCCGAACGGCAGGCTCGCGAGCACCGGCTGGGCAGCGACGTCATAATCCCAAAGGTCGTGGTGCACCGTCTGAAAGCTCCAGCGCGGCGTGCCCGTGGCGACGTCGAGCGCGACGATCGAGGTTGCGTACTTCTCCGCGTCGGGCGAGCGATGAGCGCCGAAGTAGTCAGGCGTACTTACGCCCATCGGCACATAAACCAACCCGAGCTGCTCGTCTGCGCTGAAGGCACCCCAGGCGTTGGGCGCGCCGTTGGTGTAGGTCTCGCCGGGGCCGAGCGGCTTCTGCGGATCGGGACGACCGGAATCCCAGGCCCAACGCAAAGCCCCCGTCACTGCGTCGTAACCGCGCACGACCCCCGACGGCTCGCCGACATACAGGCCATCGGTCACCCAGCCGCTGAGCATGGCCACGCCGTCGACGATGGTGGGAGCCGAAGTGGGGAAAACGATGCCCGCGGGTGCAGGGCCCAGTCCCGCCTTCAGATCGATCGATCCGTTGGTCCCGAAGGAGCGACAGAGGTGGCCGGTCTCCGCGTCGACGGCCATCATCCGATCATCGCTCACCCCGAAGATGACGCGCTTCGGACATTCGGCGCTTGCCTCAGCCGCCTCGTAGTAGGCGACGCCCCGACAAGTCGCAGCGAATACGCCGGTGAGATCGGCGCGCGGATCGAATCGCCAAATCTCGCGGCCGCGGTCCTGGTCGAGAGCGACGATGACATTGCGGTCGAGGCACAGATAGAGCTTGCCGTCAGCCGCCAAGGGCGTGGCCTCGAAGCTATGAAAGCCGAATTGCGGAACGTTCGAATCGAACCGCCACGCGAGTTTCAAATTCTGAACGTTGGCCGTATTGATCTGGCTGAGCGCTGAGAACCGATCGCCGGCGAGCGTGTGCCCCCAGACGCGCCACTCTGCGCCGGTAGGATCAGATGTGGGCAGCACGACTGCCGCCTGCGGCCCTTCTCCCGCGGGCTCAGGCCTGAACGCGGCGATGCACAGCGCTGTCGCGATCGCGAGGACGGGTGCCCCGATCCACCAGGCGTTCGCCATCTGTGAGCGGCGGCGCACGGCCGGGATCAGCAAAATCAAGCCGAGCACGGCGGGCGCGACGAGGCGAGGAACGAGCGCCCAACCGTCCAGACCCGATTCCCAAAGACTCCACGACAAGGTGGCCGCGAGCAGCAGCCCATAGAGCGGGATCGCCCAGTTACGCCGCCATGTGAGCCCAGCGGCCGCGGCGATGAGCGCCGCGCCGCTCACGAGGTAGTAGAGGCTGCCGCCGGCCGCGACGAGTTCACTCCCGCCCCACACCAGTGTGACCCCGGCGATCACCATCACCGCGACCAGCAGTCCGGTTAGCACTTTCGCCACGATCTTCTCTCAGGGCCGACGCTTGGAGGGATCTCGGTCGCTCCATTTGGCAAAAGCTTGGTCCACGCCCTTTTGACGTTCGGCTTGGAGCGCTGCGAAGTCCTCGCGCAAGCGATCATAGGAGGCAATGCGATTTCGATTTGCGCCCGCGAAATGCGGCATGACGAAGCGCGCGTAGAGCTCGTACGACTTCTTGGTTTGTTCCCATTCGGCCCAGTTATGGGCTTGAAGCAGCATGACACCAAACTCGCCCTGCTTTGCCAGCAGTTTCTCGATCATCGCAATTGCATCGTCGGGCGTGCCGATGGCCGCGCGGCCCGCGTTGACCAGCAGATCCACCGGATCGCCGCGATTCACCAAGCCGCCCATGCCTTTCGGAGCCACGCGATCGAAGTACTCGCACCAGCGCGCGAGCCCGCGGGCGACATCGGCGCGGGCCTGCTCGCGCGTTGTGGCGATATGCATTGGTGCCACGAGCCGCAAGCGTCTCGGATCCATCACTCGACCGTGCTCGGCAGCAACCTCATTGGCCACTTTCCAGTTCTCACCGAGCACATCGAAGCCGGCGGTCTCGGTCGCGGCCACGCACAGCATGCCCAGGCCCAGTCGGCCGGCCAGCATGCCGCCGCTGGGCGTAATCGCACTCGCCACGGCAACTTCGGGGTGCGGGTAGGTATACGGCAAAAGGTGGGTGCGCGCGCGATGCAGGTTGAACCAGGACGATTTATGGGTGACCTCTTCGCCGCGCAGCAGCGGCAGGATGACCTCCAACGCCTCGACCATCATGTCGCGCTGGGATTTGATGTCGACGCCCAGCATCGTGGCGTCGGTCGGCAATAGGCCTGGCCCCGCACCGAACATCACCCGCCCCATCGTCATATGATCGAGCTGGATGATCCGATTCGCGACCATCAGTGGATTGTGATAGGGCAGCGACACCACGCCGGTGCCGAGTCGAATGTGCTTGGTGTGCTCGGCGGCGGCCGCGATCATGAGTTCAGGGGAGCCGATTACTTCCCAGCCGGTGGAATGGTGCTCCCCGAACCATGCCTCCTTGAAACCGAGGCCGTCCAGGTATCCGACGAGCTCGATATCGCGCCGAAGCGCGATCGTCGGGCTCTCGTCGACATCATGGTATGGCGCCATGAAGATGCCGTGCTGCAGCGGGATCGCGCTCATCCGTTTACCTCAAGCGAATGCGGCAAATTCGGCATTCGAGGCGACAATATAGGTAACGACTTGGACGATGCAATTTGAAACAGGCGTTTCTCGGCGGGAATTGCCCGCTTAGGGCGTGGAGGTCGCCCTGCCGAGCACCACATCTACTTCGTCGGCCAATGTGCGGCGAATTCCCTCGGGTGTCCATCGCTCCCTTGCCGCCAGGGCCAGCAGGGAAATCCCTTGCACCAAGGCATTGAGCCGTTGGCTCACGCTTTCGACATCTTCGCGCTCGCCGTTACGCGCTCGTATGACTTCGGCGATCAGTTTCAACGCCGAATCGATTTCCGCGCGCTGCAGCTCGGCGAAGAAAGGGTCGCGCGCGGCTCGATCCCAGAAGGCCACGTAGACACGCCAGAGGAGAGCCTGGCTTTCGTCGACAGCCGTCATCGCCATGAGCACGGTCACGATATCAGTGGGATCGCGGGCGATGACCTCCGTCAGATAACGCTCACTTTGCTCGGCGAGCGAGCGATACGCCCACACCAGCAATTCCTGCTTGTCCGCGAAATAGTGGGTGACGATCTTGGTCGGGCCGCCGAGCTCCGCGGCGATGCGCCGAATGGTTGCCGCTTCCAATCCTTCATGTGCAATCACGTCGACCGTGACTTCCGCAATCCGTCGTCGACGCTCGTCATGGTCCACCGCCAGCATGCTTAGAATTATAACAGGTGCATCACCCCGCCCGCACGATAACCTTCCCAACCTGCGCGTTGCTTTCCAGGTAACGATAAGCCTCAACGATGTCCTCGAGCGCGAACACCCGATCGATGATCGGATTCAGCTTGCCCGTCCCCAGCCCGAAATAGACGAACTCGAGCGCCCGACATCGGTTTTTCGCATCAGCCATGAAATCGTTCATGGCATAGCCGCGAATTGTCAGCCCTTTCAGCATGATTTGCGGAAGCGGCAGTGTGCTCACCGCGCCGGCGAGCGCACCGTAAACGATCACGATGCCTCCGGCAGCGGCGGCCTCGACCAGGGAGGCGACGGTATCGCCGGCCACGGCATCGAATATAACGCGCGCACCTTTTCCCGCCGTGAGATTTCTGATGCGCTCGACGAGGTTGTCCTCATCGCTGACGATCACATGACGCGCTCCATGGTCGAGCAATGCGGCGACCTTGGTGCGAGTTCGCGTGACCGCGATTGGCACGGCTCCCATCAGATTGGCGATCTCGATCGCCGCCAACCCGACCGATGACGACGCGGCCGTGATGACTATCGGCTCGTCACGCTGCGCATTGGCGACGCCGACGATCGCGTACGCCGTCAGATATTGCATCCATGCCGCAGCAGCAACTTCCGCGGATAGATTGCCGGGCTGCTTTATCAGCATGTTCGCGGGGTACAACACCGTATCCGCACAGGCGCCGTACTCTTCCATGGAGAGCCCGGGCAACAGGGCGACCTTGTCACCGGCTGCAAAGCCTTCGACATCCGTGCCTATCGCATCGATGATGCCGGCCGCTTCATAACCGATCCTGCTCGGGAGTTTCGGCCGACCCATGAGGCCGTGGCGAAACATGCACTCCACGCGATTCAGCCCAATTGCACCGACCGAGATGCGCACCTCACCCGGCTGCGGCGCGCCGATCTCGAGGTGATCGACACGCAGCACCTCGGGACCTCCGAGCTCGTGAAATCTGACTACTCTTGGCATGGAATGAGCGTGCGCATCTCAGCCCCGGAACGCATTGAGGTAAGCGATCCTGCCGGCGGCGGCCTCGCGGCTCAGAGAATCCAAGAGATGTTCTCCGCTCACGCCCGGCATCGTCTGTAGCACCGCGGGATTGCCGCCCGACCAGACGGTGCGGCAAGACCTTGTCCTGATCCGCCACCCTGCCGGACTGCGCACCAGCAGGTCATCGTACCAACCCACGGACTCGAACATGCTCCGGACTTCCGAAATCACGCGTATGAAACGACCGTGCACGTAGCTGAGGCAGTTGGCGCCATCGCTTTTCACGACGACCTGATGGTTGGTCGTGACGTGCAGCGTCGCCTCGAAGGGCCGATGGATGAGCTCAAAATCCCGCTTCAGGGAAAGCAGATCGTTCCACCTCGCCGCTCCTCCAAAATCGGTGTGCGCATCTTCGGTGAAGACTCGATCGAAAAGATCCCAGCGGCGTGTGTCGACGGCAACCGGATAGAGGTTGATGACATTGATGATTTGTACGATGTCTTCGCTGCACATACGTCCTAATCAACCATAGCGGCGCGTATCGTGCAACGCGCGATCGACGCCGTTGCGGCAACGCAGGCCGTGAAACGCGTGTTTCAACTTGCATCGGCGAAGTCGTGAGCCCTAAGGTAACGCATGGACGTCAAGGCCGAGGCCATCGAAGCGAGCTCATGTCCCGCCAGATCGGGCGCTGGTTCGCCGCTCGGCGGCGCGTCCCTGACGGACGCGCTCATCGTGGCACATCCGGGCGAGTTTTATCGGTTCATGCGTAAGCAGGATCCGGTCTACTACGATGGTAAGATCGGCATGTACCTCGTGTCGCGTTACGATGACGTCGTGGCGGTTCTGCGCGATCCGATCACCTTCTCCGACAAGCTCGGCTACGAAGCGTTGTACGCCAGCGGCCACTTCGAGGAGTTCAAGCAAATCCTCGAGCGCGACGGCGGCGGCTTCTTCCCCGACGCGATCAAGGACGATCCGCCCGCGCACACGCGTGTCCGTCGCCTGATGGAGCAGGCGTTCACGGCCCATCGCGTGGCGACGCTCGAGCCAGGCATCACGGCCATCGTCGTCGACCTGATCGAGAAGCTCGCCGACAAGGCCGCGAAGCGCGAGCTCGTGGACGGCGTGAACGACTTCGCCGTTCCCCTGACCATCGCGGTCATCTGTGAGCAACTCGGCATCCATCAGGTCAACGCGCAAAAGATCCAGCGATGGTCGCAGGCAGTCACCGCACAGATCTCGCATATGCAAGATCGGGGGCAGATGCTCGAGAACGCCGAGCAAATTTGCGAGCTGCAGAATTTCATAATCGCCGAGATGCGAGCGCGTGAGCACGAGCGGCGCGAGGACATGATCTCGGATATCGTGCACGCACGGCTGGAGGACGGCGGCAGCCTCACCTTCCAGGAGGCGGTGTCGTTAATCCGTGCGCTGATCATCGCCGGCAATGAAACGACCGCGACTGCCGTCGGCAATCTGCTGTTCGTCCTGGCCACCCAGCCGGACGTGGCCGCGACGCTGCGAGACTCGATCGACGATGACCGTCTGCTCGCCCGCTTCGTCGAGGAGTTGCTGCGCATCGAGCCCCCCGTCCGCGGGCTGGCCAAGATGACGACGCGCGAGGTGGTGCTCGGTGGCCGGACGCTCCCCAATCGAGCACACCTGCTCGTCCTCTACGCGTCCGGAAATGATGACGAGTCGGTGTTCGAGTGTCCGCGGCGCTTTGACCTGAACCGTGGCAATCTCGGCAAGCACGTGGCTTTCGGCGTCGGCGTCCACCGCTGCATCGGCGCCTCGCTGGCGCGCATGGAGATCAAGGTGGCAGCGCGCGAAATAACGCAGCGAATCGCCGACATCAAGCTCGCGGTGCCGGTCGAGGAGCTCGAATACCTTCCTACCGTGGCGACTCGCACCATTCGGCAGCTACCGCTCAGCCTGACGCGTCGAGCCTGAGCCGTGACGAAGTATCTGGAAGGAAAGACGGCTCTGGTGACCGGCGGCACACGAAATCTCGGACGAGGTATGGCCGAGAGGCTGGCCGAGTCCGGTGCCATCGTCGCCGTGAACTATGCGAGCAACGTCGCGGCGGCGGAGACACTGCTCGCGTCCATTGCGAGTCGCGGTGGCGAGGCGTTTGCGGTCAAGGCCAGACTCGGAGAGCCGGGCGCGAATGAGGCACTCGTTGCAGCGCTCGACATCGAGCTAAAGCGCCGCACCGGCTCTGGGCGACTGGACATCCTCGTCAACAACATCGGCGGCGGCGCGTACGGCACCATCGCGTCCACCACTCCCGAAGAATACGACCACACCTTCGCGAACAACGTCCGATCGCCTTTCTTTCTCACTCAGGCGCTATTGCCGCGCCTCAACGACGGCGGTCGCATCATCAATATCTCCTCTGCGGCGGCGCGTCTCGCAGGCAAGGATTTCATCGCCTACAGCATGAGTAAGGCTGCGCTCGACATGTTTACGCGCGCTCTGGCCAAGGAGCTGGGTCCGCGACACATCAACGTCAATTCCGTGCAGCCCGGATTCAATGTCACCGATTCCAATGCCGATATTTTGCGCAACGCCGAAATGCGCAAGCACGTCGAGGCGCAAACTGCGTTCGGCCGATTCGGGGAGCCGCGTGATATCGCCGAGGTGGTCCATTTCCTGGCTTCCCCCGCCGGTAGCTGGGTCACGGGTCAAACCATCGAGGCCAGCGGCGGATTCAACATGTAGGCGTGGGTGAGAAGCAAAATGCTCGAAGAGGCGCTTGACGATATTGGATACGATCCGTTCGATGTAAAGATCATGAGCAATCCGCATCTGTTCTACGAGCGGCTGCGGAGCGAGCATCCGGTCTATTACACCGCGAAATACGACACGTTCTGGCTATCCCGCTTCGCGGACATCATCGAAATGCTCGCCATCGGCGATAACTCGCTGGTATCTTCCGAGTCGTCCATTCCGATGCCCGAAGTTCTGCTGCAGCACCACAAGGGCGCGCCGCCGAGAGCTTCGCTCGACCCGATGTCGCCCATGACGCTGCTGCACAGCCCGGTCTATGAGGAGATCCGCAACGCGCACATCAAGCCCTTCCGACCCGGACCGGTCGCGCAGCTGGAGACATTTTGCCGCGAGGTCTGCTGCAAGCTTCTCGATGAGCTTCTGCCGAAACGGCAGTTCGATCTGTTCCTCGACTACGGCGGCACGCTGAGCGCACTGCTTACTTGCAAACTATTTCACCTCGATCCGGCACAGGCGCGGGACATCCTCGAGACCGTGAACGCAATCACGATGTACGATCCCGAGCGCGGAGGAATCGACAACAGCCTGTTCTTCACCAAGCTGAAGCGCTTCATGGTGCCTGCGATCGCGAAACGCCGCGCCGATGGGGCGGACGGTAGCGTGCCCCTATTCGATGGACTGCTCAACTACCGGGTGAAGCCCGACGGACGGTCCCTGACCGATGAGGAAATCGCCGACGAGCTCACCTGCGCTTTCATCGCCAATACCGAGACTCCCGGAAAAGTTGCCGCTCAGGGGCTACTTGAGCTCTCCAAGCGTCCGCAGCAACTCGACGAGTTCCGCGCCGATCTTCAAAGGAACGCGCCCATCGCTGCCGAGGAGATGTTGCGCTACTGCGCCCCCGCGCAGTTCTTCCTGCGTACCATTCACAAGGACGTTGTCATAGCCGGCGTGCCGATGCGCGCCGGCCAGCGTGTCGCAGCCCTCGTCGCTTGCGCCAATCGTGACGAGCATGAGTTCGAGAATGCCGGCGATTTCATCTGGAACCGCAAGATCCGACGCCAGCTATCATTCGGCCTCGGCTTGCATCATTGCATGGGATTGCATATCACCCGCCTGCAGATTCGAGTGCTGGTCGAGGAATTCCTCCTCCGTGTAGACTCCTATAGCTTCGACTTGCGTAAGGCGATCCTGCGACCCAGCTACTTTCACTGGGCCTACGCCAGTCTTCCGGTGAACATTCTCGAGACCGTGACCCCTGCCGGCAATGCGTAGAAGGATAGGAGACAGACGATGACGACCCCGGTCAGCAAAATCAAGAACGAGGTGGCTGATCGCGAGGCGATCCGCGAATGCCTCTATCGCTATTGTCGGGGAGTCGACCGGCTCGACGCGGACATGGTCCGCAGCGCATATTGGCCCGACGTGGTCGACACGCATCTCGGGTTTACGGGCAATCTAGAGGAATTCATTGCATGGTCATTTCCGAAAATGCGAGCAATGGATCAGAGCCAGCATTTTATCTGCAATATTTTGATGACGATTCGGGGTAACAAGGCGGACGCGGAATCGTATTTTTACGGCTTTCACCGGATCAACGGCCCGAACGGGAAATTCGACGCGATCGGTGCCGGTCGCTATGTGGATCGCCTGGAGAAGCGCGGAGAGGAATGGCGGATCTCAGAACGACTGGTGGTGACCGACTGGTTCCGCCAGTACGCGGATTCTGCCGACTGGTCGAAAGGCATGCTGGGCTTCATGATCGACCCCGGCGGGCGCTTTCCCGATGATGAGAGCTACACGCGCATCCGAATAGATTGACGCCCGCCGAGGGGTTGGCGTGAGTGCGCTGCAGGACATCGTTGTCGTCGAGATCGCCGAGCGGGTGACTGGAGAGTATTGCGGCAAGCTGCTCGCCGACTTTGGAGCCCGCGTGGTCAAGGTCGAGCGTCCCGTCAGCGGAAGTCCGACGCGAGCGATGCAGCCGATCATCCGCGCGCGGGATGGGACCGAGAGTAGCAGCCTCTTCGCTTACCTCAATACCAACAAAGAATCGGCGGTGATGGATGTCAACTCGGAGGAGGGCCGCGCGTCCCTGCACGAGCTCATATCGAGCGCGAATGTCGTCATCGACGACCACGACGAGGATTGGCTGCTGCGCGTCGGGCTGAGTCCCGAGCTTACCGAGCGCGATCACCCGCAGGTCGTCTTCTGCTCCATCACGCCGTACGGCCGCGGCACGCCGCGTGATCGGTGGAATGCAACGACTTTCAATGTTTTTCACGACAGCGGCTGGGGGTACCACACGCCGAGCGCGCCCGACGTCTCCAAGCCGCCGCTGAAGGGACCGGGACGATTCTTGGTTGATTACGACAGCGGCCTCGACGCCGCGCTCTGCGTCGTGTCCTCGCTGTACTGGCGCGGCCGGTCAGGGATGGGGCAGTTCATCGATCTCTCGCAGCGAGAGGTCATGATGTCGCGAGCCGACATTCTACTGGGACGATTGATCACCGGAGAGGTGGCTCCGAGCACCGATAGAAGGGACTACGATCAAGCCGGCCCGCAGGCCTTTTTTCCCTGTCGCGATGGCGCCGTCTATCTTTACATGACGACTCGCCGCCATTGGGCGGGACTGCGCAAGCTAATGGGTGATCCGGACTGGATGCGGCAATTCGACGACGACTGGCTCGAGTTCAAGGTCACCGAACGCGCCGTGAGCGAATTCCGTGCGCATTTCGCCGAGTGGGTGCGTACCAAGCAAAGGAACGAGGTCTCTGCAGAGGCGCAACAGCTCGGCGTCCCGCTCGTCTCCACGAACGATGCGTCGGATCTGCATCGATCCCCGCAGTACATTCATCGCAAGTTCTTTCAAAGCCTGAAGCACCCTGTGCTGGGTGAAGTCCTGTATCCGACCGTCCCTTACAGGCTCAGCGCAACGCCGGCAACGTTGAGGTGCCCCGCTCCGCTCCTCGGCGAACATTCGTCACGTCCGTCGCCTCCGGCCGGCCCCAGGCGCACGATGGCGCCCAGATCTCAGGGTCGGGGCGCGGCGGGCTCAAGGCCACGACGCGGCGGACCTTTGGAGGGAGTCCGAGTACTCGAGCTGACGAAGGTCTGGGCGGGCCCCTATGCGGGAAAACTCCTCGCGTTTCTCGGCGCGGAAGTCATCAAGGTCGAGAGCAACCACAATCTGGATGAGATGCGCGCCTACGGCGGCACGGAAATAGATCATGCACCCTTCTTTCTGTGCCTCAACCCGGAGATTCTGAGCGTTCAGGTCAACCTGAAGAGCGAACAGGGCATGACCCAGCTCCGCGATCTGGTGGCCAAGAGTGACATCGTCCTGAACAACTTTCGTCCCGGCGCCATGGAGCGCCTCGGACTCGACTTCGAGAGCCTGCGCGCGATCAAACCCGACATCATCTCGGTGTCCATCAAGATGTTCGGTAACGACGGCCCGCTGGGTTATCAGACCGGATATGCGCCCAGCTTCGCCGCACTGGGTGGGCTCAACTACCTGGTTGGATACGAGGGAGAGCCGCCGATGGGCATGAATATGCGCTACGGCGACTCAACGGTGGGCGCCCACACTGCTTTCGCCGCAATCGTCGGACTGCTTCACCGGGAGCGAAGCGGGGAAGGTCAATTCGTCGACATCTCGGCGGTGGAATGCATGTCGAGCATGGTGGGTGACGCTCTCTTCGAGTACAGCCTCACGGGACAGGTTCCGGGGCCCGACGGCAACGCACACGCTGACATGGCGCCGCATGGCTGTTACCGATGTCTTGCCGACGAATGGATCGCGATCGCAGTCGCGTCCGACACCGAGTGGCGACAGCTGTGCAAGGCTCTGGGCACCCCCGCTCTCGGCGATGAACCCCAATTTCGTACATCGGTGCAGCGGCAGGCTCATCGTCATCTCATCGACGCACATCTTGCGGAAGCCATCCGTGGGCAGCACGCCGCAAAACTTGCGGCACGGCTACGCGCGTCCGGCGTCGCGGCCACCAAGAGCGCAACCACCCTGGATCTGGTCGGCGACGAGACTCTGTGGCAGCGGGGAATTTATCAGTCCGTTTCGGATTGGAAGACAGGCTCGCGGCCTATCGTCGGCGTGCCGTGGCGCATGTCGCGAGCGTCGGCCGCCATCTCGAAGGGCGCGCCTCGCCTGGGCGAGCATAATGCCTATGTTTATTGCGATATTCTTGGACGCACGGCGGAAGAGTTGCAACAGCTCATCCGCGACGGCGCCGTCGACTAGCGCAATCCGACATGGGAGCCGGGACTGCATGTGATTGGGTGCGGGGCGACATTCTCGGTCTCATGATCCCCGGGCACAGCGCGGCGCTGCAAGAGTGTGCGGTGGAGTTCCTCACCGACGCGTTTCGCGCCGGCGGCGCGCTGGCGCCGGACAACCGGGTCATCCGCATCACCCAGTTCGACGACTGGGTGGTGGGGGGTGCGGGCCGCAAGCTGCTTCTTTCGGTCGTCTATGAGAAGTCGGTGCCGAGTCTACCGACCGAACTTTTCGTGAAATTCTCGCGGCACTTCGAGGATCCGCTACGGGACGCTTCGAGGTTCCACATGGAGTCGGAAGTACGGCTCGCTGTCCTATCCGGCACGCCGGGTTTCCCCGTGGCCGTGCCTCTGTGCTTATTCGCAGATTTCCACCGCGAATCGGGTACCGGCATCTTGATCACCGAGCGCGTGGCATATGGCACCGGCACGATAGAGCCTCACTACCTCAAATGCCGGGATTATGAGATGCCCGAGCAACTGGCACACTACCGCGCATTGATCAAGGCGCTAGCCAGGCTCGCGGGGACGCATAAAGCCGCACGACTCCCCGACAGCCTCGAGCAGGAGTTTCCCTTCAACCTCGAGAAAGCGCTCGCCGGCAACCGCATTCCCTACACCTTGGAGCGCCTGCACAAGCGGATCGCCCGATATGCCGAGTTCGCGCGGAGCTTTCCGCAGCTTCTTCCGCAAAACGTCAGGTCGCCGGGATTCATCGAGCGTTTCTCGCAAGAAGCGCCTCGCTTCCTCGAGCACGAGCTCCTTATCAGGCGATTACTCCACGCGGATCGCGATCTGATTGCGCTGTGTCACTGGAATGCCAATTCCGACAACGCCTGGTTCTGGCGCAATCCGTCGGGCGAGCTCGAGTGCGGCCTGCTGGATTGGGGCTCGGTTGGTCAGATGCCCATTTCGCTGGCGCTCTGGGGTTGCCTGAGCGGCGCGGAGCGACAGATCTGGAACGATCATCTGGACGAGCTGCTCGCGGTCTTCGTTGCAGAATTCCGCAGCTGCGGAGGAAAGAGGCTCGATCCCGACGAAATCAAATCTCACTTATTGCTTCAGGTCGCCCTGATGGGCCTCGCATGGCTCTTGGACGCGCCGTTGCTCATCGAGCGTGAAGTACCCGATCTTCGTCAAATCGTGAGCCGATTTGATCCGCGTTTCACGGTGCACGAGACCTCCCGTGTGCAGCTTCATATCATGACGAACTTTCTGAATGTATGGGACACGCGGGACTTAGGATTGATCTTGGGCTCTGTCATCCATTCCACCGCAGCCAATCGCTGACCAAGACCGCTCGCTGATATCCCGCGTTGCAACACTGCGCGGTCGCGGTCCATAGACAACGGCGCATGCCTCGGGCGATGATTTGCCTGCTGCTCGCCGATCGATACCGAAGGACCGTACTTTCGGAGACCGACATTGCCTCAGTCAAAATCCGCTCCCGCAACAGGTTCCCTGATTCTGATTGCCCTGCTCGTCGGTGGGGTTGCCGCCCTCTTCGCGTACACCGCGGGATGGCTGTCTCCGGCACGCATTACCCCCAACAAGGTGGTGGACGCTTTTGCGCCGCCCAGCGGCCCACCCCTCGGACACCGGCGCAATCACGCGAAGGGTATCTGCTTCACCGGCGTATTCGAGTCAAACGGCGCGGGCACGGAATTGTCGAGAGCGCAGGTTTTCGCTCGCGGTGATTACCCCGCGCTCGGACGTCTCAATCTCGGCACCCCCGATGCGAACGCGGCGGACGCCTCGGTGAGGGTGCGGGGCATGGGCCTCCAGATCTCGGCGCCCGGCGGTGAAGTGTGGCGCACGGCGATGATCAACGCGCCCATCTTCGCGGTGTCGACGCCGCAAGCGTTCTATCAGTTGCTGCTGGTCTCCGGCAGTAAAGATCCGAAGGCCATGCCCACGTTCGCCGCCGAGCATCCCGAGATCGGCGGATTCGTGGGATGGGCAAAGAACGGGCCGTGGACGGGAAGCTATGCGGAGGAGCGTTTCAACAGCCTCGATAGCTTCATCTTCGAGGATGCCAAGGGGACGTCGCGCGCGGTGCGGTGGTCGTTCGTGCCTGCAGCGCAACCCATGAACATATCACCCGAGGAGCTCGCGACTCGAGGCCCGGATTTCCTGGAGCAGGAGATCACCGAGCGGGTGCGCAGCGGGCCGGTGAGCTGGATGCTCGTCGTGACGGTGGCAAACCCCGGCGATCCGACTGCGGATCCGACGCGCCCCTGGCCGCAGGATCGACGCACCCTGGAGGTCGGTACCCTGGTGGTGCGGCAGATCGAGGCGGAGCGGGACGGCCCCTGCCGCGATATCAACTTCGATCCGACCGTCTTGCCGGCGGGCGTCAAGACATCGGACGATCCGTTCCCGGCAGCCCGCTCCTCTGCCTACGCCAAGTCCTTTGATCGGCGCACGGCAGAGGCGGCGGACTATCCTCGGACGGCGGCGGGGGGCGCGCCATGAACCGGCCGAGCTTCACCCCGTTCCAACGAGTCCTGCATTGGCTCACCGCCGCGTGCGTTCTCGCGATGCTGTTCATCGGGGTGGGCATGGTGTCGACAATCACGCCAAAGTATTTGACGCTCGTGTCGATTCATAAGCCCCTGGGAATGGCCATCCTGGTTCTCATGCTGATACGGTGGGTCGTGCGCTTGCGCCGAGGGGCACCCCCGCTGCCGGTTGATCTCCCCGAGCCATTGAAGCTCGCCGCCCACTTGTCCCATTACCTGCTCTATATCCTGTTGCTCGCGATGCCGCTGATCGGTTGGGGGATGTTGTCTGCCGCGTCTTATCCGGTACGGGTCGCCTCGGGGCTTTATCTCCCGGCGATCTTGCCGCAGAGCGAGCAACTGCATGCGATCCTGTGGGACGCGCACTTCTACCTCGCCTTCGTGCTTTTTGCGCTCATCCTCCTGCACATCGCCGCGGCGCTTTTTCACCTGCTGGTGCGCAAGGATGGCGTGTTCCAGACGATGGCCGGCTCCCGCTCGCCCCCATCACCTTAGATACCCTTCGCGCTGTCCCCGCCGGTGACCTCATATTCGGCGCCCGTGACCATGGCGGCGGCGTAGGAAGACGAGAACGGTCACAATTCCGTCTGCAACGGCAGTAACGCAAAGCATCGGCACGAGCGCCAGCGAGCTTGCGCGAAAGCGACGACCTCGTCGATTCAGCCACCCTGCCCATCGAAAAACGACTTCACCGCGGCCAGGCAGAAGGGCGGCACGAGTTTCGCGTGGTAGTCCGCGAGCACCGCGGCATGTCCGCCGTCCGTGGCACCGGCAGCGATGGCGGCAGCCTCCACGGCCGTGACCACGGCAGTGAAGGCGTCTTTCTCATCCACAAATGGATCGTTCGCCGTCGCCGCGGATGCGATGTCCAATATCGTTGCGGGTGCGGTCGGCGCGTTCTTCGACCAATACGTCTGCATGAGCTGGGTATTGAAGAAGAAGACATCAGGATCCTCATCGCCGGCACACAGCAGCGTCGGCATGGTGGGCGTCCAGTTGCGCAGATCGTTCGTCTTGAGATCTTGGCGCAAGGTATTTTGGGGCGACGCGGCGGGCAGCCCCGTGGTCACCGTTGGAAAGCCCCCGTCCGGATTCGCCTGCTCATCTTCTAGATAAGCGAAACGGTAGCTGTTGACGATAAGGTAATCGCTGCTCGCAAAACCCGCGGCAAACACGATAGCTAGGTCGGCGGGCGTGGTCGCCGGCGTGATCGAGGCGTACTGGGGGGCGGGCGGTGTGCTGCTGAAGAGCGCGTTGCTCGGCAGCAGGCCCTCAGAGTAGATGGTGCTGATTGGCGTCGTGCTTGGCAAGAGACCGGCGATGCCGTCGGCATAGGGTGTGGCGAAGATCTCCGTCGGCTCCGAGTAAAGATTGCCGTATGCGTTCTGATAACCGTTCGCAAGGAGTGCCACGTTCTCCGTTGCACTGTAGTTCACTTCCCCGAGAAAAATGGCGTCCCCGAACGCAGCGAGCGCATAGGGCCCGGACATCGGCGCCGAGGCGGTCACGGTGTCACCAGCCGCTTGCATCGCACGGGTCGCGGCCATCGCCACGTAGCCTCCCTGGGAATAGCCGGTTACGAAAAGCTTGTGATTATCGGTGGCCGTCGGCGCGAGCGCCACGGGCAGCGCGCTGCGCGCCGCAGTCAGCGCATCCACCATCTCGGCTGCTTGCTGCGCACCGACCAGGTACGGATGGTAGCTCAGCGTCGAGGAATCGTAGCCCGCGTAGTTCGGTGCGACAACGATGTAACCCTCGGCGGCGAAGAGCGCTGCGAGAATGATCCCCTCGCTGCTGGCGTTAGAGCCCGACAGCTGCGCTATGTCGTAGTTTTTGATCGGCGTGGTGCCGTGGGCGTACTCGACGATGGGACGCGGGCCCTGACAGTCGGCGGCCGATCCGCTCGGCACCATGAGCGAGCCGGTGGACGTCGCGAGCTCGGACTTTGCCCCAATCGTCTCGTAATTAAGCTCGTAGACATTTACCGTGCAGACGGGCGAGTAAGCGGCGAGCGTCAGCAGCTCCTGCCCGAGCGTGTCGAGACTAAGCAGTCCAATCAGATCCGAGGTGCCGAAGGTTGCAACCAGGGTCGGAGGCTCGGTGAGCAATTGTCCGCGCTGGGGAGTGGAGGAGCCGGGTGAGGACGGTGTGGAGGTCGCGGAACTTGTCGAGCCCGAGCCGCAACCGGCGAGCATGAGCAAGGCCGCTACACTGACGACTACCGAAGAGTTGGGACGATCCATGAAAACCCCCATGCCGACCGGCCACCGTAAATGATGCTACCCAGTTAGACCTTCCGGCGGGGAGAAAGATCACCCTCCAGCGAGCCCAGGAAGCTACTGGAACGCTCAGGGGGGCGCCAATCGGAGAATGAGCATTTTCATCGAGCGCAGGGCCTCAAGATGCACTTCATGAATTGGAAGTTACGAGGGTCCTTTTCGCTGACATGGAACGCTGCGCGTGCGTACCGCAAAGAGATTGGCCGTCGCCGCCACGGTGTGCACTTTGTGCGGCCAAGTTTGATGGGCCATGAGCCAAGTGATTCGTCTTGCTGCTGGCGCGACAACGGCCGTGTAGTAGTCTAAGATCACGCCCAAAGGGATGACGCCGGAGCGAAGATGGGTTCTCGCAGGGGCAAGTGCGGCTTTATTGCCGTTGGCGCGCTTGTAACCATTTTTATCTCATCCACGGCTCCGGCTGACGGTATCTCGAGCTGGTCGATCCAAATCCCCTCCCAAAGCAATGTCCAGACGACCGCCAATCTCACTATCGGTCTGCCGGCCGGTCTGTCCGCGACGCAGCTGGCGAGTCTCGCGGTGGAAATCGATCGCATCGACATCACCGCGCTCGCACAAATCAGTGCTGGAGCCATTGCCTACCATCCGCCGCAACCTTTCGAGCTCGGTACACACGAGCTGCACGTTGTCGAGTACGCAAACGGCCGAATCATTTCGAGAGGCTCTTGGAGCTTCAGCGCGAGCGTGGACGGCAAGGCCAGCGCCGTGCGCGGTTGGTCGATGAAAGGCAATGTCGCCGGCACGGCGAGCGAACGCGTCGCGGAGTCCAATCTGACTCAGCCTGCGCCGTCGGCTTTCACGGCCAACGGCACTTTTGACGTCAAGGCTGTCCGCACCATATCGGAATGGACGGCCGAAGCATCCGTCAACGGCCTCTACGGCACCGACAACGGCACATCGGCCGTTGCCGGTCAGGCGGTGCAGCCCGGGCAGATGCAATTGGCGTTGCGACATCACAAGGACAACGTTCTCCTAGGGGACCAGACGCTGCCATTCGACAATCTGCTGATATCGGGACTGTCACGCCGCGGCGTCTCGGGTCATCTCGCCGAATTACCCTTCGGTACCGACGCCACGGCGTTTTCGGTGCGCGACAGCTCTTTGGCCGGATTCTACGGCGGCTTGGGTGTCGGCGACTCGTCGGACATAGTCTCGGGCGGCATCCTTCAGAGTCACCCCATTGCCAACGCCCCGAAGGCGTTGACGCTACAGGCAGGTTTCATCACCGGCTCCTCCCCCGGAGGGCTGAGCACGGTCGTGCCGTATCCCGGCAACAACGGCTCGTTCCCGCCGAACTCGCCGCTCGGCACCGTGGCGAGCGTGCAATCGGGCTCGGGTAATGCCTGGGGAATCGGAGTGAACAGTGAGATTCCGGGCACTACACTGCATGTGAACGGACAGTATGCGAGCTCCAGTTTCGATTTCCCGGGCGTCATGGGACAAAGCAATACTCGCGCCACGGACGATGCTTACAGCGCCGGCCTCGGCATGACGCAACATCTGGGGAAGCGTTGGAGTTTCGCCGTCAATGCGACCTATCAGGATGTCGGGACCTATTTCACCAGCCTCGCCAATCCCACCCTCGCTCCCGATCGGCGCGCGGCAAACTTGACCGGTACCGTGAACGGATATGGACTTGCGGTCTCGGCGGGCGGTGGGTTCACGGAGGACAACACCGACGATAATCCGGCGATCGCGACCGTGCGCAGCCTACCGCGCACCGCCAGCATAAGCTACGCGCCAACCCTGCCCGCATCCGTGACGAATTGGCTCGGTACACCGAGCACGAATCTTTCCTGGCAGGACGCACGCACGCACAACACCTCAGCTCCCATGGGCAGCTTGCCGACCTCGAGCGATGTGCAGAACGAGACGCTCGGCTTTAATTTTGCTTACCCGCATTTCTCCTGGCAGGCAGGCCTGACGGGCGGGAAATTCCGCGACGACACCGGGCAGCAGGACGACACGGATACCTTCGGACCCACCGGCGGATTCAATTTCATGCTGGGCCACAAGGGCTTCGTGAGCGCGAATCTGCAGTTGCTCGACGTGCATGACCTCAAGAATGACACCCATACGCGCGACCGCAATTACGCGCTGAGCGGCGGCGATTCGTTCTGGCAAGATAGGCTCAGCACCCAGCTGACGTTCTCGATCAATCACAATACTCAGCAAATCACTCCGGGCGCGATTCCGCCACAACTTGTCGGCAATGACGTCACGCTCAAGACCGCGACCGCCCAGCTTTTCTGGCATGTGCTGCCGCCGACGCGCACCCGTATCGGCGCCGATCTGGGATTGTCGGCCAGTTGGAACGATTCCACCGGCCTCAACTCCGCGGCGCTGACGACCCAGGGCTTCTCCTCGCTAGCGACGACGGGCTTTCAGGGATTCTTGACGGCAACGGTCAAATGGCCGCTTGCGTTCGGAGATCCTTAAGATGCGAAGCTTGTGCGCCACTCTTGCCATTGCGGCGTGCATGCTCGGCGGACGGGCCCACGCCGCGGGCTCTGTGTCGGTAAACCCGAATTCGTTGAGTGCATCTTTGCAGTCGACGCTGCCGACCGTTTTGACTTGGACGGTCAAGCTGAACTTTGTCGCGGTCACGGGCGCCGGGCCGCTGACGCTGAACTCGCCGCAGGCCACCGTCGCGACCCCGGGCGGACAGGTGCTGCAGACGGTAACGACGCCATTGACGGTGCACCTCGGCGCGGGCGCCCAGGGCTCGGTAACCGAAATCTTCACTCTGTCGCCGGCCACCATCGCCGCCGCGCTGCGCCTCGGCAGCGTCTCGCTCCTCTTGTCGCGTACCTTCGGGGTCGCGCCGTACGGCGGCACCGCGACGGCGACCATCAACTTGGGCGGCAGCGGCGCAGGTCCGCTGACCCTGTCGCGAGTCTCGCTGCATTTCGAGGACCGCTCGTTCGTGCGCGTGCTGCGCGCCGGCGAGTCCACCGTGGCGATCGCCGAGATTAATTATTCGGGCAGCGGCGTGCTGAACGGCTTGTGGGAAGTTGCGGGTCCGCCCTCGACGCAGGGGCAGCCAGTGTTCGTGCCGCTCGCTGCCGCATCGACCAATCTCGCGGCGGGGGGATTGACCGAGGTGACGAGCCCTGCCTTGCCGACGGCATCGGCCGGCAACTACTACGTGCGATTTCGAGTGCGCACACCCGCGGTACCCTTCGAGGGACTGGTGATTCGCTATGCGGTCGAGGCGGCCGACGCGGCGGTGTTGCCCATCGAGACGATCAGTCCCGCCGAGCACGCTACGTTGCACGCCGACACTCGCTTCGAGTGGCGCCCGACTCCGGGGGCCATCGCCTATCGGCTCGAGTTCTATGCAGCCGATGTCGTGCCGGGCGCGGATCCGCCGACCGCAGGGCAATGGGTGCCGGCATCCAAGCGCGATGCATTGCTCAGCACGTTGGCACAGACTCACTTCGATGCTTCTCGCTTGTACCGCTGGCGCATCATCGCACTGGATTCGGATAGCAACGTCGTCGGCCGCAGCGCGCTCTATGAGCTCACAACACCTTAATCGAGCGAGCGTGTGTATGGCCGGGCTTGCGCTCGGCGCGGTGCTCGGATGGATGGGCAATGCCGCTGTGAGCGCTGCCGAACTGCCCCCAACTCCGGCGCGCGAAGTTCCGGCGCCCGAGCCGGTCATACCCAACCGGACCGCGCCGGGCGGCGCACCTACTAACGCCGCCGCTCCAACGGTCACGCAAATCGAACCGCAGCAATTGACTCCGGGACAAAGCTATCCGCTCACCCTCACCGGAACGAACTTCCAAGCCGCGATGCAGGTCGACTTCGGGCCGGGCATCGTCATCCAGCGTCCGCTCAGTATCGAGAATTCGAGCCATGCGCAGATCACCATCCAAGTCCTGCCGGGCGCGGCGGCGGGAACGCGTCTCATCAACGTGAGCTACACGCCTCCCGCGACACTGGCCGTGCTGCCGACGCTGAAGACGCACGGGCCGGGTTATGTGCAGATCGTGACGCCCGTGACCGGAACGGTCACCGCGCTCGACATGCTGACGCCGCGCGAGGTGCCTCAGGGTCAGCAGGCGGCGCTGACTTTGCTGGGTTCGGGATTCGCCACGGGCATGTCGATGAGTTTCGGTCCCGGCATCACAGCACTCGGCGCGGTGCAGGTACAGTCGCCGACCAAGGCAACACTCAGCATCCAAGTCTCGGCCCAAGCACCTGCCATCACGCGCGTGCCGACGCTACTCGTCGCGGGTAAAGCGGCGCACGTTTCACCGGAGGCGACGCTGACCGTGTCCGCGGCTACGGTGAGCATACAACCGACACCGCAGCCGGTTGTCAGCGCGAGTCTCCCCTTGATCTTGTCCGTCTCGCCGGCGCGGATCTACAGCGGCCAGACCTATACGCTGACCCTGCGAGGCATGAATCTCGTGCCGCAATTGCAAATCGATCTGGGCGGCGGAATCAGGTCGGTAGGCGGCGTGCGCATTCAGTCGCCGAGCCTCGCGACCCTCGACGTCGCTGTACAGGAGGACGCGCAACCCGGACTGCGCTGGGTCTCACTGCAGCTACCCGCAGCCCTCGTGCCGGTGCGCGAGGACGCCAGCGTACTGGTGCAGCGCGCGGCAGCGGCGCCGAGTCACGGTTTCGCGCCGCGCCCCGGCAATTGCTCGACGCCGAGTGCGCCCCATCCGGGCACGATCGTGCTCGATGGACCACTCTACACCGGCGTGTCGGCCGATTACGGCAGTACCTTCAATGTGCCCGTGCTCAATGACCAGACGACCTTGAGCTGGCACGAGGCAAACGTCGGGCTTGCCGACCGGGTCGAGATCCATTTCTTCAGCGGCAAGACGCTGATAGCGACCCGCGCGCTGGCGGCACCTGCAGGTTATGCCTTGCCTCACAGCTTGAGCGCCGACGATGCACTGATCGCCGAGCTCACGGGCAAGGTCGGCGGACGCGCGTCGAAAATCGTCAATGAAAATCTGCCGGCAGGCACGCCCGCGCCGGCGGTGGGCTGGGACTTGACTTGGCAAGTGGTCGGGTACAAGACATTCTACTCGAGCTGCATAAGCCCGCTCGCGCGACTCGCCGATGGCGGCACGGTCGGCAAGCCGGCGCTTGGGATGGGCACCGAAGTGCCGGTCGAACAGTCCGAGCCGGTGCCGATCAGCCAACCGAAAAGCGGCGATCCGTTGCTCGATTTGACGGCAGCGCCCACCGGCCTCGCCTGCGGAGCGCCCTCATCCACGGGCCCGCGACCGCACCTGCGTGTCGGCGTCGGCGCAGGATCGGCGCCGCCCGCGAGCGCCACGAACCTTCTGCTCACCAACACGAGCCGCCAATCGCTCGGTAACGGCCTGACCGCCACAGCCGACTATGTCGGCGATCAGTGGCAATTCTCCGGCCAAATGGATTTGTCGAATTCGCCGTGGGCGATCGAGTCGCAAAATTCGGTGAACGCCAAGAATCCCGGCTTTCCGATCGAAACCGAAGCGCTCAACAACGTTTTCGTCGATTGGGGCGACGGCACGGTCGAACCTCTGACCATTCAATGGAAAGGCCAATACTGCGGCAACCAGCCCTGCTTCGCGAGCAACACCGAGACCAGCACGGCGACGCAGTTCGATCTCGACAAGGCGACCAATGCGAGTGCCTTCGGTCATGCGTACGCAGAGGTCGGCCACTTCGACGTGCGTGTCTTCATGCTGCCCGCGGCTGCTGTCCAGCAGCAGGGTGCTTTGCCGGTCAGCCTGGGCGCGGGTGGCGGCGGATTGTTCGGCAAACTGATATCCCGATCGTTTCAAGCGAGCAGTGCATCGAGTAGCGGCAGTCTCGCCTATCAATTGATGTGTCAGGCGGTGGATATCCAGCATCGGACCGATCCGGTCTCGAACGGCCCGCTGCAGCTCTCGTCGATTCAGGTGACGGGGTTCCCAGGCGACGCAGCTGGAAGCGGACCTAGCGATGCGGCTCCGCACCGCATGCGCGAAAGCGTCACTGGCAATGGGAATCGGGTGAGCGGTTCGAGCGGCGATGCGGCCTCGCACCTGCGCGATAACGTCCCTGCCGGTGGGATCCGCGCGAGCAGCGCGGCGGCCGTGCCACAGTTCACTTCTTGCGATCTCAATCTCGTCGGCGGTGCGAGCCTCGGCTATATGGGTCAGGGAACCGTGAAACTTAGCTGGTATCAGGATGGCGTGCCGGTCGGCAGCAGTGAGGAGCCGATCGGACCTTCGCCATCGCGCAGTGACGCGCAGCTCGCACCACCCAATCCCGGCAAGCCGATCCCGGGGACTTGGACGGGCCTTCAGTCTCCGGCGCTCAGCCTCGCGCAACAATCAGTCGGCACTCACCAGTTGATGGTGATGGCCGAGGTCATTGCCGATCGTCACGCCATTGGCGGCGCGCTGGAGGCGCTGCGCGGGTACGCCGCGGGCGCGCCTGCCTCCGCACAGAAGCCGTCCGCGGGCGCGCTCGCACACGCGCCACCGCTCGGGCTGCTCGGGCCCATGAATGCCGCGGCTGCCGGAATGCCACCCATCGCTTGGGTCAGCACGGCACCAAGCGGCGCACCAGGCATCGGTTTGCACGCGGGCAGCGCCGAGCATCTGATGAACGGCTCGGGGACGATTGCGGGCAATCCGCCGAGCTCAGTGGTGAGTACACCGGCCGCGTACGCCACCGCGGCGGCAAATCCCTCGCTGCCCTGCACTTTCAATTTCCCCGTCACGGGCGGCAAGTTCGTGCTCGCCGGTTTGCAGAAAGGCGGTAAGGCGACTGTGCAACAGCAGAACGGTAGCTATTCCGGTAGCGGCGTTTTGCAGGCCGAGTTCGCTGACGCCAGCGGCACAAGCACGCAGTCGGAGCCAGTGACGATTCATCTGAACGGCTGGACCATGCAGCCCGACGGCGTTACGGTGGCGAAGGGTTCGTTCAGCGAATCGCCTGCGCTGTCGCCGATGCACGCGCCGGGCGTGACGGCGACGCTGACACAGCTCGCAGGCAATGCGGGCGACAAGGTCAGCGCGACACTCAACGTCGCAATTGCGAACGGCGACATTACCGCCGTCGGCGGACAACCGCCCGCATCCTGGAAAAATGTTGTCTCAACCTTGAGTCCGCAGGGAGATTGGTATGCGGACCATCTGACGATGCCGTCGTTGTTGGTCTATGACAGCGGCTACACCTTGAGTGCTTCGTCGGCGACGGTTGATTTGAGTGCCACCTCAGGCGTGGGAGCGGACTCCTCCTGTCAGGGGGGCTCGGGCAAGGCCTGGATGGGCGTGTTACTCAACCAGCCGATGCTCACCGCCTTCAATCTCGATTTGCCGAATCCACCGACCGCATCCGCACCCGGATGGGCGCTCGACAGCTACGGCTTTTGCGGCCGCACGAATTTCCCCGCCGGCAGCGCCGCTTTGGATCGAGGCAGTCTGTCGTGGACGGGCATCGCCGCAAGCGCATCGCAGGGTGCGTTCTCGGCGAGTTACAACGGACTCAAGGTGCACGTCCCGTGGCTCAACGTCGATCTGACCTCACCGCAGGCCACGACGCTGTTGACTGCGGGCCGCAATGCGGGACAGGGCGGCATCAACCTGAATCTGACGAGCCCATCGAAGGTGACTCTGACCGAAGGGCCGATCACTCTGACCGCCAGCAACTTGAGCTTCGCGTCGCTGCCCAGCGCGGGCGGCTGGGTCGTGAAGAGTGACGCCACCTTTGATTTTGCCTCCTTGAAGGGGAAATTCGCGAGCGGCATCTCAGTCCCAGGATTGGACTTCGGCATGAATGGCGCGGCCTCATTCGCCAACGGCACCAATTCGCGGCACCTCAATCTCGCAGGCCAAAAAGGCAACATCGGTGGCAGCTCGGTCGATTTGAAGACCGTCGACATCGGGGTGGGCAACGGCTCATCGACCGCGCGCTTGAGTTTTGCCTTCGACTCGACGCTGACCTTATCGAAAACGCTCCCGGCTGCCGATGTTGCCGTGTCCTACGCGATCGCCGAGCCCGCAGCGGGCAGCTATCAAGGCACCGGACCTGTGACCTCGCCGTTCAAGCTCGACAAGCCGTTCCCCGATGCGAACCCCTCGGTTCACCTCAGCATGACGCCAACCTACGTGGGCGGAGGGCAATCCGGCAACTCGACCGGTTCCGGCGTGCTGTTCAGCAGCAGCCTCGATCTCGGCATGTTCGGCGGCCCGCCGGTCTCCGGGCAATTCGTGCTCGGCTACGTCGGCGCAGACGACTACTGGCTCGCCAAGGCCGTGCTTGATTTGGGCCCGACCGGCGTGCAGATCGTACCGCCGGTCTTGAATCTCTACCAAGTTGGCGGCGGCATGGGCTACAACGTCACGCTCGACTCGTTCAAGAATAGCGATTTGACGCACGCGACTCCGCAGGACGACGGCACCTTGCTGTTCGATGCGACACTGTTGGTCGGTTCGCCCGACCACACCACGTTCGGGTTGTCGGGAGACTTCGTAATCAAGCCGGGCGGACAGGATCCGGGTGGCCGTATGGATTATCACGCGTGGCTGCTCGATCCGAATTGGAGCGGGCAAAGTCCGATCTATGGCTATTTCAGCTACAGCGGCGGCAATTTCGACGGCACGTTGAATGCGAATCTGTCGTTGCTGAATGACCAGGTCGCGATCGATGCCACTCATGACGCGATTCACATGCACATGGGTAGTGGCCAGTGGTACTACCATGTCGGCACGCAGAGTAATCCCCTCAACGGTCATTTATTTTTCGCCAAGGGGCAGGCGTGGGCTGACCTCGGCTCCGATGGATTCGGGCTCGGACTGATCGCGCGGCTCGATCTCGACGCCGGCAATTGCGGCAGCGCCTGCGCCTACATTCACGACGACTGGCTGGTGACGGCGGCGATCACACCGTCGCCTCTGTCGTTCTCCGCACAGGCGGGTGAGAACTTCAATCTCGGGGCCTGCGCCGACGGATTTTGCATCAACGCGAATGCCTCGGCGGACGTGACCATTGGCCTGCCGCCACCGTACTTGAATTTCAGCTTCGGCATCGGCTCGTGCCCGCCTGGTCAGATCAACGTGGGATTGCAAGTATTGCCCTCGCTCAATCCCAGCGTCGGAGGCAATGTATGCCTCTGATCCGGATCTTGCAGCGGAGTGCGCGTAGCGCAGCGGCCCTGGTACTCACCGCCGCGGCTCTCACCACCGCCGTCAGCGCAGACGCAGACGAGGCGTCGCGCGTCTTCGCTGCCAGGGTCCCTGATGGTGCGATTCGTGTGCTCGTGGTGCTGACCAATGGGCAATGGCCTGCCGGCGGCCTGCGCATCGAAGATGGCGGCGGGACCGTGCTTGCCGCCCATGTCGAGCGTGACACCGACGCCTTTGCCGCTCTCGATGCGGATTCGCGCAATGCACTCCTCGTCCAGCAGCGCCTCGCTGCGAACGGCGGGGCGCGAGCGCCCCAGGCGAGCACGATTCTCACGTTGCGGCTCGTGTCCGATTGGAATCTGGCGCGCGCGATGGGTGTCGGCGTGGCGTTGCCCGCCGCCCTGCATGCCGCGTCCATCCGCGTCGTGCTGCTGCAATCGAACGGCGCTGCGGCCGCTACACTGGGGCCGGTGCCCGTGCAAAACGACGTGGGTCCGCCGGCGCCCGAGGCACTGCACGCCGAAGCACGTGCCGCAGGGGTGGAGTTGCAGTGGCGAACCGCCGCGCGGACCGTGGCCGTGCCGGCCTACTCCTATACGGTGGCGCGCGGCAGTAGCGGCACCAAGGAAACGCTCACCCTACGGCCGCAACTTCTTACCCTGCATGCCCAGGGAGTTCCAAGTCCCTATCTCGATCGCGCCCCGCCGGTCGAGACGCGGCTCAGCTACGAAGTCAGGCTCGTCGACGTGCTGGGTATTGCGAGCGAGCCCGCAACGGTGCAGGTCGACTCGCCGGACTTCGAGGCGGGCACGCCGCCCTCGGGCCAGAGCGCGAAATCCGCGCGCGGACTCATCACCTTGAGTTGGGCCGCGCCTGTCGGGGCGCGCGCGAGCGGGCTCATCGTTGAGCGCGCGCAACTCGCTGATGGTCCTTACGAGCGCCTCACACCCGAAGGCCTTCCTCCCACGAGCGTGCGCTTCGAGGACCGTCAGCTTCTCGCAGGCGCCAGCTATTACTACCGCGTGCGCGCGGTGACCCCGAGCGGCGACCTGGGGCCGGCCGGCGATCCAATCCGTGCCCAGGCGCTCGCCGCCGGCGCCTTGAGTGCGCCTGCGGGCCTGGCTGCCGACGCCGGCATCAGTCAGATCGCGTTGCGCTGGTCGCCCGTACCGGGTGCCGCGCTTGCCGGCTACATCATTGAACGGCGCGGCGACCCGTCGACGACCCGCTGGTCGCGCTTGAACTCGCGCCTGCTGCCCGAGCCACGCTACCTCGACGTGATCGGGCCTTCGCAAGGGGGCGCGTTCGACTATCGCGTTACCGCCGTCGCTGCCGACGAAGGGATGAGTGCCCCGAGTGCCGCGCTGCATGTCGCGCTGCTCGACTCCAGTACGCCGCCCGCGCCGCATGTGCTGTCGGTCTCGGGTAACGATGGGCATGTACAGATTCGTTTCACACCGTCCGAGCCCATTGCCAAGACCGCGCAAGTGGCGCTGCTGCGCTCGGAATCAGCGCAGGAGACCGGGCTCGTGGTTGGCGCACCGGTGGCAGCCAGCGCGGGCGTGATCGGCGATGACTGGGTGCGCAGTGGGGAGATCAGCTGGTATCGCCTCGTCGCCTTCGACAAGAACGGTCATCGCAGTCCAATGACCGAGGCTTATCCGATTCGCGTCGCCGCCCTGACTCTGCCGACGCCCAAACCCCCGGCCGTGAGTTACGCCGCAGAACCCGTGCCTCGTGTCACGCTGACCTTCGACGCCCCTCCGCCGCACATCCGCGTGCTCGTCGAAGTCGAAAGCGAGGACGGCCACTGGAAAAAAGTGGCCGGCCCTTTGAACGGTACGTCGGCGCTCGATCTCAACCCGCCGGGGACGCATGCCAGGTACCGTATCGTGTACGTCGGCGAGAGCGGCGGCGCGGGTGTGCCTTCGGCAGCGGCGGCGCTCCGATAGCGCCGCCTGCAGGGAGCTAGACGAGCGTACTCATCGGTGGGGGCGTACTGCATCTCGTCGAATCGGGAATGCTCGCCCGAACCCAGTGAGCTTCTTCCTGAACGTCGCGCTCGGCGCGGGTCTCGGGCCATCCTCCGTCGCGCTTGCGAGCATCCATATCTTCGGCGAGGCGGCGGCCTTGGGCCCAGCGATCGCGAGCGTCGTCGTTCAACCCGTTAGCCAATCTCAAATTGTGCGCCTTCCGCGATTACTCCCTCGAGCGCGATTTCCCGCAGATCGAGGCTGGAACTCCGGGCGCGCTTCGCGCTCGAAACCTTCTAGCAACATGATCCCGCTATCCTGATGACAGCTGACGTCGAGTCGTCCGAATATGACTTTTCGATGCGCATTAGCGCGAAGGAGCAGCAAATGTCCACACAGCAGATCGCAACCCGTCTCGCAGAGCTTTGCAACAAGGGTGAATTCGAGGCCGCGCAGAAAGAACTGTTTGCCGACGAGGCCGTCAGCATCGAGCAGCACGAGACATCCGGCTTTCCCAAGGAAACTAAAGGCCTTCAGGCTATCATTCAGAAAGGCCACCATTGGGCGTCATCGCTCGAGAAGGTCCATGAATGCTCCGCCTCGAAGCCCCTGGTCGCGGGGAACGCCATTGCCCTGGCCCTGTCGATGGACGTCACGATGAAGGGGCGCGGCCGGATGAAGCTCGAGGAAGTCTGCGTTTACGAGGTCAAGGACGGCAAGATCGCTTCGGAGCGATTCTTCATGTAGCACTCGGTGCCGCAGCGCCAAAGGACTGGCGCGGCGTCATCCGGCGCGTGCTCGAACCATGGCCGTTTTGCGGCTGTGACTATCAAGTATTGGTTTTTTGAAGGGAAATTGGCAGCGGGGGGAGGATTTGATCTTTGAATCGAACACTCGCTACAGGGCTAGTCTAAGCGATTGTCCAGGCTGATAAAAAGAGTGGAAAGAGTCGCATTGTCTTAGCGGATCACGCCATCCGCGCCGTCTGCTGGCGGAGGATTTGGAGGAACGGATATTGGATTTTGACCGCTCAGCGGCCGAAGCTGCGGCAAGCCTCGCGGCCGAAAGACAGCGCAATGGCCGAGCCGTCGACATGCGCGACACGCAGATCGCCGGAATAGTAATCGCCCGCCGTGCGACGCTCGCAACCAGAAACGTCAAACACTTTGCAGACCTAAAAGCTGAGGTGGTGAACCCTTGGGAAGCTGTCGGGGGACCTACTCTAAACGTCCGACACGCGGATTTTCAGTCTCCAAGCTGAGCTCGACACATTTGGCGCCCCACGGAGCATGCCGGGCCACACGTTTCGGTCGATTCCCCGGGCTCACATCCTCAGATGCGTCGAAAACGCGGGGAGCGGAACAGCATGTGGTACACAACTAGAACCACAGCGGCACCGATGGTGGCGACGAGCAAGCTTTCGAGATTGAGTCCGGTTACCCCCGACCTCCCGAAGCTGTGGAAGAGCCAACCACCGACGACTGAACCAACGATCCCAAGAAGAACATCGAGAATGACGCCCTCCCCGTGCCGATTGACGATCTTGCTGGCAATGAAGCCGGCGACGAGTCCAAGGATGATCCACGCGAGAATTGACATGAGACCTCCAGTGATGGCGTGAGCGCTTTGCGAGCCGCGCCTAACCGCAGCTTATTGCGTACGCACGCGAGTGCGACAATCCGATCGAATCGAGCGTACCTCAATTCTGCCGCCGACTCCGTGCACTAGCGCGCTTAGCGGTGAAGCGCAATGCCGATAGCAATTGCACCGCAACCTGCAAGGACTGCAACCGCGCCGGCAAACCTGCGATGCGTTCTCCACGTCATCAAATCGTCATTGCGCGGTCACCTGTCAGTTCGAAACTCGGCAAGTGCGCACGCTCGCAGCGATTCATACCAATGAAAACGAGAGGAGCATTCACCCAATGATCAAGTCTAAAGTTGCACCGATTCTTGCCGGCGCCTTGTCTCTAGTGATTACGGCCGCCATAACGACCGCAACGGCACCGGCGTATGCGGACGGCGACTGGCACGCCGGAGGTACCCGCCACGTCCTGTTGGTCAGCATTGATGGTATGCACGCCGTGGATTATCTCAACTGCTCGCGGGGTATTAAGACAGTAAATGGAGGAGAGCCCTACTGCCCGAATCTGGCGGAGTTGGGAGAAACTGCCATCAACTATTTGGACACTTCCACGTCGAGACCCTCGGATTCTTTCCCCGGGCTGACCGCGATCATCTCTGGATCATCGCCGCGGACCGCAGGCGCCTTCTATGACGTCGCGTACGACCGCGTGCTCGCTCCGCCGACGATCACGACCGGAAACGGAGTAGCAGGCGGTACGTGCACCCCCGGGATGCCGAACGGCACCACAACCGAATATGAAGAAGGCATAGACAAGAATCAGCAATTCGTGAACGGGATCGACGGGGTCAGCACTGTCAATGGCGACGGCGGCATCAACTCCATCGATCCTTTGAAACTGATTCGCGACCCATACAACAATTGCAATCCAGTGTACCCCTGGAATTTCGTGCGCACCAACACGATCTTTGGCGTGGCTCATGCCGCGGGTCTCTACACAGCATGGTCCGACAAGCATCCGGCCTACGTCTCGGTCTCAGGTCCCGGAAATGGGAAGAACGTCGATGACTTCTACGGGCCGGAAATCAATTCGGTCGTGGTCGGCCTGCCTGGCGTGACCACGGTGACGGGCGTTGACTGCTCCACGGTTCGCGATCCGCTGCAAACGGGCGCCTGGACCGACAGTTTCCAAAACATACAGTGCTATGACTCGCTCAAGGTCAACGCCGTTCTCAATCAAATCGAGGGCTACACCCACAACCGCAAGTACAAAGCTCCGGTGCCGGCAATTTTCGGTATGAACTTTCAAACCGTCAGCGTCGGTCAAAAACTGATTGAACGGGATCCGGCATCCAAGGCGGTCGTGGCAACCGGCGGCTATCTGGACTCCACGGGCACGCCGAGTGAGCCTTTGCTGAACGAGATCGTGTTCACCGATAAGGCAATCGGCGCCTGGGTTGCCGAGCTGAAAAAACACGGATTGTACAATTCCACGCTCATCATCATCACTGCCAAACACGGGCAGAGCCCGATCGATTCAGCGCGCTACTTGGGGATTTCGAACTCGCCCGGCGATCCGATCACGACTTCGCCCGCGACCATTCTGGACAACGCCGGGTGCTTGCCTTTTTCCGAAGCCCCGTCCAACCCGACCGGAATCGGGCCGACGGAGGACGACGTTTCCTTGTTGTGGCTGAACGGGAAAGCAAACTGTACGACCGCCGATGCAGTCAGCTTGCTTCGCTCGATGTCTCCAACTACGCAGAACATCGCCGGCATCGGGGAGATTTTCTCCGACAGACTGCTGACGACATACTTCAACAAACCCGGAATACCGCCCAACGGTGATCCACGAACCCCGGATATCGTAGTTACGCCGAACATCGGCGTAACCTACTCGGGAAGCACCGCCAAGTTGGCGGAGCATGGCGGGTTTTCTCGCGACGACACCAATGTAATGTTGCTGGTGTCGCATTCGAGCTTTGCTCGAAAGACCGTCACCAGCCCGGTGGAGACCATGCAAGTTGCGCCGACGATCCTAGAGGCGCTCGGGCTCGATCCCAAGGCGCTGGACGGAGTGAGGCTCGAAGGAACTCAGGCGCTCCCGGCGGTGCAGTTCGGTGATTGAGAACTGCTGTCGGGTGAGCGGACTAACGATTAACGGGGGTGTCCCAGCTATGGGGACACCCCCGCTTCTCAACCAGATCATTCCGATTTCCATCTGAAATCACCAGACAGCTCAGGTTCGCTCGCCAAATACCGGCATTTCCTCTCGCCGCGTTGGTGACATTAATTGTGCGCCCACAACTGGTGATTGCGATCGGCTCGCGCTGCGCGGCCTCCTTCTAGCGGCCAAAGTTCTTGGCGAACTCCGTGGCTGTAACTGCGACCATGGCACCCTCTCCCGAGGATTACGGAATAGGCGTAAATCACGTAACTTGTGTATTAATGTCAAGCTAGCGATCCTTACGCAGATGGGATACTGCAGCGATAACTCTTAGTAATCATACACTTACTTCCGCTGTTGGCGTATCAGGGCTCCACTTGCGAGCGTCCAGGTATCGGCATATGCTTAGGCATATGCCAGAACGATACGTCAAGCTTTTCAAGAATGGTCGAAACCAGGCAGTCCGGATTCCGCGGGAGTTCGAACTCCCCGGCGACCACGCCCTCATACGCAAGGAGGGTAACAAAGTGATTATTGAAGCGGCAGCTCCTCGATCCCTGCTCGCGCTGCTGGCCACCCTCGAGCCGCTCGGCGACGAATTTCCGTCTATCCACGATGAGACTCCTGACGAAGTCGACATTTGATGCGCTACCTTCTCGACACCAACATCGTGTCGAACCTGGTCAGAAATCCCCATGGTCGCGTCGCAGATCGCATCAAGGCGATCGGCGAACGGAATGTCTGCACCAGCATCATCGTCGCAGCGGAGTTGCGCTATGGCACGACGAAAAAGGCGTTGCCGCGATTGAGTTCGCAGGTTGAGTCCGTGCTGGACGCCATCGATACCCTGCCCCTAGAGTCACCAGCCGATGAAATTTACGGATCGATCCGTACGCAACTTGAGTTGGCTGGCACTCCGATCGGAGGTAACGATCTTCTCATCGCGGCGCAGGCAATCGCGCAAGACCACACACTGGTGACGGATAATGACAAGGAGTTCTCGCGCATTGATGGATTGCGCGTAGAGAACTGGCTAAGGGATTAACGCCTTACCCTTACTAGGCGAGATGGTAGCGGGGGCGTGATTTCAGCCAAGAGAACGACCCCACTTTGGATTGCTTTTGGTTCTTCGGGACGCTGACTACCTGGTTCCAAGGCCAACACTTACCTGCCCCCAACCCAGTCGGCGAAGCTGTCGGGGGACCTACTCTAAACGTCCGACACACGGATTTTCAGCCCGCCAGCACTCTACTTGTCTACTTGCCTGGGCGGAAAGCCGCGCGCGTCGCCGCTAAGCCGAAGGGCGACGACCTTCCCGTTCTCCCAAACGTAGATCGGAACACCGTGCGTACGGGCAGTTCGGCGCGCGTCCTTCGCAGCCCGGCGCAGTGCGCGCCCAACCTTCACTGCAGTCGTGCGCGCCGTCTTGTCGGTTCGCTTGATCTTCATTCGCTTTTCTCCAGAAGCCGCGGCTCTCGCCCAGAATTGTCGTATACCGTCCACACATCCGCCAGCGTCTGGTAGACACGCTTGAAGTTCTCCCATCCGCGCGAGAAGCGCCGGATGACGTCTGATCGCGGTACATTGTGGCCGCCTTCGCGAACTCTTGCGGCGATCCGCCTCAGCGCGAGCCGCGTGGATTGCAGCTTCAGGTACACGATTTCAATCTTGTAGCCAGCCCGTTTCCATGCTCGGATGCGGCGGACATATCCCAACCCGCTGAAGGTCGTCTCGAACGCAAAATCCACCCGCTTTGCCGCTAATTGGTCCAGCTGTTGGAGCACCAACCGCCCAGCTCGGCGGGCAACAGTGGTCTTGCCTGCACCGTTCGGTCCGGCGATCACGATACAGCGGGGTGTCTTCTTTCGCTTGGGCATTTGGGGAGCATACAGAGTCTGTAAGGATTTGGACTGCCTGGCCCGTCAAGGCATGATCCTAACACCCAATCTCAGTTGATCAGGTTCCTGGACCGCTGGCCGGACCCGCATCGCGCTCAAAGAATGAAAGAAGCGGCGGCAGCCGTCGTTCGTGCTCAGCTTTAGCGCTGATTAAGTCACCGCCGTGCCACGCGCCATTGCGGAGCCGATTGGAAGGTGCAAAGATGATCGCGCCCGATGCGAGGTAGCCGGTGTAGGACTCGGGATTAAACGATTGACGAAGTGGCTGGCCCGCGATGCGGCGCAAAAGGAGTGCTGGGGAGCGCAAAGCGAAACAAGGCGTTTAGCGCATCAAGCGCGCCTTGGGCAACGAGACGCATCCGCGTCGCCGCCCACCCAAGTCCGATGACTGTAAAGATTGGCAAGCTGAGCGGGAAGAAACTAATCATCTATTAGGTCGCTGCGTGCCTCGATGGCCTTGAGAACGGCAGCCATGTCAGCGTCACCGAAACCGAGCGCGCGCGTCTCGCCATAGAGCGCGTGGCAAACATCGAGCAGTGGCGAGGCGACGCCTGCCTCGCGAGCCGCTTCGGCGATTAGGCGGTTGTTCTCGAGAACGTTCGAGATCGTTGCCTGGACCGCGAAATCGCGGCCGACGAGCTTCGGCGCCTTCACGCGCGAGACGTCACTTGCCATCGGCCCAGCGTTCAGAACTGCCACGCACTGCTTAAGATTGAGACCGTGGCGGTCGGCAAAATGCACGGCTTCGGCGAGGCCCGTAACGAGTGAAATCAGGAATAGATTGACCGAGAGCTTCATCAGAAGAGCGTTCGGTACCGGCCCGCAGATCATCGTCTCCCGGCACATTGGGGTTAGCAGCGGGCGAACGTCAGCGATGGCGTCTGCATCGCC
>Ga0187890_10000188_pt1 | contig 44511 bp, 32 predicted proteins | sample June2016WEW_21_1_FD_133005 | JGI IMG/M metagenome (GOLD analysis project Ga0187890, IMG submission 133005) | Peatland microbial communities from SPRUCE experiment site at the Marcell Experimental Forest, Minnesota, USA - June2016WEW_21_10 | ecosystem: Environmental > Terrestrial > Soil >... | reverse complement strand
CACTGGGGGTCCCGCTTGCGCAACTGAAGCTCATCGGCACCGACAAGGCCACCGCCCAGGCAATCGCCGACTGGCATTACTGGGTGGCCCACGAAAACGACTTCTGACTGGACATCAAGCTCCGCTCCGAAGTCAACCTGTGGTACTTCGAGCGCTTACAGATTCTCGACCGGGCACGCTCAAAACACTCAAGCGATCGGCAAAGGGTGCCAAGTGATCGGCCGCGAGATGCGCATAACGACGCACCATCTCGGCAGACTCCCATCTCTATGCAGCAGTGGCCGGCACCGGACTTTACGTTCTGAAGCGAACGTTCTCCGTGGCGGACTAAATCGATCCTTTACGTTGCCCTCTGCGGCAAGCGCGCACGGAAATGCGATCACTCGGATGGGGTTACCGCTTGACTTCCCACGGATTCACGACCTCGGCAGTGAGGTCTGCAAAGTGTTTGACGTTCCTGGTTGCCAGCGCCGCACGTCGGGCGATTACAATACCCGCGATCTGAGTGTCGCGCATGTCGACGGTTCGGCCATTTTGTTGCCTTTCGGCTGCAAGGCCTGCTGCGGCTTCGGCTGCTGAGCGGTCGAAATCCAAAACCCGCTCCTCCAAATCCTCAGCCAGTAGTTGCTCGAACGCCAATTCGAGCGCTTGCCGACGTCGACCGCTGGGCAGCAGCGCCAGGCCGAGATGCGCTTCAAATAGCGTGATGCTTGTTATCCAAACGGACTCGGCCGGCTGTTGATCCAGCCATTCGACAACAGACGGATCCGGAACATTCTGCATCAGCTCCGAGAGGACGTTGGTGTCGAGGATGATCAAGGTTTGAATTCAGCCGATCGTGGTGCTTGGCCGTGAAGCTCCGGCAGATCAGTGGACAAGCCAACGTTCGTAAACCGCGCCGCAATGCGGGAGCCGAGCGAAGTAATCGGCCGACCCGACTCTTTGACCGCGTTCCGCAGAATGTGTCGGACTTCGTCTTCCATACTGCGTCCATGACGCTCAGCGCGTCGCTTCAGCCGCGCCTTGACCTCTTCTTCCAGGTCACGAACAACGAATTGCGCCATCGAATATTCCTTGTGCCGCTTAATTGATATCACGATATCAAGTGTTTGCTGGATTTTCAATGGACGTTTCTGGTGTCAAGGCGTCAAAATATATGTCATGGAAACTCAGCGAGCCGTCCCCGCGGTGCTGGCGTCCCGAGCGGGATCCACATGCGAGCCTTTCTCCGAGCGAGAATCACACCCCCGCTACCAATAAATCAAGGACTTAGAAGAACATTGACTCCCTTGATTTTCCGGCTGTGACACAAACGTGCCATGAACTGGCACGCTCGTCCCCGCCAGGGCGCTGAGACGCTCCGCATAGGGAGCGAGGTGATCGGCCGCGAGATGCGCATAGCGGCGCACCATCTCAGACTCCCAGCCTCCCAACTCCTGCAGAGCAAAGAGCGGTGTGCCGCTCTGGACGTGCCAGCTCGCCCAGGTATGCCTGAGGTCGTGCCAGCGGACGCAGATTGGCGGACGACTGAATCCCGGAAGCATTGCGCCGGTCTTCAAGCGGGTGGCGCAGTGGATTGGAATGCCCGAGCGACTTGTCGATCGGGTGAGTGCCCATTCGACCCGGGTGGGTGCGACTCAGGATCTGGCCTCGTTGGACATTGACTTGGCAGCGATCACGCAGGCGGGGGGCTGGAAGTCGACGCGCATGCCGTTGCAGTATGCGGAGAAGATCAATGCGGCGAGGTCGGGAATGGCGAGAGCGGCGGAGAAGTCGGGAAGGGATTCCATCAGCAAGTGAGAGGCTAGGTTAAAACTACAGGGTCGATTCGATACTTACTTGTACGGCTCCCCCGCCGGCCTCCTCTGGCTACCTCTAAGCTCCACGGCCGCCCATCACGCGCCGGGAGGTGAGCCAATTTAAGCCGAGCCCCACTCGCCCGCGCTCCGACGCCCCTTTGTCTTGGGTACACTGCCGCGTCCATATGGACGGCCCTAAGGGGGAGACTACGGATGGCGGATCTGACGGGGTGCATCGTACGGGCGGTCACACTGGGCTCGCCGATCTAAACCTCGATTTGATCGTCGATTTTGCGGGTTTTGGTACCACCACCTCAGGGGTATTCGAGTAGTCGTGCAGGAATTCCTGCGCGCGTTCAAATGTTTTTCACATAGACAAGGCAGTGCTACGTCCGAGGTACTTCGGGCTTACAGCAGCCTGCCGATCACCGTTGGAGGATGATTTATGACTGCTCAGATTAGGGTCGCGTTGGTTACGGGAGGCGCCTCCGGAATCGGCCGTGCAACCGCTGAAGCATTCATGGGGGAGGGGTACGCGGTCGTGATCTTGGATCGCGACGAGGCTGCCGGGCAGGAGGTCGAGGAGAGACTTCGTTCACGCGGTAGATGCCGGTTCCTTGCCTGTGACGTGGCAAACGAATCATCAGTGATAACCACAATGGCTCAGGCAGTGGCTCTCTATGGGCGTCTGGATGTCGCTTTCAACGCCGCCGGCGTTGACGGCGTCGCCGCACCAACGGTGGAAAGCGGCGTCGACAATTGGGACCGCATCATGGCAGTGAATCTGCGCGGGTTATGGTTGTGCCTGAAGCAGGAAATAGCGCAGATGCTGCGTCAGGGCGGTGGCGCCATCGTCAACTGCGCCTCCAGCGCCGGACTGGTCGGGGTAGCGAATCTTTCAGCGTACGTAGCCTCCAAACATGGCGTCGTCGGCCTCACCAAATCGGCGGCGCTCGAATACGTGCGCAGCAATATCCGCGTGAATGCAGTATGTCCGGGCATGATCGATACGCCGATGTGGCAGCGCTCCATCTCCCCGGAAATAACAGCGCGTTTGCTGGCGAATGATCCGATCGGCCGGCTGGGTCGGCCCAGCGAGATCGCCGAGGCAGTATTATGGCTGTGCTCACCTGCAGCCAGCTTCGTTAATGGCCACGCAATGGCTGTCGATGGCGGTATGACTGTCCCTTAGAGATAGAATCAGTGATCGCGCCGGCGTGGCGTTTTCAGGTGATGGGGGAATATATCGGGTGGAAGTGAGACGAGAAATGAAGGCGTGGTTGTTTACGGGTGCCCGCCAGCCCTTTCAACTGATCGCCCGCCACGCTCCGCGGCCGGGTCCGAGTGAAGTACTTCTTCAAGTTCGCGCTTCGGGCTTGTGCCACAGTGACGTCGGCCGCATGGATGGAACCCTCACGCCTTTTATGCCCAAAAAGCCCCCCATCATTCTGGGCCACGAGATAGCGGGGGTGGTGACCGAGATTGGAGCGGCAGTCACGGACTATGCGATCGGTGATCGCGTGGTGGCTTCGGGAACGCAAGAATTTTGCCCAGGCCGCAATGTGGATGGCGGCTACGCTACTCATTGTTTGCTGCCCACGCACTGTCTGCTTCGCCTGCCAGACACTGTTAGCTTCGTGCAAGGCGCAGCCGCTACGGATGCGGGCCAGACATCCCACCACGCCATTGTCGTCTCCGGCGAGCTGCGCGCCGCTCAGCGCATCGGGATTGTCGGTCTCGGTGGACTGGGAATGACAGGCGCACGTATTGCGGTTCTCAACGGCGCCGAAGTGTATGGGGCCGAGCCGCGTAAGGAAGCCTGGACCGCTGCGAAAAAGCAGGGCGTCCGCTCACTCGTCGAAGACGTGCTCGATCTGGCGCCATTCGAACTCGATCTCATCGTCGATTTCGCAGGGTTCGGTGAAACGACTTCTGGAGCAATCAGCGCTGTGCGCCCTGGAGGCCTGGTTGTTCAGGTTGGGCTCGGCCGCACCCATGCAATGATTTCCACTATGGAACTCATAGGCAAAGGAGTCACGCTCCGCGGATCGGGCGGGGGCCAGCCGAAAGATACCGCCGCCGTACTCGGATACATGGGGAAAGGTGAGCTGGCCATCGAGGTCACTACAATTGCCTTCAGCGAAATCCCTGAAGGTCTCAAACGTCTTGAGCAAGGTAGCGTCATCGGTCGGCTGGTCGCCGAATTCAACTGACGGTGTCGATTTCAGTGATTGCTGTCCAATCCGTCAGGAGTGTCCAATGTGGATCATGCGGCGGTATCGTGAGCTGTTGTTTCGGTGTCACGTAAACTCGGAACCGCAATAGCACTCCGCGACGACGGGCGGTCAGGGAATACGAGCGAGGTCTAATATTGAAGATATTTCTTGACGGGGTGTTTCCGCGTAAGGAATTGCCAACGGCAAAGAGAGCTACGGGGGCAACGCAGAAATTGAACACACCGTGGGGCCGAAAGCGCATTTAGATACAATCAACGCAAACATTGCTTTTGTTCGCCGAGAACACATCATGACCCAAGAGCCCAGTCTCATGCACCCTTATTACTACAACGGTCCCGTCGCGCTGATCGTCGGATGCGGCGACATGGGAATGGGGTGCGCGCGATTGATCGGCATGCAGCAACCACTCTACCTCATCAACACGCGGCGGGAACGCCTTGACAGGGCGATCGAAACCTTGAGAGATGAGGGCTATGTCGTCGCCGGCAGAACCTGCGACATAACGGATGAGGCGCAAACCGCAGCGCTTGGCGACGAACTCGGGGCAGGACCTGGCGTGCGGACGATTGCGCACATTGCCGCTATTGGCGGGGCATCTGGAGACTGGCGAAAGATTTTGTCGATCAACCTGATAGGCGCGCACCATGTCGTCAATGCGGTGCGTCCGCACATGGTGCGCGGCGCGGCTGCCGTCTTCGTCTCGTCCGCAGGCGCGTACTTGTGTGCGCCAGACCCAGCTCGTGACGCGATTCTTGAAACGCCACTCATGCCCAGCTTTTTCGATGAGCTAATCAAGCTGCTCGGCAGAGAGCCAACGTCGTTTGAAGCTTACTGCTATTCCAAACGCGCGCTGAACAGTTACGCCCGGCGCCTTGCAGTGGCATGGGGCCCGGATGAGATTCGCTCGGTGTCTGTTTCTCCAGGGTCGATTTACACCTCCATGTCAAAGTTGAATCGACCATCAGCGCAAGGCCGCACGGAATTGATCCAGCAAGTGCCGCTCGGCCGGGAAGGCACCACGCATGAGGCCTGTTCTGTAATTGCTTATCTCGCGTCTGACGCCGCGAGCTACGTCACGGGCGTCGATATTCTCGTCGATGGCGGATTCATTGCCGGCAAGGCGGCGGAGAGACGATTCTGATTTGCGTTAGCTGTCGTTGCCGGCTTCGAAGATTTCGCAGCGGTGGTAAAGCCGATCGGACAGGCTCGTGGAGCATGCTGATCAGATGGACGCCCCGCCGCGGTCGAGGTGATCACACGATCGAGCCCGAGCTCCGTTCGAGATCGTGAGACATAGCCGCGCGCTTCGCGTCAAGATACCAGACGACTGCACGCACAGGCCAGAGTACAGCAGCCCTGGTCAATGGCCGCTGCACTACCGGACATAAGTCGTGCGCGCGCGGTCATACGGGCGTTAGAAATCACATCCGCCTGTCCAAGCGCGGTCTTCTGTTGCAATATGCTTGAATCAAAGCGCTGTAATCGGGGGCGCCGACTCATGTCACCATCGAACACTCAAACCTATGCAGACCCAAAGGTCATGCAAAATCCATTTTCGTATTTCGCGCGGCTGCGCAGCGAAGATCCGGTGCACTACGACGAGGGCATCAAGACCTGGCTGATTACGCGCCACGAGGACATCCTGGCAGCGGCCAAGAATACCGAGGGCCTGTCTGACCGCATGCGGGTGTCGGCCGCGATTCGATCGCCGTTCCAGAACGAAGCCGACGCCTACATGGAGAGCGAGGGGTTCTATCTCTTGGACACCGCCGACAGCTTCAAGGTCGATGGCGAGCTGCACGCACGCCGCCGGGCATTGGTCGCGCATGCCTTCAGTCCGCGCGCGGTCGGCGCCATGGAAGCTCGCGTCGCTGCGATCGTGCGCGGGCGGGTCGCGACGCTGTTCCACGGCGGCACCGTCGACATGGTGCGCGAATACGCGATGCAAATCCCGATCCTGGTGATCTGCGATGCACTAGGACTGCCGATGAATCACGTCGAGGACATCAGCAAAGCCGCCGACTCGCTGGTCGCGCGGGCCGGTGCGGGTGCGACGCGGGAGCAGGCGTTTCAGCACGCCAAGAATCTGATCCAGCTGCAGCGCCTGGTGCGCACCGCGGTCGCTGAGCGGCGCGCGAAGCCGGCCGATGATTTGATCTCGCAGATCGTCAATGCGCGCATCGATGATCCGAACCTGCCGCCGCTCACCGAGAAGGAGGTCATCTCCATCTGCGCCGTGACGGTCGCCGGTGGCGCCGACACCACGCGCAACAGCATCTCCTATGCTCTCCTGACCCTCGCGACACGGCCCGACCTGCTCGCCCGGCTGCGCGATTCCACGCAGCAGGACAAGGACGTGACGCGCTTCAACGAGGAGGTCTTGCGGTTCTACTCACCCGTGCCGCAATTGCCGCGCGTCGCGACGCGCGACACGGTGGTGGCGGGAAAGACCATCCCGAAGGACGCCTTCGTCATGCTGTGCTGGGCGTCCGGAAATCGCGATCCGCAGCGGTTCCCGAATGCCGATGTGTTCGACATGGACCGGTCGGGGCTCAATAACCATTTGTCGCTCGGAACCGGCGTGCATTACTGCCTGGGCGCCTTCCTCGCGCGGCAGGAAATGAAATGGGCGATCAGGGAACTGGTCAACAACGTGGACTCGATCGAGCTCACGATCGACCCCAAGGATCTCGACATGAGCACCAGCATGCCGATCCTGCGCACGATCAAGAGTCTGCCGGTGCGCCTGCGCAAGCGTCGTGCCGCAACTCAAGAACTAGGAGAAATTCATGGCTGAAGCCGGGGCACCACAAAGCGATGCCGCGAAACTGGACACCACCGACGTCGATCAGTGGATCGGCAAGCGCATCATCTTCGCGGAGCTCTACGACCCGTGCAATGCCACCGACATCCGGCGCTGGGTGCAGGCCATGGATTACCCCAACCCGCTGCACTGGGACGAGGAGTTCGCGAAGAAGTCGAAATACGGCGGCATCGTCGCGCCGCAAAGCTTCACGGTCGCGATGGATTACGGCCATGGCTGCCATCCCTCCTGCGTCGGCAAGATACCGAACACGCACCTGATCTTTGCCGGCGAGGAATGGTGGTTCTACGGCACGCCGATTCGTCCCGGCGACAAGCTGACCCAGGAGCGCACCTTCGCCGGCTACAAGGTGGCCGACACGAGTTTCGCCGGTCCCACAATGTTCGCCGACGGCGACACCGTGCACACCAACCAGAAGGGCGAGAAAGTCGCGAAGGAGCGCGCCACCTCGATCCGTTATCTGGTCGAGCAAGCGAACAAGCGCGCCGTGTACGGCAAGGAAAAGCGTCCGGTCAAGCAGTGGACCCGGGATGAGCTCAACGAGGTGTCGAGGCTGCGCCACGAATGGATCTTGTCGAACCGCGAGGGGAAATCGCCGCACTTCAAGGACGTGCAAGTCGGCGACAAGCTGCCGCGGCGCGTAATCGGTCCGCACTCGGTCATCAGCTTTGCGAACGAGTGCCGCGCGCACCGCCAGAACATCTGGGGCACCTGGCGCTGGAATGCCCCCGCGGGCGTGCGCGATCCGGCCACCGAGGATGCCGGTTTCGGCAAGGACATGTCCTATGACCACGAGGCGCGAAAGATCGATCCGCGCCGCGGCGATGGCCTATACCACGGCCCCTCGAGCGGCCATGTCAATCCCGAAAAAGGCGAGAAGGTCGGCATGGGCGGCGCCTACGGCTACGGCTCGTCGATGAATGCATGGATGATCGACACGATCGCGTACTGGGCCGGTACCGATGGCTTCGTATGGCATGCCAAGTCGCAGTTCCGTAGCCCCGCATTTGAGGGCGATGTCACCTATGTCGACGGCGAGGTTACGGCCAAGATCGAGAAATCCGAGTTTGGCGGCAAGCCGGTCGTGGTCGTGCAGGTGGTCATGACCAATCAGGATGCCGATGCCATCTTGAAGGGCAAGGCGGAGGTCGAGCTGCCGGCCTGAAAGGGCATCGGGTGGGCATCATGAACGAACCTCGCGCAGCCTCGCTCGTGCAGGGCATACCGCTCGCCGAGCAGCCGGGCATCGGGGCCTTGACCATCGGCGGCTTCCTGCGCGAGGTCGCACACCGGTTCGGCCCGGCCGAAGCGGTGGTCGCATGGCACGAGGGGCGGCGCGTCTCGTGGAGCTATGACGTGCTCCTGGCGCGTTCGCTGGAGGTGGCGCGTGCACTGATCGCGACCGGCACCCCTAAAGACATGCGCGTCGGCATCCTGATGACCAACCGGCCCGAGTACCTGGCGGCGCTGTTCGGCGCGGCGCTGGCCGGTGCGATGCCGGTGGCGCTCAGCACCTTCTCGACGCCTGGCGAGCTCGAATTCCTGCTGAAGGCCTCGCAGATCACGACCCTCCTCTTCGAGCGGCACGTCGTCGGCAAGGACTTCCTCGCGATCCTGAAGAGCATCGATCCGGCGATCGGCACCGCGGCCACGCCGGGCCTGCTTGCGAGCGCGCGAAATCCTTTTCTGCAGCGCTTGGTGTGCGTGCCGCAGGACACCGATGTGCCGGGAGATCAAGGTTTCATCCCGGGCGGTGCCATCGAGCGCTGGGATGAGTTTCTTGCGCGCGGGAATTTCATCGGCGATGCCCTGGTGCTCGCACGCGCCGACGCGCTGACGCCGACGGACCCCGGGGGGATATTCTTCTCCTCGGGTACGACCAGCCAGCCTAAGGGCATTATGCACGCGCATCGCGCGTTCGCGATCCAGTGGTGGCGCTGGGGCTGGACCATGGGCTGGCCGGGACCAATCCGCGTTTGGACCGGCAATGGACTTTTCTGGTCGGGCCAAACCGTGCTCATGCTGGGAATTGGCTTCTCGACTGGCGGCACAGTGATCCTGCAGCGCACGTTCGAAGCGCGCGAAGCACTGCGCCTGATCGAGTGCGAACGCGTGAGCTTCATGATCGGACGGCCGCACCAGTGGGCCCAGCTGCAGACAGCGCCCGGGTGGGCGGCGGCGAACCTCTCGCGCGTCAAGTACATCACGCGCGGCGAACTCATCTGGCAGCACCCGACCGTGGATACCGATTGGGTCGTGCCGATGGCGTTCGGGACCACCGAAACGATGACCGTCTGCACGGGCTTCCCGTCGGATGCGAGCACCGAACTGCGCGCGGACTCGAGCGGCGTGCCCTACCCCGGCAACACCTTGAAGATCGTCGATCCCGCCACGCGTGCCTTACTCCCGGTCGGGGAACTCGGCGAAATGTGTATCAAGGGCCCGACGCTGATGATGGGGTATCTGGGCAAGGCTCCCGAGGAGTGCTTCGATGCCGAGGGCTTCTTCCCAACCGGCGATGCGGGCTACGTCGACGCCCGCGGCCGCTTCTTCTGGAAGGGCCGCATGACGAGCATGATCAAGACCGGCGGCGCCAACGTTTCGCCCGAGGAAGTGGATGAGGTCATCGCGCTGTTCCCCGGTGTGCGGCGCTCGCAGACCGTGGGCATACCGGACGACCTGTTGGGTGAGAAGGTTGTTGCTTGTGTCGTTCCCCGATCGGATGCATCGCTCGACGAGAATGCGATCAGGGCGTTCGTGAAGGAGCGCCTCGCGAGCTTCAAGGTCCCAAAGCACGTGCTGTTTCTCTCCGAAGGCGATCTGGCGGTGACCGGCAGCGAGAAGATCAAGTTGGCGGAGCTGCGGGAAATGGCCCTCAGGCGTCTGCTGAGGTAGCCGAATCTATCGGGCACCGTCGGAGACAAGGCACGATAAATGCCTGAAAGTTGATGTGTCGGAAAGCAATCGGGCAACGTGCGCCATGATCTCGTCGCTCGGAACCGGCTGACCGGCATTTCGGCTGCGCTCCAAGACCAGATGCTGATTTCCAGATGTTATAAGTAATTCCGGCATTGGTGAGAAGGGTAAGCGCGCCGCGGGCATACTGCGAATCTTGGTCCGTACGGGCTAGGTCTCAGGCCTGGTGTCTTTGAGGTGGTGAGCGACTATAAGACCGACACGTTTCGTGCAGAGTATGTGGGCGATTTGAGCATGCGCTGTACGTCCTGCACTGTTTTCAGTAGAAATCGCCGGGTGGGACGCGCACGGCAAAGACGGATGTTGAAATGATTGAGCGACGCCTGAAGGCGGCACAAGCAGATTACGAGGCAAGGTATGGCCAAGCTAGCCAAAAGCGCGAACTCATTCGGTCCTTGGGCTTCCAGCTCAGTGAGCCTCAAGGGCTCTGGCAATGGCCCGTAAAAGCCGTTAATGCTATCGGGCGCGTAAGGGCTAGCGCTCCTCTTCTCTGCAACGACTGTTGTACCTCCCGTCAGGGGCACAATAACCGACCGAAAACCGCTAACAGCAACCGGCTGATCCGCTTCGGGAATTCCCGGCTAGCCGCTAGAAAACCCGAGAAATCCTACCGGCACTTTTGGCACCAGAATCAGGGGAACCCCTCATCACGCGGGGCGCTACCTTGCTCGGCGCCGCATCGCGCATTCAGAGCGAGATGGGTAATGTGGAGATCAAGGCCTTTGCCTTGGTCCGGTCCATCACCGACGGCGAGATCGCAGCGATTCGTGAACCGGCTGTCGGAACGATCGACTTGGATTCAGACGGTGAGTCGTGGCGTAGGCCGTAAGCCGATCAGTTAGGATTTAGTGGTGCGCGCCTCGAAGTAAGGACTGCAGAAAGCGACGGTCACGGGGCCACGCTAGTCAGTTCTTGTTGGCTGGCGAGTTGTGCCGCAGAGGTTGGCTCGCAGAACGGCCATCAGAACGCTCCGCAGATGTGCGCGGGACCCTCGTGACTCTCGGGAAATATACCCCCCCGCTACCGTATGTTATTGCACGGAAAATGAGGGGACCCCCATCACGGTGTCAGTATTGACATTAGGTCCAGGCGCTGCGACCTGTCTTCTATGGGCGATGAGTTGGCGTGGCGTAAGCACCGCACGGCAGATAGCCTCACCGCTGCATGCGCCTACACTCGTGATCCAATGGTGGACCAGTATGCCCAGGTCGCTATGTTTCGGCCCCGCTGGTCACTTACTCCGCGTCCTTAGCGACTGTGCCGCAACCCCCCTATACCAGTATTGGGCCCGGGTCGTGGAGTAGATGGGCGCTTCGGGATGGTACTTGCTTAATCCGCGATTGGTCTGAATCAGGTTCAAGCCCGTGCTGGGCGTCTCGAATCGAATCAATCCGAAAGTCAATCACGGTGAGTTGGAACCACTAAAGGCCCAGGCGTTACCGCCTCACGACACAAGGGTGCGCTCAAGATCCGGTGTCGGATATCCTAAGAAATATGCCGCTGCGCGGAAGAACAGAGTCGGGTCGAATTGTCGCCCCCGATATAATGAGTCTGCGCCACGAAAGATGAAGAAACCGAGGGAGGCTAAGCGGACCAGCATGAAATCAAAGCACGGCGCTGTCTCGACAATGGCCTGGCGGACTGCGATCTTGGCATCTAAGGGACATGGCATTAGCAATGGGGCACCGAATAGATTCGTATTTGTATCCACTACGGCTTCTGAGGTACTAGCAATGGCGAGAAGAGGGCGCCTGCGCCGGATTGGCCTTGCGACCGTGGTCCTGGCTAGTATGCCGTGGACAGCGGCGGCGCCTGAGCCGACCTCGGACCTCATGCGAGACCTGGCTGCTTTCCCGCAATATCGAGAAGTGCGGATATCGCCGGATGCCCATTGGATCGCTTGGGTCCAGCGCACGACGAGCGAGAAGAATCCGCTTGCGTCCGGTTCCGCGGTATTCGCTCGTACCCTTGCACCGCAGGGCCCGGCGGCGGTGGTCTCCGTCGTCCCGTCGGGTGAGTCGACCTCAGCGCCTACTGATGAAGAGTGGATAGCATGGTCACCGGACAGCAAGTCGTTGGCCTTCCTCTCCGATGCGCGCTCGCCGGGTATTCGGCAGCTGTATGTGAAAAACATGGCGGATGGCACCATCCGTCAGCTCACACATCTGAATGGAGACCTGACCACGCCCTCGTGGTCTCCAGACGGCCGAAGTATCGCGATCCTCTTCACGGAGAGTTCCGGGCGCCAGGCGGGTCCGTTGGCGGCTGTGCCGCAGCCAACTGGTGTGATTGACGATCAAGTGCTCGAGCAGCGGATTGCCGTCGTGGACGTGGCTAGCGCTGCGCACAAGGTGATTTCGCCGCCTGATATGTATGTGTACGAGTACGACTGGTCGCCGGATGGAAACGCTTTTGCGGTGACTGCGGCCCACGGCTCCGGGGACAACAACTGGTACATCGCAAAGATCTACATCATCCCCGCGGCGGGCGGGGAGGCGCACGAAGTCTTCGCGCCCCATACACAGATCGCGGTGCCGCGCTGGTCGCCGGATGGGCAACAGATTGCCTTCATTGCCGGACTCATGAGTGACGAGGGCATTGCCAGCGGCGAAATCAGCGTGATTTCCGCCGATGGTGGCGAAGCCCGTACGCTGACGCCCGGGCTCGACGGGTCGGCCTACTGGTTTGCGTGGCCAAAGGGCGGCGGGAAACGCGCGGACGGGAAGTCCCTCGTGATCGCGGAGGCATTCGAGGGTGGCAGCGCGCTAGCGACGGTCGACACTCGCACGGGAAGCGTGCGTGTATTGTGGAAAGGCGCGGAGACAGTGATCGGGCCCGCGGAATTCGCCCTTGGGATCTCGATCGCCAGTGATGGTCGGACGACGGCCGTGATCCGCGAATCGTTCAACGACCCTCCCGCTTTGTGGACTGGTGCCATTGGCAGTTGGCGCCGCGTGCCCGGACCGGCTCTTGAGCCGCTCAAGCTGTGGGGACAGGCGCAGAGCGTGAAGTGGAGAAGCGATGGGTTCGAGGTTCAGGGCTGGCTCGTGCCGCCTGCCGTCGTGGAACCTGGGCACAAATATCCGATGGTCGTCTGGGTGCACGGCGGACCGGCGTGGTTGACCGCGCCGAGCTGGCCCGCGCCGCTCGATGACAGCCGCATCCTGCTACTGGCTACGCATGGCTATTACGTCTTCTTCCCCAATCCGCGCGGCAGCGCCGGGTTCGGCGAGCGCTTCACGCAGGCCAATATCAAGGATTTCGGCGGTGGCGACCTACGCGACATCCTCGCGGGGATACGCCAGGTAGTCGATACGAGGCCGGTGAACGATTCGCGGGTCGGCCTGACGGGCTGGAGCTACGGCGGGTTCATGACCATGTGGGCGCTGACCCAGACCAATCGCTTTCGGGCAGCCGTGGTGGGTGCCGGTCTGGCGAACTGGTTGTCCTATTACGGGGAGAACGGTATAGACGAATGGATGCTGCCGTACTTCGGCGCGTCCGTGTATGACGATCCGGCCGTGTACGCCAAGAGCTCGCCGATCAATTTCATCAAGAACGTGCGCACGCCGACGTTGTTGCTGGTGGGTGACAGCGACGTCGAGTGCCCGCCACCGCAGTCTTACGAGTACTGGCATGCGCTGAAATCGTTCGGCGTCAAGACGCAGCTCGTCATCTACCCGCACGAGGGGCACGAGTTCGAGGATCCGGCGCATGTCGTGGACATGCTCGACCGGATGGTTAATTGGTTTGACAACAACATGCCGGAGGCCCAAGGCCACACGGCGCAGTGAGAGCGCATATGAGCAACTTCCACACCAGCGAAAATCCCGACGCACGGCCAACTTCCGCGGTTTCGGCGTCCGAGGACAAGGAGCTGGGGATTCATACCGAAATCACCCGTCGCGATTTTCTGAACGCTGCAGCTCTGGGATCCGGTGCAGCGCTTCTGGGATCCGCGGCACCGAGTGTGCTGCGCGCCGCCGCCCGCGCACCTGCCGATGACTGGAATCCGTGGACGGGGTATGCCGGCGTCGGCGACTACGCCCGCTCCAACGGTAACACCTTCGAAGTGATGAGCGCGGGTCACGGCATGCGCGATCACATGTACGAGCAGGCTATTGCGGCTGCGACTGAGACCGGTGAGACCTACGACCTCGTGATTGCCGGGGGCGGCTACTCCGGTGTCGTTGCGGCCTATACGTTCCTGAAGAAAACCGGACGCGAGCGTCAATGTCTCATTCTGGACAATCATCCCATCATGGGGGGCGAGGCAAAGCGCAATGAGTTTCTGGTTCGCGGCGAGCGGCTGATTGGGCCGCAAGGGTCCAACGAATCCGTCGTGCCAGAAGACAGCGAGCATCCCATGGCCCAAATCTGGAAGGACGTCGGTCTGCCCAGGCAGTTCGAGTTCGCGAAGCTCGCGCCCGAGCGCAAATCCATGGAGTTTCCGCGCGACAACTACATGTACCTGCTATGGGGCGACAAGTCGGAGAACCACGGCTTTTTCTTTGACACGCCCACGCCGCACTGGGCTACCAATCCCTGGGGACGCGAACTCGCCAACACGCCCTGGGACGATGCGCTCAAACGGGACATGCTGCGCTGGCGCAACGAGCGGCAGCGGCCCTTCGACGGTGACGAGACGGCACTGAAGAAGTGGCTTGATACCATGACGTACAATGATTTCCTGACGGATTATCGCAAGCTGCGCCCCGAGGTGGCTGAGTACGTCGATCCCATCCTCGCCGCCGGTCTAGGGCTGGGCAGCGATGTCATTTCCGCCAACGCCGCCTACTACTTCTCGTACCCGGGATTCCAAGGGCTTTCCCGACAGCCGGACTTCATCCAGGTGAAGGGGGAAAAGCTGAAGAGCGCCGAATGGATCTTCTCCTTCCCCGGCGGCAATGACGGTACCATGCGGGGACTGTTGAAGTGGCTGATTCCGGACATGATCGAGGGCCGCTCACAATTCCCGGACTTCTACCTAGGAAAGTTCCGGCCGGACGCCATGGATCGTCCCACCAACCCTTGTCGGATGCGACCGGGTTCGACCGTGGTCAGAGTGATCTCCGATCCCGATCGCAAAGGACCAGCCACCGTGGTCTATGCGAGGGACGGAAAGCTCTACTCCCTACGAGCTAAGACGGTGATTTGGGCGGGTGCGTCCTGGTCCGCCAAATACGCCGTACAAAATCTTCCGCAAGACTACCGGGCGGCCATGGAGAGCTTTACCCGAGCGCCGATGCTGATCGCCAACGTGGCGCTGGATAACTGGCGATTCCTGTACAAGCTGGGCTACACGGCATGCTCGTGGCGCGGTGGTTTTGGCTATACCGCGAACATGGTTTCCCCGATGTATGTAGGCGACTATAGACCGCGCCTCGATCCCGACTCGCCGGCGCTGTTGACCTTCTATGTGCCGTTCAACCGGCGCGGACACTCCCGGCTCGAGCAGGGAGCTCTGGCTCGGCAGGAGATGTTCGCGACTAGCTATCGCGACTACGAGCTGCAGATACGCCGGCAGATGGTTAAGTTGTTCGGCGACGCAGGCTTCGATCCCAGCCGTGACATCGCGGGTATCGTGCTCAACCGTTGGGGGCACGCTTATGTCACCGCCGGCCCTGGCTTCTTTTTCGGCAAGGATGGCAAGCCGGCTCCGAGCGACGTGTTACGGCAGCCGTTAGGGCGGCTGGCCTTCGCGCACTCAGAGCTCTCCGGACATCAGAACGCCAACGCCGCGGCTCTGGAAGGGCAGCGCGCGGCCGAGCAGGTGCTCGCGATGTTGTAGACTCGTCGAGATCGACCTTCCGGTGCCGCTGCGCACCGGGCGGCTCCGCAGCTGGACAGACGGAGAGAATTTAGGACCCAATATTTCTGCCTGAATTTTTCGCCAGAAGCTCCTCGAGCGCCTCCGCACAAGTGCAAATAACCCAGACGCTGAATCCACGGTCCTGCCTGATGAGAACGGCCGGACAGTCGAACAAAAGGAGTGCGCCGCAATCTCGGTTTGCGAGCACCGATTCCACGGCGACGGCCGCGCGCAAGACCCGCGTCGCGTCGCGACCTGTCACATCGAGCCGTCGCCATTTGCCGGAGATGTCGGTCAGCATCCCGCTGTCTTCGGCCACCGCCGACTCGAGGAGCGCGAGCAGGCCGGGTTCGGGATCGGGCACGAGCCAGCGCCCCGGGGCCACGTGAATCGCCCGCAGCTCTCCGCCGTTCTCCCGGGTGGCTTGACCGGGACGAGTTGGAAGCGCATCGGCGAGTGCGCGCGCAAGTGGCGCCGCAAACGTCTGGAAGTCGAAGACGCGCTCGAGCGCCCGCGGTTGCACGGCGAAGTCACGCCCGCCGTGTGCTTCGATGGGGTCCATCATTTCTTGTAGCGCTCGCCGCTCACGTCGTAGTGAGTCGCTCCTGTGATCCTGATTCTCGTATCGCCGATCCGCAATGGATCGCGCGAGAGCAGGATCGATCCCGCCTGCGCGAGCGACCGATCCACCAAGGCGAGACCGACCCAGCGCGAGAGCACGGGGCTGTAGACGCTCGAGGTCACGTGCCCGCACGCGCGGTTGGGCGCGCGCGGATGCGTGATTTGCGCACCGGCGAGGACTTTTCCATCCTCCTCGGCCGGCGTCACACCCACGAGGCACGGCCGCGTGGGGTCATGCAGCGCGGGCCGGCTCAAGAGCTCCCGCCCGATGCAAGGGTTGTTCTGATCGATGAGAGCGTGCAAGTTGAGATCGGCGGGGCTCGTCTGGCCATTGATCTCGGCGCCGGTGAGATAACCCTTCTCGACCCGAAGAATGTCGAGCGCCTCGATGCCGTAGGGTGATAATCCGGCATCGACCAGTCGCTCCCACAGCGGCACGGCGATCGGGTTGCGGCAGTGCAGCTCGTAAGCGAGCTCGCCGGAGAAGCTCGCGCGCACGACCCGCAGGTCCGCGTCTCGCCATCGGCCCGTCTCGAATTCGAGGTGCGCCAAGCGATCGATCGAGGGCTGCCACGCCGCGCCCAACACCTCGCGAAGCCTTTCGCGGCTTTGCGGGCCGGCCGCGACGATGACCGCCCACGCGTCGGTGACGTCGCTGACGGCGACGGACCGTCCGCTCCATTCGGCTTCCCGGTAGTACTCGAAGTGCGACAACATGTGCTCGGTATGGCTCGTGCTGGTCGTGGCAAGAAACCGATCTTGCGCGAGCCGCAGCACGATGCCATCGTCGAGCACCATGCCATCCTCGCGTAGATTGACCATATACTTGGCCCGCCCGATCTTCAGCGTGCTCGCTCGGTTGAGGTACAGCCGGTCGAGAAAGGCCGCCGCGTCCCGACCGCCGATCACGATCTTGCCGAGTGTCGAGGCGTCGGTGATGCCGCCGTGGGCTCTGACTCGCGCCGCCTCGACGACTCCGGCCTGAAAGGCATCGGGTCCGTTGGCACGGTAGTACCGCGGCCGGAGCCACAGCCCCATCGGTTCCATGACCGCCGCATGTGCCGTGTGCCATTGATGCATCGGCGTCCGCCGCACGCCGCGCAGGCTGGCACCGAAGCGGTGTTGTGCTAGCGTCCTCAGGGCGACCGGATGATAGGGCGCACGCTCGCGCGAGAGGCCGATTGCGCCGACCGGCTTCCCGGTGATCTCCGCGACGATCGCCGCCGCCGACGCACCGGCGGAGCGGCCTTGGTCCGTACCCATACCCAAGGTCGTATAGCGTTTGATGTGCTCGATGTCGCGGAATCCCTCGGCGAGGGCTTGTCGAAGGTCCGCCACGGTGACGTCGTTCTGAAAATCGACGAACTGGCTCTTCTCGTTCGGTGTCGAGCAGGCCGAACGCCAGAACGGCACGAGGTCCGGTGCAAAATCGCCGTGGTGAACCGTCGTGGCGGCTCCCGACAATCCCTCGGTTCGCGCCAGACGCGCGGCGCGCTCGCCCGCCGCGTGTCCGCTTTCGAGCGCCTCGCTGAGCTCCAGGCGACCAGCGGCCGCGCCGGCGGTGAGGGTCCGATCGCACCCGCCCGTTCCGACGAAGCCCGCGATATCGGTTTGGTAACGCCTCGAGTTCGGGGAGGCATGCACCGCTGGCGACCAGCCCGCGCTCGACAAGATCGTATCGCAGCGAACCACCCGTCCCTGGTCGCTCGAGCCGATCCGTGCAATGCGCGCACCGCGCACGCGCTCACCGCCCACCGATGCAGCGACGACGTGCTCGAACAAGCACGGTACGCCGGCGCGCTCCAGATCGTGCCGCCTCGCGAGCACCTCCGCGCGGCGTACTGCGCTCTCCGGGCGGACATCGACGAGGGCACCGATTCGCAGACCGGCAGCGAGAAAGCGCACGGCGGAATCGTAGACGCGATTGTGATTCGCGAACAGCACGAGATCCGCGCCGACTCGTACACCGTATCGCGTCAGGAAGCGTTCCGCGGCGCCGAGCAGCATCGTTCCTGGCCGGTCGTTGTCGACGAACGCAATGGGCCGTTCGGTGGCGCCCATCGCATTGATGTACGTGGTGGCCCGAATTTTGTAGATGCAGCAAGAGCCGTCCCCGATCGTTGTGTCGCGGTGGGCGATCACAAGATCCTCCGCAGCGTCGATCACGGTTGTCTCGGTGAGCACGCGAACACCGTGCTGGGCGAGCTCGGTCAGCACGTCCGCGACCCAGAAGCCGGCGCGATGCCCATGGAGGGTGCCCGCTTCGAATTCGAGCTCACCGCCGCAGACGGGATCGCGCTCGCAAACAATCACGCTCGCGCCCGCGCGCGCGGCGGCGAGCGCCGCCGATAGTCCGGCAGCGCCCGCTCCGGCGATCAACACTTCGCAGGTGAGGTGCTCGGTCGACGCGCCGATTGCCAGCTCGTGCCGCGGCGCCTCCCCGAGCCCGGCGAGCCTTCGGATCAGTCCCTCGTAGAGATGCCACGACGGCCACAGGAAAGTCTTGTAGTAAAATCCGGCGCCGAAGAAGCCGCGGCCCAGCTTCAACGTCGAGGCGAGATCGAAGCGCAGCGTCGGCCAGCGGTTTTGACTGCGCAACACCATATTCGGCCGCACCGGCAGCGTGGTCGCCTTCAGGTTGGGAATGGCACTCATGCCGATGGCTGCGGTCAGAAGCGCGTTCGGCTCTTCGGGACCTGCGGAGAGAACCCCGCGCAGGCGGCGGTATTTGAGGCTGCGCCCGAAACAGCTCACCCCGTTTGCTAGCAACGCGGAGGCAGCAGTATCGCCTTCGAAGCCGCAGAATTCCCGGCCATCGAACCAAAAGCGCACGGCCTCGGCGCCGAGTCGGGTTCCGCGGCGGGCCGCAATCGCGCTCACGGCTGCCCGCCCAGAGTGAGCGCATCCAGAACTTCTCCGCTCGAGGGATTGCGCTCTACCTCGAGCCACGCACGGCAGCCGCCGACGTGCTGCCAATGCTCGACGCTGCGGTCGCCTGACTCGGTGCGGTCATAGACCTGCTTGATTGCATCGCTTCCGGCGGGCGGCAGGATGGTGCGGAACTCGAACTCGCCGAGATCCCGTACTCCGCAAAAAGGACACCGGAGCGTATTCATTGAAGCGCAGGAAAGGGCCCCGCGCCGCGCTCATCGAGGACGCGACCACTCTGAAAGCGGGATAGCCGAAAGCCTTCGATGAGATCCGGTGTCGTGCCGGTCGCGACCAGCGACGCACAAGCGGCGCCGGAAGCCGGAATCGCCTTGAAGCCCCCGTAGCACCAGCCGGCGTTGAGAAACACGTTTTCGTACCGTATCCGGTCGATGATGGGGCTGCCGTCCATGGTCATATCGTTGGTGCCGGCCCATTGGCGCAGCACCTTGAGACTCCCGATCCCCGGCAACAAGTCCACGGCACCGGCGACGACATCCTCCATGCGGTCCCAGCGGCCGATGCGCGTGAGGGAGGGAAATCCGTCGAGATGACCGCCCATCACGAGTCCCCCTCGGTCCGATTGGCAAATGTAGGTCTCGCCGTGCCCCGGGAAGACGGACACCACCACCGTATTGAGGAGCGGCTTCACCGGCTCGGTCACCAGTGCCTGCAGCTGGTGGGTCTCGATGGGGAGCGGCACCCCGAGCATCCTCCCGACGAGTCCGGTCGATCCCGCCGTTGCGAATACGATGCGCTCCGCGCGTACGAACCCACGGCTGGTCTCGACGCCGACGGCCGCAATGCCTTGCGCGCGCACGCCGGTCACTTCGCAATGCTCGACGATGTCGACCCCGAGCGCGCTCGCGGCGCGCGCGTAGCCCCAGGCTACGGCATCGTGACGCACCGTGCCGCCGCGCGGCTGCAGCAAGGCCCCGACGATCGGAAAACGCCGCTCGCGGTAAGGGTCAATCTCGGGCGCGAATCGTGCGAGAGCAGCCCGATCGAGCAGCTCGGCATCGATTCCCGACAGGCGCATCGCATTGCCACGCCGCGCGAGGGTTGCCATTTCGCCATCGGACAACGCGAGATCGAGCACGCCGCGCGGGCTATACATCACGTTGTAGTTGAGGTCGCGCGACAGCCTCCGCCAACGCCGCAACGAGTCCTCGTAGAAATGATGGTTGGCGGGCAAAAGGTAATTCGACCGCACGACCGTAGTATTTCTGCCGACGTTGCCCAACCCGAGTAGGTTCTTCTCAAGCACGGCCGTGCGTGTGATGCCGTGATCTCGCGCGAGGTGATAGGCGGTCGCGAGTCCGTGCCCGCCGGCGCCGACGACCACGACGTCGTAGGCTTCGCGAAGCGCCCGCGTGCCCCACAGCGGTTGCCAGTAGCCCGAGGGCGCCAGCCGAGCGCGCAACAGCGACCACGCGGAGTAATGGGGTTTTGGATGGGCCATACGGCGGCTCGCGCGGAATGATACTGCAACGGCGCACATCATAGATTTGGCGGCACCATGGATTGCGTCGCGCTGTTGGATTGTCTGGGTAAATTGTTAGGAAATGTGGCAAAAATCGCTTAATGTCATGACTCATGAAGGCGGCGAATCGAAGAGATGCGTATGTTCAGGATCCTGTGGATCGATCGAAGGGTCTATTTCGTACCGCCATCGCCGGCGCCGGCCAATCCATCTTCGAGGCATTCGCCAACCTCGAGCGCGCGTCGAACATCCATCGGATCGTCCGTCATCCCAACCGCAAGCTGATCGGCGGCCGGGTCCTCTTGTCGCCGGAAGAGGGCGAAGGGTATTGGGACCTGACGCAGCTCGGCGACGATGTCTACATCGTCATCGAGAATTTCGCCTATAAGGATCCGCGCGTGGAATTCGTACCGGGCGACGGAATGATCCAGCTCTATTTCAAGCTCACCGGCGACCTGACGCTCGGCGTCAGCCGCACCGAGCCCCTGCGGCTGAATCGGCCCGCGCTCACCATCTACCGCCAGCCCAAAGGTGTGGACATCAACGAATGGACGGCGCCCAGTGCTCGTGAGCGTTGCGTCGCTGTTGTCGTCAAGCCGGAATTCCTTGCCGACTGCTTTTTTGCTTCCTCGCAGGAGGGCTTCCGGCAGCTGGAGCAATACCTGCCGGCGACCCCCGACAGGCTCCAGTACCTGCAGCTGCCGCTGAGCCCGCAGATGTTCGATCTCGCCGATAAGCTGGTGAACAATCCGTATCAGGGTGTCCTGCGCCTCGTGTTCACCGAGGCTCTGACGATGGAAATCTTGTGTCGGGCGGTCGCGAGCTTCGAGCGCCTGCCTGAAATGCCGGCGGAGCACTACAGTCCGCGCGACTTGAAGTCGCTCGAGCGAGCGCGGAATTTCTTGATGAAGCAATTGACGCCGGCGCCGACGATTCGGCAAGTCGCCCGAGCAGCCGGCATGAACGAGACGACCTTGAAGCGCGGATTCAAGGCCGTGTACGGCGAGACCGTCTTCGACTTTTCAGTTCGCTGCCGGATGCAGCATGCTCTGGTGTTGTTGCGCGACCAGAACCTGCCCGTTGCGCAGGTTGCCGAGGCGTCGGGCTATCGCCACCAGACCTCCTTCGCCACCGCCTTTGGCCGTCACTTCGGCTTGCGCCCGAAGGATGTGCGCCGAGGTCTCAGGCCTTAACGACCGCAATTCCTAGGAAAAATGTCGGACCGCGCAGAGCGCCCGCTCGCCGCGGGACCGTGCGCCGTTATGCTGCAGCGCTCATGGGTGCGTGAGGTCCAATGGAATCCCCCGCTCGAGCAGTTCCGATCGATGCCGTTTCGTTGCCCACACCGGCGACGACCGCGCCGTCGTTTCGCGGTTGGTATGTCCTCGCGCTGCTCACCGCCGTCTACGTCTTCAACATTGCCGACCGTTTCGTCGTTTCGAGCCTGATCGAGCCGATCAAGGCGGAATTGCGACTGAGCGACACCGCGGTTGGATTTCTCACGGGTACCGCGCTCGCGATCTTCTACACCGGCGCCGGCATTCCGCTCGGCATGATCGCCGATCGAGTCGACCGGCGACGCTTGGTCGCCCTCTCGCTCGGCATCTGGTCGGTCATGACCGCGGCCTGCGGTGCCGCGACGAATTTCACGCAGCTGATGTTGGCCCGGATCGGCGTTGGCACGGGCGAGGCAGGCGGCACTCCCGCGTCGCAATCGATGATTGCCGATATCTTTCCCTTTTCCCACCGGGTCCTCGCCACGAGCATCTTTACGCTGGGCGCCGCCGCCGGATCCATGCTGGGCTCAGTCGCGGGCGGACAGATCGCTGACGCGTTCGGCTGGCGCAGTGCCTTCTTCGCGCTCGGACTTCCTGGCGTCGCTCTCGCGCTGCTCGTGCGGTTCACGGCCTATGAGCCGCAGCGCGGGATCGCCGCGCCCAAGGCTCCCGACCGGGCGCCATCGCTCATCGAAACGCTGCGCTTCATTCGATCGCAACGCTCGTTGGTGCATGTCATCGCGGGTGCGACCGTGGTGACCTACTGGGGATGGGGACTTCTCTGGTGGACGCCGGCGTTTCTCAGCCGCTCGCACCACCTGACGACGGGTGAGGCGGGGAGTGTGGTCGGTACGATCACCGGAATCGCCGGAGCCGCTGGGATCCTGCTCGGAGGATTACTGATTCACCGTTTGGGACGGGCCGATGTGCGCTGGCAGGTGTGGCTGGTCGCGCTCGCGACACTCCTTGGAACCTGTGCCTCCATCGGCGCCTACGCAACGACCAATCGGATCACGGCGACGATCATGCTGTGCCTTTTCGTCCCGGTCGCCTATCTGAATCTCGCGCCCATCTTGAGCCTTACGCAAAGTCTCGTGCTGCCAAGGATGCGAGGCCTGTCGTGCTCTCTCATGCTGTTCGGCGCCAATGTGGCGAACCTCGCGTTGGCCCCGCAATTCATCGGAATCTTGAGCGACGCGTTCAGAGCCTATTTCCATGCGGGAGCGGAGTCCTTGCGCTGGGCCTTATTGCTCAACACGCTCACCGGATTTTGGGCCACCTATCATTTTTGGGCGGCGGCGCGACACATGCGGCAGGACCTCGCGCGTGCCGAAGCCACGCTCGCGTGATCGGCAACGGTTTATCTGCCGTTTCGCCTAAGCAATCTGGCGCTTAACCAAACACGCGCACCGGATCCACGTTCGCCCGGAGGTATATTTCCAAGCACGCGAGGCGCGCGCCATCACGGCATAAATACGGGAGGGGATAGCGGTATGATCAATTCATTCCAGCGGTCGGTGTTGGCCTGTGCGCCCTTGCAAGCCGCAGGATCTGCCTTGTTGATCGCCTTGGCGTGCATCCTTTCGCCGGCATCCTACGCGCAGACCTCGACGGCGACGCCGTCGACATCGCCCTCTTCCTCGAGCGGTGAGCTCGAGGAAGTGGTCGTGAGCGCGACGCGGCAGGGTGATCAATCCGTACAGACAGTGCCTGCCTCCATTCAAGTGCTGTCGCCGTCGAGCCTGGATCAGGCCGGTCTACCGGGCATCACCGACTTCATGCGTACGCTGCCCTCCGTAAACATGCAGGCGCAATCGCCCGGCGTCACCTCGATCGAGATGCGGGGCCTGGTGACGACCTTTCCCGACATCACGACGCTGCAGGACCGCTCCCTCACCTCAACCTATCTCGACGATGCGCCCATCGGCATTCAGAGCGCGAATCCCGATCTCAAGGTGTTCGACCTCGAGCGCATCGAAGTCATCAAGGGGCCCCAAGGAACCCTCTATGGAGCGGGCTCCATGGCGGGTACGGTGCGCTTGATCTCGAAGAAGCCGGACTCACACGACTATTCCGGCAGCATCGATGTGTCGACCTCGGAGACCGCGCACGGCGGCACGAACTACAGTGTGCGGGGCGTCGTCAACGTCCCGGTGATTCAGGATGTTCTCGCAGTACGTGTAGGCGCCTACCGCGGCGACGACTCGGGATTCATCGACAATCTCGGTCTCGGGCGCAAGGACGCGAACGACAGCACCACCACTCAGGGTCGCGTCGCCGCGCGCTGGACACCGACATCGAGCTTCACCCTGGACGGCAGCGTGACGTTCGCGCAATTGACGGCGCACGGCGACTACGATACGTACCAATCCCTGTGCAATTACTGCTTCACGTCCCTGGACCCGGAGCGCTTCGATGACTACTTCAAGCTCTATAACCTCACCGCGGATCAAGACCTGTCGTTTGCGCACCTCATCGCTTCGGCGACCTATCAGGATCGCTCCTTCACCGATGAGAGAACCTTCGATTCATTTAACGAGAACTTCCTGACGCCGGGTATTGACCTGCCCGCCACCGGCTATCAAGAGAACTGGGTCAAAGAGGCGACCGAAGAGGTCCGCCTGGTATCGCGACCCGACGAGAAACTGCGCTGGATCATCGGTGGATTTCATGAGTACTACCACCGCTACTACTTGCAGATTGTGCGCGAACCCGCCTTCAACTCCGTCTGGCAGCAGTTGACCGGGAATCCCGGCTACAGCAATCAGGGGACATACGGTGTTCCGGAGAACGACGAGACGTTCTGGGGTCCGATCGACGTGCGCGAGCGTCAGACCGCCATATTCGGCGAAGCGACTTACCCGATCGTACCCGACCTCGATTTCACCGTGGGTGCCCGTTATTTCGACTTCAAGCAGGATTTCAACCTCTTTTTCAACGGCATCGAGGGGGCGCTTGCGCCCGGGCAGCCGCTGGTCACCTCCAATGTCACCGAATCGAAGGGCGCCAATCCGCGGGCGGTGCTCAATTACAAGGTGAGCGACTCCGTCATGGTCTATGCACAGGCGGCCCGCGGGTTCCGCTACGGCGGCGTGAATTTGCCGGTGCCCTTGCAATTTTGCGCGGGCTCGCTCGCGCAGGCGGGACTCAAGAACGCTCCACCGACTTTCGGCCCGGACCATCTTTGGGACTACGAGATCGGCGAGAAGGGCACGTTCGTCGACAATAAGCTGCTGGTCAATGCGACGGGCTTCTATATTCTCTGGGACAGTGTACAGACCACGTTCCCATTGAGCTGCGGCTACCCGTTCATCGTGGATGCGGGCAAGGTGACCAGTAAAGGCTTGGAGCTCGAAACAAAAGCCCGTGCGACGGATGCTTTGACTCTGAGCGTGAGCGGATCCTTCACGGACGCGGAGGCGGACGGTCCGATCGTGAACCTCGGCGCACCTTCGGGCTCGCGAGTTCCGTATTTTCCCCGCGAGATCGTGACGGCCGGTGCCGAGTACGAGATGCCGATTCCCGGCGCGAAGATCATCTGGTCGACCGACTACACCTACCGCAGCAATGCGTATACCCAGTTCAACACGGCCAATCCGCTGTCGCGGGAAATTCCGTCTTCGGAGATGCTGAACGCATCGATCACCTACTCGCGGCATCCCTGGGAGGTGGCACTCTACGGCACCAATCTCACCAACAATCTCCTGATCAGCACGATCTCCGCGAACACCAACGGCCAGTATCAACCGGGCGACGTCGCATACGTGGGGAGGCCGCGTACCGTTGGCTTACGCATTCACATGGGGTTCTAGAAGACGATGCAAAAGGGTATTCAGGCGCTCACTGTCGGAGTACTCATGCTGTGGGCAACGGCGTCCGTCGCCGTGCAGCCATGGCGGCGCCTGCCGCCTACCCCGAGTCTGCCCCCCGGAACTTCGAGCCGGTATGCGAACGTTCAGGGTGCGAGCCTGTGGTATGCAGAATGGGGCAGCGGTTCGGTGCCGGTTCTGTTGCTGCACGGCGGATACGGGAACTCCAATTATTTCGGCAACCTCATTCCCGCACTGGTGAAGCACGGTTATCGGGTGATCGCGATGGATAGCCGCGGCCACGGCCGCAGCACCCGCACATCGGCACCGTATACATATCATCTGATGGCGGAGGATGTGATTGGGCTTCTCGATCAACTCAAGATCGATCGCGTGAGCCTGGTGGGGTGGAGCGATGGAGGCTGTATCGGCTACGACTTGGCCCTGCATCATCCAGAGAGACTCGCGCGGCTGTTTGCGTTCGGCGCGGACGCCGACGTCTCGGGCTTGAAGGACGGTTTCGATAAGAATCCGGTTTTTGCGGCGTATCTGCGTCGGGTCAAGGCAGAATATGTGCAGCTCTCGCCGACGCCCGCCGACTGGGACGATTTCAACGCGGCCGTGGGGAAAATGTGGGAGACCCTGCCGGCGTTCACGGCCGAGGAACTGCGCTCCATCCGGGTGCCGACCACGATCGCGGACGGGGAGTACGACGAAGGCATCCGTCCCGAGCACAACCGCTATCTGGCCGCGACCATTTCGGGCGCCAATCTCGTGATCCTGCCGAACGTGAGCCATTTCGCGATGCTTCAAAACCCTGCGGCCTTTAATGCTGCGGTCATCGAATTTCTTCAGCACTGACCCGCGATGAGGTGGGACATGAATATGAAAGTGCGTCTATCGATGCTGTTCGCTTGCGCTCTGCTCACCGCGAGCGCAGGTGCGCAAGACGTTACGGTCACCCTGCCGAGGAGCGTCGCGACACAGATCGCGCGGCAGGTGCAACCCGCGAGAGCCGGACTCGCGGCGCTCGGGGATTCGGTGTATGCGCAAGATCTGCTCCCCGTGCAGATGCGCGACGGGACGCGACTCTCCGGATTGGTCATCCTGTCGCGCGCCTTGCCGCTCACGGCGAAGCGCCCGGTGATTCTGGTCAAGACGCCCTACAAGACGGAAAGCACGCTCGATAGGCTCATGCTGCAACTCCTGCGCCGGATGCTCGACGAGGGCTACGCCGTCGTGATCGTCAACGACCGCGGCCAGCAATGGTCGGAAGGCAGTTATCAGTGGCTGCGCGGCGCGAACAACGACAATTGGGACATGCTCGACTGGGTGCAGAAGCAGGAGTGGTCCAACGGTCGGGTCGGGGCGGTGGGATGTTCATCGAGCGCAGAATGGCAGATCCCTTTCGCGACGCATCCGCACCCGGCATTGAAAGCCATCATACCCATGGGGGCTGCGACCGGGGTCGGCGAGATCCCCGGATATGCGGACCAGGGTATCTGGTACGACGGAGGCGTGCCGCAGATGTTCTGGGGCTGGTGGTTTTACGAATTCGGCTATTTGTCGCATCCGGAGATTGCGCGCAGCGCCTCGCTTGAGCAACGCCGGCGGATCGCCCGAACCTTCTCCCCGGACCCCCAGGTCACCATTCCCGAGGATCTCCTGCAGCATTTGCCGAGCGCGGATATTCTGAAGGCCGCCGGCACTCCGCAAACGGTATTCGACGAGCTCTCGCTGCTCGAGCCGGGAAGCCCTGGGTGGGGCGGTTTGGATTTCCTGCGTACCGGCGATCACATCCGCATCCCGGCGCTGCACGTCGACAGCTGGTACGACTTGGTCGAGATTTACCCGACCACGAAGATGTTCGAGTATGTCAGTCAGAATTCGGCGAACCAGTATCTCTTGGTCGGTCCGACCAATCATTGCCACGAGGGCACCGAGTCGGCGCATACCATGATCGGCGACCAGGATATGGGGGATGCCCGGTTCGACTACGTGTCGGTGATGGCGAAGTTCTTCGATCACTGGGTGAAGAACGACGGTGCGGGGGCGTTCGACGTGCCGCGCGTCCAGTACTACATGCTGCACGATAAGTGGCGCACGGCCCCAGCGTGGCCGTTGCCCGGGATCAAGGCCACGCGCCTTTATCTGCGCGCCGACGGCGGGGCGAACTCGCTCGCGGGCGACGGCCGGCTCGATCCGCAGCCGGCGCCCGGTGCCGAGCGTGCCGATACGTTCATATACGACCCGCAAAATCCGGTGCCGTCGCACGCCGCCTCGTGTTGCTCCGAGCCGGCGTCGCTGGATCAGCGCGAGATTGAATCGCGCGCCGACGTGCTCGTGTACACGAGCATGCCCTTGCACGAGCCGGTCGAGCTCGTGGGGTACGTGAAGGCCCATCTGTATCTGAGCTCCGATGCGCCCGATACGGATCTGATGGTCAAGCTGATCGACGTGTACCCGGATGGACGCGCCTTCAACTTGTTCGATGCGGCGAAACGGGTCCGCTATCGCAACGGCATCCACAAGGTCGAAATGATGAAACCGGGGTCCGTCTATCCGGTCGATGTCGATCAGATCGTGACGGCCGTCATACTCGCGCCCGAGCACCGACTTCGAATCGAAGTCTCGAGCAGCAATTTTCCGGCGTACGAGAGGAATCTGAACACCGGCGGCTCGAATCAGCGGGAAAGCGTCGGGCGTGTCGCCAGGAATTCGATCTGGCACGACCCGGAGCATCAGTCGTTCCTCGAGATTTCGTTGACCGACACTAGCATATGGAAATGAATGTGCCGCCCGAACGGCCGTCCGATCGGATATGAAAACACACGCGCAAGTCGTGGTGATCGGCGGCGGGGTGATCGGCTGCAGTGTCTTGTACCACCTCGGCAAGCTCGGCTGGAAAGACGTGGTGCTGTGCGAGCGCAAGGAGCTCACGGCCGGCTCGAGCTGGCACGCCGCGGGGGGCTTCCACGCGCTCAACAGCGACCCTGGCGTGTCCCGGCTGCAAGCCTATACCATCGGGCTGTATCGAGAGATCGAGGCTCTGTCGGGACAAGACGTCGGTCTTCATTTCACGGGAGGGCTCAACGTCGCGGCCACGGCTGATCGCTGGGATTTTCTGAAGGCGGATTGGGCTCGGCACCGTGTGCTGGGGCTCAAGACCGAGCTGTTGTCGCCGGCCGAGGTGCGAGAGCTCTGTCCCATCATGGATACCACAGGAATACTCGGCGCCCTCTACGATCCAATGGAGGGACATCTCGACCCTTCGGGCGCCACCCATGCGTTCGCGAAGGCGGCGCGCATGCAGGGCGCGGAGATCAACCGCCGCACGCCCGTGCTCGAGATTCTGCCGAGCGGGCGTGGCACCTGGCGCGTGGTGACCGACCAGGGCGTCATCGAAGCCGAGCACGTGGTGAATGCCGCGGGCCTGTGGGCGCGCGAGGTGGGCCGCATGGTCGGCGTCGACTTGCCCGTGGTGGCGATGGAGCATCACTATTTGCTCACCGATGATTTGCCCGAGCTTCGGGCGGCGACGCGAGAATTGCCGCTGGTCCTGGATCTGGACGGTGAGATCTATCTGCGACAGGAGAGGCGCGGCGTGCTGCTCGGGGTTTATGAGAAGCATGCGACCCCATGGGCGCTCGACGGCACGCCCGCCGACTACGGTGAGAACGAATTGCTGGTGCCGGACCTCGAACGCCTGACCGATGCCCTCGAGAAGGGCTTCGGACGTTTTCCCTCCCTGTCTCGAGCCGGCATCCGACGCATCGTCAACGGACCGTTCACGTTCTCCCCGGACGGCAATCCGCTGGTGGGACCGGTGCCCGGACTGCACAATTATTGGTCGGCCTGCGGAGTGATGGCCGGCTTCGCGCAAGGCGGGGGCGTAGGTCTTGCGCTCGCGCAGTGGATGACGCGCGGCGAACCGGACACCGATATCTTCGCCATGGACGTGGCCCGCTTCGGTGCCCACGCGACACGCGCCTACAGCATCGCCAAGGCTCGCGAGTTCTATGCGCGGCGCTTTCAGATCGCCTACCCGAACGAGTACTGGCCGGCGGCCCGGCCGGTGAAAACCTCTGCGGTGCACGGCACGCTCGCCGAGGCGAACGCCGTGTTCGGTGTAAGCTTCGGCCTCGAGATTCCGCTCTATTTCGCCTCGCCCGGCGAGTCTGCGGTGGAAACGCCGAGCTTGCGGCGCTCGAACGCCTTCAGCGCCGTCGGTGCGGAGTGTCGCGCGGCGCGCCGCGCAGTGGGAATACTGGATATCTCCTCGTTCGGCAAGTACTTGGTGAGCGGCACGGAGGCTGAAAATGCGCTGGGTCACGTGCTCGCGGGTCGTTTGCCGTCGCTCGGACGGATTCGCCTCACCCCCATGCTCGCGCATTCCGGACGGCTGATGGGCGATTTGACCACAATGCGCCTGTCGAACGATCAATTCCTTCTCGGTGGCTCCGGTTACCTGCAAACGTGGCACCTGCGCTGGTTCGCGGAGCATATGGCGCGACCCGGCGTCGAGATTCGCAATGTCAGCGATGAGTACGGCGGCCTCGCCCTGATCGGCCCGCGTTCGCGCGAGCTGCTTGCGCGCGTCGCTGCGACCGATGTGTCCGACCGCGCGTTTCCGTTCTTGGCGGTGAAGCGAATGGATCTTCGCTTCGCGCCGGCGATCGTGGCGCGCCTGTCCGTGAGCGGCGAGCTGGGCTTCGAGATTTATGTGCCGACTCCGTATCTCTCGGCGTTGCTCGATGCGCTGCTCGAGGTCTCGGAGGATCTCGACGCGCGTCCGATCGGACTGTATGCGCTCAACTCGCTGCGGCTCGAGAAGAGCGTCGGCATCTGGTCGCGTGAGTTCTCGCGCGACTACACGCCGCGGATGGCCGGCCTCGACTGCTTCATTGATTATGACCGCCCCGCTTTCATCGGTCGCGAGGCGGCGCTCGAGGAGCGCGCCGCGGTTCCCGCGCGACGGCTCGTGACCTTAGCCGTCGATTCAGGCGTGGATGCGACCGGTTACGAGCCGATCGACCAAGGCGGCTCGCTGGTGGGCTTCGTCACCTCGGGGGGATTCGGACATTGCGTCGGAACGAGTCTGGCGATGGGCTACGTGAATGCGTCGATGGCCGAAGGCGCGTCCGATCTCCACGTCACGATCCTCGGCGCGCCGCGTTCTTGCCGCATTCTGGTTGCGCCAATCTGGGATCCGAGCGGGACCCGCATGAGGGGTTGAGGTAGCACGCGGTGCGCGGTTGATGACGGCCGACCGAAAGCGGCATAATCCTATTCGACATGAAACCGTTCATGAACCACGTCGGGCTCATTACCGGCCCGGCCTTCGATGAAGGCCGGGAGAAGAGGTGTGCGTTTCACTTGGCCGTGCTCATGAGGAACCGGTTTTATGTCCTCCGACGAATTCACTCTCCTACGATTGCGGGTGGTTACTGACGCAGACCCGGGCGCGCTCGCGCGGGTCCTGGAGCGATTCCAGAACTTGAATGTGGTTCCCCGCAAGGTTCTGGCAGAACTTTCCCTAAAGGGCGTTTTTCATGTCGAAGTCGACGTCACGGGAATCACGCGGGATTGCATGGCCATCATTGCCGCCAAGATCGGCGAAGCGCCCTGCATCCATAGCGCTCGCTGGCATCCACTTTTTTGACATTGCCCTTACAAGCTCCGACGAGTGCGGTGCAAAATGAAGCCTTGAATGGGGCGGTTTACGGGCCCGTGCAATCTAGGGATAGGCTCAAGATTCGGATCGTTACGTACGCCAGGCACCTTTAAGTATTTGATCTCTATAACATCGCTGCCGCTGCATTTCCGCGGCAAAACGCGGCACATGAGCCAGGTTACAACTACCTGATTCCTTTGACATCGCCGCTATCGTACGTAAAGCTCCTTTCCTTGACGGCACCGCGCTCCAAGTCGATAAGATAATGCGCGGCATCCGCCGCGCCTGGAAGCGGCCGATCGCACAGAAAGCGCCGGCGGTCCATGAGGAAATTAGAAAAATAATGGATGCGGTCGAGCCGCAGACGCTGAAGGGTTTGCGCGATCGGGCTCTCCTCTTGCTTGGTTTCGCAGACGCCTTTCGTCGCTCGGAGCTTGTCGCCCTGGATGTCGAGCACGTGACGGAGCGATCTGAAGGTCTTGAGGAGTTGATCGCGAGCTCGAAGACGGATCAGGAAGGCGAAGGTCAGATAGTGGCCATTCCGCGGGTCGAGCAATCACCTTACTGTCCGGTGCAGGCGGTGTCGGACTGGTTGGTGACGGCGGAGATCTCGAGCGGGGCGGTGTTTCGTAGTACGCACCGAGGGGACACGGTGAGCTCCGCGCGCCTCCACACCCAAAGCGTCGCACTCATCGTGAAGGCGCTTGCGGGGAAAGTCGACCTCGAGGCGAGTCGCTATGCGGGGCATTCTTCGCGGAGCGGATTTTTGACGAGTGCTGCGCGTAATCGTGCGAGCATTTTCAAGATGGCGGATCAGTCGCGGCACAAATCTTTGGACGTGCTGCGCGAGTACGGGCGCAATGAAGAGCGGTTTGAGGATCATGCGGCCGAGGGCCTGCTCGATCGAAGCCGTCCGTAAATCTATGGTGTCAGGTCCACCGGTCACGATATGCGATAACGATAGTTCAGGGTTCTGCGGATGCTCTGTGTCTGAAATGCGCGGTCGCTGCAAGCGGATCATAATACGCTGCACTGCAGCCAAAAAATGAGCCCTAGAGTGAACCCATTAATCGCCCCTCATTGACATCCACAGATTCTCGCGGGAGAGTGAGGCTGCATTTTTCCTGAGTGACGGCGCGTTCTTGGGAGTCTCCCGTATGGCTCATCGCGAGCCTTCGCATTAGCCGCTCAACTAACGAAGGAAATATTAATATTCCATGCCCAAGATCACTACCCGTGACGGTACTGCGATCTACTATCGTGACTGGGGCTCGGGACCTCCAATTATCCTGGGAGCGGTCATTGACCCAGGAAGCTCCACCCCTCAGGAGTTCTTCCAAAGCCTGGGTCAAACGGTAAGGAGCGATTTGACTACTGCATTCCTGCACGGGGTAATATTGAGCGAATAGGGGTGGGTGACGCTCGCGAAATGCCCAGCGCTCACGCAAGACAATGAGAGTCGGGGGCGCATTCCCGTGACAGAGCCTTCGCGCGCAGTATTCCTCAGTTACGCCTCACAGGATGTGGAAGCGGCGCAAAGGATTTGCGAGGCGCTGCGCGCGGCAGGCATCGAGGTATGGTTCGATATAAGCGAGCTTCGGGGCGGTGATGTTTGGGATCAGACGATTCGCAAGCAGATCAAGGCGTGCGCCCTCTTCATTCCGGTTATCTCCCGCTACACGCATGAACGCAGAGAAGGGTACTTCCGGCTCGAGTGGAAGCTGGCGGTTGACCGATCGAACCTGATCAGTACGACTCAGGCGTTCCTCATTCCGGTGGTGGTTGATGACACCCGTGAGGACGACGAGGAAGTTCCAGAGAGGATCCGCGACGTCCACTGGACGCGTCTACCTGCCGGTGAGACGCCGCCCGCTTTTGTCGAGCGCATCCTGCGCCTGCTCGCGGGCGAGACGGCTTCGGCGGCCGACCGCGCGGGCTCCGTCGTCAGAGCAGCTTCGACGGGTACACAGGGACCGCCCGGGCTCGACCGCCGACGCACGGGACTGCTCTACGGGGCAATCGCCGCCGCGGCCGTCCTGGCGCTCGGATATTTCGCGGTCGGGCGGTTCACCGGACCGAAGCTCGCCGCTACGCTCGCGGCCTCCATCGCGGTGCTGCCGCTCACGAATGAAAGCGGGGAGGCGAGCCAGCAGTATTTCTCCGACGGGATCTCGGAGGACCTGATCACCGCGCTCACGCAGTTCCCGGGGCTGAAAGTGATCGGGCGCACTTCGGCGTTTCAGTTCAGAGATTCCAAGGAGGATAGCCGCAGCATCGGGGCGAAGCTGGGCGTTGCGCATCTGCTCGAGGGAAGCGTGCGCAAGTCCGGAGACATGATCCGGGTTAGCGCCGAGCTCATCGACACCGCGGACGGGAGCGCCCTGTGGTCGGAGCGCTACGACCGGCCCTACAAGGATCTCTTTGCGCTGCAGGATGAGATTACCCATGCGGTGGCCGTCGCGCTGCGGACGAAGCTCCTGTCGGGTGAGCACGCGGCGGAGCAGAGCGAGCGGCCCCCGGGCGGGAGCTTCGAGGCCTACAACGCGTTGCTGCTGGGCCGGTTCTATAGTTTACGCAACACTGAAGCCGATATTCGCAAGGGAATCGAGTTCTACACACAGGCAACGCAACTCGATCCGCGCTACGCGCTCGCCTGGAGCGGACTGTCGCTGAGCTGGACCGCCCTCGGTTCAGAATTTCTCGAGGGTATACCGGCGCAGGGAGCGTACGCGAAGGCGCGCGCGGCGGCCGACCGTGCGCTCGCGCTCGCGCCGGACCTTGCGACCGCGCATGTGGTCCGGGGTCGTCTACTTGAGATTGCCGACTTCGACTGGCGCGGAGCGGAAGCGGAGTCTCGCGGTGCGCTGGCGCTCGCGCCGAATGACGGCCAGGCGAAGTTCTCGCTCGGGAACCAGCTCGCAACCCTCGGTGAGGTAGAGCAGGCGATCGAGCTCACGCGGGAGGCGCTCGCCATCGAGCCGCTAAGGGCCGGCTGGTATGCCTGGCTTGCGAATTATTTCTCGGGACTCAACCGGCTCGATGAGGCCGAGCAGGCGATCCGCCGGGCGATGGAGCTGCAGCCCGGCGAGGGCGGTGATTACCTGCAGCTCGCGATGATCGAGATTCAGCGCGGCCATGCGCAGGCGGCCCTCGAAGCTGCGCAGCAGGAGCCTCCCGGAACGTACCAGCGCGTCGCGCTCGCCCTCGCGCGGCAGATCGGGGGCGATCGGATCGCAGCTGATGAGACGCTCCGGACGCTGATCCAGAAGGACGCAAACGACGCTCCCTATCAAATAGCCCAAGTCTACGCACTGCGCAAGGATGGCAAGGCGACCTTCGAGTGGCTGGATCGGGCCTGGAGCAGCCGCGATCCGGGCGTCACCTACCTTCTCTACGACGCGTTCATCCTGCGCTACAAGGATGATCCGCGGTTCGCCGCGTTCTGCCGCAAGGTCGGCCTGCCCGTGCCCGGGGAGGCGCCCGCGCGCAAGTCGGTCTGATCCGCGTCCGGTTCGCGCAATCTGGATGTCAGCTTCCAGAACACGTGACCGGCCGCTGCGGGGTCGATGGCGGAAGTACCGCCGATCTTCCGGGGCGACGGGCTGCATGCGCCATTTTCTGCCGCTCGCCAAGCTGAAATGACTGCCCCATACCAGCCGTTGGTTGCCAAGGTGACGCGCGTAGACGACCATAGCCCGGCAATAAGAAACGGAGACGGAGGCGGGGATGGCAGAGGGTTTGGGAACATTAAACTCAGGAGATTACACATGTCAGTTGTGAGATCAGCGCTCACCGCATTTGCGGCGTGTGTCGCGATACATTCCGGTGCCCTGGCGGAGCCGGCTCTCGCAAAGCTGTCGCGAGCCGAGGTGCAGGGGACCGCGTTCCAGCGGCCCGACATCCGCAAAGTCCCGGACGGCGCCGCAACTGCACTCGAACTCGATACGATGAGCTCGAGCGACGGGAAGTTCGAGAGCGGTATGTACAAAGTAGGGCCGGAACACTATGACTACCGCACCACCGGATACGAGAGCTACGAGTTCATCTACGTGATCACGGGTTCAATCACGCTGACATCCGCCGACGGCAAGATTCACTTGGTCAGTCCGGGTGAAGCTGTAACCATTCCAAAAGGATGGAAAGGACGTTGGGACAGCGACGGCTACACCAAGCTGTGGGTGACTTACGACCCCGACGCGAAGAAGTAGACGGACGCCGCGCGCTATTGGCCGGTCTTGAACTTCTGCCACAAGCGAGTAATGGTGCGCGATTGCTCAGGGGGATCCTCGGCTTGCACGAACAGGTGCTGTTGCTCGTCATGTGTCGGATAAATTGCGGTATCCGACCCTATCGCGGCATTGAGCAGCGGTAACGAGACAGGAATTGCGTTGGCAAACCCTACGGCATTGGTAATGCTGGCGATGACCTGCGGGTTCATCAGGTAATTTATGAAAAGATGGGCGTTTGCGACATGCGGCGCGTCCTTTGGAATGGCCAACATGGTGAACCAAAGCAAAGAACCTTCGGCAGGAATCACATAGTCAATTGTTATGCCGTTCTTCGCCTCCTTAGCACGATTGCGCGCCTGGACGATATCCCCGTTATAGCCGAGCGCAATGCAGATGTCGCCGTTGGTAAGGGCGTCTATATAGCTCGACGAGTCGATGGTGCGTATGTAGGGACGGATCTTGGCTAACACTGTTTCGACGTCAGCAAGATCTTTCGGACTCGGCGTGTTGGGATTCTTGCCCAAGTATTTCAGCACCAGCCGGGTTACCCCCGCAGGGGTGTCGAGAATGTTGATCCCGCACGTCGCCAATTTGGCTGCAAATACGGGATCGAAGATCAGGCGCCAGCTATCAAGAGGGTGTTGGGCAGTGCCTCCGCTACTTTTTTCTCATTATAGCCAATACCGAACGTTCCCCACGTGTATACGACTGCGTTGGTAATTCCCGGATCATTGATCGCTACCCGAGACATCAATGCCGAGTCAAGATTCGCAAGATTTGGGAGCTGTTTTTTGTCGAGTACCAGATACGCGCCGCTCCGAATTTCTCGCTGCATGTAGGGGGCCACAGGCGCGACAACGTCGAAGCCGCTGCTTCCCGTCAACATCCGGGTTTCCAACGTCTCGTTGGTGTCGAAATAAGAGACGTGGACCTTTACACCGGTTAGCTTTTCAAAGGACGCAAGGGTATCGGGCGCCAGAAAATCAGACCAAATATAGAGGTTCAGGACTCTTTCGTCGTCGCTCTTCTGACCCGATTGATTATGTCCCGCACCCGAATCACCCCCGCATCAGGGCTGCCGCAACTGATCATCAATGACCCTGATAGGCAAAGCATCGCTTTTGCAAATGGGTTACTCGGATGCACTTTTTGCCTTCTTTATTCAACGGTGACTGCATTGGGCGCATGTTCGCATGACCTGACGTCAGCTGACGATCTTTCACCCGCATCGGCGTCACGAGCTGATTAGCCTGCCCGGGAGCTGCGGCTCGCGACCGGCAGAAACGAGTCGATCACGGTTCGGCGGACCACGATCATGCCGGTGGGACTCCGAGTGGCCAGTGCGGGAAAGGGCGCCGGGCGGCAGTCGGGCCAACTCCGGAAGCACGCGCCCGCGAAATCTCAGCGGAGAAGCCGACGTTCCCGCAGGCTCAACCCTCGTTACACTGACGCGGTCGGCCTGAGCTTTTGGGGGGGGCGTGCGGTCGGATCCTGCCAAGGCGTGCCTCTGACCATGCCTCCGCCGGGCATCTTTATCGATCATTGACCCGCCTTGAATTTCTCCCAGATGCGGGTAATGGCACGGGTCTGATCGTCCGAATCCGCCAGCTGCACCGTGAGCTTCGGCATCAGCTCCGGCGTAGGGTAAATCGCCGGATCATTCTTGACCGATGCCAGCGGTTGCGCCGCCACGTTGGCATTGGCGTAGCCTTTGAAGTTGGAGATTTCGCCGATGACTTCCGGCGTCATGACGAAGTTGATGAAGGCGTACGCGCTCTCGGGGTGCGGTGCGTTCTTGGGGATAGCCATCATATCGAACCAGAGTATCGTGCCTTCCTTCGGTATGCTGTATTTGATTTCGACGCCCTTATTGGCATCTTGCGCGCGGTCCCGCGCCTGCAGAACATCACCGTTGTAGCCGACGGCGACGCACAGATCACCGTTGGCCAATGCCTCGATGTATTCCGAGGAATTGATGCTGCGGATGTACGGCCTGATTTTCAAAAGCACCGCTTCGCCTTGAGCCAAATCCTCAGGCTTTTGCGAGTTCGGATCCTTGCCCAGGTAACTGAAGACGGCGCGCATCATCTCCGCCGGAGAGTTGAGTACGCTAATGCCGCACTTGGCCACTTTCGACGCCACCAGGGGATCAAACACCATTCGCCAGCTGTCGAGCGGTGCGTCGGGCAGCAGCTCCTTGACCTTTTTTTCGTTATAGCCGATGCCGTTGGTGCCCCACAAATAAATGATACCGTGAGCATTATCGGGATCGTGAATAGCGACTTTTGCCATCAGCTGCGGGTCCATATTCTTGAGGTTCGGCAGCTTTGACTTGTCAAGCGGCAGATACATGCCCGCCTTGATCTGGCGCTCGAAGTACGAGGCGGTGGGCACGACGACATCGTAGCCGCCGCTGCCCGCAAGCAGCTTGGCGTCCAATGTTTCATTGGTGTCGTAGTAGGCCGCGTTTACCTTGATACGCGTCTGCTTCTCGAACCTGGGTAGCGTGGTCGGTGCAAGATAATCGGACCAGATATAGAGGTTCACCACTCTCCCGGCGTCGGTCGCACCGCCCGAGTGATCCGCCGATCCCGGGTTACCGCCCCCGCAAGCGCTCAACAGAAGCCCGCCACCCATCGCCATAATCAACGTCGGATTTACGCCGAACATAAGACGCCTCCCCACATTGTTTTTGTGCGAGCACTCCTTATATCGCGGCGCGCGCCAGGCGGACAGAGCCTTGGCTCGCTAAATGTTCAGCAGCAGATGCTCACGCGTCTATGAACTGATGACCTTTGTTGAAGAGGGCCAAATTGCGCATCGCGTCATTGGAGTTTTAATCCAGAGGGCAATTTCGCATTGCGCTTTAAGCGGCTCGCCAACCCTTCTGGGTGCGCACGCACCGAGGTCGCGGGCGCGCCCAGCGACCGCGACTGTCCCGGCCCATAACTCCCGCATTACCTCAATTATGCTCTGGCAACCGCCCCGGCGATCGGCGTTGCGAATCGAGAGTTTTGACCACCGGCCGCCGTCGGGTGCAGACAAACACTTCAAAATGATCGGCACCACCGGCACCGGCAAGTCCACCGCCATCCGCGAGCTCCTCGACGGCGCCCTCGAGCGCGGCGATCGCGCCGTCATCGCCGACCCCGACTTCAGCTACGTCGACAGCTTCTACGACAAAGCCCGCGGCGACGTCATCTTAAATCCCTTCGACTCCCGCGCTGCTTGCTGGGACCTCTTCGCCGAAATGAGCACCCCCTACGACGCCGACCAGCTCGCCCGCTCCCTGATCGTCGACACCGAAGGCACCGAGCGCCCCTGGCGCGACTACGCCCGCGTCTTTCTGACTTCTCTCTTACGCCAGCTCCACACCGTCAAACACGACGACGTCGGCGAGCTCTACCGTCTCCTCCGCGTCACCCCCGTCGCCGACCTCCGCGATCTCCTGAGCGACACCCCCGCAGGCCCCTACCTCAGCCAGGATAACGGCAGATTCTTCGGCGCGGTGCGCGCCGTTGCTAATACTCACCTCGCCGCGCTCGAGCCCGTGGCCTTGCAGTCCACGCGCGACAAACTGTCGGTGCGGGGATGGATCAAAGGAGGCGAGGGCAGCGATCGAGGCGTACTATTTTTACCCTACAAGGCCAACGAAATCGCCACCCTCAGAAGTCTCATCAGCACCTGGATGCGCCTCGCCATCTTCGAGGCCACGACCGCGCGGGCAATAGATCAAAGACTCTGGTTCGTCATCGACGAACTCGACGCCCTCGGCGCCATCGACGGTCTCAAAGACGCGCTCGCGCGACTGCGAAAGTGCGGCGGCCGCTGCGTCTTGGGCTTCCAATCCATCGCCCAAGTATCCGGTACCTACGGTCACGCCGAGGCCCAGACCATCGTCGAGAACTGTGGCAACACCCTTGTACTAAGGTGCTCATCTTCAGAGAACGGCGGTGCCGCCCGTTTCGCCTCCAAACTCATCGGCGAGCGCGAAGTGACTCGCGAGCAGATCACCGAGAGCCGCGGCGGCGGCTACATCTTTGCCGCCGACCATCGCTCCGTCAGCAAGAGCCAGCAAACCGTCACCGAATCGGCGGTTCTCTCATCGGAAATCGAGCAGCTTCCCCATCTACAGGGATTCTTGAAGTTTGCGTCCAAGCCGGACTGGAGGAGGGTGCGGCTCCATGTACGTTAACCTGTGGAGCAGGCCACCGATTCCTCTAGGGGACTTAATCGAACATGGCAAATCCTCAGGGGGCATGAACGTTCCATGAGACTCGCTTGTCTTTGCGCGCCATGGCTGGTCCCGTTGTGCTTATTCGGTGCCGGAATCTCGTTTGCAGCACCGGCCAACCCAGGTGACGAGGACGAGAGCCGCGAAGGCGACATACGCGGTGGTAAACACCCAAGTCGGCGCTTGGCAGAACATCACCCGATGCACCCAGCGTTCGATGCAGCCGGGGTGCTGCTGCGCGCCGCGCAGTGTGTCTCCCCAAACGGTGAGCGGGCACGCGATCCCGAATAAGGACTCGGCCGCCACGAACACTATGGCGCTTAGGTGCACTACGCGCCAGGGCCGGCATCTCACCCAGACCCAGCGTAAAGGAGCGCCCAAATACACGATGGGGACGCCGCCTACTATGAAAGCCACGATCAGCAGGTGAATGATTACGATGTCTTATGCCCCAACCGGAAGTGACTCTCAGCGAAGAGAGCCTCGGCGCCCGTTGGGCACCCTCTACTCTTCTCTGACAGGAAAGTGGTGTGCAATTGGCCGCCGGCTATCCGATCCGCATTATGCCATATGACATAGCCAATTATGGTCATTAGTGTCTTGTAGAGCCACTATCTAATAGGCATAATGCTGGTTAGATAATACCGGGTGGGAGCGGCATGGCCGTAAAATCGACCGGCATCGCCAATCCCTTCGAATTCGGCCGCGCTATGCGCGCCGACGCCATCGTTGATCGCGAAGAGGAGCTGCGTCGACTGATGGATGCTGTGCGCAACGGCGAGCGTTTGTTCCTGATCGGACCGCGGCGCTACGGCAAGACCTCGTTGCTGAACTACATGCAAAGCCGGCTCGAAAGCGACGACGTGATCGTACTCAAGTATGACGTCGAGAAATTCGAAACCACACGACTGCTGGCCCAGGCGCTGCTGACCGGGGCTGTCCGCACTCTCACCGGTCCGGTCGGCAAGATAAGTGCTCTCGCGGGCCGGCAAATCCAACGCTTTTTCGGCTCACTCAAACCGGAGCTCAGCTACGACGTTGCGGAGCAGACCTGGTCGGTGGCGGTGCTCGGCGACCGTCGTAGTGAGGCCCCGAGCCTTCCGCTGCTCACCGATGTATTGGACGGCATCGAAGCCATGGCGGCCTCACAAAAGAGAACGGTCGCGGTAGTGCTCGATGAGTTCCAGCAACTAGTGGCCGATGGTGGCGTCAAGGCGGAGCGCCAGATTCGCGCCTCGGTGCAGACCCACCAGCACGTGAGCTACGTCTTCGCCGGGTCGAAAACTCGATTGCTGACCGACATGACGACCGAACATGCACGGCCCTTTTATCGCATGGGGTCCTCGTTATTCTTGGGGCTGATTCCACGCGCGGCCTTTGCGCCGTTCTTAACGGAAGGTTTTGAGGCCCGCGGCTTTAAAGTCGCTCCCGGCGCCATCGAGCGAATTCTCGATTTAGCCGAGGATGTTCCCTACAGCGTGCAGCGCCTGGCCCATCGCTGCTGGGATTTACTCGCGGGCTCCCCGACGTCGGCGAGAACTTTAACCCCCGTCTTTGTCGAACGTGCAGTGGAACGCATCGCCCTTGAGGAAGATCCGGCCTACACCCAGCTGTGGTTGTCGTTGACCACGGTGCAAAAGAAGGCGCTCAGCGCCGTCATCGGCACTGGCGGCCGATTGCTACTTTCAAAAGCGGTCAATGACCAATACGGCGTCGCTGTCGCCAGCATGCAAAAAGCACTGAAGGCGTTGACCGATCGGGGCCTTGTTCGCGAAGAACAAGCGCTGGGCGACGTACGCCTGCGCTTGGAGGATCCGTTCCTCGCGACCTGGCTCAGGATTGCACGCACCGCATAGATTTGTGTCGACGCCGGAGTGGAGGAGGGCGTGATTGGCGAAGCCGATTTGAGGGGTTTCGATTACTCAGGGTGTCTCCGGGGGCTCGCCGTGCGGACTCCCTCGACAAACCCCTCTGGGTGCGACAGCACCGAGCCGCGGTAGCGGCGTCTGCCGAATCCGGTCAGAAGTCACGAACTGAACGATATTCCCAGTTCCCCTCGCCAAACTCCTATGCTCGCCGACATCATCGTGATCATTCACTTGCTCATCGTAGCTTTCATAGTGGGCAGCGTCCCCGTCGTGTATTTGGGGGCCGCCTTACGCTGGGCGTGGGTGAGATTCTGGACTTGGCGCGTGGTGCACCTAAGCGCCATACTATTCATAGCGGCCGAGTCTTTACTCGGGATCGCGTGCCCGCTCACTGTTTGGGAAGATGCACTGCGCGGCGCGCAGCAGCGCGCCGGCTTCGTAGAACGCTGGGTGCATCATGTCATGTTCTACCAAGCGCCGACTTGGGTGTTTACAGCCGCGTATCTCGCTTTCGCGGCGCTCGTCCTCGTGACCTGGATCGCCATACCGCCCGTCCGACAGGGACCCGGATCGGTGTGAACATCGAGTCGTGCACCCGTGCGCCCTGACTTTCTGATTAGTCGCCGCGGAGTCGCAGAGCGCCGTCCACCGAATCGGCAATCCTCCCCTTGGAAATCAAGCGGCTTCCCGAGCTTCGGGGATTCCTGAAGCTCGCATCGCAGCCAGAGTGGAGGGGGGTGCAACTGGGGACTGGCGGACTGGTCGCGAGTCTGCGTGATCTGTCGCATGGCAAAGAGCCCCAGAGGAGCACGCCGATCTGGCAATGCGTTCAAATCCTAACCTCCAGCGCCACTTTCAGCGGCGAAGCCTCTTCGAATTGGCCTCAGCTGCTAGCGCCCAGCCTCGCCGACTAGTCCAATTGCCCAAATCTTTCTAGATAAATTAGATACTTACAAGCGCAGGTACAAATCATGTGCCGCTGGCGCTATCCATAATATTGTCAATGTCGCATCGTCGAAAGGGCCTTGATGCCGACGTCCTGCTAGTGGCTGCGGCGCGGTATCAAGTCTTTTAGACTCCTCATGCTGTAGCTCACGGCCTACTAAGCGGCGTGAAGATGGATTACGGTTCATCACCTGGTCGCTGGTCTGGGCCCTAGCATGTTACGCAACACCACCAATTGTGACTCGCCGGCCGGCTTCCGGCGTCGATGGAACGTCGAGCTCGGCGCTCGAGTCCGTCGAGGCTTCGCCTTGACCCTGACCGGTACGACCCTTCTCACCGGGCTTTTCTTCATCGGCTACTTTTATGTGCAACGGCACCCGGCGTACATGCCGACCATCATGCCGAGGACCAAGCTTGATCTCATGATTCCGTTCCAACCCCAGGCACTGCCTGCGTACGTCTCGCTGTGGATCTACATCGGGTTCGGGCCAGGGTTACAGCGAACGTATGCCGCGCTCTCGGTGTACGTTCTCTGGATGGTCGGACTCTGTTTCGGTGGACTCATGATCTTTTATTTCTGGCCGACCCAGGTGCCACCACTGACTCTGGATGCGGCCGGCTACAGCGGATTCGCCGTGCTTCATCGGATTGACGAAGCTAGCAATGCGTGTCCGTCGATGCACGTGGCCGTCGCGATCTTCACGGCCGTGCGGGTAGACGAGGTGCTTCATTCGACGGGAGCACCACGCTTATTGCGACTGCTCAACGCAGCGTGGTTTATTCTCATCGCATACTCGACGCTGGCCATCAAACAGCACGTAACGCTGGACGTAGCCGCAGGCGCGCTACTAGGCATGATATTCGTGCTTCCGTCGCTACGTTGGCGACCGCAGGCGGTGGCGAATCAAGTGGTTGAGCCAGAGCGGCCGTCGACTGCGGCATTATAACCGCCATGCTTGTGCGTCAGAATAAGCGCCTCCTAGCTTAGCGTTCCCTGACCAACGGGAAGGGCTGCCCGCCATCGGGTTCGCTTATTAATGTCAATGCGCCTGAGGCCTTGGTCACTCAAACGGATTGGCGATTCTGAGCCGCTTCTCAATGCCGTTCTGAAGATCCTCGGAATAGAGAACGCCGCATTGGGCACGGAGGGCAGACGCGATGATCACCGAATCATAGAACGAAAATTTGTATCGCCCCATAATCTCGCCGGCCCGATCATGGTCTTCGACCGTGAGCGCGTCGGTGTGGCAAATGTAGCGCACGGTGTCGAGGACCTCACGAATATCACGCAGCGGCATGGTAAGTTTGCGGATTGCGACCGCAGTAAATTCATTCAGCACTTGGATGCTGATGACACCTGATTCTGCGAGCAGCGCCTCCACTTTGTCGGCCTTCTTGGTATCGGCCGACAGGAGGTATAGAAGCACACTCGTATCGAAGAATGCCTCAGCGCCGCTCACTGGCTTCCAGCCGGTCGAACTTAAAGTCCTTGGGCAGCCGGTCACGGAACCTCCGCAATCTGGCCAGGAGTTCTCGAGCGGAGGGGGTCTCGATGCTAGGTCGCAAGATGTCCCGAACGAGTCGTCGCGTTCTCCCAGCCTCAACTCGGGGCCCGGCAAATCTGATAAATATTATTTAAATTAGCAAGTTAAATGGGGAGATTCGCTGTCTATCGTAAGCGCTCGAAGTACCACAGGTTGACTTCGGAGTGGAGCTTGATGTCCAGTCAGAAGTCGTTTTCGTGGGCCACCCAGTAATGCCAGTCGGCGATTGCCTGGGCGGTGGCCTTGTCGGT
>Ga0187890_10000186_pt1 | contig 45015 bp, 38 predicted proteins | sample June2016WEW_21_1_FD_133005 | JGI IMG/M metagenome (GOLD analysis project Ga0187890, IMG submission 133005) | Peatland microbial communities from SPRUCE experiment site at the Marcell Experimental Forest, Minnesota, USA - June2016WEW_21_10 | ecosystem: Environmental > Terrestrial > Soil >... | reverse complement strand
GAGGCGCAGCTGTCCACCGCGTACATCGAGTCCGAGACGACGATCTTCGAACAGGCCGTCGCCCAGGGCCAGACGGTCGTCGCCGCGTCGGGCGACGAAGGATCCGAGGACTGCTACCTCTTCCCCAGTGCCATCGATACGCGCCTGCAGGTCGACGACCCGGCCAGCCAGCCGTGGGTCACCGCTGTGGGCGGGACGACGCTCAGCGCCCTGGGGCCGGCTCCGACCGAGTCGGTGTGGAACACGGGCCTGTACTCGGGCGCGTCGGGTGGGGGGAGCTCGACGATGTGGACCATGCCGACATGGCAGCGCGGCCCCGGGGTCCAGAGCGTGGACACGAAATCGCAAGACGCCTTCACCGGGGCGCAGCCCTGTCCGACGAGCTCGGGGGCGGGCACGCGGTCGTGCCGGGAGGTGCCCGATGTGGCGTCTGATGCCGACCCCCGCACCGGCTACGCCATCTACTGCTCCTGTGTCAACGGGGGATGGGCGAAGATCGGCGGGACCAGCATGGCCGCCCCGTTGTGGGCGGCGCTCGCGGCGCTGGCCGACGAGGACCAGTCCTCCCCGGTGGGGTTCTTGAACCCCGCCCTCTACCAGGCCCAATGCGCGGGAAGCCCCGTGTTCAACGACGTCTCGGTGGGGAACAATCAGCCGGTGGGCTCGGCGCCCAGCGACCCCCCGCGGGGGGTGGCGGCGCCGTACTACCGGGCCACGCCGGGCTACGACCTCGCCACCGGGCTCGGCACCCCCGTCGCCGACGCCCTGGTGACCTGGTTGCGGGCCCCACCCCCGAGCACCTGCCCCGTGGTGAGCGCCGTCTCGGCGTCCTCGGGCCCCGCCGCGGGCGGCACCACGGTGACGGTGTCGGGATCGAACCTGTCGGGTGTGAACGAGGTCGACTTCGGCAACGGCAACGCCGGGGTCATCCAATCGGTGTCGTCGGGCTCGGTCACCGTCACCACCCCGGCCTCCCCGACGCGGGGCTGGGCGACGACCGACGTCATCGTGAAGGCCGGAGACGACGCGCTCGGATTCGACGGCGCCATGCCCTTCACGTACCTGGGCCCCCGCGGCTACTGGACGGTGGCCTCTGACGGCGGCATCTTCGCCTTCGGCCAGACGGGGTTCTACGGCTCCATGGGGGGCAAGCCCCTGGACCAACCCATCGTGGGCATGGCCGCCACGCCGTCGTCCAAGGGGTACTGGTTGGTGGCGTCGGACGGCGGCATCTTCGCCTTCGGCGACGCCGCCTTCCACGGGTCGACGGGCGACATCAAACTGGCCAAGCCCGTGGTCGGCATGGCCGCCACCCCCGACGGCGGGGGGTACTGGTTGGTGGCCTCGGACGGCGGGGTGTTCGCCTTCGGCGACGCCGGGTTCTACGGGTCCACGGGCGACATCAAACTGGACAAGCCCATCGTCGGCATGGCCGCCACCCCCGACGGCGGGGGGTACTGGTTGGTGGCCTCAGACGGCGGGGTGTTCGCCTTCGGCGACGCCGGCTTCTACGGGTCGACGGGCGACATCAAACTGGCCAAGCCCGTGGTCGGCATGGCCGCCACCCCCGACGGCGGGGGGTACTGGCTCGTGGCCTCGGACGGCGGCATCTTCTCGTACGGCGACGCCGCGTTCCACGGGTCGACGGGCGACATCAAACTGGACAAGCCCGTGGTCGGCATGGCCGCCACCCCCGACGGCGGGGGGTACTGGCTCGTGGCATCGGACGGCGGCATCTTCGCCTTCGGCGGGACCTACGGCGGGTTCTTCGGGTCGACCGGCGCCATCCGCCTGACCAAGCCCATGGTGGGGATCGGCGCGCCCTAGTCCGGGGCGCGCCGTAGGATGACGCGGCCATGTCCGCCGACCAGACCGCCGCGTTGGTCACCGCCATCGTCGCCGGCGTCACGTCCGTCGTCCTCGTGGCGGTGGTGGTCGTGCTGGGCAGGCGGGTCCGTGAGCTGGGTGCGACGGTCGAGGAGTTGCGACGAGAGACCGTCCCCCTGGTACGCGACGCCCGTGTCGTGGTCGAAGAGGCGGCCACGGAGATGGTGCGGGTGGGCGACGTGCTCGACTCGGCCGAGGCCGTCTCCGCCACCGTCGACTCGGCGTCGCGCCTCGCCTACCGCGCCTTCTCGAACCCGGTGGTGAAGGTGCTCGCCTACAGCACTGGTCTCGGGAGCGCGCTGCGGCGGTTCTTCGGGCGACGCCCGGTGACCGGCGCGCGTCGTGGCGCGACGACCAACGGACACGCCGTCGCCCTCGAGGCGCGTCGTGACGAGGGGCACCCGACGCCGGTCCGGGCCCAACGCCGGCACGCGGGGACGCGGCGGTGATCCGCAGGCCTCTGTGGCTGGCGGCCGGGGCCGCATTGGGAGTGGGCGGCACCATGTGGACGCGCCGTCGTCTCGAGCGGCTGTCGCGCCGCGTGCGACCGACGGCGTTGTCGGGCGAGATCGCCTCCATCGTCGACCGCACCCGGCGTGGTGCCGCCGATCGGGTACGCGACGCGTTGGACACGGGCCGGACCGAGGCCCTGCGTCGTGAGGACGACCTGTGGCACGATCTCGACTCCCGCCGGGCGCGGTGAGCGGGACCTGAATCTCCTGGCCGCAGGCCCGGACTGCTCCGATCGGCGTCCCTGGCCGGCGAGGGTGGCCGGTAGGATCGTGCGGTGATGGACGCCAACCAGCTCCGCTCGACGTTCACCGGCTTCTACGCGGCGCGGGGCCATGTGGTCGTGCCCTCGGCGAGCCTCATCCCCCACGATCCCACCGTGCTGTTCACCATCGCGGGCATGGTGCCGTTCAAGCCGTACTTCACCGGCGAGGAGCGCTCCCCGTGGCCGCGGGCCACGTCGGTGCAGAAGTGCTTCCGCACCGTGGACATCGAAGTCATCGGCACCACCGAGCGGCACTGCACGTTCTTCGAGATGCTCGGGAACTTCAGCTTCGGCGACTACTTCAAAGCCGACGCCATCCCGCTCGCCTGGGAATTGCTCACCGAGGTGCTGGGGGTGGACGCCGAGCGGTTGTGGGTCACGGTGCACGAGTCCGACGACCAGGCCAAAGAGATCTGGCTCGACGCCGCCGGTGTGCCCGAGCAGCGCATCCAGGCGCTGGGCGAGGACAACTTCTGGCAGATGGGCGACGCCGGGCTCGGCCCCTGTGGTCCCTCGTCGGAGCTGTTCTTCGATCGGGGACCGCGCTATGGCGACGACGGTGGGCCCGCCCACGGTGGCGCCGAGCGCTTCGTCGAGATCTACAACCTGGTGTTCATGCAGTACAACAAGTTGGCCGACGGCACCCTCGAGGATCTGCCCGGAAAGAGCATCGACACCGGGGCGGGGCTCGAGCGCAACCTCCCCATGGTCCAAGGGGTCGACTCGCTGTTCGAGACTGATGTCTTCCGGCCCATCCTGGCCGTGGCCGAGGAGATCACCGAAGTCCGCTACGGCGCCGACAGCCACTCCGACGTGTCGCTGCGCATCCTGGCCGACCACGCCCGGGCCATGGCCCTGGTGGTGGCCGACGGGGTGATGCCCTCCAACGAGGGCCGGGGCTATGTGTTGCGCCGCATCATCCGCCGGGCGGTGCGCCGCGCCTTTCAGCTGGGCGTGATCGAGCAGCTCACCCCTCGGCTCGTGGCCGCGGTGGCCGACGTCCTGGGCGGTGCCTACCCGGTGCTCGTCACCGACCTCGACCGCATCTCCGAGACCGTGGAACGCGAAGAAGGTGCCTTTCGCCGTACCCTCGACGCCGGCTCGGTGATCCTCGAAGAGGCGTTGCACGACGGGACGGGCCGCGTCTCGGGGGAGGCGGCCTTCCGGCTGCACGACACCCACGGCTTTCCCATAGAGCTCACCATGGAGATGGCGGCCGAGGCGGGCGTCGAGGTCGACACCGAGGGCTTCGAGCGCGAGATGGCGGCCCAGCGCGAGCAGGCCCGGGCCGATGCCCGGCGCCGGCGCCAGGCCCTCGGGGACGAGACGGTGTACCGGGAGCTGCTGGGCCAATCGGGGCCGACGCGCTTCACCGGGTACGAGCACTACGAGGAGCCCGCCTCGATCGTGGCCGTCCTGGCCGGCGCCGAGCCCGACACCGCCGAGATCGTCTTGAACCAGACCCCGTTCTACGCCGAGTCCGGCGGGCAGGTGGGCGACACCGGCTCCATCACCACCGAGACGGGGCGCGCCAAGGTGCTCGACACCCAGAGCGTGCTCCCCGGGTTGATCGTGCACCGGGCCCGGATCGAGGGCGAGATCCATGCCGGGCAGGACGCGTTGGCGGTGATCGACGCGGTGCGGCGCGACGGCACCCGCCGGCACCACACCGGCACCCACCTGTTGCACAGCGCGCTGCGGGCCGTCCTCGGGGACCACGTGCGCCAGCAGGGCTCGTTGGTGGCGCCCGATCGGCTGCACTTCGACTTCTCCCATCCCAAGGCCCTGCGCCCCGAGGAGTTGACCGAGGTCACCGCGGCCGCCAATGCCGACGTCCTCACCGACGCGCCGGTCGAGGTCATCGAGACCTCGAAGGCGCAAGCCGAGGCGCTCGGCGCCCTGGCCTTCTTCGACGACAAGTACGGGGAGCGGGTGCGGGTGGTGCGGGCCGGGCTGCATTCCCTCGAGTTCTGCGGCGGGACCCACGTCGACGCCCTGGGCATGATCGGCCCCATCACGGTGGTGTCGGAGGGGTCGATCGGATCGAACACGAGGCGCATCGAGGCGGTGACGGGCCAGAGCGCACTGGGCCTCTTGCACGAGAGGCGGCGAACGGTCGACCAGGCGGCGCACCTGCTCAAGGTGGAGCCCGCCGGTGTGCTCGAGGCGCTCCAGAAGCTGCTCGACCGCCAGCGCCAGGCCGACAAGGAGCTGGCCCGCCTGCGAGGAGCGCGCCTGGAGGAGGACGCGGCGCGCCTGGCCCAGCAGGCCGAGGGGGGCGTCGTCGTGCACCGCCAGGACGGCGTCGGCCCCGAGCACCTGCGAGACCTGGCCCAGGCCATCCGGCGCCACGGCGCCCGGGTGGTGGTGCTGGCGGGGTCCTCCGACGGGTCGAAGGTGGGGGTGGCGGTGGCCTCGGGCGACGTCTCGGTCGACGCCGGGGTGACAGCCAAGGAATTGGCCCAGCTGGTGGGCGGGGGTGGCGGGGGCTCGTCCGAGGTGGCGACCGCGGGTGGGTCTGACGCTTCGAAGATCGACACCCTGCTGGCGGAGGCCCGGCGCCGGCTCGGCGCCTGACGCCGTGCGGGTGGCCTGAACGCAGTGCGGGTGGTGGGGATCGACCTCGGCGAGCGCCGCATCGGTGTGGCCGTCTCCGACGGGACGGGCACGTTGGCAACGCCTCGGACCACGATCGAGCGCACCGGGGACGACGTCGCCGATTGGGGTGCGGTGGCGGCTGTCGTCAAGGAGGTGGGGGCCCGACGCGTCGTGGTGGGAATGCCCCTCAGCTTGAACGGTCGGCGAGGGCCGGCGGCCCGGGCGGCCCAGGCCGATGCCGATGCGCTGGCCTTGACCCTCGCCTCGACGGGGGTGGCGGTCGAGACCTTCGACGAGCGCCTGACCACGGTGAGCGCGGCCCGGTCCCTGGCCGACGCGGGTCGACGGGGGCGCGACCAGCGCGCCACGATCGACCAGGCCGCCGCGGCGGTGCTGTTGCAGGCGTGGCTCGACACGCATCGGGGACCCTCCCGTGCCTGATGCCGCCGGGCCCGGGGTCGAAGGTCGGCCGAGGACCGAGGGGCGCGCCGCCGCCCCGCCCGACGGTGCCTCGCCTTCCAGGCCCACCAGCCACAAGCGGGCCCGACCCGAGGTGTACCGGCGCCGTCGGGTGCGGGTGGGGTTGGCGGCGCTCGTGGTGCTGGCCCTCCTCGTGAGCGCCGTGCTGTGGTACCAGAGCGAGATGGGAGGGCCCGGGGGCCCGACGACGGTGGTCACGGTGGCGCCGGGGGCGTCGATGGGGACGGTCACGGCGTCGCTCGTCCGACAGCACGTCGTCGACAGCGAGCTGGCGTTTCGGGTGTACCTGGCCATCCACGGCACACCCACCGTGCTGCCCGGCAGCTACCTGCTCCGGCGCCACGATTCCTTCGCCGATGTCCGGGCGAAGTTGGCGGGGGGGCCCGACGTCTTCACGGTGACGGTCCTGCCCGGTCTCACCATGAGCGAGGTGGCGACCCGGGTGGGCCAGATCTCGGGCCATGACGGCGCCCACTTTCTGGCCCTGGCCTCGTCGGGCACGGTGCGGTCCCCGTATGAGCCCGCCGGCTCGACCACCCTCGACGGGCTCGTCGGCACCGGGACCTATCTCGTCTTGCCGGGGGAGTCGGACCAGACCCTGCTCGGGGACATGATCGCCCGGTTCGACACCCTGGCCGACTCCGTGGGCCTCGTCCACGGCGCAGCGGCTCTGGGGCAGTCGCCGTACCAGGCCATCACGGTGGCCTCGATCGTGGAGAAGGAAGGGGTGTACCAGGAGAACCTCGGCAAGGTCTCGCGGGTGATCTACAACCGCCTGGCGCGCGGCACGCCGCTGCAGATGGACTCGACGGTCTTGTACTCCGAGCACCGCGACGGGGGCAAGGTGACCCCCGCCGACCTCGCCCTCGACACCCCGTACAACACCTACCTCCACGCCGGGCTCACCCCCACCCCCATCTGCTTCCCGTCCGAAGCCTCACTCCGAGCCGCCCTGGCACCGACCCCGGGGAACTGGCTGTACTTCGTGGTGGTGTCGAAGGACGGCACCGAGGCCTTCTCCGACACGTTCGCGGGCCAAGAGGCCAACGAACGCCTGGCCCAGAGCCGGGGCCTCGGCTAGGACACGCCGTGCCGGCTCGAGCAGAACCGTCCAGGTCGTCGCCGACGTGGCCCACCGGCGCCTCGCGCGTCGTGGGGGTGATCGGGGACCCCATCGCCCACTCGCTGTCGCCCCTGTTGCACAACGCCGCCTTCGACGCGCTCGGGCTCGACTGGGTCTCGGTGGCGTTCGCGGTGCGCGCCGGCGACGCCGCGGCCGCGCTCACCGGGATGCGGGCCCTGGGCATCGCCGGGTTGTCGGTGACCATGCCCCACAAGGAGCAGGCCTTCGCGGCCGTCGACGACACCACCGACGTCGCCCGCAGGCTGGGGGCGGTCAACTGCGTCAGCTGGCATGCGGGCGCGCTGGTGGGCGACTCCACCGACGGGGACGGACTGCTGGCCGCGCTGGCGCGCGGGGCGGGGTTCGATCCCCGCGCCCGACGCTGCGTCGTGATCGGGGCCGGTGGGGCGGCCCGCGCCGTCGTCCTGGCCCTGGCCGAGGCCGGTGCGGCCGAGGTGGTGGTGGTGAACCGGACCCCGGCACGCGCCGAGATCGCCGCGGCCTTGGCGGGGGAGGCGGGGCGCGTCGGGTCGGGGGCCGACATGGCGTCGGCCGACCTCATCGTCCAGGCCACACCGGTGGGGATGGCAGGCGGCGCCGGGCCCGGTGGCGACGATCTCCCCCTCGAGCCCGACACCCTGCACGCCGGCCAGGTGGTCGCCGACCTCGTCTACCACCCCCTCGAGACGCCGCTCCTGGCGGCGGCGAAGGCCCGAGGGGCGGTGACCGTCGGGGGACTGGGGATGTTGGTCCACCAGGCCGCGCTGGCTCTGGAACGGTGGACCGGTGGTGCGGTGCCGGTCGAGCCCATGTGGCACGCCGCCCAGGCGCGCCCGGCTCGGTGATCAGGCGTTCCAGAGCCTCTTGCCGAGCAGGTCGAAGAGGTCTTCGTTGTAGGGCGCGAAGTGGTGGCGCAGCTCCTCGACGACGGCGTGCTCCTCGGGACGGGCCCGGGGCGCGTCGTTGGTCGAGGGAAAGGGCGTGTCGAGCGGCGCCAGGCCCAGCCACGCCAGCGCCCGGGCCGGGCCCTCAGGGTCGGTGAAGAGCTCTTCGCTCTGCATCACGAGGATCCGCTCGCGATCGATGACGGCGAACCACCGGCGGAGCTGCTCGGCGTAGTGCCCCCGCGCCTTGTAGGAGAAGTTGCGGTAGGCGAAGCTCTCCCCTCCGGTCCGGACGACCTCCTCTTGTCCCGCCAGGCGCTCGTCTTCGAGGGCGAGGGCGCGTGCCAGGGGTTCGTGCTCGGCGTCCAACCGGCACGAGTGCCAGTACTGGGAGATGGCCCGCTGCACCGGATCGCGCAACAACACGACGAAGCGGGTCGACGCGGGGAGATCGGCGGCGACCCGGTCGGGGGCCAGGGGATAGAACAACAGGTACGGGGTGGCCTCCAGGGACAGGCCCGGCACGACCTTCAAGGGGAAGTGCGAGCGGTACCACCCTTCGCCGTTGGCGTAGTACCGGTCGAAGTAGTGGACCTCCTTGGTGGTCGAGGCGGTGACCGAGGGGTGGGCGGCGAGCCAATCGAACAAGGAGGTCGTCCCGCCGCGCTGGGTGCCGATGATCACGACATCGGGCAGGGTGCGCAGGGCCGCGGTGGCCCGCCGCCACCGGCTGCGCAGACCACCCGGAGCCCGTGCCAGCCCCGGGCTCAACGGGAGGGCTCGGGGCTCAAGAGGGCTCGTCGTCGCGAGACGGGCGGGGCGCGGCGCCGAGCGGGGCGGATTCGCCCGCCGGGGCGGCGGCGAAGACCCCGGCGGCCTGCAGGCGCAGGGCGATCTCCTGGCGCAAGATGCGCGCCACCCGTTCGCGGTCGGTGGAGGAGGTCCGCACCGAGATCCGACACGTGAAGGTGTCGGCCGCGGTGGCGACCACTCCCCACACGCGGGGTGGTTCGAGGCACAGCGGCGCGTAGCGGGGATCGGTGGACACCGAATCGGCCGCGGCGCGCATGGTGTCGAGGACGGTGTCCACGCCCGCCACCACCGGGACGGCGATGTCGACGGTGGCCTGGGCCCATCCCCGCGACGAGTTCGCCAACTTCCGGATCTCACCGTTGGGCACGTACCACACGGTGCCGTCGTCGGAGCGCAGGCGCGTGACGCGCAGCGTCAGGTCTTCGACCGTCCCGGTGGTATCGCCCACCATGATGGTGTCGCCGATGTCGAACTGGCCTTCGACGGTGAGCAAGACACCGGCCAGGAGGTCGCGCACCATGCTCTGGGCACCGAAGCCGAGGGTGGCCCCGATCACCGTCGCCCCGGCGAGCAGGGGCGTGAGGTTGAGGCCGATGGTCCCGAGGACGACGAACAGGGCGATGACCACGATGACACCGCGCCACACGTTGGCGAGGAGGTTCGTGAGCGTGAGGGCCCGGGCCGAGGCGCGTGGTGAGTCGGCGTGGGCCACGGCCTTGTGGGCGGCGGCCCCCACCCACCGCCGGATGATGCGGCTCCCGAGCCAGGCGACCAGGGCGGCCACCAGGAGGACCATGACGACCGTGACCGGCTTGATGACGACTTCCTGCCAGTGCGCCGCGGTGGGCTGGCTCACCCCGGCCCAGCGCAGGACGTCGTAGAGCCAGCCGTCGTCGGCCACGATGGGTGAAGTGGCGGCGAGGGGCACGACCGGTATTCTGGTCCGCCGGAGCCCACCGGTTGAGCACCTCTCTCGCACACCGCCCGGCCACGGGCCGGCCCTTGCCCTTGCGGGTGGACTTCGCGCTCATCTTGACCACCGTCGCCGTGGCCGCCTTCGGCGTCATCCTGGTCTACTCGGCGACCCGTTCCAAGCTCGCCGCGGCGGGCATCAACCCCCATTACTTCCTCACCAGGCAGGCGGCCTATGTCGTGGTGGGGGGGATCTTCATGATCGTGCTGGCGACGCTCGACTACAGGTGGCTCGAGCACGCCAGCGCCGTGCTCTACGTGGCGATGATCCTGGCCTTGCTGGCCATGTTCACCGGCATCGGGTCGACGGCGTTGGGGGCGACGCGCTGGATCCAGATCGGCGGCGTCCAGATCCAGCCGTCGGCCTTCGCCACGCTCGTGCTCATCGTCACGGTGGCTACCTTCTGCGCCAGACGGCCCGAAGGGCTCGGCCGCAACGACGTCTTGAAGGTCCTGGCCCTGTCCGCAGTGCCGATCCTCCTGGTGGTGAAGCAACCCGACCTCGGGAGCGGCATCGTCATGTCCGTGGTCCTCCTCGTGATGCTGGTCATCGCCGGCATCCCCAACCGCTACCTCCTGTTCCTCTTGCTCCTCGCCGTCACCGGCGCCTTCGCCGTGGTCCACTTCAAGCTCTTGAAGGACTACCAGCTGAACCGGATCACCGCCGTCTTCCACGTGGGCAAGAACCTCCAGAGCACGGGGTACAACGTGGGTCAGTCGGTGGCGGCCATCGGCTCGGGCGGGACCACGGGAGCGGGCCTGTTCCACGGATCGCAGACCAACCTGGCCTATGTGCCCGAGCAGCAGACCGACTTCATCTTCTCGGCGCTGGGCGAGCAGCTCGGCTTCGTGGGCGCCGCGGGTGTCCTGGCTCTGCTGGGGGTGCTGTCGTGGCGGCTCCTGCGCAGCGCGCAGCTGGCCCGTGACGCCTTCGGGCGGCTCCTGGCCGCCGGGTGCTTCACGCTGGTGGCCTTCAGCGTGTTCGAGAACGCCGGCATGGCCATGGGGATCATGCCGGTGGCGGGGATCCCCCTTCCCTTCTTGTCCTACGGGGGCTCGGCGACTGTGGCGTTCTTTTCGGCCGTCGGCATCGCGCTCTCGGTCCAGCTGCGGGCCCAGCGATGACCGACGTGGGCGCCCACGACGGGTCGATCGAACCAGGCGCCGACCTCGACGCCAACCTCGATCCTGACCCCGACGGCGGGCCCCACCCGCCGACCCCCGACACCGCCGACGGCGCCATCGCGGGAGCTCCCGAGCCCGAGCCGACCCCGGAGGGCCCGGTCCCGACCGAACTCGCCCCCACGCCCCTCGAGGTGCTCAGGCTGTCTCCCGAGCAGTGGAGGATCGTGGCGGTGGCCAGCGTCGAGATGACGTTGCCGAACGCCAACCCCATGGTGGTCCTCCACGAGGCACAGGACCCCTGGCGGGAGCTGTGCATCCCGGTCGGCCTGGCCGAAGGGACGGCCATCGCCTACGCCTATCGCGGCATCGAGACCCCACGCCCCCTGACCCACGCCCTCGTGACCGAGATCTTCGATCGCCACGGCGTGAGCGTCGAGGCGGTGCGAATCACCGTCCGACGGGGCCAGCAGTTCTTCGCCGAGATCGACACCATGGGCCCACGCGGCCACCGCGTGCTCCCGTGCCGTCCCTCTGACGCCATCGCCCTGGCTTTGCGCCAGCGGCTCCCCACGCCCATCCTCGTGGGGGAGTGGGTGTTCACCGGCGCCGACGCCCCGACCGAGATAGCCGGCCCCTGACCGCCACGCCGGTCATCGGACCCGCCGTGGTCATTCGAGGCGGTGGGCGGTGGCCTGGTCGGCGACGATGGCGCGCTCGCCCTCGTCCGAGACGCGCATGAGCAGGGCGATGAGCACGTAGTTGGCCACCAGCGAGGACCCTCCGTAGGCCATGAAGGGGAGGGTGATCCCGGTCAGCGGGAGCAAGCGGACGATGCCGGCCATGATGAACAGGGCCTGGAACCCGATGATCACGGTCAGCCCGGCCGCCACCATCTGGGCGAATTCCGAACGGGCCGTCTGCGCGGTGCGCAGCCCGGCCCCCACCAGGAGCACGAAGGCGAACACGATGGCGGTGGTGCCGAGGAGGCCCATCTCGGTGCCGAAGGCGGCGAAGATGTAGTCGCTCTGGACCTCGGGGATCGGGTTCACGCACCCCGAACAGACCGGGGCGATGTGCCCGAAACCGAGCCCGGTGCCGAGCAGGCCACCGGTGCCCATGCCGTAGAGGCCGGCCATGATCTGGTTCGTGGGGGCGGGATGGAGCCACTCCGACACCCGCACGTTGACCTGCGAGAACAGACGGTCCGCCACGAAGGCTCCCGCCACGAACAGGACGAGGCCCAGGGCCAGGTAGTTCCAACGACCGGAGGTGAGCCACAGCATGGCCATGAACAACACGAAGATGAGGAGCGCGAAGCCGATGTCGTCCTCGCCGCCGAGCACCACCATGGTGAAGGCCCAGGCGATCAGGATGGGGACCAGGGGCCGGGGGTCGAGCATGAGGCGGTTGCCGACGCGCAAGGTGGGCACCGACAGCAGCTCGCGCTTCTCGACGAAGTACGAGGCGAAGAAGATGCACAGCGCCAGCTTGGCCAGCTCGATGGGTTGGCCGTTGAGGGGCCCGATGCCGACCCACAGCCGGGCGCCGTTCTTGTCCTGGCCGAAGTGGGGGATGAGCGGCGAGAGGAGCAGGACCACCGCCGCCAGGAGCAGGAGGTAGCGGTAGCGGTCGAGGTCGCGTGACCGACGCACGAAGGCCAGGGTGAGGATGTAGGCGCCGACCCCGATGGCGGTCCAGCCCGCCTGGGCCTGCGCCCAGTGCTGGGCGATCCGGGCCAGCATGACGTAGCCCAGGCCGTTGAGCAGGGTGGCGATGGGAAGGATGACCGCACTGGCGTCGGGGGCGTAGATCCGGTTGGCGACGTGGGCGGCCAGGGCCAGGGCCAGGATGACCCCCAGGAAGGGCCCGAGGTTGGCGGGGATCTTCGACGTGGTCCCCACCGAGGCGAGCACGTACATGGCCACGATGATCAGCGAGCCGAAGATGAGCAGCCCGAGCTCGGTCCGCCGCTTGGGCTTCGGACGCCGGACCCGCATCCCCTCGGTGGGCGCGAGGCGACGGAGGAGTGCAGGCACCGGATCGAGCCTACCGCCGGCCCCCCTCCGGCCCCCGGCATCCGGGGCGCCCGGGACCCTGCCGAGACCTCACCGGCGGTACCCTGGACGTTTGATGCAGGCCTCGGATTCGGCGCGTGGCGCCCGCGCGGCTGCTCCCCCCGGCTCCCCGGTGGGTGAGACGGCCACGACACTCGCCCCGGTGGGGGTGGAGGACGCCGTCTACGCGCGCGGCCCCGAGCGGTTCTCGAACCGGGAGCTGTCATGGCTCGAGTTCGGGGCCCGGCTGCTCGAGCTCGCCGCCGACGAGCGTTCGCCGCTGCTCGAACGGGTGAAGTTCCTGGCCATCTTCTCCGAGGGCCTCGACGAGTTCTTCCAGGTGCGCGTGGCCGGGCTCAAGGACCAGGTCGACGCGGGCTTGCGGACCCGGTCCGCCGACGGCCTGCGCCCGAGCGAGGCGCTGCGGGCCATCGGCGAGCGGGTGACCGAGCTCGTCGATCGGCAGTCGGCCATCTTCGTGAGCTCGGTGGTGCCGGCCCTGGCGCACGCGGGGGTGCGGGTGGCGGACTGGTCATCGCTCGACGAGGAGGACCGGCTGCACCTGACCGAGGCGTTCAATCGCCAGATCTTCCCGGTGCTCACGCCCTTGTCGGTCGACCCCGGCCACCCCTTCCCCTATATCTCCAACCTGTCGTTGAATCTCATCGTGCGGGTGGGCGATCCCATCAGCGGGGTGGAACGCGTGGCCCGGGTGAAGGTCCCTCCCCTCCTGCCGCGCTTTGTCGTCATGCCCGACGGGGAGCGGTTCGTGGCCCTCGAGCAGATCATCGCCGCGCAGCTGGGGACGTTGTTCCCGGACATGGTGATCGGGGAGCACTACGCCTTCCGGGTGACGCGCAATGCCGACCTCGTGCTCGACGAGGACGAGGCCGACGACCTTCTGGCCGCGGTCGAGATGGAGCTGCGCCGGCGTCGGTTCGGACGGGCCGTGCGCCTCGAGGTGGCGGCGGAGATCTCCGACGACATGCGCGACATGCTCGTGCACGAGCTCGACCTCGCCGCCGATGACTCCTACGACATCGCCGCTCCTCTCGATCTCGGCGGCCTGTGGGGCGTGCACGAGCTCGATCGGCCCGACCTCCACGAGGAGGCCTGGGCGCCGATGACGCCGCCCCGTCTCGCCAATGCGGGGAACGAGACCGCGGATCTCTTCGCCGTGCTGCGCGAGCGCGACGTCCTCGTGCATCACCCCTACGACTCGTTCGCCACATCGGTGGAGGCCTTCATCGCCCAGGCGGCCGCCGACCCCGACGTGCTCGCCATCAAGCAGACCCTGTACCGCACCTCGGGCGACAGCCCCATCGCCCAGTCGCTCATCCAGGCCGCCGAAGCGGGCAAACAGGTGGCGGCGGTGGTGGAGCTCAAGGCCCGCTTCGACGAACAGGCCAACATCTTGTGGGCGCGTGCCCTCGAGGAAGCGGGGGTGCACGTCGTCTACGGGCTCGTGGGCCTGAAGACCCACTCCAAGGCCGCCCTGGTGGTGCGGCGCGAGGAGGACGGCATCCGTCGCTACTGCCACATCGGCACGGGCAACTACAACCCCCGCACCGCCCGGCAGTACGAGGACATCGGGCTGCTCTCGGCCGATCCCGATCTCGGCGCCGATGTCGGGGACCTGTTCAACTTCCTGACCGGGTACAGCCGCTACGCGCGGTACCGGAAGCTCGTGGTGGCGCCCATGGCGCTGCGCCAGCGGATCACCGAGCTCATCGAGTCCGAAGCGCAGGCCGGGCCCGACGGACGCATCGCCATCAAGGTCAACGGCCTGACCGACCCCGACATCATCGATTCGCTCTACCACGCCTCGGTGGCGGGAGTTCCCATCGATCTCGTCGTCCGCGGCGTGTGCAACCTCCGGCCCGGCGTTCCCGGGCTCTCGGACACGATCAGGGTCAGATCGATCGTGGGCCGTTTTCTCGAGCACTCTCGCATCTACCGTTTCGGGGGCACCGGCACCCGCCCCCTGACCCTGCTCATGGGCTCGGCCGACCTCATGGAGCGGAACCTCGACCGGCGCATCGAGGTCCTGGTGCCGGTCCTCGATCCCGAGCTCCAGGCCCGGCTGCTCGAGGTGCTCGACCTCAACCTCACCGACGACACCAACTCCTGGGTCCTCGGTCCCAACGGCACCTGGGACCGCGTGCCCACGGTCGAGGGTGCCAGCGCCCAGCGCCGGCTCCAGGACCTGGCCCGGGATCGGGCCCGGCGCCGGCGCGAGGCCGACACCCTGGGGGCGGCCGGCTAACACCGACCCGCGCGGCGCTCGCCCCCGGGGTCAGCCTTCGGGGGAGAGGGCGCCCTGGGTGCGCCGGACGGTCTCGTCGTCGAGCGACGCCACCTCCTCGCGGGCGTGGCGCAGGCGCTGGCCCCAGCCCTCGCCCGAGAACCGCAGCGACAGGTAGGCGATGCCGCCCACGGGGATGGGCAGCCAGAAGTTCACGAGCCGGTAGCCGAGGACCCCGAGGATGGCCGTCTCCCGAGGTACCCCGAAGCCGACCAGGGTGGGGATGAGCACCCCTTCGATGACCCCGAGGCCCGACGGGGTGATCGGGATCACCGCCAGCACCTGGGCCAGGCCGTAGGCGACGAGCAGGTCGATGGGGGAGACGATCTTTCCCAGCGCGGCGATGAACACGAACAGAGAGGCCGCGTCGAGGAGCCAGAACGCCGCTGCCCAGGCGATGGCGCGGGTGAGCAGTTGGGGCTCGGCCAGGAACTGCCCGAGGCGCTCGGCCACCCGGTGGGCTTGGACGGCGAGCTTGTCGCCATCGAGGAACGGAACCGGGGCGGCCCAGCGCCGGAGGGTCTCGATCGACCGTTCGCGGCCGCGGGTGAGTGCCAGCACCAGTCCGGCGAACAGACCCATGAGCACTACTCCGGCCCCGGCCGCCACGGCGTAGAGCGCGCTGTAGCCGTGGATGAAGACCGAGACGAGCAGTGCCAACCACAGGATCGCATTCAGCACGAGCGCGGACCCCACGCCCTGCATGCCGAGGGCGAATCCGGCATCGGCTCCCGACACCCCGGACTGCATGAGAAGGCGGAAGGCGACGGCCGTTCCCGGCGCGGTGCCCCCCGGCATGATGTGGCTCACCGAGAGGCTCGAGAGGTTGACCCGCAGCAGCCGGGAACGGTGCGGGCCCTCGTGGTGCAGCACCGTGTGGGTGAGCTGGCTGTAGGCCAGGAGCGAGGCCGCTTCGAGGATCACACCGACGATGACGTAGGCGACGTTGATCTTCCCGAGCAGGTTCACCGACTTCCGGGCACCGGCGAGTTGGGGCAGGACCAGGTATTCGAGGATGAGGAAGAGGAAGACCGCATAGAGCCCCCACTTGACCTGCCTCCGTACCCGCCGTCGCCGGGGGGCGACCTCGATCCCCGCCTCCATCCGGGACATGCTTCCACGTCAGAGGCCCGAGACGGGTCATCTCGGAGTCCCGGCGATGCCGCGGTCGGCCGGAACCGAGCTGCCATGCTTGAGAGGTGCCGGAGACCCCCTCGACGCCCGTGACCCGGCGCGTCCGTCTTTGGGAATGGTCCGACGAGAACCGCGTCCCCCTGCAGGCCATTTTGATCACGGTGGGCGTCGTCGTGCTCACGCTCATGGCCGGCAGGATCGTCTACAAGCTGCGGGACGTGATCCTGCTCATGGCGGTCGCCGGTTTCATCGCCCTGCTGCTCAACCCCTTGGTCATCTTGCTGCAGCGGGCCGGGATCTCGAAGCGGGGGTACGCCGTGGCCATCGTCACGGTGTTCGCGGTGCTCGCCTTCGCCGGCCTCGCCTATTCGTTCGGAGCCCCGCTCGCCAACGGGTTGAGCCACCTCATCTCCAAGTTGCCGAGTTACGTCCAGAGCGCCGAGCACGGCAAGGGCTGGATCGGGCACCTCGTGAAGAAGTACCACGTGCAGCACTGGGTGGAGCAGAACCTCCCCAAGCTCCAGAGCTACGCCAAGAACCTCTCGAAACCGGCCTTGAAGATCGGGACCGGCGCGCTGGCCGTCGGCTTCGACGTGTTCGTGGTGTTCATCCTTGTGCTGCTGCTGCTGCTCGAGGGGCCCAAGCTGCGCCACGGCGTGCTGCAGTTCTTCGCCCCCGCCCGCGCCGCTCGGGTCACTCGGATCGCAGGCGAGGTCCACCGCTCGGTGACCGGCTTCATGCTCGGCAACTTCATCACGTCGGTCATCGCCGGGGTCGTCGTCTTCGTGACGTTGTTGATCCTGGGCGTGCCCTACGCGTTGCTCTGGGCCCTGTGGGTGGCGCTGCTGGACTTCCTGCCCTTGGTGGGCGGGGCACTGGCCGGCATCCCCACCGGGGTGTTCGTGCTATTCCACTCCGTCAACGACGCCATCATCTTCGCCGTGGTCTTCCTGGCCTACACGCAGATCGAGAACCACGTGCTCAACCCCATCGTCATGAGCAAGACCGTGCGCATCAACCCCCTCCTGGTGCTCATCGCCATCCTGGTGGGGGCCAACATCGGCGACCTGGTCGGAGGGTTCTTCGGGGGCTTCGTGGGAACCCTGCTCGCCATTCCCATCGCCGGATCGATCCAGGTCGTCGTGCGGGAGATGTGGCGGTCGACCGCCCCCGAAGCCCAGCTCGAGGTCGTGGGAGCTGCGGGTGGCCCCACGGCGAACACCTAGGCTGACGCGGTGCGCGTTCTTGTCGTTCTGCCGACCTACAACGAGGCCGAGAACATCGACCACGTCCTGCGTCGGATTCGGGCCGCGGTACCCGAGGCCGGGGTGCTGGTCGTCGACGACGGCAGCCCCGACGGGACGGCGAACCTCGCCGAGAAGCTGGGCGGCGAGCTCGGCAACATCGAGGTCCTCCGGCGCACCGCCAAGTCGGGGCTCGGCAGTGCGTATCGCGCCGGGTTCGCCTGGGGCCTCGAAAGGGGTTGGGAGGCGTTCGTGGAGATGGACGCCGATCTGTCGCACTCACCCGAGGCGCTCCCGAGCCTGATCGACCCGCTCTCGGAGGGTGTCGATCTCGTCATCGGGTCGCGCTACGTGCCCGGCGGGTCGATTCCCAATTGGCGGTGGCACCGCCGCCTGCTCTCCCAGGGCGGCAACGTCTACGCCGCCTTCCTCTTGAGGCTGCACGTCACCGACTCGACCTCGGGATTCCGGGCCTACCGGGCCGAGGCCCTGCGCCGGATCGACCTCGGGGCCGTGCGGGCCGAGGGGTACGGGTTCCAGATCGAGATGGTCTATCAGGTGCTCAGGCAGGGCGGCATCGTCACCGAGGTCCCCATCCGGTTCGTCGACCGGGTGGAAGGGAAGTCGAAGATGTCGATGCACATCGTGGTGGAGGCCCTGGCCCTCGTGACGTGGTGGGCGTGCAAACGGGTCGGGCGCGTCCTGGTCCGGGGCCGTGCCCGGGGAGCCCGGACCGGGGCCGCCGCCTAGTCCGACCCTCGTGCCCGCCTGCGAGGGGGCGTTATCTGAGAGCATGGAAGGGTGAGCACACTGACCCGGATCCTGGTGGTCGACGACGAGCCCTACATCACCGACCTCCTCGGCGCCGCTCTCCGGTTCGAGGGTTTCACCGTGGAGACCGCCGCCACCGGCGGCGACGCCATGACCATGGCGGAGCGGGGACGTCACGACCTGGTCCTGCTCGACGTCATGCTGCCCGACGTGGACGGCACCGAGGTGTGCCGGCGCATGCGGGCCCAGGGAAACCGGACCCCGGTGTTGTTCCTGACCGCACGCGACGGCACCGAGGACAAGGTCGGGGGGCTCACCGCCGGCGGCGACGACTACGTGACCAAGCCCTTCAGCCTCGACGAGCTGGTGGCCCGGATCCACGCCGTGCTGCGCAGGACCTCGCCCACCAGGGAGAACGACCGGCTCACGTTCTCGGACCTCGAGATGGACGACGAGACCCACGAGGTGTGGCGCCAGGGCCTCGTCATCGAATTGACCGCCACCGAGTTCAACCTGCTGCGGTACATGCTCGAGAACGCCCGACGAGTGCTGTCGAAGAGCGAGATCCTGGATCACGTCTGGCACTACGACTTCGACGGCGATCCCAACATCGTCGAGACCTACATCAGCTATCTGCGCAAGAAGATCGACCGCGTCGACCCGCCGTTGATCCACACCATCCGAGGGGTGGGCTACAGCCTCCGCCTTCCCCGGGACAAGGAGTAGCGGCTTGTCGAGCCGCTCCCGCGGGTCGGGGGGCGGGGCCTAAGTGTCGCTGCGGCGCCGGCTCGTCGTCGGCATGCTGCTGTTGCTCGTGGCCGGGCTCATCACCATCGACGTGGTGACGTCGTCGTCGCTGCGGTCGTTCCTGCTCGGAAGGCTCGACGAGCAGATCGATGCCTCGCAGAACCAGGGATACACCTACATCACGCAGGTGTATCACCGCGACGTGAAGGCGGGGGACCGGGCACCGGCCGCCGACCCCGGGAAATGGCTGGCCGAGTTGGGCACGAAGCCCCCCGCCAGTGGGCGCTTCCCCGGCACCACCGCGCCGGGGGCCGCTCCGCGCCTCAACAGCACCGTCTTCGCGGCGCGCCTGAGCGACGACTCCTACGTCGTGGTCCTCGGTTCGAACGGCAAGGTCGTGGCCCGGGTCCCCTCGGGCCTCGCCGGGAGCCCCGACCCTGCCCCCGTGCTGCCGGCCGTGCTCCCCGTCCAGCACTTCCCGACCCCGCACGTGTTCGGGACCAACCACGGGCCCTACGCGGCGGAGAACGAGTCGATCGACGTGCCCGCCGCGGGGTCGCGGGGGCTGCAGTACCGGGTGCACGCCGTGGCCGTGCCGGGGGGCGTCCTCGTGACCGCCATCTCGCTCGATCCCACCGACAAGACCCTGGCGTCGTTGACCCACGTCGAGTGGATCGTGTCGATCGCGGTGATGGTCGCCCTGTTGGCCCTGGCCCTGTGGATCGTCCGGTTGGGCCTGCGCCCGCTCGACGACATGACCGCCACCGCCGGGGCCATCGCGGGCGGGGACCTCACCCGCCGGATCCGGCGCGCCGATGACCGCAGCGAGGTCGGTCGGCTCGGCTCCGCGCTCAACGGCATGTTGAGCCAGATCGAGGCGGCCTTCCGGGAGCGCACCTCGTCAGAGGCTCGCCTCCGCCGTTTCGTCGCCGACGCGTCGCACGAGCTGCGGACGCCCTTGACGTCGATCAGGGGCTACGCCGAGCTCCTGCGTAAGGGGGCGTTCGACGACGAGGACGATCGCCGGCGCGCCGCCGAGCGCATCGAGGGTGAAGCGGCGCGCATGAGCGTGCTCGTCGACGACCTGCTCCTCCTGGCCCGCCTCGACCAGGGCCGTCCCCTGGCCCAGGAGCCCGTCGACTTGTGCCGGGTGGTCGCCGATGCCGTGGACGCCACGGCCACCTCCGACCCCCGGTGGCCCATCACTCTCGAGACGGGCGGTCCCGTGACGGTCCAGGGCGACGCGGCGCGCCTGCGCCAGGTCGTGGACAACCTGCTGCACAACGCGGTGGTGCACACGCCCGCGGGGACACCGGTGCGCGTGGAGGTCAGCCGGGACGGGCCCAGCGCGGTGATCAGGGTGGACGACGAGGGCCCGGGGTTCGATGCCGAGACGGCGTCGCATGTCTTTGACCGCTTCTACCGGGGCAGTGCGGCCCGCACCGGCGAGGGGACCGGGCTCGGGCTCTCGATCGTCACCGCCCTGGTCGGCGCCCACGGGGGGAGCGCCCGGGTGGAGTCGGTCCCCGGTCAGGGGTCGGTGTTCACCGTGGAGATCCCCCTCGCCGATCCGAAGACCGGGCCGGGCCCCGCCGGCGACGACGTCGTGGAGGCACAGGCCCCGACCGACACGGCTCCGCCGCCCCCCACCCCAGGGCACGAGGATCTTGCGCCGTCCGTTCGTCGTTGACCGGGGCCGGGGCCACCCGGTCCTGTTGGTCCACGGTCAGCCCGGCCTCGGGAGCGACTGGGACCCGGTGGCACAGCGCCTGAGCGATCACCGGCTCCTCATCGTCGATCGGCCCGGGTACGGCCGCAGCGGCGACGAGACGCTCACCATCGCCCAGAACGCCGAGGTGCTCGCCAACATCGTGGTCGAGCGCGAGGCCACGCCGGTCACCGTGGTGGGCCACAGCTATGGCGGGGGAGTGGCCATCGTCCTCGCCGCGCGCCGTCCCGAGCTCGTGTCGGGAGTGGTCCTCGTCGGTTCCATCGGGCGCGCCGACAGCCTGAACGTCCTCGACCGGCTCCTGGCCGCACCGGCGCTGGGAGAGGTCTTGAGCGCGGCGGGGTTCTTCGCCTTCGGCCAACTGTTGCCCCGCGTCCTGCACGCCGTCGGGTCCCGACGCCACGGCGCCCTCGACTGGCTGCGCGCCAGCCTGCCCGCCGATCGCTACGAGCAGATGTCGGGGAAGCGGGGTCATCAGGTGTGGCGGAGCTTCGTGACCGAACAACGGACCCTGGTGCGCGAGATCGGTGTGGTGGAGGCCGCGCTGGGCTCGGTGCGGGCACCCACCGTGGTCGTCTCCGGGACGTGGGACCTGGTGGTGCCTCCCTCGGTCTCGGCCCGCATCGCGGCGTCGATCCCCGGGAGCGAGCTCGTGAGCGTGGCCCGCAACGGGCACTTCGTCCCCCGCGACGCGCCCGACGTGGTGGCCTCGGCGGTGCGTCGCGTCGAGGCCCGGGCGCGGGACCAGCGGGCTCACGAGGCGGAGTACGACACGCCGACCTGAGGTTCTGAGGGCGACGGAGCCCGAGATGGAAGACTGCGGCCCATGGCCATCGACTTCAGCTTCGACCCCGACGTCGAAGAGGCCCGACAACGCATGCGGGCCTTCGTCGACGAGGAGGTGCGCCCCACCGAACAGCGGCTGGCCGCCGAGGGCTCGGGCCGCGCCGACTGGCGGGGCGAGCTCGATCGGCTGCGGGCCCGGTCCCGTGAGGTTCACCTGTGGATGCCCCACATGCCCGAGGCATGGGGCGGGATGGGCCTGGGGCCGACGGCCCTGGCGGCGGTGTCGGCCGAGTCCGCCAAGACGCGCTGGGCGTCGTACATCGTCAACTGCTACGCCCCCGACGAGGGGAACATGCACACGCTGCTGCACTGGGGGACCGACGACCAGAAGCAGCGGTACCTGGCGCCCATGTGTGAGGGCACGGTCCGGTCGTGCTTCGCCATGACCGAGCCCGAGGTGGCGGGCTCCGACCCCACCCTCATGCGGACCCGGGCCGTGCCCGACGGCGACGAGTGGGTCGTCAACGGGCACAAGTGGTTCATCAGCGGGGCCCGGGGGGCCCGCTTCGCCATCCTGCTCGCCCGCACCGAGGACGACCCCGAGGTGCCCCAGGCCGCCACCACCGCCTTCATCGTGGACGTGCCCTCCCCGGGATGGGAGATCGTGCGGGACGTCGAGACCATGGCCGGGAGCCACAACCACTGCGAGATCCGCATCACCGATCTCCGGGTGTCCGATGCCAACCGGCTGGGTGAGCGGGGCCAGGGCCATCGTCTCGGGCAGTACCGGCTGGGGCCCGCCCGCCTGGCCCACTGCATGCGCTGGCTCGGTCAGATCGAGACCGCCCTGGACCTGATGGTGGCCCGGGCCACCCAGCGCTACTCCCACGGCTCCCTGCTGTCGGAGAAGCAGGGGATCCAGTGGCTGGTGAGCGAGTCGGCCATCGAGCTGTACCAGGCCAAATTGATGGTGCTGCACGCCGCCTACCGCATCGAGCACGGGCTCCCCTTCACCACCGAGGTGTCCATGGCCAAGCACCACGTGGCGAACACGCTGTGGCGGGTCGTCGACCGGGCCGTGCAGGTCCACGGCGCGCTCGGGTACTCGAAGGACTCGCCGTTGTCGGACATGCTGCTCCAGGCCCGCTGGAGCCGTTTCGCCGATGGCGCCGACGAGATCCACAAATGGCGGGTGGCCGAAGCGGTCATCGCCGCCTACAACGAGCACGGCACGACGCGCGCCGCCACCGGTGATCTCCCCCTGTAGCGCTACCAGTAGTAGCGGTAGACCACCTGGGCCACACAGGAGGGCTTGTCCGAACCCTCGGTCTCGACGGTGATGTCGAGGACGACCTGGGCGCTGTCCTCGCCGACGCTCTCCACCGCACCGACCGCGGCGCCGAGGCGCACCTTGGACCCCACCTTCACCGGGGACGGGAAGCGGACCTTGTTGCAGCCGTAGTTCACCCCGAACTTGAACCCCTCGACCCTGACGACCTCGGCCAGGATGCCGGGGATGATCGACAGCGTGAGATAGCCGTGGGCGATGGTGGCGCCGAAGGGCCCCGAGGCGGCGCGCTCGGGGTCGACGTGGATCCACTGGTGGTCGCCGGTGGCATCGGCGAACAGGTTCACCTGCTCCTGGTCGATCTCGTGCCACCCGGAGAACCCGAGGTGCTGGCCCGAGAGCTTGTTGAGCTCCTCGATACTCGAAACGATGGTCGTCATGCCCCGACAATAGGTCGCGCCCCGGGCTCCTCGCCCGAGGGGACCGCGCCGCTACTTGAACCAGATGCGCTGGTACTCGCGGCTCTGGGGATGCAAGAACAAGGCCACGAGGGCCACCATGAAGGCGAGGTTGATGGCGACCGAGTAGTTCCGCGAGTCGAGGATGAGGAGCAACAGGACGAGGGCCGACAGGCCGGCCAGCACGACGCCGAGCCAGTAGCCCCAGCGCAGCTCGTTGGCCACGCCGTACCCGGCCACCCCGAGGCCGAGCGAGATCACCAGCGGGTACGCCCCGAACAGGATCCACAGGAGGCTGATGGCGGCGGTGAGATAGCTGAGCATCACCGCACCCTGCAGCGTCTGGGGCTGGGAAGGGTCGAACCAGCGGCGGGGCTCGGCCATGTGGTCATTCTTGCAGGTCCGAGTGGCCGACTGACCTCAGGCGGGTCGGTAGTCTCGTGGTGGTGAAGGCGCCCCGCGAGCTCGGTCGGGCCCGGGTGCCGCGGCTGTTCGGTCGACGGGCGTCACATGCCCATCCGAGCAGGAGCGGCGTCGGCGAGGTCCAGATGTGGGACCACCACCACCGCAACATCCAAGGTGGCGGGGCTCGGGCCGCGGTGTTCGGGGTGGCCGACGGTCTGGTCACCAACGTGTCGTTGATCCTGGGCATCGCCGGCGCCGACGCCGGGCCGAGCGTCGTGCGCCTGGCCGGGATCGCGCTGCTCATCGCCGGTGCCTTCTCCATGGCGTCGGGCGAGTGGACGTCGATGTCGGCCCAGCGCGAGCTCCTCGAGCGCGAGTTGGCCATGGAGAAGCACGAGATCAGTCACCGGCCCGAGGGGGAGCGGCGCGAGCTCGTCGGCATCTACGAGAAGCGTGGTGTCGACCCCACCGTGGCTCGGACCCTCGCCACCGAGATGATGCGGACACCGGAGCTCGCCCTCGAGACCCATGCCCGTGAGGAGCTCGGCATCAACCCCGCCGCGCTGGGCCGGCCCCTGCAGGCGGCGGTGTCGTCCTTCGTCACCTTCGCCCTGGGGGCGCTGATCCCGCTGCTCCCGTGGTTCGTGACGCGCGGCACCACCGCGGAGGTCGCCTCGATCGTGCTCAGCGCCTTGGCAGCCCTCGGCGTCGGCGCCGCGCTGGCGGCGTTCACGCGCCGGAGCTGGTGGCGGTCCTCGGGCCGCCAGCTCCTGATGACGGCGTTACCCGCTGCGGTGACCTACGGCGTGGGCGTCGCCGTCGGCGTCTCGGGCGTGCACTGAGGATCGCGTCACCGCCGGAGCGCCGCCATCCGGGCTAGGCGGTGCCGGGCGCGGCGAGGGGCGTCCACCATGGTCAGGAGGACGAAGCCGACGAGCATGAGGGCGCCGCCGACGACGGCCAACCACTGGGCGATGGACCCGAGCCCGGTGAAGGCCAGGGACCCCGAATCGGCCTGGACGACGGGATCGGCGCCGGCCGGGGGATCGGACGCGCCGGGATCAGATGACCCGTCGGTGGCCGCGGTGACCACGCCTGCGGCCGCGGCGGTGGACCGGGCCGGCGCTGTGGATGCCGGGGCGGTGGACGCCGGGGCCGCGGTCGGCGGGGTCGAGGCACCGGGGGCCGCGGCGGGGCTCGGGTCGGTGGTGCCGGTCGGTGCCGGTGGATCGATCGTGGTCGGTGTGGTGGAGGACGACCCCGAGGAGCACCCCGGCGGCGAACCGGTCTTTCCCTCGGCGCTGTAGAAGAGCCCGAGGAGGTCGCACGCCGTGGTGGTGGACACGAGCCAGGCGCCGTCGACCGACACGGCATAGCCCCGGTTGTTCGAGAGGATGGGGGTCCCGTCGGGACCGAGGATGTCGAAGGTCGCGATGGCACACGGGCTCGTGAGGCCCAGTTGGCTGCACTCCGTGTCACTTTGGAAGGTGATGTCGTCCACGCTGGCACCACCTGCGTTTGAGGCCAACCCCGACGACAAGGCTTCGCTGAGCGCGGTCTCGAGCGAGGCGCCGTTCTCGAGCACCGCCACCTTCTCGGCCACCGTGGCGCTCGGGTCGAAGAGCGTCTGGAAGGCCTGGGTGATCTGTCCCGAATCCGTGCCCGGCGCCGGAGGAATCGTCGGCGTCGTCGGTGACGTGGGGGAGGTGGTCGGTGACGTGGGCGACGTCGGCGTCGTCGGCGGCACGGAGATGCCCGTCCCCGGCACGGTGGCGATGACCGGGGAGATGGGCGAGCCGATCGGCGCCTCCGACACGATGCCGGTGGCCGCGGCGTTGTTGGAATACGGCGTGCACGTCAAGTTCAGCGTGCTACCCGACACGTCCAGCGCCAGGGAGATGGCGGGGTCCACCGTGAGGGTGATCGCACCCCCGGTGGCGGTGAAGGGGCCCAGGGTCGCGGGGCTCGCCGGGAGGTTGAGCGTGAGGCCCGAGGACGGCACCGGGCTCGGGATGGGGGCGTTGATGGCGAGCTCGCCGCTCGAGATCGAGGCGGGCGTGGCCCCGGTGGCATCCACCTTGGTGACCGCGGTCCCGGTGATGGCGGAGTTCCCGAGCGCCGCCGCGGCGGAGACGATCGAGGTGGGGAGATCCACCGCCGAGGTGTAGCCGGTCAGGTCGAACTGCGTCCCCGCGCTCGGCGTGGCCGGGGAGATGGTCCCCGAGGTGGTCACGTTGTTGAGGACGATGTTGCCCACCGGGGTTCCCGGGCAGTACAGCTCGTAGGGGCCGGGCTGCGTCGGGGGGACCGTCCCGCCCGGGCCCGTGGTGGGGGTCGTGGTCACCCCGGCCGTCACGATGACCGGCGAGATGGGCGAGGTGTCGGGCAGACCGGGATCGATGCCGCTGGGGGCGCTGTCGTCGGGATAGGCCGTGCAGCTCAGGTTGATGTTGCTGCCCGCGTCCAACAGGGTCAGGGTCGCATCGGCGTTCTGGGCGATCGTGATCGAACTGCTCGTGGCCGTGAAGGGGCCGATCGACGCCGGGGTCAGGGGCAGGGTGAGGGTCACGCCCGTGGGGGGCACGGGGTTGGGGATGGGGGTGTCGAAGGTCAGCGGACCGGTCGGGATCGAGGCCGGGGAGGCTCCTGACGCGTCGATGGTGGCCATGGCTGTCCCCGACAGCGCAGTGTTCCCCACGGCGGCCGCCGCCGACGCGATCGAGGCCGGGATGGGCACCTCGGCTTGGTAGTTGGTGACGGTGAACTGCTGACCCGGGGATGGGTCGGGCGGTGACAGCGTCGCCGTGGTGGTGACGTCGTTGAGGACGAGGTTGCCGATCGGGCTTCCGGGGCAGTACAGCTCGTAAGGGCCCTCACCTCCGGGTCCGATGGGCGGCGGCGGGGTGATGGTGGCCGTGCCGGTGGCGATCACCGGTTCGATGGGGTCCACCGAGGGCGGGTCGGTGGCGAGCCCCGTGGGCTCACTGTCGTTGGGGAAGGTGTCGCAGAACAGTCCGAAGTGGTCGCCGAACTCGTCGACGTTGAGGTTGACGTCGTTGACGTCGAAGGAGATGGGCCCTCCGGTGGCGGTGAACGGGCCCAGCTCCCCGGGCGGGACGGTGGCGGCGAACTGGACGCCGGTGGAGGGGACGGGGTTGGGAAGCACGACGCTGAAGGGCACGTCGTAGACCTGCGAGAACCCTCCCGGGTAGTAAGGGTACGGCTCGGTGGAGATGGGGCCGATACTCGGGACCGTGGTGACCACATCGGAGGTCGTCGCCGTGGTCTCACCGAGAGCCACCGATGCCCCGCCCGACGACCCGACCGCATAGACGGGTGGTCCACCGGGATTGATGATCTCGAAGCCGGACCCGACCGCACCGGTCGAGTTGAGGAACATGGTGGCGCTCCCGCTGATTTGGGTGAGGCCGAGGTTCTCGGCCTCTTGGACCACGGACTGCGGGATGGAGAACTGGGTCTGGAGGTCGTTCAGCGTGAACTGCTGGCCCTGGGTCAACGCGGAGGGCGCGATGGTGGCCGACGTGGTGGTGTCGTTGAGCACGAGATTCCCGACGGGGCTCCCCGGGCAGTACATCTCGTAGGGCCCCGAGGGCGAGGTGGGAGGCACGGTCGTCGGGGGCGTGGTGGTGGTCGTGGGCATCGTCCCCGTGGCCGACGCGGTGGCGATCACGGGCCGGATGGGGGGCCCGGAGGGGGCGGTGCCCGTCGACCCCGACGTCGGCACGCTGTTGTTGGCGTAGGCCGTGCAGGACATGGTGAAGGCCTTGCTCGACAGGGCCGCCACCACCTGGGTGGACTGGTCCTGGGCCACGGTGATGGGCCCGCCCGACGCCGTGAAGGGGCCCACGGTGATGGGGGTGGTGGGGAAGGAGACGGCCAGGCCCCCGGTGGGCACCGTGGCCGGGATGGACACGTCGAAGGGCATCGACCCGGTTCCGGCCTGGTCGGTGGTGGCGCCGTAGGCGTCGACGGCACTGGCGGCCAGGCCGTTGAAGGCGGAGTTTCCGAGGCCGGCGGCCGCCGAGACGAGACCGGGGGGGAGCGGGATGTTGGTCTGATAGCCCGTCACCGAGAACTGCTGTCCGGCCGACAGGCCTGTCGCCGGAGAGATGGTGGCGGTGGTGGTGACGCCGTTGAGCACGAGGTCCCCGACCGGCGTGTGCGGGCAGTACAGCTCATAGGGGCCCGTGAGGGCTGAGGGCGCCGGCGGCGGGACGGCGTTCCCCGCGGTGGCGATGGTGGTGGCGATCGGTAGCCCCGGGGGCGTGTTGTTGGAGAAGCCCGACGGCAGTGTGTCGTTGGGGTACGAGGAACAGTTCAGGTCGATCTCGCCGATGCCGTCGCCGTCGATGTCGGTGGTGTTCGATACCGGGTCCTCGCTCACGGTGATGTTGCTGCTCGTGGCGGTGAAGGGCCCGACCGTCGCCGGTGTCGACGGGACGTCCAGTGCCACACCGGAGGACGGGACGGGGTTCGGGAGGGGGATGTCGAACGCCATCGATCCCGTCGAGAGCGACGACGGCGTGGCTCCGGTGGCGTCGATCGTGGTCGACAGGGTGCCGGTGAGAGAGGTGAGCCCGGTGGCCTCGGCATCCTGCACCACCGAGGCGGGCAATTGCTCTTGGACCTGAAGGCCGGTCACGTTGAACTGCTGACCGGCGCTCGGGCTGGCCGGAGAGAGCGCGCCGGTCACCACGACGTCGTTGAGGACGATGTTCCCGGCCGGGGTGCCTGCACAGAAGGTCTCGTACGGGACCGTATCGGCGTAGGCGGCGCTCGTAACTGCTTGTGCAATGACGCCCGCTACTAATGAGGATCCGACGACGAGCGCGAGCGCGCCGACGATGCTCAGTCGCTTGGCGACGTGTTGAAAGCGTCCCACTGTGACCCCCTCTGCCCGCCGGCTGGGGGATCGGGCCCCTCAGTCGGCGACGGGCGAGTGTGTGCCTGTCATGGCATCAGTTGGTAGCGGTGCGCGCATCCCCAAGATTGATGAACCTCGCAGAGTGACGGCGCGTGGCATCCGCGTCACTATTGGTCCGATCCGACTAGTGATCCGATGGCGGAGACGGGGGGACGTCGGTGACATAGGCCCGGTCGGTGTGGTCGACGTCGAACCCCAGCTTCCGGTAGAGGTGCACGGCGGGGGCGTTGTCGGCATCGACATAGAGCATCCCCACGGTGATGCCCTGCGAGGCGAGGTGGTCGAGCCCGGCCACCACGAGGCCACGGCCGAGCCCGAGTCCCTGGAAGTCGGGATCGACCGAGATCACGTAGATCTCCCCCAGGGGCGGTTCCACGTCGTGGTGCACCTTCGTCCAACACGATGCGGCCAGGCGGCCGTCGCGCTCGTGGAGGAGAAAGCCATCGGGGTCGAACCAGGCCTCGGCCTCGCGCTCGCGGATGGTGTCGAGGCTCCAGCCCCCCTGCTCGGGATGAGAGGCGAAGGCCCGATTGTTGACCTCGAGCCATGCCGACTCGTCCACGCCGGGCCGAAACGGGCGGGTGGTGACGGTGAGGTCGTCGGCGTCGAGCGGGAGGGGTCGGCGCATCTGGTAGAGGTCGCGCCCGCGGCGCAGGCCGCAGGACTGCGCCATGGCGTCGGTGTCCGGTGTGGGTTTGGGGACCCACAGGTGCACGTGGCCCCCGCCTTCGGCGGAGATCTCGCGCAAGGCCGCGCTCAGGAGGCTCACCCCCACCTCGGCCTCGGGCCCGCGGTGGTCGGGGCGGATCACCACCTCCACACCCCAGGTGTCGTGCCCCCGGCTCAGCTGGGCATAGCCGACCAGAGGGCCGTTGGACGGCTCTCGTGCCACGAACCCGGCAAAACCCTTGCGGCCCCCGTGGACCAGGTCGAGCCATTTGTGCTCGCCGAGGGGATAGTGGCCATCGGCCACGAGGGCCTGTTGGAGCAGTTGCGACACCTCGGCGATGTCGGATTCGCCCATCCGGCGCTTGACCTCGATGGGGTGCACGGCCGCAGGTTATCGGCACCACTCGAGGCGTCGGGACAGCTGGGAACGACAACCGGCTCGGTACTGTGAGGCCCGTGGCACGACCCCGAACGTTGCGGGGCCGGGCACGCGAGGTGACCGCGCGCCTGGCCCACGCCTACCCCGGCACCGCATCGGAGCTCTGTGCCCTTCGGCACGTGGGGGCCTTCCAACTTCTCGTGGCCACCATCCTCTCGGCCCAGTGCACCGACGAGCGGGTCAACATGGTCACGCCCGGCCTGTTTGCGGCGTACCCGACTCCCGAAGCCCTCGCCGAGGCGCGTGTCGAGGACCTCGAAGACCGCATTCGCTCTACGGGCTTCTTCCGCTCCAAGGCCAAGAACCTCATGGGCATGGCCCGGGGAGTGACCGAGCGATTCGGGGGGGAGGTCCCGACGTCGATCGAGGACCTCACCAGCCTGCCCGGCGTGGGCCGGAAGACGGCCAACGTGGTGCGTAGCGTGGCCATGGACCTGCCCGGGCTGCCCGTCGACACCCACGTGGGGCGTCTCACGCGTCGGCTGGGGTTGACCGAGCAGACCGACCCGGTGAAGGTCGAGAGTGAGATCGATGCCCTGGTCCCCCCGGCGGAGGGGGGGACCCTCAGCCTGCGGCTCATCCTCCACGGCCGCAAGGTGTGCCGGGCTCGCAACCCTCGGTGTGGCGAATGTCTCCTAGCCGACATCTGTCCTTCTGCTCTCGTTCCCCTGCGTTGACCGGGTGCGGAGCAAATGAGTTCGGTCGATGTTTTGCCGCTGTCCCTGGAAGCAGCAGACGTCCCGTGGTGTTGTAGAGAACAGGAACCGGTTCCCGCCACCTGGTTCCCATGAGCGCCGGCCGGGTCCGCCGCCTGGCCCGCTCGCGCAACGGCGCCCGAAAGGGCGCCGTTGGCGCGCCCAGCGGCGACGGTTCAGCGCAGACGGTTCAGCGCCGACGGCTCGGGGCCGAGGTGATCCGACCGAGGCGTCGCCCCGCACCGGTGAGGGCCCGCTCCACCGCGAAGAGCTCGGAGGCGGTGTCGTCGTCGTGTTCGGAGGCCGCCTTGTCCGCGATGGTGGCGACGCGGAGGCGCAATTCCTCGAGCGCGGTGGTCAACGAGGACAGTTCGGCGAGCGGAGCGGACACGCCCTGATGATGGCCGATACCCGACGGCGATGCGAAGCGGGAAGGTGTGACGATGGGCGGCGCGCCGTGTGGTCCGAGGGTTGCGGGGCTCTCACCAGGGCCGGAGGGCGCAGGTGCCCCGAGTACGATCGGGTCCCCGTGCCCCTCACCCGCCTCGACCTGCGTGGTGTGCCCGCCTCGGACCTGGCGGCCGCCCTGCCGCGCCCCGGTGCCGGCCAGACGTTCCCGAGCGAGGAGGTACGGGCCGTCCTCGACGAGGTTCGCGCCGGAGGTGACGCCGCGGTCCGGGCCCTGACGCGACGTTTCGACGGAGTCGACATCGAGGCCCTGCGGGTGCCGGAGGAGGACCTCGAAAAGGCATTGGCCGGGATCGACCCCGGGCTGCGAGCCGCCCTCGAGCTGGCCTACGCCCGGATCCTCGCTTACCACGGCCACGAGCCGGGACCGCTCTCGGACTTCGAGAGCGACGGCGTCGTTGTCCAGCACCTGGTGCGGGCGGTGGCGCGCGCCGGGTTGTACGCCCCGGGGGGACGGGCGCGCTATCCCTCCACCGTGCTCATGTGCGCGGCACCCGCCCGGGTGGCGGGCGTGGCCGAGCTCGTGCTGTGTGTGCCGCCGGGTCCCGACGGCGCCATCGCCTCCGAGACGCTGGCGGCCGCCGCCATCGCCGGCATCGACGAGGTCTACCGGGTGGGGGGAGCCCAGGCCATTGCGGCCATGGCGTTCGGCACCGAGTCCATCGCTCCCGTCGACGTCATCGTGGGCCCGGGGAACCGGTACGTGGCCGAGGCCAAGCGCCAGGTCTCGGGGATCGTGGGCGTCCCCTCCGCTTTCGCCGGGCCCTCCGAGGTGGTCGTGGTGGCCGACGACGACACCCCGGTGGCGTGGGCCGCCATCGACGTCGTGGTCCAGGCCGAGCACGGCCCCGACGGCCTCGCCTGGCTCGTGACGTGGTCGCCGGAGGCCGCCGATGCCATCGAAGCCGAGGTCGACCGCCTGGTGGTGGCCTCACCCCGTCGGGCCGACCTCGAAGCCACCCTGGGCACGGGCGGGTACGTGGCGCTGGTGGACGGACCGGCCCAGGCGGTGGCGCTCTCCAACGTCGTGGCGCCCGAGCACCTCGAGCTCCTCGTGGACGGTGCCGCCGCCTTGGTCCCTATGGTGCGCAGCGCCGGGGCGGTCTTCGTGGGCCCGTATGCCCCAGCCAGCGTGGGCGACTACCTGGCGGGCCCGAACCATGTGCTGCCCACGGCGCGCACGGCGCGCTTCGCCTCGGCGCTGCGGGTCGACGACTTCCGCACCCACGTCCACGCCGTGTCGATGGGCGCCGAGGCGCTGGCCCGACTCGCACCTCACGTCGTCGCCATCGCCCAGGCCGAGGGTCTCCCGGCGCACGCCCGATCCGTGGTCGTGCGGGGCGAGTCGTGACGGGGGACCCCGTCCCCCTGCGGCCCGACCTGACGGTGTTGTCGGGATACCACTCCCGCCAAGTCGAGGTGGAGGTCCGCCTCAACACCAACGAATCGCCCTTTCCTCCCCCTTCGGAGTGGCTCGACGAGTTGCGCGACGAACTGGGTCGCATCGACTTCAACCGATATCCCGACCGCTCCGCCACCGAGCTGCGCGCCGCCCTGGCGGAGTTCCACGGCGTCGAGCCGACGCAGGTGTTCTGTGCCAACGGGTCCAACGAGGTGCTCCAGTGCCTGTTGTTGGCCTACGGCGGGCCGGGTCGGGTGGTGGCGGTGTTCGAACCGACCTACGCCCTGCACAGCCACATCGCCGCGCTCACCGGCACGGGCGTGGTGCGGGGGTGGCGCGGCGCTGATCACCGTGTGGACCTCGACGTGGTGGACCGCATCCTCGAGGAGTCGCAACCGGTCGTCACGTTCCTGTGCTCGCCCAACAATCCGACCGGGCGGGCCGAGCCGCCCGAGGTCGTGGCCCACGTGCTCGAGCGCGCCCCGGGGCTGGTGGTCGTGGACGAAGCGTACGGGCAGTTCTCCCCGTGGAGCGCCCTCGACCTCGTCACGGGCCGCGCCTCGGGAGCGCCGCGGTTGGTCGTGGTCCGGACCTTCTCCAAGACGTGGTCGATGGCGGCGTGTCGCCTCGGCTACCTCGTCGCCGATCCGGCCGTCGTCGCCGCCTGTGATGCCGTGGTGTTGCCGTACCACCTCGACGCCATGACCCAGGCGGCCGGGCGCCTGGCCCTGCGCTACGTCGATGCCATGGAGGCGCGCGTGGCGCTCATCACCGAGGAGCGTGGTCGGCTGGCCGCCGCCCTCGGAGAGCTGGCGGTCGAGGCGTGGCCGTCGGATGCCAATTTCATCCTCTTCCGGCCCACGGGGCGCATGGCCACGGACGTGTGGCAGGACCTGGTCGACGCATCGGTGCTGGTGCGTGATTGCTCGACGTGGCCGGGCCTCGACAACTGCCTCCGCGTCACGGTGGGCACGCCCCAGGAGAACGACCGCTTCGTGGCCGCCCTTCGGTCGAGCCTGGAGTCCGCAGGCCGCTGAGGGGCGGTGCGCCGAGCAGGGGCGGTGCGGCGAGCGCGGTCGGGTGAGCCCGGTCCGGTCGTGTCCTTCCAGCGCGTAACCTGGGCGGCTCTATGACGCCGAACGACGACGGTGGCGCCGAGCCGGCGAGAGCCCGATCGGTCCCGTGAGCCCGACCCGCGCCGCGACGCGCCAACGACGGACCAAGGAGACGGCCATCGACGTCGAGATGGTCCTCGACGGCACCGGATCGGTGGACGTCGAGACGGGGATCCCGTTCTTCGACCACATGCTCTCCCAGCTCGGCCGGCACGGGGGGCTCGACCTGCGCGTCAGGGCCACCGGGGATCTCCACGTCGACGCCCACCACACCGTCGAAGACGTGGGCATCGTCCTCGGGGAGGTCCTGGCCGACGCCCTCGGGGACAAAGCCGGCATCCGCCGGTTCGCGTCGATCGCCCTCCCGCTCGACGAAGCGTTGGTGGAGGTGGCCCTCGACATCTCGGGTCGTCCCTACCTCGCCTACGACGTCGCCTTCGCTCCCGACGTGGCGCCGCTCGGGTCGCCACCGTTCGATCCCCAGCTGGCCGAGGAGTTCTGGCGGGCTTTCGTCACCGCGTCGGGCATCACCCTTCACCTGCGCCTCGTGACCGGGAAGAACACCCACCACATCGTCGAGGCGTCGTTCAAGGGGACGGCGCGTTGCCTGCGCGACGCGCTGCGGGTGGAAGGCGGGGGAGTGCCGTCGACCAAGGGCACGTTGGGCAACGCCAGCGGGAATTGACGATGGACGGGGGAATCGCCGTCCTCGACTACGGCATCGGCAACCTGGCGTCCGCGCACAAGGCCTTCGTCCACCTGGGGGCGCGGGCCCGTCTGGTCACCGACCGCCACGACGCCGCCGGGGCGTCGGGGGTGGTCTTGCCCGGCGTGGGTGCGTTCGGACGGTGCGCCCAGGCCCTGCGCAGCACCGGCCTCGACGGTGCCGTGGCTGACGCGCTGGAACGGGGCGTCCCGTTCCTCGGGATCTGCGTCGGCTTCCAGTTGCTCTACGAGGGATCGGAGGAGTCCCCTGCGGTGCCGGGTCTGGGGGTGCTACCGGGCAAGGTCGTGGCGCTGTCCCCGGGGGTGAAGCGCCCCCAGATGCAGTGGAACCAGCTCCTGGTGCGCCCGGGAAGCCAGAGCGGGCTCCTGGCCGGGATGGCACCGGCTTCGTGGGTGTACTTCGTCCACTCCTATGCGCCGGAGATGTCCGACGAGACCGTGGCGACGTGTGACTACGGCGGCACCGTGGTGGCGGCGGCCGAACGGGGCCGGGTATGGGGCGCACAGTTCCACCCCGAGAAGTCGGGGCCGGTGGGTCTGGCCATCCTCGCCAACTTCGTGGCTGCATGCGGGGACGGGCCGACACCGAAGTGAGCACCGCGTTCGATCTCTACCCCGCCATCGACCTCCATGACCGCGGCGCGGTGCGGCTGGTGCAGGGCGACTTCGGACGCGTGCGCGCCTACGGCGATCCGCTGGCCCTGGCCCGCTCGTACGTGGCCGGCGGGGCCCGGTGGATCCATGTGGTCGACCTCGACGCGGCGCGCACGGGCGACCCCGTGAACCGCGACCTGGTGCTGGAGATCGCCGCCGCCGTGGACGTTCCCGTGGAGGCCGGCGGGGGGGTGCGGGCCAGCGCCGACGCCGTGGCCCTCCTCGACCACGGGATCGAGCGCGTGGTGCTCGGGACCGCGGCCCTCGAGGCGCCCGAGGTGGTGGAGTCACTGGTGGCGCGCTATCCCGGCCGCGTGGCGGTCGGACTCGATCACCGCGGTGGGGAGCTGGCCGTGCGGGGGTGGGAGCGCCCGAGCGGGACGTCTCTCGGTGCCGCGCTCGCTCGCCTGGCCCCCCTGGACATCGGCGCGGTGGTGGTGACCGATATCGACCGCGACGGCATGTTGGAAGGGCCCGATCTCGTCGGGCTGCGCCATGCGCTCGACCTCACGGCGCATCCCGTGGTGGCGTCGGGGGGGGTGCGGTCGTCGTCGGACCTGCGCGCCTTGGCGGCCCTCGAAGCACGGTCGGATGGTCGGCACCTGGCCGGCGCCATCGTGGGTACCGCACTGGTGCAGGGCGCCATGACCGTCGAGGAGGCGATCGCCGCGTGCGTGCTGTCCGGGTGATCCCCTGTCTCGACGTCGATGCCGGACGGGTGGTGAAAGGGGTGCGGTTCGTCGACCTCGTCGACGCCGGCGATCCGGTGGCGCTGGCGGCGCGTTATGACGCCGAAGGTGCCGACGAGCTCGTCTTCCTCGACATCACGGCGTCGGCCCACGAGCGCGACACGATGGTCGACGTGGTGTCTCGCACCGCGGCGGAGGTGTTCATCCCCTTCACGGTAGGTGGAGGGGTTCGAGCACCCGACGACGCCCGTCGCCTGTTGCGGGCCGGCGCCGACAAGGTGGCCTTGAACACCGCGGCGATCCTCGACCCCGGGCTCATCCACCAGTTGGCCGACGAGTTCGGCTCGCAGTGCGTCGTCGTCGCCATCGACGCGCGACGCCGTCCCACCCAGGTCGGCTGGGAGGTGTTCACCCACGGGGGACGGCGCGGCACCGGCCAGGACGCCGTGGCATGGGCCGAGGAGTGCTCGACGCTCGGCGCCGGTGAGATCCTCGTCACCTCGATGGACCGCGACGGCACGCGCCACGGGTTCGACGTGGAGCTGACACGAGCCATCGTCGACACCGTGGGGGTCCCCGTCGTGGCGTCGGGAGGTGTCGGGAGTCTGGAGCATCTCGTGGAGGGGGCCACGGTGGGGGGCGCCGATGCCGTGCTGGCGGCCTCGATCTTCCACCGCCAGGAGCACACCGTGGGCGAGGCCAAGGCGTATCTCGCCGCGCACGGCGTCATGGTGCGACCCCCGACACCGCAATGACGTCGACCGCCTCGCATTCCCCGTACCACGCGGGGTCGGCCGTGCTTTGCCTCGGGCGCCATCGGCTACGGTGCGGCCGTGGCTCCTGAGGGCAAGGCAGCAAGGTCCACGTCGCCGTCTCCGTCACCCAAGCAGCCCATCATCATGCTGGCCGACCGGGTCCTGGCCCAGCAGCCGGCGGCCGAAGGTGAGCGCCGGTCCCGCTCGGGCATCCTCATCCCCGCCACGGCGCAGGTGTCGCGCCGCCTCTTGTGGGCAGAGGTCGTCGCCGTGGGACCCCATGTGCGGTCGATCAAGGTGGGCGACAAGGTCCTGTTCAACCCCGAAGACCGGTTCGAGGTCGAGGTGCAAGGTGACGAGTACGTGATCCTGCGCGAACGCGACATCCACGCCGTGGCTTCCGAGCGCATCGACAGCGGCACCGGCCTCTACCTGTAGAGGTCCCGACCTCCGGCGCGTGGCCTCAGTTGGGGCTGGTGTCGTCGAACTGCGGCAACCACAGCGAGGACGACACCGGGGTCGGGGGCACGTGCACCCCGGGCGAGCCCGGTGCAGTCGCCGGAACCGGAGCCGGCGGAGCTGGTGGCGGCGGGGCCGGTGCCGCCGGAATCGGTACCGGGGGGGCCGACCGCTCACCGGCGAGGTGTCCGTCGCCGTTGCCGACGACAGCCGCGCCGAGGGGCGCACCCACTGGCGCACCGACGGAGGCACTCACCGGCGCACCGACGGGGGCACCGACCTGCTCGGGGTAGCGCTCGTCGATCGTCATGTAGGGCGCCGGGGGGGCCTTGAGGAGCCCTCGCGACACCCAGTTGCGCTGGTCGGCCCACACCAAGATGGGCGGAAGGACGATCAGCGCGCTCAGCAGGGCGACGGTGATGTTGATGGCGACGATGACGCCGAAGTCACTCAACAGCGGCATCGACGAGAGACCGAGGACGCCCACCCCGGCGATGGCGGTCATGCCCGAGACCATGAATGCCCTCCCGGTGCGGCGCGCCGTGGCGTCCATCGCCTGGCGCGGGGTGAGGCCCCGGGCCCGTTCCTCCACGAAGCGCAACAGGATCAGCGACGTGAATTCGGTGCAGACCGCCACCACTAAGGGCCCCGCCACCGCCGTCACGGGGCTCAACTTGAGGTGGAAGGCGACCCCGATGAGCGAGACCGCGCCCACGGCCACGAGCACCGGCACGAGCGACAACAGCGCACGGATCAAACTGCGCAACCGCAAGGTGAGGAAGGCGCCCACGAAGAGGATGGCCAGATAGGTGAGCTTGATCCGAGACGCCTCGAGGTTCTGGATGAGGCCCACGCCCACCGTGGCGATGCCCCCGGGTGCGACGGAGATCCCCGGCGGGGCGTTGATCCCACCCTCGAGGTCTTTCACCACGGGCGCGAGCTGGTCGAGCGTGTCGGTCCGGCCCAGGAATATGACGTTGAGCGCGGTGCCGTGGTCGGCCACGGTCGTCTTCACGATGCCGGGTGGGGCGACGAGATAGATGGCCTCCATCTCGGCCCCTGTGGGGGGAATCTCCTTCATGCCCTTGACGGTCACGAACTGGTCGATGGTGTTGATGAGCCCGGCGCCGGGGAACAGGGTGTTGGGGTACTTCTTCTCGAGCTGGTGCGAGAAGTTGACGACGTAGTCGACGGTCTGGTTGCTCCACGGGTGATTGGTCGAGATCCGCATGGCGATCTCGTTGTTGGACCCCGTGGCCGTCTTCAGCTGCACGATGTCTTTGATGGCCTGGGACTGCGGGTTCACCCACGAGATGGGGTCGGTCTGCAGCGCCAGCTTCCCCTCGACGGCGATTCCCGACAGCAGGATCACCACGCTGACGATGGCCAAGGGGACGGCGGTGCGTTGCGGGAGGCTCCCGAGGAACACCGCCACCCGGCTGAGACGGCCCTGGCTGAAGTCCTTGCCCTTGGTGGGCGACTTGTACTCGCGGATACCGAGGACGGCCAGGGTGGCGATGATGCTGCACACGCACACGGCGATGATCCCGATCACGAGCAGTGAGCCGAATTCCCGGATGGCGGGCGTCTTGGCGAACCACAGCGCCATGAAGGCGAAGACGGCGTCGAAGGTGACCACCAGAAGCGCAGGGCCGAGGCCGCGGGCCGCGGCCTGAATGGGGTGCGAGGCGCGGTCGAGGATCACCTCTTCCTCGATGCGCGAGTGCATCTGGATCGCGTAGTCCATGCCCACCCCGAGCAGGACGGGCAGGGCGGCGATGGTGGCCAGGGTGAGCGGGACATGGAAATAGCCGACGAGGCCGAACCCCCAGACGAGGCCGAGCGCCACGATGGCGAAGGCGAGGAGTCTCCACCGCACCGTGAACGACAGGAGCAGGATCGTCATCATGATCGCGCCGGCCAGCAGGGCCAGGACGATGATGCCGTGCTTGAGGTAGTCGTTGATGGTCTTGAGCAGCGCCGGCACGCCGGTGGTGATGGTCGTGACGTTCTGGAATTTCGCGTGGTCGATGATGTTGGTCACCGACGACGCCGCGGTGGTCTCCTGGTTGATGTTGAGATCGCCCTTGAGGTACACCGCCAGCAGGGCGTGGTGGTTGTCGTGGACGAAGGTCTTGAGCGACTGGCGGACGCTGCCGTCTTGTTCGTGGATGATGAACTGCATCCACTGGGGGTTGGTGAGGACCTGGTCGGCCGGGTCCGTCTTGGCCAGCTCGATGCCCTCCTGGGTCAGGTAGTGGGCCCGGATCTGCTTGTCGGCGGGGTCGGTGTCTCGGGAGATGGCGGACTGGAGCAGAGAGAAGGCGGGGCTGTCGAGAGGGCTGCCGGTGGGACTGCTCAGGAGCTTCTGCGCGAACTGCAGGGCGTCCAGGGGCGTGACGGCGCTGAACACCCAGGGGTCCTTGGCCAGCTTGGACGAGATGTTCTTGAATGCCGCGATGTTCGACTTGGTCAGGAGGTTGTCGACCGTCGTCCCCGGCTTCATGGTGAAGAGGACGGCCATGGGATCGCCGCCGAAGACGTTCTCGTAGTTGACGTTGTTGATCCAGGCCGGGTCGTTGGTATTGAGATAGTCGGAGTTGCTGGTGGTGAAGCGCAGCGTCGTGATGCCGAATCCGAGGCCGAGGGTGATAAGGAGCCCGCAGATGGCCACAGTCCCGGCGCGCTTGCCCAGGTTGAGGCCGAGCCACTCCCATGTCCGTCTCATGGCGCCCCCCGGCGTTACCCCGCGCTTGGTATGGACGGAGTTACTGCATAGTAGATGCCTCCCGGCTCGAAGGCCCGATCGGGTGGGGGTCGAGGCCCGCACGGCTCGGCACTGCCGCCGGGTCATGGTCCGGAACATCCGAGGTGGCCGGTATCGTGAGGGCCTCATGGAGCGAGTGGCGTCCCCTGTCGAATTCACCGAGGAAGAGCTCGACGTCGTGCGCTTCGGGGCCGATGGCCTGGTCCCGGCCATCGTCCAGGACGCCGGCGACGGCACCGTCCTCATGCTCGGCTATATGGACGCCGAAGCCCTGCGGCGGACGCTGCGGACCGGCCGATCCTGGTTCTGGAGCCGGAGCCGGAACGAGTACTGGTGTAAGGGCGAGACCTCCGGGGACCGGCAGTGGGTGCGGTCCGTCCGCTACGACTGCGACGGAGACGCCCTCCTCGTGGCGGTGGACCAGGACGGGAACGGGGCGTGCCACACCGGGGCGCGCTCGTGCTTCTATCGGGCTTTCGGAACCGACGACCCCAGCGGCGTGGCCGGGGGACCGCCGCCGGCGACGTGAGCGCCACCGGGTCGCCGCCGGACCGGCCCGGGCTGGCGGTCTTCACCGAGCTGTGCCGGGACCACCGCATCGTGCCGGTGTGGCGCGAGCTCGTCGCCGACACCCTCACGCCGGTGAGCGCCTTCTTGCTCGTGGTGGGGGAGCAGACGGGGTTCCTGCTCGAGTCGGTCGAGGGGGGAGAGCGCTGGGGCCGGTATTCCTTCGTCGGCCGCAACCCGCTCGCCACCCTGGTGGGTCGCGGGCGATCGGTCGCGGCTGAGGGGACACTCGACCTGCCCGCTGAGGTGAAGGCACAGGCGCACGAGGGGGTCCTCGCCACGGTGGACGCCCTGTTGAGCGCGTACCGATCACCGCTTCTCGACGACCTCCCCCCACTGCACGGCGGGCTCGTGGGCTATCTGGGCTACGACGTCGTGCGCGAAGTCGAGCACCTGCCCAACGTGCCCCGTGACGACGCCGGTGTCCCCGATGCGGTCCTGCACGTCATCGGGCAGCTGTGTGCCTTCGACCATTGGCGCCAGCGCGTGATCCTGGTGGAGAACGTGGTGGTCGGGGAGGGCTGGGGCGACGACCAAGCCGCGGCCGCGTTCGACGCGGCTGGGACGCGTCTCGACGAGCTCGCCGCCGACTTGGCTCGTCCCTTGGGAGGGCCTTCACTCGAGGCACCTCGTCCCGACGACGTGATGCCCGAGGTGACCGCCAACATGACCTCGGAGATGTTCCAGGACGCCGTCCTCAGCGCCAAGGAGCTCATCCGGGCCGGGGACATCTTCCAGGTGGTCCTGTCCCAGCGCTTCGACTTCGATCTCGGTGCCGATCCCTTCCTCGTGTACCGGGTACTCCGACTGGTGAACCCCAGCCCGTATCTGTACTTCTTGCGCACCGAGCAGTGCACCGTCGTGGGGGCCACGCCCGAACCGCTCGTCCGCCTGCGCGACGGGATCGTGGTGTCGCGCCCCATTGCGGGGACGCGCCGTCGGGGACGGACCGAGGCCGAGGACGACCGCCTGGCGGGTGAGTTGGTCGAGCACCCCAAGGAGGTGGCCGAGCACGTGATGTTGGTGGACCTGGCCCGCAACGACGTGGGGCGGGTGGTCAGCTTCGGGACCGAGCGCGTCGACGAGTTCAAGACGGTCGAGCGCTACAGCCACGTGATGCACCTCACCTCGCAGGTGTCGGGTCGTCTGGCTCCGGGCAAAGGGCCCATCGACGTCCTGCGGGCCACGATCCCGGCGGGAACCCTGTCAGGGGCCCCCAAGGTGCGAGCCATGCAGATCATCGACGACCTGGAGCCCACCAAGCGCGGTGTCTACGGGGGTGTGGTGGGGTATGTCGACTTCTCGGGCAACCTCGACACCGCCATCGCCATCCGCACCATGGTCGTGACCCCCGACGGGCGGGCCTCGGTGCAGGCGGGGGCGGGGATCGTGGCCGACAGCGATCCCGTTGAAGAAGACGTCGAGTGCCACAACAAAGCCGCCGCCCTCCTGGCCGCGGTTCCCGCCGCGCGCCGGGCCACGGGCCGGTGACCGTGGGCCGAGGCGACTGCGGACCCGACCCCACCGACCGTTCCACGCTGATCGAAGAGGTCGACCTCCTGCGCGAGGCGACGGGCGCGGTGACGCTGGGGCGCGACGTGCTGCGGGTGTCCGGCGCCGATGCCCTGGCATACCTCCAGGGGCAGCTCTCGCAGGACGTGGCCGCGCTGGCGGTGGGAGAATCGGCCGATTCACTGATCCTGACCCCCCAGGGCAAGCTCGACGCCTTGGTGCGCGTGTCCCGGACCGGCGACGACGAGGTGATCATCGACGTGGACGGGGGATTCGGCGAGGCGGTGGCGGCGCGCCTGGCCCGCTTCAAACTGCGGGTCAAGGTGGACATCGAGGCGCTGGCGTGGGGTGTCGTGGCACTGCGGGGTCCGGGCTCGGCCGCGGCCGCCGGCGCCGAGGACCAGGCGGGGGCGTCGCCGCGGGCGGCGTTCCCGTGCAACGGGGTCTCGGGTGTCGACCTGTTGGGCGAGGCGCCGGCGGTCCCCGCTGCGGTGCGCCTGTGCTCGGAGGCGGCTTGGGAGTCGGTGCGCGTCGAGGCGGGCATCCCGGTCATGGGCGCGGAGCTCGACGAGCGCACCATCGCCGCCGAGGCCGACCTGCTCGACCGCGCCGTGAGCTTCACCAAGGGCTGCTACACCGGTCAGGAGCTCGTGGCCCGGCTCGATGCCCGTGGAAACCGGGTGGCGCGTCACCTCCGGGGCCTGGTGATCCGGGGCCTGGCGTCGGTGACCGGGGAGGCGCCGGGGTTCGAGGTGGTGGCGCCGGGCGCCGAGGTCGTCTTCGAGGGAAAGGTCGTGGGCGCGGTGACGTCCTCGGCCTGGTCGCCGAGATTCAACTGTCCCGTGGCGTTGGCCTACGTCCACCGCACGGTGGAACCGTCGAGCACGGTGGAACTGCGTCTGGGGACCCCCGACACGCCCGACGCCGGAGCCCTCTCGGTCGTCGACGCCGACGTGCGCGCCCTTCCGTTGCGCTGATCGCCGGAGGCGAAACCTTCAGCGCCGATCGCTCAAGGCCGGGGGTTCAAGGCCGCCGTAGGGCTTCGAGGATGTCGGTCGACAACTCGGGCCGGCAGACCAGGAGATCGGGAAGCCACGGGTCGGGGCGGTTGTAGACGAGCGGCGACCCGTCGAGTCTCGTGGCGTGGGCGCCGTAGGCATGCGCCACGGCCACGGGGGCGGCGGAGTCCCACTCGTACTGCCCCCCGGCGTGCACGTAGGCGTCGACCGAGCCGAGCAGCACGGCCGCGGCCTTGGCCCCGGCCGAGCCCATGGGCACGAGCTCGCCGCCGAGGCGCGCCGCGACGAGTCTCGCTTCGGCCGGCGGCCGGGTGCGGCTCACCACGATGCGCAGGGGTCCGTCGGCGCGTGGCGCCAGGGCCTCTCGTCGGGGCCCGGCTCGGGTGCTGAGGACCAGACCCTGACCGGGGAGCGACACCGCACCGACGGCGGGCCGACCGTCGATCACGAGGGCGACGTGGACGGCGAAGTCGTCGCGCCCTTCGGAGTACTCACGCGTGCCGTCGAGAGGGTCGACGATCCAGACCCGGCCGGCGTCGGCGCGATCGGGGCGACCCGGGAGGTCGTCACCTTCCTCGGAGAGCACGGCGTCGTCGGGGCGGGCGTCGTGGAGGGCGTCCATGATCAGCTGGTTCGACCGGTGGTCGCCTTCGTGGCCGAGCGCCCTGGCGTCGTCGAGCCCCATGGTGCGGCGGAGCTCGACGAGCACACGCCCGGACTCCTCGGCGATGCGCACGGCCAGCTCGTCATCGTCATTCGTGGGCAATTTCGCACCTGGAGCGGCCTGGGGGCGCTGAGCCTGAGCCCGGGGACCGTATCGGAAAGAGACCAGGCCAAGCTATTCTCGTTGTTCTATGGGGGGACGCGCGGAACCTGGGCAGTACCAGCTTTCTCATCTCGAGGCCCTTGAGGCCCAGTCGGTCCACATCATGCGGGAGGTGGTGGCCGAATTCGAGCGCCCGGTGCTGTTGTTCTCGGGGGGCAAGGATTCGGTGGTCATGCTCCGGCTGGCCGAGAAGGCGTTCTGGCCCGCACGCCTGCCTTTTCCGGTCATGCACGTGGACACCGGCCACAACTTCCCCGAGGTGCTCGAATTCCGGGATCGACGGGTGGCCGAGCTCGACGCCCAGCTCAAGGTGGCCTCGGTACAGGAGTCGATCGACAGCGGACGGGCGGTCGAGGAGCCCGGGCCCAACCCGTCGCGCAACCGCCTCCAGACCAGGACCCTGCTCGACGCCATCACCGAGCACCGTTTCGACGCCGTGTTCGGAGGAGCACGCCGCGACGAGGAGAAGGCCAGGGCCAAAGAGCGGGTGTACTCCTTTCGTGACGAGTTCGGGCAGTGGGACCCGAAGAACCAACGTCCGGAGCTGTGGGGGTTGTTCAACGGCCGCCACCGCGCCGGCGAGCACATCCGGGTCTTCCCTCTGTCGGACTGGACCGAGCTCGACATCTGGCAGTACATCGCCCAGGAGTCCATCGAGGTGCCGTCGATCTACTTCTCGCACCGGCGGACCGTGTTCCGCCGTGACGGGATGCTCCTGGCCCTGAACGAGTTCGTCGCCGTCACCGAGGACGAGGAGCCCTTCGAGACCAACGTCCGCTACCGGACCGTCGGCGACATGACGTGTACCGGAGCGGTCGAGTCCACCGCCGTCACCGTCGACGAGATCATCGCCGAGACGGTGGTGTCCCGGCTGACCGAGCGCGGCGCCACCCGGGCCGACGACCGCTTCAGCGAGGCCTCGATGGAGGACCGCAAGCGCGAGGGGTACTTCTAGGCATGGAACTCCTCCGTTTCGCCACCGCCGGCTCGGTCGACGACGGCAAGAGCACGCTCATCGGTCGGCTCCTCTACGACTCCAAAGCCATCTTCGAGGACCAACTCGAGGCGGTGGAGCGGCTCAGCCGCCAGCGGGGGGACGAGTACACCGACCTCGCCCTCCTGACCGACGGGCTGCGGGCCGAGCGCGAGCAGGGCATCACCATCGATGTGGCCTACCGCTACTTCGCGACGCCGCTCCGGAAGTTCATCATCGCCGACACCCCCGGGCACATCCAGTACACGCGCAACATGGTGACGGGGAACTCGACGGCGGATCTGACCCTGGTGCTCGTGGACGCCCGCAAGGGGATCGTGGAGCAGACCCGGCGCCATGCCTTTTTGGCCTCGCTCCTACGGGTCCCCCACCTCCTGGTGTGTGTCAACAAGATGGACCTGGTCGACTACGACGAGGCCGTCTTCACGAGGATCCGCGAGGAGTTCAAGGCCTTCGCCACCCGCCTCGAGGTGACGGACCTGGCCTTCATCCCCATCTCGGCCCTGCACGGCGACAACGTGGTGCAGCGCTCGCTCAACATGTCCTGGTTCGAGGGCCCGTCGCTCCTGCACCACCTCGAGCAGGTGTACATCGCCTCGGACCGCAATCTCATCGACCCCCGCCTCCCCGTGCAGTGGGTGGTCCGGCCCACGGCCTCCACGGTGCCGGACTTCCGCGGCTACGCGGGGCGCGTCGCCGGTGGGGTGTTCCGGGCCGGGGACGAGGTCATGGTGCT
>Ga0187890_10000185_pt1 | contig 45094 bp, 47 predicted proteins | sample June2016WEW_21_1_FD_133005 | JGI IMG/M metagenome (GOLD analysis project Ga0187890, IMG submission 133005) | Peatland microbial communities from SPRUCE experiment site at the Marcell Experimental Forest, Minnesota, USA - June2016WEW_21_10 | ecosystem: Environmental > Terrestrial > Soil >... | reverse complement strand
GCGCGCAGCTGCAGCGCGAGCGCCGTGTCGAGCACGTCCGATGAGGTCAGCCCGAAGTGGATCCAGCGACCGGCCTCGCCGACCGACGCGGCCAGCACGTCCACGAACGCGGCCACGTCGTGCTCGGTCACCAGCTCGCGCTCGTTGACCTCCCCCACCGTGAACGCGGCGCCGCGGATCGCCTGCAGCTCTGCGTCGCTGGGACCGCCCTGGCCGAGCAGGCCCGGCAGCTCCTCGCACGCCGCCAGCTCGACCTGGCGCCAGGCGTCCATGCGCGCCTCGTCGCTCCACAGACGGCCGAGCTCGGGGCGGGTGTAGCGGGCGATCACCGCAGTGATTATCGCCGCCCACCCGCCCGAAGCCCTGGCGGCTACTCGTTTGCGGTCGTCTGCAGCGCGCTCAGCTGCGGGTCGAACGCCTCGACTGAGTCTCCAGTCGTGCCCTCGATCGGCACGCAGATCAACGCCAGCGTCGTGGGGGCGGTGGTCGTCAGCTGCCCCTGGAGCGCCATGTCCGTGCTCGCTCCGTATTCCCCTTTGCTCGATTCGGTGAGCGTTTGCAGCCAGACGGACTCGCCGATCGCCTTGCCTGCTGGTTCGAGGATCGCGGGAGTGCCGGCGCTGTCGGCTATGCCGCACGCAACCACCACGAACAGGGGCGATTTCGCTTCCCCGACCAGGATGGTGGTCTGCGCGGTCACGAAGTAGGACCCGGCGGGGAGCGTCTTTGAGAGGACCACGTCTTCGCCTCCGGTCGCCAGGCGGGTGCCTTCGGCGCTGACTTTCGACGTCGCGTAGTCGACGCCGACGCCGTTGGCGCCCGGCTTGCCGGCTGCGCCCGGGGCGCCCGGCGCGCCCGCCGGCCCTGCGGGGCCGGATGCGCCCCACGAGAGCCTGCGCTCCCCGCGCCGGCACTTCGCCTTCGCGCTGACGATCCGCATCGCCCCGCTCTTCTTGTTTACACAGGCGTAGATCGCTGCCGAACTGGGTGCGGCCGTGGCGCTGGCTGGCGCCATCGCGAGCGCGAGCAGCACAACGGCCCCCGTCGCGCTGATGAACGTCGTGGGACGCACTGCACGGATACGGCTTGACATCGGCTCCCCCTCGCTGGTCGATTGGCGACTCATGCCCACGGAGGGCACGGCTTCGCCAATTCTGCACCCCGCGGCTGTCGTTCAGGCGCCGAGGATCTGCGCGGCGAGGATGGCGGCGTTGCGCGGGTTGTCCAGGCCCACGCACGCGACCGGCACGCCCGGGGGCATCTGCACGATCGACAGGATCGCGTCGAGCCCTCCCGCGGCGGTGAGGCGCCCCGACAGCGGCACGCCGATCACGGGCAGGTCGGTGTGCGCCGCGACGGCGCCCGGCAGCGCCGCGGAGATGCCGGCGCCGGCGATGATCACGCGCAGGCCGCGCATGCGCGCGTTCTTGGCGTATTCCGCGACGAGGTCGGGCTCGCGGTGGGCGGACATGACCCGCATCTCGTGCAGGATGCCCCGCTCTTCGAGCTCTTTTGCGGCCTTCTCCATCGTCTCCATGTCGCTCTTGGAGCCCATCACGATGCCCACGCGCGGCGCGTCGACGTCGATGTCGTCGAGCTGTGCCTGCACTTCCGCCTCCTGCATCGGCTCGGGCACCAGCGAGATGCCCGGGGCGCCCGCGGGCCTGCCCTCGTGCGCGGATGGGTCCTGTGTGTGCTCGCCGCCGATGCCCGCCACGTTACAGAGAGGCGATGAAGTCGTCGATCGGGATCGCCGCCAGCGTCTCGTAGCGGGCGGTGCCGCGCGATCCCAGCTCGAGCGAGAGACGCGCCATCGCACCCTCGTCCGGCGCTTCGACCACGGAGATGAAGTCGATGTGGCCGAGCGTCGCCCACTGCGCCTTGACCGTGGCGCCCAGCTGTTCGACCTCCTTGTTGACCTCGTTGATCCGCTGCGGGTTGTTCTTGACGGTCTGCACACCGTCCGGCGTGAGGGTCGTGAGCATGATGTAGGTGGGCATGGCTGTGGCCTCCTCCGAAGATTGGCGTCGTGTGCTCGCTGAGGCGGACATCCGCCGTATGCGGTTGTACCCGATCGCGAGGGCGTGCGCCAGCCACGATCAGGCGTTGCGTGCGCCCTGCCGAGGTGACCTCCCGCAACAAGCGGGTTGACTTGGTCGGCGGCGATCGGGAGGATCTTGCGATGCCCTCGAGCTTTCGACGAGTCGTGACGGTCTTGGCATGCGGCCTCGCGGGAGCTGTCGGGGGCGCGGCGAGCGCGCAAGCCGCGGCGCCGGTGGTCACGTCGATAAGCCCGAACAACGGCGCCACGGCGGGCGGCACGCAGGTGACGATCGTCGGAAGCGGCTTCGCCGCCGGCTCGACCGTCCAGTTCGGCGGCGCCGCGGCGACGGGCGTGACGATCCAGTCGCCTGGATCGATCACGGTCACGAGCCCGGCCGGCGGCGGCAGCGAACCCGTCAACGTCACCGTGAGCGGCTCCACCGGCACGTCGGCGGCTACTCCGAGGGACCAGTTCGCGTACGACCCGTCGCCCGCCGCGTCCTGGCTGGGCCTCAACGGCAACAGCGGCGGCGTAAAGCCGGAACGCGCGCGCGAATTCGCCGCGAAGGGCATCGTGTACGACCGCGGCGGCGGCCCGTGGCTCGACTGGACCGCCGGCGAGCTGCTCGAAGAACACGGCAAGCGGACCGAAGGCGGCCTTGCGCTCGCCAGCTCGACGGCAGCGGGGATGATCCCTGATGTCGTGATCGAGTACCGGGCATACAACGGTTACTACATCTCCGACCCCGAATTTCCGCAGCAACGCACAAAGGGGCAGGAAAAGCGAGGCAAGGAAACGATCACGCGATACGTCGAAGGGTTCATCTCCTCCGCGAAGGCTATCCATGCGAAGTATCCGGCCGCGATATTTGAACCGATGAACGAGCCTTGGGGCTACACCACTCCGCAGTACAACGCGGCTGAGTACGCCAACGTGATCGCGAGGCTGCTACCCGAAGCCAAGGCCGCAGGCATCCCCCTGAGCAGCATCTATGTGGCCGCGACCGGACACGACTGCACAGCGCCGACGAAAAAGCGTGGGCACGGTACCCCCTCCGAATGCACGAGCAACGGATGGGTGTCGGCGATGTACGCCGCCCAGCCGCAGCTCGAGACCGAGATCCAGGGCTGGTACTTCCACCCCTACGGGCCGCCGAACAGCGCGGGGGAAAACTACTTGGACGGCATCCAGTCCCTGCCGGTGGTGCAGCAGACGATGACCTCCGGGCAGAACAACATCGTCGTCTCGGAGGTCGGCTACTGCGCGGTCGACGTCAACGAAGGCGCCAGCTGCCAGGGGGGGCACCGGGAAACGAGCGCCGAAGCGGCCGGACACCTCACCGAAATGCTCGACAATGCGCTCCCCTACCACCAGGCAGGGTGGTTGCGGGCACTGCTCGTATACGCACGCAGCGACGGCGGCTGGGCGATGCAGCTGCACACTGGCGCGCTCACCGCTCAGGGTCACGCGCTCGAGAGCTTCGCATCCTCGCTTTTCGCGCCTTCGCTAGAGCCGCTCGCCCGCCAGTTCGACCCAAGGGCCTTGGGAGAAGTTCGACTCACCGCGCCGATCTAGTCGCTCTAACTGTTTTGCGTGGTCTGCACCGCCGCGATCTGCGAGAACGTGGCGCCGATCAGCTGGGCGTCTTCGTCGGGAGACAGGTCGGAGCACACCAGCGATAGGACGGTAGTCGCTTTGACGCTCACGGCTGCCTGCAGGGAGAGCGTCGCTTCTCCTATGTATTTGGCCGACTCTTGCACGAGCCCCGCATCCCACCCTGACGTGTCGACCACGGCGCCGCCATCCAGCAGCTCGCAGACGCCCGCTGCTCTGATGCCCAAGGTCGCGGACGAGGAGAGGACGGTCTTCGCAGACACGATGTAGCTGCCGGCGGGAACCGTCTTGGCGAGAATCGTCACTTCTTTCTTGCCCGTGAATTCCATGAACGCGGGTTCGCTGGCCGAATACCCGGCGACGGCTCCGTTACTGCCATTTATGCCGTTGGTGCCATTTTTGCCCGTTGGGCCGGTTTTCCCGGTCGCGCCGTTCCTGCCGTTCGCTCCATTCCTTCCGGCTGGGCCTTGCGTATTCCACGAGAGCCTCGCTTGACCGCGCTTGCATCTCGGCGCCTTCGTGTAGAACAGCCGGGCCGCCCCTGTCCTCTTGTTCACGCAGGCGTAGATGGTCGCGGCGCTGGTCGGCGGGGGCGAGACGAGCGCGGCCAGCGCCAGCGTCGCGACCGCACCGGCGGCGGCTGTAATGCGTGGGCTGATGCCTGTTGAGCTCATTGGTCGCTTCCTCCGATGTCGATGGACTGGCGCTACTCGCGTCAGTTCTCACTTTACGTAGCGGCGACTACCGGGTCGCCCGCGAGCTTCTCCAGCGCGAGCTCCCCGTCGACCACATCCACGTCGACGGAGTCGCCGGCGCGGATCTCGCCGGACAGCAACGCCAGCGCGAGACGGTCTGTGAGCTGCTTCTGGATCACGCGCCGCAGCGGGCGGGCGCCGTATGTCGGGTCATAGCCCATGTTGCCGAGCAGCTCGCGCGCCTTGTCGGTGAGCGTGACCTGCACGCCGCGCCCGGCCACGCGCTCGACCACGAGCGCGACCTGCAGCTCCACGATCTCGGAGAGCTGCTCGCGGGTGAGCGACTCGAAGCGCACGATGTCGTCGAGGCGGTTGATGAACTCGGGCTTGAAGTGCTCGATCAGCGCCATGCGCAACGCTGTGTCATCGCCCCCGGCGGGCACCGGAAGGTTGGACGTCATGATCAAGACGGTGTTCTTGAAGTCGACCGTGCGCCCCTGCCCGTCGGTGAGGCGGCCGTCGTCCATCACCTGCAGCAGCGCGTTGAACACGTCGGGGTGCGCCTTCTCGATCTCGTCGAGCAGCACGACCGCGTACGGGCGCCGGCGCACCGCCTCGGTGAGCTGGCCGCCCTCTTCGTAGCCGACGTAGCCGGGGGGCGCGCCCACGAGCCGCGACACGGAGTGTTTCTCCATGTACTCGGACATGTCGATGCGGATCATGGCGTCCTGCGAGTCGAACATGAACTCGGCGAGCGCGCGCGCGAGCTCGGTCTTGCCGACGCCGGTGGGCCCGAGGAACAGGAACGAGCCGATCGGGCGATCGGGGTCCTGCAGGCCGGCGCGCGAGCGCCGCAGCGCGGTGGCGACCGCCTCGATCGCCTCGTCCTGGCCGACGACGCGTTCGTGCAGTCGGTCCTCCATGTGGATCAGCTTCTCGGTTTCGCCCTCGAGCAGACGGCTGACGGGGATGCCGGTCCAGCGCGCGACGACCTCGGCGACGTCGTCGGCGTCGACCTCCTCCTTGAGAAAGACCGGGGCAGCAGTGCCGCCGTCGTCCTCGCTGGATTCGCGCTCTGAGAGCTCGCGCTCCAGCTCGGGGATGTCCTGGTAGAGCAGTTTGGAGGCCCGCTCGAGGTCGGCGTCCCGCTGCGCGCGCTCGGCGTCGATACGCGCCTGCTCGAGCCGCTCCTTAAGCTCGGAGATCCCCTGGATCGCCTGCTTCTCGCTCTGCCACTGCGCCTTCATGCCGGCCGACTGCTCGCGCAACTCGGCGAGCTCGCGTTCGATCGCCTCGCGGCGCTCGGCGGAGGCCTCGTCGGTCTCCTTGCTCAAGGACGTGAGCTCGATCTCCAGCTGCATCACGCGCCTGTCGACCTCGTCGATCTCGGTGGGCAGCGAGTCGATCTCGATGCGCAGCCCCGACGCCGCCTCGTCGATCAGGTCGATCGCCTTGTCGGGCAGGAAGCGGTCGGCGATGTAGCGGTCCGAGAGCGTTGCGGCGGCGATCAGCGCGCTGTCCTGGATGCGCACGCCGTGGTGCACCTCGTAGCGCTCCTTCAGGCCGCGCAGGATCGCGATCGCGTCGGCGACGGAGGGCTCGCCGACCATCACCGGCTGGAAGCGCCGCTCGAGCGCGGCGTCCTTCTCGATGTACTTGCGGTACTCGTCGAGCGTCGTCGCGCCGACGCAGCGCAGTTCGCCGCGCGCGAGCATCGGCTTGAGCAGGTTGGCGGCGTCGACCGCGCCTTCGGCGGCGCCCGCCCCGACGATCGTGTGCAGCTCGTCCAGGAACAGGATCACGTTGCCCTGCGCCTCTGACACCTCATTGAGCACGGCCTTCAGGCGGTCCTCGAACTCTCCGCGGTACTTCGCGCCGGCGATCAGCGACCCGATGTCGAGCGCGATCACGCGCCGTTCGCGCAGCGAGTCGGGGATGTCCCCCGAGACGATCCGCTGCGCCAGGCCCTCGACGATCGCGGTCTTGCCCACACCGGGCTCGCCGATCAGCACGGGGTTGTTCTTGGTGCGCCGCGAGAGCACCTGGATCACGCGCCGGATCTCCTCGTCGCGCCCGATCACGGGGTCGAGCTTGCCCTGCTCTGCCATCTGCGTGAGATCCTGGCCGAAGCGCTCGAGCGCTTCGAGCTTCTCCTCCGGCGACTGGTCTGTCACGCGGTGCGAGCCGCGCACCTCGGCCAACGCCTGCAGCAGGCGCTCGCGGCTGGCGCCCACCGAGCGCAGCGCTGCGCCTGCGCGGCCTTGGTCGGCTGAGAGCGCGAGCAGCAGGTGCTCGGTGGAGACGTACTGGTCGGACAGCGCCTGCGCCTCGCCCTCGGCGGCCTGGATGACCGCGGTGAGCTCGCTCGAAGGCACGGTGGCGGGCGGCGAGGAGCTCGCGGACAGGCGCGGCAACTCCTCCAGCGCGCGCGCCGTCTCCGCGCGCAGCGCCGGCAGCTCCACTCCAAGCTTGGCGAGCACCGGCAGCACGACGCCGCCGGCGGCGCTCGCCGCGTCGGGCGCGCCCGAGCCGCCGCCGTCGAGCAGCGCGCTGAGCAGGTGCACGGGCACGGCCTGCGGGTTCGCGCGCTGCTGTGCGAGCCGCGCGGCCGCGGCGAGCGCTTCCTGGGACTTGATGGTGAAGCGGTCAGGTTGCATGTCTAGATCCTCTTCGGGGGATTGCGAAACGGAGAACGGGCGTCGGCGGCACGCACCAGCTCGAGACCGCCGCGGTAGGGGACGGTGAGCTCGGCGCGGAAGGAGCGGCGCACCTCCTCCAGCTCGTTGGCCAGGCGCACCTGCGCCTGCAGCGCTTCCAGCTCGATCTCCTCGATGCGCGCCTGCATGCTCTCGATCTCCTGCTCCAGGCGCAGCACGCGCTCGACGCCCGCGAGGTTGAGGCCGAGCTCGGCGGTCATCTCCTGGATGCGCCTCAGCTTCTCCACGTCCTCCTGCGAGTACAGGCGCGTGCCCTTGGGCGAGCGCTGCGGCTCGATCAGCCCGCGTGTCTCGTACATGCGCAGCGTCTGCGGATGCATGTTCGCGAGCTGTGCTGCGACCGAGATCATGAACACGCCGCGGTTCGTCTCGAGCGTGATGGTGGTCGTCTTACGAGGCATCGTCGGCGCCCTTCGCAGCTGTGTCGCCAGCTGCCTTCTTCGCGCCGTCGCCCGTCGCGGAGCCGTTCGGGAACAGTCCTGCGCGGGGGTCGCCTCCGAGCGTCTTGGAGAGCTGCTCGACGGCGCTCTGCTGCTCCTTGCTGAGGCTCTGGGGAACGTCGATCACGAAGCGGTAGTGGATGTCGCCTTTCTCCTTCCCGCCGAGCTTCGGCGGCCCCTCTCCGCGCAGGCGCTGGACGGTTCCGTGCGCGGTGCCGGGCCGCACGCGCAGCGTCTTGGTCCCGTTCAGAGTTGGGACCTGCACCTCGGCCCCCTGCAGCGCCTCGGGGATCGTGAGCGGCACCTCGACCTCGAGATTGTCGCCCTTGCGGGTGAACAGCGGCGAGGGCGCGACTTTGGTGATGAGGTAGAGGTCGCCGGGCGGCCCGCCGTTGCGGCCGGGCTCGCCCTTTCCCGCCAGGCGGATGCGACTGCCGTCGCGCACGCCCGCGGGAATGTTGACGCGCAGGCGCTTGACCGTGCGCACGGCGCCGGCGCCCTTGCAGGTGGGGCAGGGATCCTCGATCACGGTGCCGGTGCCGCCGCACAGCGAGCACGGCTGCGAGATCGAGAACATGCCCTGGCCCTGGGTCTCGATGCCGCGCCCCTCGCAGCGGGGGCACACCGACGGCGCGGTGCCCGGCTTGGCGCCGGTGCCGTGGCAGGTGGGACATGACTGGTGCATCGGCACCTGCAGCGGCACCTGCGCGCCGGCGACCGCCTGGTCGAACGTGATCGAGACGTGCGCCTCAAGGTCGGCGCCCTTCTCTGCGCGCGGTTTCGTGCGCACGCGCCGTCCGCTGGCGGAGCCGCCGAACAGGTTCGACAGGATGTCGCCCATGGAGGAGCCGTCGAAGTCGAAGTTGCCGAAGCCGCCGAAGCCGCCTCCGGGGCCGGCGCCGGTGGCGAACGGGCCCGAGCCGCTGTCGTACTGCTTGCGCTTCTCGGGGTCGCCCAGCACGTCGTGCGCCTGGGAGATCTCCTTGAAGCGCGCCTCGGCCTGCTTGTCGTCGGGGTTGCGGTCGGGGTGGTACTGGCGCGCGAGCTTGCGGTAGGCCTTCTTGATCTGCTCGGGCGTGGCTTTCTTGTCGACGCCGAGCGTCTTGTAGTAGTCGGGTCGCGTTGCCATGCGGGAAGCCTCGCCCTACGCGGCCACGACCACGCGCGCCGGGCGCAGGATTCCCTCGCCCAGCCGGTAGCCGTCCTGGTAGACCTCGACGACGGTGCCGCTCGGCCTGCCGCCGGGCGGCTGCTCGGCGGTGGCCACGGCCTCGTGCACAGAAGGGTCGAACGGCTCGCCGAGCGGACAGAAGGACTCGATCCCCGCCCGCGCGAGCGCAGCCTTCAGCTCCGCGCGCACGAGCCGCACCCCCTGCAACAGCGGGTCATCCTCAGCCGCCGCCTCGAGCGCCCGGTCGAGATTGTCGAGCGCCGGCAGCAATTCCTTGGCCAGCGACCCAACCCCCCGATCACGCGCAGCCGCAGCGTCGCGAGCAACCCGCTTGCGGTAGTTCTCGAAGTCCGCCTGCGTGCGCTGCGCAAGCGCAAGGTAGTCGTCGCGCTGCTTGGCGGTCCGTATCAGCTCGTCAAGCTCGCCCTCGATCTCGACGGCCTCGTCCTCCGACGCGCCCTGCCGATCGGCCGTGTGGCCGCCCGGCCCCGTGGAAGGGGCGGCAGCACCTTCATCTGGCGCGAGAGCGCCGGAGGAAGATGCGGACGTCCCATCACCGCCCGCGCCGTCCGCCCCCGACGCCTGTGAAGCGTCGGGGGACAGCTCGGACTCAGACTCTCCGTCGACCGTGATCTTGATCTCCGTCATCGGACGCCCTACGCCTTGGGCTCTTCGACGACCTCGGCATCGACGACGTCCTCCTCGTCCGCGGAGGACGACTCGCCGGCACCGTCGGCTGACGCGCCGTTGCCGGCCGCGGCGGCCTGCTCCTGCGCGCGCTGGTACATGGCCTCGGAGACGGCGTGGAACGCTGTCTGCAGGGCCTCGGCCTTGGCGTTGATGGCGGCGGGGTCGTCGGACTCGAGCACCTCGCGCACCTCCTTGATGGCCTCCTCGATGCGCGCCTTCGAGTCGGCGTCGACCTGGTCGCCGAGGTCCACGAGCTGGCGCTCGGCCTGGTAGGCGGCGTTCTCGGCGGTGTTGCGCGCCTCGGCGAGCTCGCGCGCCTTGCGGTCCTCCTCGGCGTGGGACTCGGCGTCGGAGACCATGTTCTTGATCTCCTCGTCGGAGAGCCCGGAGCCGGCCTTGATCTCGATCTTCTGCTCCTTGCCGGTGCCGAGGTCCTTGGCGGAGACGTTGAGGATGCCGTTGGCGTCGATGTCGAAGGCGACCTCGACCTGCGGGATGCCGCGCGGCGCGGGCGGGATGCCGGTGAGCTGGAACTTGCCGAGCGACTTGTTGTACTGCGCCATCTCGCGCTCGCCCTGCAGCACGTGGATCTCGACCGACGGCTGGTTGTCCTCGGCGGTGGAGAAGACCTCGCCCTTGCGCGTGGGGATGGTCGTGTTGCGCTCGATCAGCTTGGTCATGACGCCGCCCTTGGTCTCGATGCCGAGGGTCAGCGGCGTGACGTCGAGCAGCAGCACGTCCTTGACGTCGCCGGCGAGCACGCCGGCCTGGATGGCTGCGCCGACGGCGACGACCTCGTCGGGGTTGACCCCGCGGTGCGGCTCTTTACCCGTCAGCTCTTTGACCTTCTCCTGGACCGCCGGCGAGCGCGTCATGCCGCCGACGAGCACGATGTGCTCGATCTCCTTGACGCCCTTGTTTTTTGCGTCGTCCATCGCCTGGCGGACCGGCGCGACCACGCGGTCGAGCAGATCGGAGGTGAGCTCGGCGAGCTTGGCGCGTGTGAGGCGCGTGTCGAGGTGCTTGGGCCCGGAGGCGTCGGCGGTGATGAACGGCAGGTTGATCTGCGTCTCCTGCGTGGTGGAGAGCTCGATCTTGGCCTTCTCGGAGGCCTCGTACAGGCGCTGCAGCGCCATCGGGTCGGCAGAGAGATCGATGCCTTGACTGCGCTTGAACTCCGCTACGAGCCAGTCGACGATCGCCTTGTCGAAGTTGTCGCCGCCGAGGTGGTTGTCGCCGGCGGTGGACTTGACCTCGAACACGCCGTCGCCGATCTCCAGCACGGACACGTCGAAGGTGCCGCCGCCGAGGTCGAACACGAGGATCGTCTGGTCTGCCTCCTTGTCGAGGCCGTACGCCAGCGACGCGGCGGTGGGCTCGTTGATGATGCGCTTGACGTCCAGCCCGGCGATCTTGCCGGCGTCCTTGGTGGCCTGGCGCTGGTCGTCGTTGAAGTACGCGGGAACGGTGATGACCGCGGAGTCGACGGCCTCGCCCAGATAGGCTTCGGCGTCGGACTTGAGCTTCTGCAGGATCATCGCCGAGATCTCCGGCGGGGAGTGCTGCTCGCCGCCTGCTTCCACGCGGGCGTCGCCGTTGGGGCCGGAGACGACCTTGTAGGGGACGATCGACTCCTCCTCGCGCACCTCGGCCTCCTTGCGGCCCATGAAGCGCTTGATCGAGAAGACGGTGTTCTGCGGGTTGGTGACGGCCTGGCGCTTGGCGACCGTGCCGACGAGTCGCTCGCCGGATGCCGTGAACGCGACGACCGACGGGGTCGTGCGGCCGCCCTCGGAGTTCTCGATCACCGTGGGCTCGCCGCCCTCGAGAACCGCCATGCACGAGTTGGTCGTGCCGAGGTCGATGCCTATGGTCTTGGCCATATCCAAATGCTCCTTCTAATAAGCTTTATAAATCTGAGCGCGAGTATGGCAGATTTCCTCACAGGCATCAAGTGCGCTCCCGAGCGAGGCGCCGCCCGGGCGGGCGAAGTGCGGCCGGGGGTGGGGATCTCGCCCAGCCGGCACAGCGGCCGCCGCGCACCCCCCAAACGGGGGGAGCTCCGTAACGGATTGCGTACGCGCGGGTATCAGCGAGACAAGTGACCCGCCTCGAGCGCAACGCCAACATCACAGCGGTGGTGATCCCGTTCCTCGGGGTGATCGCGGCGGCGGTGGTGCTGTGGAACCACTTCCTGGGACCGCGCGACCTGGCGATCTTCGCGGTCATGTACCTGCTGAGCGCGCTCGGCATCACCGTGGGCTTCCATCGCCTGCTGACCCACCGCGCGTTCCAGACGCGCCCGTGGCTGCGCTACACGCTGGCGATCCTGGGGTCGATGTCGCTGCAGGGCGGCGTGATCGACTGGGTGGCCGACCACCGCAAGCACCACACGTTCACCGACGAAGAGGGCGACCCGCACAGCCCGCACGCCGGCCACGGCGCGGGCCTGCGAGGCATGGTCGCGGGCCTGTGGCACGCGCACGTGGGCTGGCTGTTCGAGACGCACGGTCAGGCGTCCTCGAAACGCTTTGCCCCCGACCTCGTGGAAGATCCGACGATGCGGCGCATCAACAGGGGCTTCCCCCTGATCGCGCTCGGCAGCCTGGTGATGCCGTTCGTGCTCGGCTTGGCGCTGAGCGGCGGCTCGCTCGTGGACGGCGGCCTGTCCGCGCTGCTGTGGGCGGGCCTGGTGCGGATCTTCCTGGTGCACCACATCACCTGGAGCATCAACTCGATCTGCCACTTCTTCGGCAGCCGCCGCTTCGACACCGACGATCAGTCGACCAACGTGTTCTGGCTGGCGCTGCCGTCGCTCGGCGAGGCCTGGCACCACAACCACCACGCCTTCCCGCAGTCGGCGTTCCACGGCCTGCGCTGGTACGAGCTCGACCCTTCGGGCTGGCTGATCCTCGGGCTGGCGCGCGTGGGACTCGCGTGGGACGTGGTGACGGTCACGCCCGAGCGCGCCCGCGCGAAGCTCGCGGGCGCCGCCACTTCGGCGCCCAGCTGAGCGCGGCCGCCGGGACGCAACTTCGCGCCAGGCGCTTCCCCGGCGGCTGAAAGAGCGCTACCGTCTGCATATGAACACGGTCACGTCGGGGCCGTTGAAGCCCCGGCTACGCGGCGTGCTGCACGAGTACGGCTTCTTCGTTTCGCTCGTCTGTGGTGTGGCGCTGATCCTCGCGGCATCCGACGGACGCGCGCGGGTGGCGGCCACGATCTACGCGGTCGCCGTCTCGGGCCTGCTGGGCACGAGCGCTTTGTATCACCGCGTCACGTGGCGTCCGCGCGCGCGGCGCTGGATGAGGCGGCTGGATCACTCGATGATCTTCGTGCTGATCGCTGGCACCTACACGCCGGTCGCGCTGATCGCACTGAAGGGATCGCTCGCGACGACGATCCTGATCGTGATGTGGGCCGGGGCGCTCGGCGGCGTCGTGTTCAAGCTGCTGTGGATCGATGCGCCGAAGTGGCTGTTCGCGGGGGTGTACGTCGCGCTGGGGCTGGTGACGGCGGCGGTCTTCGGCGAGCTGCCGGCCGCGATCGGCTGGCTGGGCGTGGCCGGGCTGGCGAGCGGCGGCCTTCTGTACCTGGTCGGGGCGGTCGTGTACGCGAGCGGCCGGCCGAACCCGTGGCCGAAGGTGTTCGGCTACCACGAGGTCTTCCACACGCTGGTGCTCGTCGCGGCGGCCCTGCAGTACGCGGTGATCGCGTTCGCGGTCCTGCCCCGCGGTTGAGGCGGGCGTTCCGCGGCGTCAGACGCCACCCGCGATGCTCGACGTACCACCAGTACGCCTGCGCTCGCGTGCGTCGTCTGCCATCCACGGCCCGACCGCCTCTAGGTGAAGGTGTCCCGGCTCGGGCACATGCGCGCTAGCGCGCATTCGTGACACGCGGGCGAGCGCGCGTGACAGGTGCGCCGTCCGTGGCGCAGCAGGTTGACGTGCAGCTCGAGCTCCTGGCCGGGCGGCGTCAGCGCGAGCATCTGGTCGTGGAGCTGCTCGAACGGCGCGCCCGGTTGCAGCAGGCGCAGGCGCATGCCGACCCGCGAGACGTGGGTGTCCACCGGTACCTCGTGCAGCCCGTATGCGAACAGCAGCACGCACGCGGCGGTCTTGCGTCCGACGCCGGGCAGCGAGACGAGGTAGTCGCGCGCCTGCTCGATCGGCGCGCGGGCGAGCCAGTCGAGCGAGAGCTCTTGCGACGACCCAGCGGACGCCGACCCACTGACCGCCGAGCCGCCGACCACCGAGCCATCGGATGCGGACCCGCCCGGCTCGTCGGAGATCGCCCGCAGGATCGCCTGGATGCGGGCCGACTTCACCTTCGAGATGCCGCCCGGGCGGATCGCCTCCTCGATCTCGGCGACGGGCGCGTCGCGCACCTGCTCCCACGACGCGAAGCGCTCGCGCAGACGCAGGTAGGCGACGTCGCGGTTGCGGTCGTTGGTCGACTGCGAGAGCACGGTCAGCACCAGCTCGGCGAGCGGGTCGCCGTGCGGGCGCATCAGCGGAACGCCGTACACCTCCCGCAGGCGTTCGCGGATCCTCACGACGCGTGCGCGCGAGGGCGGCGTCCATGCGACGGTGGGCGCCTGTGCGGAGCGGCGCGAACTGCGCGAGGCGGTCGGTGGCACGGGCCAACGGTAGCCGCAGAACGGCCGGTGACGAGGCCCCCCACGGCGAGCGCGCGTATATCCTCGGCCGGTGCCCGAGGTGAGCGACCACAGCGGCGAGATCGACGGGCTGCCGGTGTTCTGGCGCCGCGCTCCGCCGCCGACCGACGCCGGCAGCGCGGCGGTGCCGCCGCTGTATCTGCACGGCGTGCCGAGCAACTGCGATGAATGGACAGGATTCCTGCGCCGCAGCGGCGGGCTGGCGGTAGACCTGCCGGGCTTCGGGCGCTCGGGCAAGCCCGGATTCCTGAAGTACACGATCGACGAGTACGACCGCTTCATCGAGCGCTTCCTGGATGAGGTCGGCGTGGAGCGCATTCAGCTCGTGGTGCACGATTGGGGAGCAGTCGGGCTTGCGTTCGCGCAGCGCCTGCCAGAGCGCGTCGAGCGCCTGGCGATCATCAACGCGGTGCCGTTCCTGCCGGGCTATCGCTGGCACCGCACGGCGCGCGTGTGGCGCACCCCCGGCCTGGGCGAGCTGGCGATGGGCGCAACCCATCGCTCCATCCTGCGCCTGCTCTCCCGGGAGTCCAACGCCACGCCCGGGCCGATGCCGGAGGCGTGGCTCGACAGCGTGCTCGAGCACTTCGACCAGGGCACGCAGCGCGCGATCCTGCGCCTGTACCGGAGCTCACCCTCCGACGTGCTGGCGAGTGCCGGCTCGCGCTTGGGAGCGCTTGACATGCCCGCGCTGGTCGTGTGGGGCATGCGCGACCCCTACATACCGGCACGCTTCGCCGGCGAGTACGCGCAGGCGCTGCCCCACGCGGAGCTGGTCGAGCTGGAGGACGCCGGCCACTGGCCGTGGATCGACCGCCCGGACGTGATCGACCGCGTGGTGGACTTCCTGAGCGCCGGGTGAGCGCGACCGCTCCTCGACCAGGCGGCGCGTGGCCCGCGTGGAGCGACGGCCCGCCGGCGGTCACGCGGCTGACGCGCCTGCCCCCGGCCTGGACGCTGACTGCGGCGCTCGGCGTCGTGTACCTGATCCTGGCGCCGCAGAGCCCCGACCTCGCCGCCGCAAGCTACCGCAGCAGCTTGTTCTCCTCGGCGGGGTTCACGCTGTGGGACAACTCCTGGTACGCGGGCCATCATCTGCTCGCGTACTCGCTGCTGGCGCCGGCGCTGGGCGCGCTGATCGGCCCGGCGCTGCTGGCGGCGGTCTCGATGGTGATCGCCACGGCGCTGTTCGCGCGCCTGATCGACGGCTGCTTCCCGGCGCGCGCCACGCGCATCGCGGCGCTGTGGTTCGCGTTCGGCGCGTCCGTCTCCCTGCTGTCCAGCCGCGTGCCGTTCGATCTCGGCCTGGCCGTCGGCCTCGGCGCGCTGCTGCTCGCGCGGCGCAGGCGTCTGACGCTCGCGCTGACGCTGAGCGTGCTCGCCACGCTGGCCAGCCCCGTGGCGGGCGCGTTCCTCGCGCTGGCCTACCTAGCGTGGGCGCTGACCGGCCCCGAGCGCGCGTGGCCCGCGGCGCTCGCGATCGCGGCGCTCGCGCCGATCGCGCTGCTCGCGCTGGCGTTCCCGGAAGGCGGCACGCAGCCGTTCGCGGCCTCCGCCTTCTACCCGGACCTGGCGGGAGCGCTGGTGGTCGGCGCGCTGGTCGAACGCGGCCGACCGGAGATCGCCCAGCGTTCGATCAGGATCGGCGCGGCGCTGTACGCGCTCGCAATGATCGGCTCCTACGTGCTGCCCACGCCCGTCGGCGGGAACGCCGATCGCCTCGGCGCGCTGGCGGCCGGTCCGGTGGCCGCGTGCGTGCTCGTCGGCGCCTCACGCGGGCGCCGGCGCCTGTTGATCGTGCTCGCGCCGTTGCTGCTCTACTGGCAGGCCAACTCACCTGCGACGGACTTCGCATCGACGGTCTCCAATCCGTCGGTGCACGCCTCCTACTACGCGCCGCTGCTCGGCGAGCTGCGCGCGCTCGGCGTCGGCTACGGCGCGCGCCCGGCGCGCATCGAGGTGGTCGCGACCGCCGACCACTGGGAGGCGCGCTATCTCGCCCCGCACGTGATGATCGCCCGCGGCTGGGAGCGCCAGCTGGACACCTACCGCAACGGCCTCTTCTACGAAGAATCCAAGCCGCTGACGGCCGCGCGTTACCGCGCGTGGCTGTCCGAGAACGCGGTCTCCTATGTGGCGCTGCCGCTGCGCGCCACGCTCGACTACTCGGCACACTCCGAGACCCGCCTGCTGACCACGGGTCGGCCGTCGTACCTGCGCGAAGTCTGGCGCTCGCGGAACTGGCGCCTGTTCGCGGTGCTCGGCGCGAGCCCGCTCGCGCAGGCGCCGGCGCTGTTGAGGAGCGCGAGCAGCGACTCGCTCACGCTGTACGCGCCACACCCCGGCTCCTACACGGTGCGGGTGCGCTTCACCCCCTACTGGGCGCTCGCGAGCGGCAGTGGGTGCGTGGCCCGCACGGCGAACGAATGGACCGAAGTGCGTGCGCGCCGCGCAGGCAGCTTCCACGTGGTCATCCGCTTCTCGCTCGCGCGTGTGTTCAGCGACGCTCCTCGCTGTCGCTGAGCATGGTCTAGGCTTACTCGGTTGATGGTCGCCCGCGCTCGTCTCCTGCAGAGGCGCGTCCTGCCGCACGGATGGCTGGACGTGCTGCGACAGGTATCGCTCTTTGCCGCCGCCTACCTCGCCTACCGGCTGGTGCGAGGGCTGGTCGAGGGAGACGCCAACGCCGCGTTCGCCCACGCGCGCGACCTGATCTCGCTGGAGCGCACGCTGCACGTGTTCGTAGAGCCCTCGATCCAGGCGTGGGCGTCGAGCAGCCACTTCCTGATGGTCCTCTCCAGCTGGCTGTACGTGAACGCGCAGACCACCGTGACGGTCGCGGCGCTCATCTACCTCTACGTGCGCCACAACCGCAACTTCTACTTCGTGCGCAACATGTTCATGGTCGCGATGGCGATCGCGCTCGCAGGCTACGCGGCCTTCCCGACCGCGCCACCGCGCTTCATGCCCGAGTGGGGCTTCATCGACAGCGTGTCCGACTTCACGGGCGTCCATGTCTCGCACACGAGCGCGTCGCTGAACGCCCTCACCAACCTGTACGCCGCGGTGCCCTCGATGCACGTCGCGTTCGCCCTGATGATCGGCTGGACGCTCGCGCGCCTGGTGCGCTGGCGGGTGGTGCGCGTCATGTGGCTGCTCTACCCGTTCCTGATGACGTTCGTGATCGTGGTCACCGCCAACCACTTCATCATCGACGCGATCCTGGGTGCGCTCACGGCGGGTACGTCCGCGTACGCCGCGACCTGGATGGCGCGCGCGCGGCCGCAGGCGTGGCGCTTCTCGCCCGCCGCCACCCCCCAGCTGAGCGCGAGCGGTTAGAGCGGCCGAGCACGGATGGCACCGCCCAGGCAACACACGCGCTCCCGTCGCACCCGGCGCGCCTCCTACCGCTCCGGCCGACCGCGCACGCGCACGCCGATAGGGGCGGGACAGCGCCGCGAGCTCGTGCGCAACCGGCTGATCGAGTCGCGGCTGACGCCCAACGCGATCTCGCTGACGGGCTTCGTCGGCAACGTGGTGGCCGCGGCGCTGGTGTGGGAGCGGCTGTTCTTCCTCGGCGGCGTGACGTTCATCCTCGGCTCGATCATGGACACGCTCGACGGGCGCTACTCGCGCATGTCGGGCAAGGGCACCCCGTTCGGCGCGTTCCTGGACTCGACGCTCGACCGCATCGAGGAGGGAATCGTGCTGACGGCCGTCGCCGGGTACTTCGCGCTGCACGGCAACCGCGTGGCGGTCGCCGCCGTGGTGGTCGCGGTACTGGCGTCGCTGATCGTCAGCTACACCCGCGCGCGCGCCGAGGCGCTGGGCGTGGAGTGCAAGGTGGGAATCGCCACGCGGCCGGTACGCGTCGTGATCCTGGCGATCGGCCTGATCTTCGCCAGGGGCGCCTCGCTCGGCAACTTCGAGCTGCTGCAGCCGGCCGTGTACGTGCTCGCGGCGCTCAGCGTGATCACCGTCGCACAGCGCATCTGGCACGTGCGTCGCGAGCTCTCGGTGTGACCTTCACGAGCCGGCGGAGTAGTCTCTTGCCGTGACCAACGACGACAAGAACGGCCGCGCCCGGCACAATGGCGCAGCCTCAATCAACGGCGCCGGGCGCTACCAGTCTGAGAAGGTGCGGGTCGCGATCGTCGGCGTGGGCAACTGCGCCTCGTCGTTCGTGCAGGGCGTCCACTACTACCGCGACGCCGACCCCGCGCAGCGGGTACCCGGCCTGATGCACGTCGACCTCGGCGGCTACCACGTGCACGACATCGAGTTCACCGCCGCGTTCGACATCGACGCCACCAAGGTCGGCAAGGATCTCGGCGAAGCGATCTGGGCTGGGCAGAACAACACGATCAAGTTCGCCAAGGGCGCGCGTGGAGTCCCCAAGAAACTCGGCGTGCCGGTGTACCGTGGCATGACCCACGACGGCCTCGGCAAGTACCTCAAGGAGAAGATCACCAAGGCCCCCGGCGAGACCGCGGACATCGTGAGGATCCTCAAGGAGACGCACACCGACGTGGTCGTCTCCTACCTGCCGGTCGGCTCCGAGCAGGCGACCAAGTGGTACGTCGAGCAGGTGCTCGAGGCGGGCTGTGGCATGGTCAACTGCATCCCCGTGTTCATCGCTCGCGAGGACTACTGGGACAAGCGCTTCAAAAAGGCGGGGCTGCCGATCGTCGGCGACGACATCAAGTCCCAGGTGGGAGCGACGATCGTGCACCGCACGCTCGCGCGCCTGTTCGCCGAGCGCGGCGTGGAGATCGAGCGCACCTCACAGCTGAACGTGGGCGGCAACATGGACTTCTACAACATGCTCGAGCGCGAGCGCCTGGAGTCGAAGAAGATCTCCAAGACCAACGCGGTGACCTCGATCATGGACCACGAGCTGCCGGCCACCGACATCCACGTGGGGCCCTCCGACTACGTGCCGTGGCTGACCGATCGCAAGTGGGCGCACATCCGCATCGAGGGCCAGGCGTTTGGCGACGTGCCGTTGAACCTCGAGCTGAAGCTCGAGGTGTGGGACTCGCCGAACTCCGCCGGCATCGTGATCGACGCCGTGCGCTGCTGCAAGCTCGCGCTCAACCATGGCGTCAGCGGGCAGCTCGACGGACCGTCCTCCTATCTGATGAAGTCGCCCCACAATCAACGCCCGGACGAGCAGGCGCGCACGGACACCGAGGCCTTCATCGCCAAGTATTCCGGCCGCCCCGGCACGAAGGCGAAAGGCGGCGCGCGGGCGGCGGGGACGACGAAGACGGCGGCTCGCGCAGCGAAAGCGCGCGCGATCAAAGCGCCGGCCGCGAAGTAGCTCGCCGCTTCGAGTAGCCACCCGTCTGCCCGTAGGCGGGATAATCGTGCAGCAGATGGCCGCTTCGTTCTCGATAGCCCACGTGACGCCATACCCGTGGGAGGCTGAGGACAACGAGGTCAACGCCCACGTGAAGCGGGTCACGGCCGAGCTCTCGCGCCGCGGCCATCGCGTGCTGGTGCTCGCGCCGTCGCGCTCGCAGGAGCGTGTGCGCGCGTCGCGCAAGGCGCTGCGCGCCGCCAGGAAGAATCCACAATCCCTGCTCGAGGGAACCGATCGCGGAACGCCGCGCGTGATCGCCGTCGGCGAGGTGCTCGATTTTCGGGATCCGGGGCGGGCCGACAATAACCGCCGGCGGCCGTCGGCGCTGCCGATCGACGTGGCGCGGACGGTCGAGGAACTGCTCACCACGGTCGAGCTCGACTTCGTCCACGTGCACGAGCCGTTCGCGCCGAGCACGTCGAACGCCGCGCTGCGCCACTCGCGCGCGCTCAACGTCGGCTCGTTCCACTCGTCCACCGAGCGGCTGCTCTCGACGCTGGTGGCGCGCCGCTTCGTCGAGAGCTTCTTCGGCCGCCTGGACGCGCGCACGGCGAGCCTGCCAGCGACCGCCGAGCTGATGGCGCACCACTTCCCGGCCGAATACCGCCTGGTGCGCGACGAGGACGGCGCCGCGGATGAGCTCGAAGCGATCTACAGCGCGCTGGCCGCGCGCCGGCACCCGGCGGACGGGGACCCGGCGCTGTCGCAGCGCCTGTCCACGCGAGCGCTGATCGAGGTCGACCTGCATATGCACACGGATCATTCCTACGACTGCGCGACGCCGGTGGAGGTTCTGCTGGCAAGCGCCCGCGAGCAGGGGCTGGGGGCGATCGCGGTGACCGACCACAACGAGATCTCCGGCGCGCTCGAGGCACAGGCGCAGGCGGACAGATTCGGTCCCCACCCGCCCGTGAAGGTGATCGTCGGCGAGGAGGTCAAGACGGCCGGCGAGGGCGAGGTGATCGGGCTGTTCATCAACGAGAAGATCCCCCGCGGGCTGAGCCTGAAGGAGACCGTCGCCGAGATCAGGCGCCAGGGCGGGCTCGTGTATGTGCCGCATCCGTTCGACCGCATGCACTCGGTGCCCGACTACGAGCACCTGCTGAAGATCATCGACGACGTCGATGCGATCGAGGTGTTCAACCCGCGCGTGGCGATCAGCGCGTTCAACGACGAGGCGGCTCGCTTCGCCGCCAAGTACCGCATCCCGGCCGGGGCCGGCTCGGACTCGCACGTCGCCCAGGGGCTCGGCTCGGTGCGGATACGGATGCGCGACTTCGACGGGCCGGCGGAGTTCCTGCAGTCGCTGCGCGACGCCGAGATCCTCACGCGCCCGTCCTCGCTGCTGTACGTGCAGGCACTGAAGTTCCTGCAGACGCGCGCCACGCCGCGCTCGGCGCGACGGGCGAGCAAGGCGCGACGCCTGAAGCGACTGAACCGCGCCCACGGCGGTGGCGGACGGAGATAGGCGATCCTCGTCGCCGATCGCGAGGGCTGCGAAAGCGCAAGTACTGATGCACCGTCAAGGACAAGACGACGCCCCGTCAAATCCCTCGGGGTCGATGCCCGTGACCGATGACGAGATCCGCGAGAAGTACCTGGAGCGCGCCATCCGCGAGCTGAACACGCTCACGCGCGAGCTGCAGGCGTGTCCGCACTGCCCGCGAGGCAACCTCATGCCGGTGCTCGGGTCGGGGCATCCGCAGGCGGACATCATGCTGCTGAAGTACTCCGCGCTGCCTTCCGAGATCGAGGAGGGAGTGGCCTTCTACGGGCGCGCGGGCGGTGCGCTGATGAAGTCGCTCAAGCGGCTGTCGATCGACCCGCTGGCGGTGTACGGCACGCTGTGCGTGAAGTGCCCGCTGAGCGACGCGTCGCTGGCGGACTTCGCGTGCGTCTCCCGCGTGGTCGAAGAGATCGCGATCGTGCAGCCGAAGATCGTGGTCGTGATGGGTGCCGACGCGCTGAGCGCGCTCGGCGAGATGGACATCCCGCTGGCGCGGGAGCTGCACGAGGAGGTCGGGGAGATCCAGCAGCTGACGCCGACGCTCGACGCGCTGTACGTGCCCAGCATCGACGACTCGCTCGACGAGCACGACGCCAAGCGCGAGTTCTGGGCGGCGTTCCGCGTGCTCGGCGACTGGTACGCGGCGCAGCCGCCGTACTGAGCGCCAGAGACAGTCGCCGCCAAGCCGTCAGGGGGCCGGCAGGCCCTCGACCCAAGCGCCGACGGCGGCGATGAACGACGGGAGGTGCAGTCGCTGGTGGTTGACAGCAGCATGCACGTCATCGGGTGTGAGGGTCCAATATGCGTGCTGGCTCGTGTTGCGCAGGTCGATGACCTCCTGCATGACCAGTTGCGCGTTTGTTGAGAAGAGACCCAGTCGGCGGAGCTGATCGGCCGACGGAGTCTTGCGGTCCGCGGCAATCGCGCCCAGATCCTGCGCAGCTCGCACGCTGCGATCGATCAGACCCTGGCAGAGGTTGTTGCAGGTCGTCCATGTTCGATCGCACGAGCATGGCCTGGTTGCGCTTCTCCGGGATCTTCGAATGCCACGCCTCTCTGAATGTTTCGAGGTCGAAGTCGGGCGGGAACGCCGAGACCGCCGCCTCCAGCTGCTCCATTGTGCGCGCGAGCTGTGTCAGCGCTTGCTCGACGGCCTTGCGGCGCACGTCCGCCGGGATCGGCGGACGAGCAGAGTCGCTCATCGACCGGCGGCGGGTGGCTGAGCACGTTCGCTGGCCAACCGCTCGAAGTAGCCAAGCGCCGCGCGCGCCTCCTGGCGCAGCTCGCGTCCCGCATGGTCAGCCTGCGTCTGTGCCTGGTCTCGCTGCTCCTGAAGCCCAGGCCATGCTTCTGCGCGATCCACCAGAGGCCGACCGTCGCGCAAGACCTCGTACAGCAGGCCGGGATCGCGCAACGCAGCCTGCAGGGGCACCAACTCGACGTTCGCGTTCAGGCGCTCGTTGAGCCGCAGGCGCAGCGCCTCGAGGGCCCCTGGAGATGGGCGTCGTAGCTCGACCAGCAGGTCTATGTCGGATGCGCCCTGCACATCTGCTCCGCGTGCCACGGAGCCAAAGAGCACGCAAAGCTCGACGTTGGGCTCTGTTCGCAGGACCGCAAGCAGCTGACCAACCAGCGGCCAGTGGGAGCCGACCCATTTCATCTCCTGGTCCGACAGGGACAGCCGCCGCGAGCTTGGCCGCTGTGCGCGGATCAGGCCGCCACCGACCGCTCGCCGGAGCGTACGCTCGTTAACCCCTACCTCGCGCCCCAGCTCTTCCAGCAGCAGGCTCATGTGTCCAATCTAGCACTGTGTGTCCGATCACACCGTGAGCACGATCTTGCCGAGCTTGCCGCCGGCGGCGAACCGCTCGTACGCGGCGGCCGCCTCCCCCAGGGGAAAGATCTGCGCGATCGGGACCCGCAGCGCGGGTGGGCGGGCTTCGAAAAGCGGCAGCACCTCATGCTCGAGCAGGCGCGCGGCGATGGCTTTCTCCTCCGGGGGCCGCGCGCGCAGGGTGGAGCCGTGGATTCGCGCGCGCTTGCCCATCAACGCCAGCAGGTTCAGCTCGCCCTTGGCGCCGGCGGACACGCCGATGATGGCGATGCGCCCGCCGGTGGCGAGCGCCTGCAGGTTCTCCGCCAGGTTCGGGGCGCCGACCAGCTCGAGGATCACGTCGAACGGGCCGTGCTCGGCGAAGCCCTCCGGCGCGATCACCTCGGCGCCGAGCGCAGCCACCTGCTCGTGCAGCTCCTCGCGGCGCACGGTCGCGGCCACGCGCGCGCCCACCGCCCGCGCGAGCTGGATCGCCGCGGTGCCCACGCCTCCGGCGCCGCCGTGCACGAGCAGGCGCTCGCCGGGGCGCAGCTGCGCCTGGGTGAAGAGCGCGTCGTGCGCGGTGATGAAGACCTCCGGCAGCCCGCCCGCGGCCGGCCAGTCCAAGGCATCCGGGACCGGCATCAGCTGGCGCTCGTGCACCGTCGCGAGCTCGGCCTGCCCGCCGCCGCCGACGATCGCCATCACGCGCTCGCCCACCGCGAAGCGCTCCGCCCCCGGCCCGAGGGCGGCGACCTCGCCAGCGAGCTCGATGCCGGGAATGTCCTGCGGCGAGCCGGGCGGCGCCGGGTAGAGGCCTCGCCGCTGCATCATGTCGGCTCCGTTCAAGCCCGCCGCATGCACGCGCACGAGCACCTCGCCGGCCTGCGCCACCGGATCCGGGTGCTCCTCGATCACGATCTCCTTCTCGCGGATGGTGGCGGCGCGCATCGGTTGCTCAAGCCTACGCCCGCTCGAAGAGCGCGACGCACTCGATGTGGTGAGTCTGCGGGAACATGTCCACGGGGCGGACCTTGCGCAGCACCCACCCGGCCTCGACCAGTTCGGCGGCGTTGGGGGCGAGCGTGGTGGGGTTGCAGGAGACGTACACGATGCGCTTGGGCGAGGCGTCGATGATGCGGTGCACGACCTTCTTCGACAGGCCGGCGCGCGGCGGGTCGACGACGAGCACGTCGGGGCGTCCGGCCCGCTCGAGCAGCTCGGGCAGGGCCGTGCGGCTGTCGCCGGCGAAGAAGTGGACGTTGGTGATCTCGTTGCGCCGCGCACCCGCGATCGCGTCCGCGACTGCCTGCTCGACCAGCTCGATTCCCCACACCTCACCCGCGCGCGGCGCGAGCGTGAGCGCGATCGTGCCGATCCCCGAGTACAGGTCGTACACGCGCTCCCAACCCTCGAGCGCGGCGTACTCGGCGACGATGCCGTACAGCAGCTCGGCCATCTCCGTGTTCGTCTGGAAGAACGCCTCGGCGGAAATGCGCAGATCGAGCTCACCCAACCGCTCCGGCAGCTCCGCCTCCCCCCACACGAGCTCGGTCTCGCCACCCGCGGTCGTCTCGGCGACGCTGCGCGAGCGCGTCCACAGGACACCCGACAGGCTCTCGCCGAGCGCCTCACTGAGCGCCGCCGCGAGCGAGCCGGCATCCAACTCCCCATCCGTGGTCACGATCCGGACCTGCAGCTTGCCGGCATGCCGGCCTTCGCGCACGACCAGGTTGCGCAGGCGCGCGCGCCCATCCGGCGCGGGCCTGGTCCGCTCGGCGCGGCCGCTTCGTGCACCCCGACCGCGGCGCGCCCTTTGCCCCCCAGCCCGGTCATCGCCTGCCGCAGAGCCGTGCTCCACGGCTGCGTCCTCGCCTGCGTCCGCGTCCGCACGCACACCGCGACTGCGCTCCCATGCGGTCAGCCCCTCGGCCCGGCACCAGCTCAGCGCGGCGACACGCGCGAGGTTGCCGCGCTCTGAAGCAAGCAGGCAGTCCTCGATCGGCGTCACGCGATTGCCGCCTGCCGGGGCGTGGAAGCCGCACACGAGCTCGCCGCCATCTTCGCCGAAGGAGTACTCGAGCTTGTTGCGGTAGCGCCACGGCGCCAGCGCGGGCACGACCTCCTGCAGCTCGAAGCCGTCGAGCCGACCGATCCGCCGCAGCGCGTCGTCGACCTGGCCGCGCTTGATCTCGAGCTGGCGCTCGTAGGGGATCACCTGCCAGGGCACGCCGGGATGCTCGGCCGTCGGCGCGATCCGCTCGGGGCTCGGCTCGAGCACCTCCAGCGTGCGCGCGTGCGCGTAGCTGCGCTTGCGCTTGTGCACCACCGCGCGTACGCGGTCGCCCGGGATGGCGCCGGCGACGAACACCACGTAGCCACCGTCGCCAAGCCGCGCGACGCCCTCGCCACCGAACGCGAGCGAGTCGATCCGCAGCTCCAGCTCATCGCCCCGCTGCGGACGCGGCGACCCCTCCGGTCGGACGGGGGCCTCGACGGTCATGCGGGCGCCACCAGCAGCTCCAGCAGCGCCTTCTGCGCGTGGCGGCGATTCTCCGCCTGGTCCCAGATGCGCTCGCGGGAGCCGTACAGAACCTCGGCGGAGATCTCCTCGCCAGGATGCGCGGGCAGATCGTGCATCGCGAACGCTCCCGGCGCGGCTGCGTCCAGCAGCGCGTCGTCCACGCGGTAGTCGACCAGGTCCCGACGGCGCTGCTCGGCTGTGCTCTCATCGCCCATGCTCACCCACACGTCGGTGTACACGGCGACGGCGCCCCGCGCCGCCTCATATGGGTCGGAGTGGTGTGTGACCACGCCGCGTGCGGCGACCGGCAGCTCGAGATCGCCCCCGAGCGTGTAGCCGGCAGGGGACGCGAGCGCCACGTGCATGCCAGCGAGCGCCCCTAGCACCGCGAGCGAGCGGGCGACGTTGTTGCCGTCGCCGACGTACGCGAGGCGCAGACCTTCCAGCGTTCCGCAGGCCTCACGCAGCGTGAGCAGGTCCGCGAGCGCCTGGCAGGGGTGATGGCGCGCGCTGAGCATGTTGACGATCGGCACCGTGCTGTAGGTGGCCAGCTCCTCCAGGATTGCGTCGGCGCCGGTGCGCAGGCCGACCGCGGCCACGTGCCGTGACAGCACCAACGCGGTGTCGCGCGGCGCCTCGCCGCGCGAGAGCTGCAGCTCATCCGAGCGCAGCACCACCGCATGGCCGCCCAACTCCTGGATCCCGACCTCGAAGGACACACGCGTGCGGGTGGATGGCTTCTCGAAGATCAGCGCCACGCTGCGACCGGCGAGCGCCTGCGAGGAGAGCGGCGCGCGCTTGAGCTCCAGCGCGCGGTCGAGCAGTGCGTCGAGCTCGGCGGCGCTCAGCTCCGCCCCGGTGAGGAAATGGCGTGGCGTCATCGAATCGGCCAGTGTAGGCGGTACACGCGGGACGACCGGCCACCACCAGGCCCGCCGTGTGCGATGGTCCGCCAGCACGAACTTGTCGAGGAAAGGATCGCCACCAGATGAGAACAGGCATCTCCGCCGTGATCGCATGCTGCGCGCTGATGCTCGCGGCGGGCTGCGGATCGTCGAGCAACGGGTCCGGCAGCTCGAGCACGAGCGCGGCTGCCCGCTCAACGGCGAGCGCCGCCACGACCGGCTCGAAGGCGACGCCGTCCACGTCCGGCGGCGAGTCGCTGAAAGTCGACACCACGCCCAAGTTCGCGTCGCCCTCGCCGTCCGCGCCGGTGCAGAGCGGGCTCGTGCAGATCGCCTACCGCAACATCGCGATCGCGCCGGACACGGTCAGGGTGAAGGTCGGCAGCACGATCAGGTGGACGAACTACGACTCGGTGCAGGCCAACGTCACGAGCGTCGGCGGTCCGCAGCGGATCGCCTCCAAGAACTTCGGTGAAGGCGGCACATTTGAAGTCAAGGTCGTGACGCCCGGCGTGATCCACTACGAGTGCACGCTGTACCCGGTGACGATGAACGGCACGATCGAAGTGGTCAGCTAGGAGCCGGGGGCGTCCTGACCGAAGCCGGGGAGACCCTCGTCGGAAGTGGAGGCGGTCGCGTAGAGGCGGCGCGGGATGCGCCCCGCCCCGCGCGCCAGATGGCCGGCCTCGACGGCGGCGCGCATCGCGCGCGCCATCGCCACCGGGTCCCGGGCGCGGGAGATGGCCGATGCCGCCATGACCGCGTCGCAGCCCAGCTCCATCGCAAGCGCTGCGTCGGACGCGGTGCCGATGCCCGCGTCGAGCACCACCGGCACGTCCACCGCCTGGCGAATCAGCGCGATGTTGTAGGGGTTGCGGATGCCCATGCCGCTGCCGATCGGCGAGCCGAGCGGCATCACGGCGGCGCAGCCGAGGTCGGTGAGGCGGCGGGCGAGCACGGGGTCGTCGGTCGTGTACGGGAGCACGACGAAGCCGTCGTCGATCAGCTCCTCGGCGGCGCGCAGCAGCTCGGGCGCGTCCGGCAGCAGCGTGTCCTCGTCGCCGATCACCTCGAGCTTGATCCAGTCGGTGGCGAACGCCTCGCGCGCCAGGCGCGCGGTGAGGACCGCGTCGCGCGCCGTATGGCAGCCGGCGGTGTTCGGCAGCAGTTGCACGCCGGCATCGGCGAGCACGTCGACGAGCGAGCCACGCGCCGACGGATCGACCCGCCGCAGCGCGACCGTCACGAGCTCGCTGCCGCTCGCGGCGATCGCCTCGGCCATCAGCTCCAGTGACGGGAAGCCACCCGTCCCGAGCAGCAGCCGCGAGCGCATCGTCCTGCCGGCGATCGTCAGCTCCTCGGCGTGCGTGCTCACCGTCTCGTGCATACCCCGATCATCCTCCCTGCATCGCCGTGAGCACCTCCACGCGCGCGTGCTCGCCCACGGCGAACGACTGCCACGCGGCGCGCGGCACGACCTCGCCGTCGACCGCGACCGCGACTCCGCGCGCGTCCACGTCGAGGCCGAGGCGGACGAGCACCGCGGCGACGGTCTCGCCGGCGCGCACGTCCGAGCGCTCCCCGTTGAGCAGGATCACGCGGCGGCCCCCGCGGGCGTGAAGCGATCCGGGGCGCAGGCGGAAAGGAGTGGATCGTCCGCCTGCCCGCCCACCGGCTCGTCCGCGCGCCCGCCGGCGAGCACCCCGACGACGAGCGCGGCGGTGAGCGGCGCGAGCAGGATGCCGTTGCGGTAGTGGCCCGTCGCCCACACCAGCCCTGGCACCGCCCCACGGCCGATCGCGGGGGCGTTGTCGGGGGTGCCCGGGCGCAGGCCCACGGACAGCTCCTCGATCTCCAGCTCGCTGATGCCGGGCACGAGCTCGCGGGCGTCGCGCAGCAGCTCGTACACGCCGCCCGCGGTGGGCGCCAATCGGAAGCCCTGCTCCTCGACCGTCGCGCCGAGCACGTAGCCGCCGTCGCCCCGCGGGACGAGATAGCCGCCGCGAAAGCGCAGTACCCGCCGCAGCAGCCCCGCTCCCGCGGGGTCGCGCAGCCGCAGGATCTGACCCTTGACCGGGCGCACGGGCACGACTGCACCCTGGGGCAGTCCGTCGATGCGCTCGCTCCACGGGCCGGCGGCGAGCACGACCTGCCCGGCCGGCAGGCGCTCACCGTCCTCGAGCGTCACGCCCGTAACCCGGCCCCCGGCATCGTTCAGGCCCGCGTGGTCCGGGCCCGCCACATCCTCGCCGGCGTCGCCCAGCTCGACGCGCGCCACGCGCGTGTGCTCGCGCAGCTTCACCCCGGCCGACTCGCACGCCTGCCTGAGCGCGGTGAGGACGAGTCGGGGGTCGACGGAGTGGTCGTCGGGGGCCTCCAGCGCGAGCCGCAGCGTGGGGGCCAGGGCGGGCTCGAGCTCGCGGGCCTCACTCGGGCGCAGGCGGCGCACGGCGAGCCCGAGCGAGCGGCGGAAGTCCAGCTGGCGCTCGAGCTCGCGCGCGTCGTCGTCGTCACGCGCGGCCAGCAGCGTGCCCGTCCGCAGCAGGCCCACCGACACCCCGGTGCCCGCCTCCAGCTCGGAGGCGAACGCGGGCCACATGCTCGCCGAGCGCAACCCGAGATCCAGCAGGCGCCCCCCCGACTCGCCGAACTCCACCTCGGCGACCGGCGCGAGCATCCCGGCGGCCACGTGCGAGGTGCCCAGCCCGGCGAGGTCGCGCTCGAGCACGGTCGCCGACATTCCCGCCTGGCACGCGCGCCAGGCGATCGCCAACCCGATGATGCCGCCGCCGACGACGACCACGTCGACTGGATGGTTGTCGGCCATGACGATGATGCTAGTCCGCGGGTGGAGCGGGGTGAGACGGCGGGCATGCCAGACTTCCGGCGGATGACAGACGACGATCCAGGCGCCGAGCGCCGCTCCCGCCTTGCCGCCGCGTACCTGTACCTCGTGTGCGGCGCGAACCCTGATGGGCGCGAGCTGCCCACGTTGCTGCGCGCGGCGATCGCCGGGGGCGTCGACATCGTGCAGCTGCGCGAGAAGCACGTGCCCGACGAGGAGCTCGCGTCGGTGGCGAATGCCGCGCGGGTGCTGTGCGAAGAGCTGGGGGCGCTGCTGATCGTCAACGACCGGCCGTGGGTGGCGCGCGAAGCGCGCGCCGATGGCATCCACGTGGGCCAGGACGACATCGCGCCGGCGGAGGTGCGCGAGCTGGTCGGCCCGGAGATGCTGATCGGCCTGTCCACGCATTCGCCCGAGCAGATCGACGCTGTCGACGCGAGCGTGGTCGACTACATCGGCGTGGGCCCGATCCACGAGACGCCCACCAAGCCAGGGCGCCCGGCGGTGGGCGTGGAGCTCATCGGTTACGCGGCGGCCCACGCGCCGGTGCCGTTCTTCGCGATCGGCGGCCTGGACGCGACCAATCTCGACGCGGCGCTCGCCGCGGGCGCGACACGGGCGTGCGTGCTGCGGGCGATCGCCGGCGCCGAGGATCCCGAGCAGGCGGCTCGCGCGCTTCGCAACCGGCTCGAATCGCGCGCCGTGGAGCGGTGAGGCCGGTGGCCGACGGCCGCCAGGGCGCCGGCGCTCCGGCGAGCAGCGCCCGTGGCTCGGCTGGCGGCGCGGGTGACTCGGGCAGTGGCGGGCGCGACGAGCGGGCGCGCGCGGAGCTCGTACCGCTCGCCCCCGACGAGCGCCCGCCGGCGCTGCTGATCGCGGTGGGCGTGTGCCTGCTGCTCGCGGCCGCGGTGCTCGTGGGCGGGCTGAGCATCCACGACCTTGCCAGCCGCGGCGGCTCGCTGCCCGGCGCGATCTTCCTGGCGGCGGTCCTCGTGCTGCTGGCGCTCGGCATGTACCGACGCCGCTACCCGGCGGTGCTCGGCTTCGAGGCGCTGCTCGCCTTCCAGATCATCGTCACCTCGCTTGCCCTGGTCATCGCCTCGACGCTGGTCGCCGCCGGCGCGTGCCTGCTCGCGATCGGCCTCGGAGGCTGGCTGTTCTGGAAGCTCGTGCGGGTCATGGGCCGCATCCAGGCCGGTGAACACCAGGGTGGTCGATAGCTGTCGCGGGGCGACCCTGGTCGCGCGATCACCTTCGATAGTGTGCGGCCCGATGGCCGAGAGCTCCTACGACTGCATCGTGATCGGCTCCGGGCCGGGGGGTTACGTGGCTGCGATTCGCGCCGCGCAGCTCGGGCTGAAGACCGCAGTGGTCGAGCGCGACAAGCTCGGTGGACGCTGTCTGAACTACGCGTGCATTCCCGCCAAGGCGGTGCTGCGCTCGGCTGACCTGCTGTCGGAGATCCGCGACGCGGAGGAGTTCGGGCTGAAGGTGAGCGGCGTCGAGGTCGACTACGCGGCGGTGCAGGCGCGCCGCGAGAAGGTCGTGAACACGCTGACCTCCGGCGTGGGCGGGCTGTTCAAGAAAGACGGCATCGACGTGGTCGCGGGCAGCGCGAAGCTGACCGCCGACGGCGACGTGCTGGCGGACGTGTTCGACGCCGAGCCTGTTGAGATCGCCACAGGCAGCGTGATCCTCGCCACCGGCTCGGTGCCGCGGCCGATTCCCGGGGCGCAGTTCGGTGGGCGCGTGATCGGCACCGAGGAGGCGTGGGCGCTGGCGGAGGTGCCGGCGCGCCTGGCGGTCGTCGGTGCGGGTGCGTCCGGCGCGGAGATCGCGTCGGCGTTCGCGCGACTGGGCAGCGAGGTGCTGCTGCTGGAGGCGCTCGAGCGCGTGCTGCCAACCGAGGACGTGGACATCTCACGGCTGGTCGAGCGCGGCCTGAAGCGCCAGGGCGTCGGCGTGCATACGGGCACACCCGTGGCGGACGTGAGCGCGGGCGAGAGCAGCGTCACGTTCTCCTACGGCTCGGAGTCCGGCGAGGTCGACTACCTGGTGATCGCCGCGGGACGCGGCGCGGACGTCGAAGGCCTCGGCCTGGCCGAGGCGGGCGTCACGCTCGACGAGCGCGGCCTCGTGCAGGTGGACGGCGCGCTGCGCACCAGCCGCGCGGGCGTCTACGCGATCGGCGATCTCGTCCGCGGCCCGGCGCTCGCGCACAAGGCCTCCGACGAGGGGATCATCGCCGCGGAGACGATCGCCGGCATGCAGACCCACCCGATCGCCTACGCGGACATCCCGCGCGCGACCTTCTGCACGCCCAACGTCGGCTCGTTCGGGCTCACCGAGGAGCAGGCGCGCGAGCAGGGCTACGACGTGGTCGTCGGCAAGGTGCCCTACGGCGCGGTCGGCGGCGGCACCGTGTACGGCGACCGCACCGGCCTGGTGAAGGTCGTCGGCGAGAGCAGATACGGTGAGCTGCTCGGCGGGCACATCGTCGGCTCGCGCGCCACCGAGCTGATCCAGGAGCTCGTCAACGTGCGCGCGCTCGAGGGCGGCTTCCCCGAGCTCGCGCGCATCATCCACGGGCATCCCACGCTGTCAGAGGCCGTCATGGAAGCGGGACGCGCCGCCGACGGCTGGCTGATCCACGGCTGAGGCGACCGTTAACCTCGGCCTGGTGCCCCCGACGGCCGCCTTCTACTTCGACCTCGCCAGCCCGCTGGCCTATCTGACGGCAGAGCGCATCCTGCACGTGCTCCCCGGCCCGGCCGAGTGGCGGCCGGTTCTCGTGCGCGAGCAGCACGGCGTGCCGCGCGCGGAGATCGAGCGCCGCGCGCGCGAGCTCGAGCTGCAGCCGCTGCGCTGGCCGGAGCCGTTCCCGTTCGACAGCTCGCTGGCGATGCGCGTGGCCACGTACGCGGCCTCGATCGGCCGCGCTGTGCCGTTCGCGCAGGCGGCCTTCCGCCAGGCGTTCGCGGGCGGGCACTCGCTGGAGAACCCGGACTTCGTGCTGATCGCGGCGGCGGCCTGCGAGATGCACCCCGCGGCGGTGCTGCGCGGCGCGGAGCTGCGCTCGACGGCCGAGCGGCTCGCGGCAACCACCGAGGCGGCGGCCCGCGCGGGCGTCACGGAGGTGCCGGGGGTCGTCGTGGGCGAGCACGCGTTCGTCGGAGAGGGCATGCTCGAGCGCACGGCCGAGCGCATGCGCGAGGAGCCGGCGGATGGCACGGCGGACACGCCGGCGGATGCCCTGACGGTGGAGTGGACGGGATCGCGCTCGACATGAAGGCGGGGCACGCCTACCGTCTGATCGTCACGCGCGGCGGGCGCGCGCCGGCGCTGCTGGCGGACACGGCGCGCGTGGACCACATCGAGGTGGTGGAGGTGGACAGCGGCGAAGCGGTGCTGCTGTGGGATCGCCCACCGCAGGCGGCGTCGAAGCTCGCGCGGGCGCTGCGCGCGGACCTCGCGCAGCTGGAGGCAGAGGAGTTCATGGCGCGCTGGAGTACGGTGGAGCACTGATGCCAAGCCCGCCCGCGCCAAGCCCGCCCGAGTCGAGCCTTCCGGAGCCGGAGCGCGCGCGCGAGTGGCTCGAGACGATGACGCTGATCCGCCGTTTCGAGGAACGCGCGGGCGAGATGTACGCGCGGGCGAAAGTGGGCGGCTTCCTGCACCTGTCGATCGGCGAGGAGGCGACGATCGTGGGCAGCGCGCGGGCGCTGCGCGAGGACGACTACCTGATCTCCACGTACCGCTCGCACGGGCACGCGCTGGTGCGCGGCACGCCGCCCGAGAACGTGATGGCGGAGCTGTTCGGCCGCGTGGACGGCTGCTCGGGCGGGCGCGGCGGCTCGATGCACATGTTCGACCTGGCGCGGCGCTTCATGGGCGGATACGGGATCGTCGGCGGCAACCTGCCGATCGCGGCGGGCATCGCGCTGGCGAGCGACTACAAGGAAACGGACGAGGTGACGCTGTGCACGTTCGGCGACGGCGCATCCAACCAGGGCACGTTCGGCGAGACGCTGAACATCGCGGCACTGTGGAAGCTGCCGGTGGTGTTCATGGTCACGAACAACCAGTTCGGCATGGGCACGGCGCTGGGCCGGCACTCGGCGGTCACGGACCTGCAGCGCAAGGGCGAGAGCCTGGGCGTGCCGGGCATGCGCTGCGACGGCATGGACGTGCTCGACACCTACGCGGTGGTGGCGGAGGCGGTGCGGCGCGTGCGCGAAGACCGCCAGCCGGTGCTGGTGGAGGCGGTCACGTACCGCTTTCGCGGTCACTCGATGGCCGACCCGGAGCAGTACCGCACGAAGGAGGAGGTGGCGCGCTGGCGCGAGCGCGACCCGCTGCCGGCGTTCGGCGAGCTGTTGGTGCGCGAGGGCGTGATCGAGGAGTCCGAGCGCGAGCGCATCGACGAGCACGCTGTGGCGCGCGTGGACGCGGCGGTGGAGTTCGCGGAAGCCTCGCCGTTCCCGGCACCGGAGTCGCTGTACGACGACGTGTACGTGCTCGACCGCGAGGTGCGCGGCTGGTACTCGGTGCAGACGACCGACGCCGCCGACAGCGCGCTCACGGCCGGAGGCTCGCCGGCCTACCAGCCCGACGACGCGCCAGCGGCAGCCAACGACGAGATCCCGCAGCAGCTGACCGACGCGCTGGCCGCGGGTGAGGACGGCCGTGAGAGCGCGGCGGCGGTCAACCCCGAAACGGGCGGCAGCCCGGAGGCGGTGGGCTGATGGCGCAGATGCGCTACCGCGAGGCTCTGAACGCAGCCCTGCGCGAGGAGCTGGCGCGCGACGAGCGCGTGATCTTGATGGGCGAGGACATCGGCGTGTTCGGCGGCGCGTTCAAGGTGACCGACGGCCTGCTGGAGGAGTTCGGCGAGCGCCGCGTGCGCGACACGCCGATCTCTGAGAACACGATCGTGGGCGTGGGCGTGGGCGCGGCGATGACGGGCCTGCGCCCGGTGGTGGAGCTGATGACGATCAACTTCGCGCTGCTGGCGTTCGACCAGATCGTCAACCATGCGGCGCACATCCACTACATGTTCGGCGGACAGGCGAAGGTGCCGCTGGTGGTGCGCATGCCGCAGGGCGCCGGCCACCAGCTGGGGCCGACGCACTCGCACTGCCTGGAGGCGCTGTTCCTGCACATCCCCGGCCTGCTGGTGGCCGTGCCTGCGACGGCGGCGGACGCGAAGGGCCTGCTCAAGACGGCGATCCGCGACGAGAACCCGGTGATCTTCATCGAGCACGAGTCGCTGTACGGGGTGCGCGGCGAGGTGCCCGACGACGAGGATCACCTGGTGCGCTTCGGCCAGGCGCGCGTTGCGCGCGAGGGCTCGGACGTGACTGTGGTGGGCGTGTCGCGGATGGCGCTGACGGCGGAGCGCGCGGCAGAGACGCTGGCGAGCGAGCACGGCGTGCAGGCGGAGGTGATCGATCCGCGCACGCTGCGCCCGCTGGACCTGGACACGATCCTCGAGTCGGTGCGCAAGACCAACCACTGCGTGATCGTCGAGGAGGGCTGGCCGCACGGCGGCGTCGGCGCGAACCTCGCGGCGCTGATCGGCGAACAGGCCTTCGACGACCTGGACGCACCCGTGCAGCGCGTGACGGGTGCGGACGTGCCGATGCCGTACTCCAAGCCGCTGGAGGACCTCGCCTACCCGCATGAGCCGCAGGTCGTGGCAGCGGTGCTCGCGACGCTGAACAGGACGCCTGCCGCGGGCGCAGCCGCAGCGGCGCTGCCGGGATCCGCGGGAGGCGCGTGATGACCGACATCGTGATGCCGCGGCTGTCGGACACGATGGAGGAGGGCACGATCCTGCGCTGGCTGAAGGCAGACGGCGAGCAGGTGGCGCGCGGCGAGGAGCTCGTGGAGATCGAGACGGACAAGGCGACCATGACCTACGAGTCAGACCAGGAGGGCGTGCTCGAGATCATCGCCGACGTGGGTCACACGCTGGAGGTCGGCGCTCTGATCGCACGCGTGGGGGCTACGGCGGCCACCAATGATGAGGGGCCGGCCTCAGGGGGGCCGGCGAGCGAGAGATCGGACCGTGACGCTGCGGCGGCGAGCGGTTCGCCCGCGGCCGCGACTTCGGCGGAGCCTGCGGGCGAGGCGCGATCAGGAGCGCCTGCGGGCGAGCGCGTCAAAGCCTCGCCCCTGGCCAGGCGGATCGCCGGTGAGCGCGGCGTCGACCTGCGCGCGCTGACAGGCAGCGGTCCCGGCGGCCGGATCGTCAAGGCGGACGTGCTCGCCCCCGCCGCCGCCTCCACATCCAGCGCCGCACCGGTGGCGGGCATCGAGGGGGTGATGACCGCCAAGGGCGAGACGACGATGGTGGACCTGTCGCGCACGCAGCAGACGATCGCGCGGCGCATGGCCGAGTCGAAGGCGACGATCCCCGACTTCACGCTGCAGATCGACGTGGACATGGAGGAGTGCGTGAAGCTGCGCGCGCAGCTGAAGCGCATCTCTCAGCACGAGAGCGCCGGCGAGCCCGGCGCGCAGGCGCCGCGCCGCGAGCAGCTGAAGGCGCCCACGTACAACGACATGGTGGTGAAGGCCTGCGCGCTGGCGCTGCGGGAGCACCCGACGGCGAACGGCAGCTATCGCGACGGGCGCCTGCAACTGCACTCGCGCGTCAATGTCGGTGTGGCGGTGGCTGCCGAGGATGCGCTGGTGGTGCCGACGGTGTTCGACGCCGACGAGAAGTCCGTCGGGGAGATAGCGCGGGAGACGCACACGCTGGTCGAGCGCGTGCGCACCGCCACGATCACGCCACCGGAGCTCGGCGGCGGCACGTTCACGGTTTCCAACCTCGGCATGTACGGCGTGAAGAGCTTCACCGCGATCATCAACCCGCCGCAGGCTGGCATCCTGTCGGTCGGCGCGCTGGCGCCGCGCGCGGTCGTGCATGGCGGCGAGCTGGCCGTGCGCAACACGATGACGCTGCTGCTCGCGTGCGACCACCGCATCCTCTACGGCGCCGAAGCAGCACAGTTCCTCGCGCGCATCCGCGAGCTGCTGGAGACGCCCTCCGCGCTCACGCTGTGACGGATTCCCCTTCAGTAGCTAAGGAGACTCCCACGCAAGCTTTACGTCCGTCGCAGGCCGGCTTTACGTCCGGGTCAGGGCGCCGGTGGAGGCTGTTGCGAGAGACAGCGTCCACGACAGCAAACGACGGAGATCTGTCATGACCAGCACCATCGCCGCACCAAAGCAGCCGGAGCAGCGTGCCGCGCCGATCGCGCTGGATCAGCGCGCGCACCCATCACATCTCGCTACAGCCGATGAGCTTCTCGAGAGGCTGGTGGCCGAGCACGCGAGAACACTGCGTCGGAGGGCGCTCTCTCACCCACGACGCCGCATTACGTCGCCCGCTCGCTGAGCGGATCGATCCAGCGCAGGCCGGGGAAGCGGGAGAAGTCGTTGTCGCACGAGTACAGCGTCGCGCCGTGCTCGATCGCGAGCGCAGCGAGATGCGCATCGCTGGTGAGATTCCCGCCTGTGCCAAGCGGCACGAGCAGTTCGCGCAGAACGGCGCCATGTCGGCTGGTGGGATGGACCACAGTGACGGAGGGCTGGGCCAGCCATCCGTCGATCACGTCGAATGCTCCTGTCACGCCGAGAGGGTTGGTGGTGGCCCTCGGGCTCGTGCAAATACGGACGAAGCCGACCAGCGTCAGCCAAGCGAAGGCAACGGTCTCGGTGTCGGACAGCGTCGCCTCCAGCCATGCGCGGGCTGGCTCATGACGAGCGTCCGTGTCGTCTGCCGCGTACAGCAGCAGATTGACGTCGGGCAGCTTCACTTGCCGAGTTCGCGCTTGCGGATGATCTCATCGTCTTCCATTTCACCAGCGATCTGGAGCGCCTTGTCCCAGTTGATCCCAGGACGCAAGCCGAGCGGAGCCGTGGGCATCTTGTAGCGGCGAGCGCCTGACGTGTCAGCGCGCAACCCTGCCCGCACCGCGTCGTTGATCGCCACCTTGAACGACACATCGCGCTCGCGCATCGCCGCGCGCAGCTTCGCCTCCACGTCAGGGTCCAGTGTCACCGTCGTCCTCATCTGAGGCATCATAGCATCAAGAAATGTGGCATCATGATGCCTATATGGTCGAACGCTAGGCTGAGGAGGCAGATGAGCCTCGTCGATCGCGCCAATGAGCTGTGGGTGTGTCATCTTGGCCTCGTCCCCTACTCCGACGCGCTCGCCATCCAGGGACAGATCCGCGCGCGGCGCCAGGCGGGTGAGCTACCGGACACGCTGCTGCTGCTCGAGCACCCGCCCGTGTACACGCGCGGGCGACGCTCCGGCGCCGAGGACCTGCCGCTCGGCGAGGGCTTCTACCGCGCCAAGGGCATCGACCTGGTCAGCACCGATCGCGGCGGGCGGCTCACCTACCACTCCCCCGGCCAGCTCGTCGGCTATCCGATCATGCGCATCGACGACGTGCACCGCTACCTGCGCACGATGGAACACGCCATCATCGCCGCGCTCGCCGAGGCGGGCGTGCACGCGCGCTCGCGCCACGACGAGGGCATCGACTACACCGGCGTGTGGGTCCAGGACCGCAAGATCGCCTCGATCGGCGTGCACGTCTCGCGCGGCGTCACCACGCACGGCTTCGCCGTCAACGTCGACAACGACCTCGACCCGTTCTCGTGGGTCGTCGCCTGCGGGCTGCCCGACGTGACCATGACCTCGCTCGCCCGCGAGTCCTCGGGGGAGTGTGAGGCTCTGAGCTGTTTCCGGCGGCGCATGGCCTACGCCTTCTGTGAGGCGCATGGCAGGCGCCAGCGGCTCGTATCGCCGGCGCGACTCGGCATCGACACTGCGAACGCCGACAGGCGAGCGACCGAGCGAGCCCCCATGAAGACGATCTCATCCCCCCTCGGCGAACCGGTGCCCGCGTGAGCGCAACCAGATCCCGATCCAACCCCGGCGGCATGGACGTGCTCAGCGTGCTCGGGCCCGACGTGCGGCCGATACGCGAGCGCAAGCCGCCGTGGTTCAAGGTGCCTGCGCCAGGCGGGCAGCGCTACCGCGAGCTGACCGAGCTGATCCGCTCCGAGAACCTGCACACGGTCTGCCAGGAGGCCGCCTGCCCGAACGTCGGCGAGTGCTGGGAGCGCGGCACCGCCACGTTCATGATCCTCGGCGACACCTGCACGCGCCGCTGCGGCTTCTGCAACGTCAAGACCGGCAAGCCCACCTGGAACGACCCGCTCGAGCCCGCGCGCGTCGCGCGCTCGATCGCGCGCATGGGCCTGCGCCACGCCGTCATCACCTCCGTCGACCGCGACGACCTGCCCGACAAGGGCGCCTCCGCGTTCGTCGGCGTCATCCGCCAGGTGCGCCGCCAGGCGCCCGGCTGCCAGATCGAGGTGCTCACGCCCGACTTCCAGGGTCAGGAGATGCCGCTCGCCAAGGTCATCGCCGAGCGCCCCGACGTCTTCAACCACAACGTCGAGGTCGTCCCCCGCCTGTACCCCATCGCCCGCCGCGGCTCCCAGTTCGCGCGCTCGTGCCGCGTGCTGCGCCTCGCGCGCGAGCTCGGCGAGGGAGAGGTGGTGACCAAGTCCGGGCTGATGGTCGGGCTCGGCGAGACGCACGAGGAGATGGTCGACGCGTTCGCCGCCCTGCGCGAGCACGGCGTGCAGGTGCTCACCGTCGGGCAGTACCTGCGCCCCTCCGAGCGCCATCTGCCCGTCGTGCGCTACTGGCACCCCGACGAGTTCGCCGCGCTGGAGCGCGCCGCCTACGAGCTCGGCTTCAACCACGTCGCCGCCGGCCCACTCGTGCGCTCCTCGTACCACGCCGACCAGCACGTGCCGCAGGCGCGCCCTGGTGTCGGACCGCTGGCTGCCAGCGGCTAGTCTCGCTCGATCTTCCCGCTCAAAGACAACATCCCGCTCGCGCGGTTTCCCGTCATCACCGTCGCGCTCGTCGCGATCAACGTGATCGTCTACCTGCTCGAGATCCGCCACGGCGGCAGCTTCTTCGGCGGGCCCGCCAGCGGCGTCGAGGTCCACTACGGCGCAATCCCCTACGAGCTCACGCACCCAGGCACGCACTGTGACCTGGTGGACGTGCAGACGCCCGCCGGCCTGGTGGAAGCCGTCGGCTGCCAGCGTGCGCCCTTCACGCCCGGCGAGGCGGGCCTCGTGAGCGGCCCCGGACCGCAGCTGTCGGCGTGGGAGACGGCGTTCACCGCCATGTTCCTGCACGCCAGCTTCCTGCACATCTTCGGCAACATGATCTTCCTCGCGATCTTCGGCCCCACCGTCGAGGACGCCATGGGGCGCCTGCGCTTCCCCGCCTTCTACCTGCTCGGCGGGCTCGTCGCGCTCGGCGCGCAGGTGGCCGCCGACCCGAGCTCCACCGGCCCCACGCTCGGCGCCTCCGGCGCGATCGCCGCCGTGCTCGGCGGCTACATCCTGCTGTACCCCCGCGCGCGCGTGCTCGCGCTCGTGTTCATCGTGTTCTTCTTCACGCTCATCGAGGTGCCCGCCGTGTTCCTGCTCGGCTTCTGGTTCCTCGAGCAGCTCTACCTCGGCGCCGCCGGCCTCGCCGGCACAGGCAGCGAAGAAGGCGTCGCCTACTTCGCGCACATCGGCGGCTTCGCCTTCGGCCTACTCGCCATCAAGCTGTTCGTCAGGCGCACCGCATGACCCGCCTCGCCGTGCTCGGCGCCGTGCTCGTGTTCATCGCCGGCTTCGCCTTCCTCACGTTCACCGCCATCGTCAAGGACGGGGTCACCATCGACACGGTCCTGTCCGTGTTCATCGTCGTGCTGCTCGCAGTTGGCATCGTCGGCGCGCTGCGCAATCCTCCTCGGGGATGAGCTCGCCGTTTCTCACCACCAGCCAGAGCCGCAACCGGCGCGCGCTCGCCGCCAGGCGACGGCGGCACCGGCGCCTGATAGCCCTCGGCGCGCTCGCGCTCGCCGTGCTCGGCGCGCTGGTCGTGGAGATGGCGCTCGCCAACGGATCCAGCGAACACCCGCACGGCTCCACGCATGCCGGTGTGCACATGAAGGACGCCCGGCCGGCGGCTGCGGCCGGCGCTCCCGCGCGCTCGCCCTACGGCTTCCCGCTCGCCAAGCCCGCGCTCGCGCTGTCCGGCATCTCCACGCCGCAGAAGAACCCAGCGCAGATCACCTTCAAGCATCCGCCGCGCGCCGGGCTGCTGTTCAACCTGTCGACCGGGCAGGTCCTGTGGCAGCACAACCCGTACGTGCGCCTGCCGATCGCCAGCCTCACCAAGATGATGACCGCGCTCGTGACCGTCGAGTCGGCGCCGCCCGACGCGCCCGTGCTCGTCACCAGGCAGGCCGTCGACACGTCCGGCTCGAAGGTCGGCGTGCTGCCGCTCGGCCGCCACGTGCCGCTGGAGAGCATGCTCTACGGCCTGTTGCTGCCGTCCGGCAACGACGCCGCCGTCGCGCTCGCCCAGCACGTCGCAGGCACCGTCAACCGCTTTGTCATACGCATGAACGAACAGGCCGCCAAGCTCGGGCTCGGCTGCACCCGCTACTCCTCGCCGTCCGGCTTCTACGACGCCGGCAACTTCTCCTGCGCCGCCGACCTCGCCGTGCTCGCGCACGTCGACATGCAGCAGCCGCGCATCGCCAGCGTCGTCAAGACCTACGCCGCCGTGCTGCCCTTCCCGATCAAGGGCGGCAAGCTCTACCTCTACAACAACAACCCGTTGCTGATCTACAAATACCCCGGCGTCACCGGCATGAAGACCGGCCAGACCGAAGCCGCCGGGCGCTGCCTGGTGGAGACCGCCGAGCGCCACGGCGTGCGCCTCGGCGCGATCGTGCTCAACTCCGAAGACCCCGGCACGCAGGCCCGCCAGCTGCTCGACCTCGGCTTCGAGCACGTCTACCACCAGCCGGTCGTGCCCGAGCAGCCGTTTCCGCCGGGCGTCTGAGCGCTCTCGCGCGTAGTGATACCTTTCCCTGACATAGATTGACTGGTCAGTCAGCCAAAGGAGACGACGTGGATCTCGACGACACACCCGAGCAGGCCGCCTATCGCGCCCAGGTGCGCAGCTGGCTCGACGAGCACAAGGCCGAAGCGCCCATCCTGCAAGGCCCCGGCGCGCTCGAGGACGAGGACGAGATCGTCGCCGCCCGCCGTGCCTGGCAGGGCAAGCTCGCCGAGGGTGGGCTCGCGGGCGTCACCTGGCCGCAGGAGTACGGCGGCCAGGGCCTCGGGCCGATCGAGCAGGTCATCTGCAACCAGGAGATCTCGCGCGCGAAAGTCCCCGGCATCCTCGACGCGATCGGCGTCGGCATGCTCGGCCCCACGATCATCGCGCACGGCAACGAGGAGCAGAAGTCGCGCTATCTCGGCCCGATGCTCCACGGCGACGAGGTCTGGTGCCAGCTGTTCTCCGAGCCCGCCGCCGGCTCCGACCTCGCCGCCGTGCAGACGCGTGCGCGCCAGCAGGACGACGGCAGCTGGCGCCTGACCGGTCAGAAGGTGTGGACCACCAACGCCCAGTTCGCGTCCTACGGGCTGCTGCTCGCGCGCACCGACGCCGACGTGCCCAAGCACAAGGGCATGACCATGTTCATCGTGCCGATCGACGCCGAGGGCGTGACCGTGCGCGGCCTGCGCCAGATCTCAGGCGAGGCCGAGTTCAACGAGGTCTTCTTCGACGACGTCGCGCTCGACGAGGGCGCCGTCGTCGGCGGTCTCAGCAACGGCTGGGGCACCGGCCTGACGACGCTGATGTTCGAGCGCGTCACCATCGGCCTCGGCAGCGAGGGCATGGGCTACAACTCGACCCGCTTCGCCGGCGCCATCGCCGCCGACGAGCACGCCCGCCGCGACCCCGAGGTGCGCCACCGGCTCGGCGAGGTCGCAAGCGAACTGCTCGCCGTGAGGTTCACCGGCTACCGGACGCTCAGCGCGCTGCAGAAGGGCCAGATCCCCGGCCCGGAGGCGGGCCTCGCGAAGGTCACGATCGTCAGCGGCGCGATCAAGGCCGGCGATCTGATCGCCGACGTGATCGGCCCCGACGCGCTCTCCGAGGACAGCGAGTGGGCGTACATGATCTCGTTCCTGCCCGGCCTGAAGTCCGCCGGCGGCACCGAAGAGATCCTCAAGAACACCGTCGGCGAGCGCGTCCTCGGGCTGCCCCCCGAGCCGCGTCTCGACAAGGGCATCCCATTCTCGGAGCTGCGCTCCAAGGAAGGAGCAGCGGCATGAATCTCGCACTCTCCGATGAGCAGGTATTCCTGCGCGAGGCTGCCCGCGGCGCGCTCTCGCGCTTCAAGACGCTCGAAGCCGCGCGCGAGGCGCTCGACGGCGACGAGAGCGCCATGCCCGATCTGTGGCCGACCGCCCGCGAGGCCGGCTGGCCCGGCCTGCTGATCGACGAAGCCCACGGCGGCGCCGGCCTCGACGCATTCGACGCGATGCTCGTGCTCGGCGAGTGCGGCCGCGTGCTCGCGGGTGTTCCGCTGCTCGGTCACCTGCCCGCGACCGCGATCCTCGGCGACGCACCCAGCGCCGCCGAGCTCATGACCGACCTGGCCACCGGCGAGCGGCGTGCCGCCTACCTGCCCGCGCAACCCCCCAGCGAGCTCGACCAGCGCTGGAGCACCGACTCCGCAAGCGGAGCCGCGCGCGCGCCGCTGCCGAGCGCCGGCGCGGCCGGCGAGGACGGTCGCGTGGCCGTCACCGGCAGCATCGCGTTCGTCCCCGACGCGCCCGGCGCCGACACGCTCGTCGGCGTCGTGCTGCTCGATGGCAAGCCCGTCGGCGTGGCGATCCCCACCGATGTGCCCGGCGTGCGGATCGAGCCCGTGAGTCGCTATGACGCCACCCGCTCGCTCGGCCACGTCACGCTCGAAGCCGCCCCAGCCGTCGTGCTCGACGCACCCGAGGAGTCGCTCGCCGCCGCCTGGTATCTCGCGCAGGCGCTGATCGCCGCCGAGTCGCTCGGCAGCGTCGAGACCGCGCTCGACGTGTCCGTCGCCTACGCCAAGGAGCGCTTCACGTTCGGCCGCGCCATCGGCTCCTACCAGGCCGTCAAGCACGGGTTGACCGAGGTGCTGCGCCAGCTCGAGAACGGGCGCTCGCTGCTCTACTACGCAGGCTGGGCGCGCGCAGGCGCGCCCGGTGAGTTCGCGCTCGCCGCAAGCGCCGCACGCTCGGTCGGCGGAAATGCGCTCGACACGGCCGCGCGCACGATGATCTCCGTCCACGGCGGCATCGGCGCCACCTGGGAGCACGACGCGCCGCTGTACTTCCGCCGCGCGCAGCTCTCGAGAAGGCTGCTCGGCGGCACCAGCCAGGCGACCGACCGCGTCGCCGGCGAGCTGATCGCGCAGGCCGACGCGGCCTGACGTGCGCCCCGGCGGGGTCGGTGGGACGGAGTCGCACAATCACTCCCTTTGGGACCTCTGTATAGCCATTGCTATACGGATCTTTGAGAGGGAGTGCTAACGCACGGGGCGGGACCCGGCGGAGCGTCTGGCCACCACCGCCTTCGGCTTCGCTTCGGCTTCGAGCGCCGCCAGCACCGGCGCGCCGTACGCGGCCTGGACCGCTTCCACCATTGCCGGTTCGATGCCGCAGTTGATGCAGAAGCCGTGCTGGGACCAGCCGATCGCGCGCGCGAGCACCTGATCGGCGTACGTGACGCCGGTGGCGTCGTGGCCGTAGTAGTCATACGCCGCGTCCCACGCCGAGCTGTTCAGCGCGTATTCGGCGCCGTCCGCCGACAGCAGGTGCGCGGCGGCCATGATCGCGTCGAAGTCGTCGTAGATCGACGGATGCGTGGCGGTCATGTGGTCATAGTGCGCGGGGCGCCTGCCGTAGACGTAGGAGTCGCTGACGAGGTCCCATGTCGATGGGATGCCCGCCCTCCCGATGCCCGCCCCCCCGTTGGTGACGTTGAACTGCATCGGCCCGCCACAGCAGCTGGCGAAGTTCAGACCGTGGTAGATGCCCGGCGCGGTCGAGAACGCGCTCTCCTGCCTGTGGATCGAGGCCAGCAGCAGCCAGTTGACGCCGAACGTGCTCTGCGCGGTCGCGTAGATCGGGTAGAAGCCTTCCATCCATTCCCTGGAGATGTGCGTCTGCGTAGCGCCGACGAAGTCCCGGGCGTCCAGGCGCTGCTGTGCCAGTGACGGCCGTGTGACGATCGCCGCGTGCCCGCTCGCGCCGGCGACGTTGCCCGCGCCGGCCGACGCGGCGGCGCTCGCCACCGGGGTCGCGGCCGAGACCAGCACCGGCGGCGGCGCCACCGGCGCGCTGGCGCTCCCGACCGCACCGATGAGCACCGCGATCAGAGCGGCGAGCCCGAGCAAGCCGATCGTGCACGCGAGCAGCCACGCGCCTCGTTCCGATGGCGGCGACGGCGGGGAGGCGAATGGACTCATGGACACGGCAACTCATCTTACGCGCGCGGCGCGCCGATCATGCACGTGTCGGGTTACTGCTCACATGCGCACGCCAACCATCTGCCTGTCCACGCTCGCTGCCGCGATCTGCCTCGCGTGCCCCGCGCTGGCCGACCCGCCCGCGCCTGCCGCCCCGCCGGCGGTTGCGGCCGCGTCCTCGGGCTCGGCGCCGGCGGCTGCTCTGAGCTCCACCCAGCAGCACTACCTGGCGCTCGCGCAGACGGGCGTCGCGAACGCCGAGAGGCGCTGGTGGGATCCCCGGCGCGGCTGGTATGACGCGCGGCTGGACGACCGCGAGCGCTACCCGCTGGCGACCATCTGGGACAGCGTGCCGCTGTTCGAGTCGCTCGACGCGATCGCCATCGCCCAGCCCACCGCCGCCAACCGGCGCGCGCTCGCCCGCTTCGCGGCGGGAGCCGAGCGCTACCTCAACCGGGGGCTGCGCCCGCTCCCCGGCTTCTCCCCCTACCAGGGCGATCGCGAAGCCGGCACCGAGACGTGGTTCGACGACAACGGCTGGTGGGGCCTTGCGTTCGTCGAGGCCTATCGCGCCGCCGGCACGCCCCGCTACCTCGCCGACGCCCAGCGCGCGCTGCGCTACATCGCGGCCGCCGGCTGGGATCCCCGCGGCGGCGGCACCTGG
>Ga0187890_10000182_pt1 | contig 45430 bp, 54 predicted proteins | sample June2016WEW_21_1_FD_133005 | JGI IMG/M metagenome (GOLD analysis project Ga0187890, IMG submission 133005) | Peatland microbial communities from SPRUCE experiment site at the Marcell Experimental Forest, Minnesota, USA - June2016WEW_21_10 | ecosystem: Environmental > Terrestrial > Soil >... | reverse complement strand
GGCGTTGAGCACCGCGGACCGGGTCACCTTGACCGGGTCGATCACGCCCTGGGCCAGCAGGTCGCCGTACTCGCCGGTGGCCGCGTTGTAGCCCTGGCCGTGACCAAGCTCCGCGATCTTGGCCACGACGACCATGCCCTCGGCGCCGGCGTTCTCGGCGATCCAGCGGGCCGGCGCGACGAGCGCGCTGCGCACCACCGCCACCCCGGTCGCCTCGTCGCCGGTCCTGTCGAGGTCACCCAGCTTCGCCGCGATGTGCACGAGCGCGCTGCCCCCGCCGGGGACAATGCCTTCCTCGATGGCGGCCCGGGTGGCCGAGATCGCGTCCTCGAGGCGGTGCTTCTTCTCCTTGAGCTCCACCTCGGTGGCGGCACCGACCCGGAGGACAGCCACGCCGCCGGACAGCTTGGCTACCCGCTCCTGCAGCTTCTCCCGGTCCCAGTCCGAGTCGCTCGCCTCGATCTCGGCCCGGAGCTGGCGGACCCGGTCGCTGATGCCCTCGGCGTCACCGGCACCGTCCACGATCGTGGTGGTGTCCTTGGTCACCACCACCCGGCGGGCCTCGCCCAGCGTCTCGAGCCCGATGTTCTCGAGCTTGAGGCCGATCTCCTCGCTGACCACCTCACCGCCGGTCAGGATGGCGATGTCAGCGAGCATGGCCTTGCGCCGGTCACCGAAGCCCGGGGCCTTGACCGCCACGACGTTAAGCAGGCCGCGAATCTTGTTCACGACCAGCGTGGAAAGGGCCTCGCCGTCGACGTCCTCGGCGATAATCAGGAACGGCTTCTTGGTCTGGGCGACCTTTTCCAGCAGCGGCAGGAAATCTGCCATCGAGGAGATCTTGCCCGCGTGCAGCAGGATGTAGGCGTCGTCCGTAACGGCCTCCATCCGCTCCGGATCGGTGACGAAGTACGGGGAGATGTAGCCCTTGTCGAACTGCATTCCCTCGGTGAACTCGAGCTCCAGACCCATGGTCGGCGATTCCTCGACGGTGATGACACCGTCCTTGCCGACCTTGCTGAACGCCTCGGCGATAAGCTCACCGATCTTGGGGTCCTGTGCGGAGACCGTCGCCACGTTCGCGATCTCCTGCTGCTCCTCGACCTCGCGGGCCGACTCCAGCAGCAGGTCGGACACGGCGGCGGCGGCCGCGTCGATCCCCTTCTTCATGGACATGGGGTTCGCGCCCGCGGTTACCGAACGGCGGCCCTCACGGACCATCGCCTGCGCCAGGACGGTCGCGGTGGTGGTGCCGTCGCCGGCCACATCGTTGGTCTTGGTGGCGACTTCCTTGGCGAGCTGAGCACCCAGATTCTCGTACGGGTCCTCCAGGTCGATCTCACGCGCGACGGTCACGCCGTCGTTGGTGATGGTCGGAGCGCCCCACTTCTTGTCGATCACGACGTTGCGGCCCTTCGGACCCAGCGTCACCTTGACGGCGTCGGCGAGACGGTTCACGCCACGCTCCAGCGCGCGCCGTGCCTCCTCGTCGAACTCCAGCATCTTGGCCATGAGCACCTCAAATTACGTGTTAGGTCGTGCCCGGCGGCCGGGCAAGCCGGCCGTGGGCCCGGTTCAGTCCTGCGGACCTGCGGGCCTTACGGACCTCTGGTGGTCTTTCGGACCTCTGGTCTTACGGACTACCGCCCCGGACGCCAGGAAGCGCCGGGGCGGTCGTCCGATGCGGTCCTTGCCGCGGGCCCGCAGGCCCGCGGCGCAGCCGCCGTTACTTGCTCGATCTACTTCTCGATGATGGCGAGCACGTCACGGGCGGAGAGCACCAGGTACTCCTCGCCGTGGTACTTCACCTCGGTGCCGCCGTACTTGCTGTACAGCACGACGTCGCCGACCTTCACGTCCATCGGGACGCGCTTGGCGCCGGCGTCATCGAACCGGCCCGGGCCCACTGCCAGGACTTCGCCCTCCTGGGGCTTCTCCTTGGCGGTGTCCGGAATCACGAGCCCGGATGCCGTGGTCTGCTCGGCCTCCAGGGTACGGACCACGATCCGGTCTTCGAGTGGCTTGAGAACAACCTTGGTAGCGGTCGCCACGATCTGACCTCCTCCTCCGAAAAGGATGGGGAATCGACTATTAGAGAGGTAACGACCACGGCCAGCTGTCGTCGCGGGTGCCAGACCGGCCTTACGTCGTATTAGCACTCTACCCTAGAGAGTGCCAGTCCCGAACAGTAGTCCGGGCGCGCCGCGACGTCAAACCCCCCGGCGCGCCACCCGGGCGGACCGTCCACGGGCGCGGAAATTCCGGGGAGCACGGGCCGAGCGCGACCCGGGCGCCAGTCAGGCCAGGACACTGCCAGTCAGACCAGGATACTGGTCACGGGCAGCGCAGAATCGGCGCCGACGTCCAGCGACGACGGCTTGGCGTCACGCGCCACCAGTTCCGCCCCGAGCGCCGCGACCATGGCCCCGTTGTCGGTGCACAGGCCGGGCCGCGGCACCCTGAGCCGGATGCCGGCCGCCTCGCAGCGCTCCGCGGCCAGTGCGCGCAGCCGGGAGTTGGCGGCCACTCCACCGCCGATGACCAGGTGGTCCACGCCGTGCGCCCGGCAGGCCTGCACCGCCTTGCGGGTCAGGACGTCCGCCACCGCCTCCTGGAAAGAAGCCGCGACGTCCGCCACCGGGACACTCGCCCCGGCCGCGCGCCGCTCTTCCACCCAGCGCGCTACCGCGGTCTTCAGTCCCGAGAAGGAGAAGTCGAAGGTCTGGTCCCGGTACTTGGCCCTGGGAAAGGCGATCGCGGCGGGATCGCCTTCCCGGGCCTCCTTGTCGATCGGCGGCCCGCCCGGGAACGGCAGCCCCAGGACCCGGGCCACCTTGTCGTAGGCCTCACCGGCAGCGTCGTCGATAGTGGCGCCGAGCGGCTGCACGTCGCCGGCGATGTCACGGGCCAGCAGCAGCGAGGAGTGCCCGCCGGACACCAGCAGCGCGATGGCCGGCTCAGGCAGCGCGCCGTGCTCCAGCTGGTCCACGGCGATGTGCGCGGCCAGATGGTTCACCGCGTACAGCGGCTTGCCCAGGGCCAGCGCGTACGCCTTGGCCGCGCAGACGCCCACCAGCAGCGCCCCGGTCAGGCCCGGGCCCGCGGTCACCGCGATCGCGTCCACGTCGGCCAGCGTGACGCCGGCCGTGGCCAGCGCCCGGTCCACCGCCGGGACCATAGCCTCCAGGTGGGCGCGGCTGGCCACCTCGGGCACCACGCCACCGAAGCGGGCGTGCTCGGCCACGCTGGAGGCCACCGAGTCGGCCAGCAGCTCGTGCCCGCGCACCAGCCCGGCGCCGGTCTCGTCGCAGGACGTCTCGATGCCCAGGACCAGGGGGGCGAGGGGTGCGGTCATCGGGGGGCCCCTGCCGCCGACTTCGGGTCACGTCGTCTCGGGCCGGCGAAGCCGAACCGGCGGGCCCGGGGCATGCTGAGCCGCATCACCAGGGCGTCCGTGCCGGATGGCTGGTAGTAGCCGCGCCGTATGCCGATCTCGCCGAAGCCCCGGCTGCGGTAGAGCCGCTGCGCGCGGTCGTTGTCCACCCGGACCTCCAGGAAGACGTCGGTGCAGCCACGCTGGGCCGCCTCGGCGACCAGGGCGTCGAGCAGCAGGGCCCCGATCCGCTGGCCCCACCGCTCCTGCGCCACGGCCATGGTGAGCACATCGGCCTGCCCGCCGCCCGGGCTCAGCAACCCGGCGTACCCGACCAGCTCACCGGCGTCCTCGGCGACCAGGTAGTGCCGTCCGCTGGCCGCTCCGTCGAGTTCGGACGCCAGCATGGCCTCCGACCACGCCTCGTCACCGAACAGGGCGGCTTCCAGCCGGAGCACGGAAGGAAGGTCGGCGTGGGTCATGGCGCGCAGCGCGATGCCCGGCGGCGTCGCGGAGGGTGGTGAGGCGGCTGGGCCGCGTGTGGCGGCGTGCCGTGGGGTCGCTGCATCGTGGCGCGTCACGGTACCGTCACCCGCTTCGGCGGCCCGGGCACCCGGGCGTCAGGCCGGCGCAGGTAGATCGGCTCGGCACCGCTGGAGGGACTGCCCGCGGCGAGTTGCCGGGCCGCGAGCCGGGCCAGGGTGCCAGCGGCAGGGTAGGACGGCTCGAGGGGCTTACCCAGGACACCGGGGTAGAGCAGCACGCCCGCACCTGCGGCCTGGAGGCCCAGGGCGCCGTGGCTGCCCTGGGCGCCGTGGCTGTCTTGGCTGGTGGCGGTCATCTCGGCCACGTCGGACGGGATGCCGACCGCGGGGCCGTCCAGCCGGCGGCCCGCGGCGTCGTAACGGGCCCAGTACACCTCGCGCCGCCGGGCATCGGTGGCCACGATGAACGCGCGGCCGCCGGCGGCGGCCACCGCGTCGGCGGCGATCACGTCCAGCGTGCACACCCCGTACACCGGGACGCCCAGGGCGCTGCCGAGTACCCGGGCGGTGACCAGTCCCGCGCGCAGGCCGGTGTACGGGCCAGGCCCGGTCCCGGCGGCGACGGCGGTGATGTCCAGCCGGCCCGCACCGGCCTCGGCCAGCACGGCGTCAATGGACGACGCCAGCAGCTCACCGTGGCGGCGCGCGTCGACCGTGGTGGTCTCGGCCAGCACGTGCGTCCCGTCATGCAGGGCTACCGTCACGGCTGGCGTCGCGGTGTCGAACGCGAGCAGTAGCACGGGCGCCAAGCCTAGTTGACCAGGCAGACGACACAGGACGGGCGCGGGCGGGCCGTCAGGCGGGTCACTTCAGCCGGGCGAGTACATCGCGGGCCGCGGCGATCGCCCCGGCCCGGAGCTGGCCCGGGGAGACTGCCCCGTAGCCGCCCCGGCCGCTGTTGCCCTGCAGCACCGCGGTGAGCACGACGTTGCGGTCCCGGACCACCACCGTCATCAGGTCGGTTGTGATCCCGGCAGCCCGGGTGACCTGCAGCGCGGAGAACGCCTTGGTGCCCAGCCCCGTGATCGTGGCAATCGCGGCCTTCGGCAGGTTGGTGCCCTTGAGCGGGCTTTCCTTCTGCTGCAGGGCGGACGCGTACCCGTCCGTGGCCGCGGACGTGGCGCTGCCATCCCCGCTGGCCAGGCCGTTCGGGGTGTAGGCCTGCACCTGGACGTTCAGCAGCCGGTACAGCGGCGGGTGGTCCAGCGTCCAGCTGCAGAGGCTGGCCTCGCCGCCGTCGAGCGACTGCGGGGAGGCGACGATCCGCGTCCCCGGCAGGTACTGGCCGAGCGTGCTGGCGGTCACCGCGGTGCACACGTTCGGGACGCTCCTGAACTCGCCCGCCTGGAAGGTCGTCACCAGGGGGGCGGGAACGCTGGCCGGCTTACTGCCGCCGCTGACCAGGAACCAGACTCCGGCGCCGATGAGCACCGCCACGCCGAGCACGCCGCCCCACAGGTACATCGAGCGGCGGTTCCGGCGGGCCCGCGCCGCGGCCTGGCGGCCCCGCGGGCGCACCGGCGGCGGGACGGCCTCCGCGGGCTCGTCCTGGTAGCCGGGGGGCTCGTCATATTCGGGTGGGGAGTCCAACCCGGGCGGCTCATCGTAGCCGACTGGTGCGCCGTGCCTGCCTGGCGCCTGGTATCCGGCCGGCGCGGCGCGCCCGGGATCCGGCGGGGCCATGGCACGTCGCTTCCCGCGCTCCGAGCCCTCCGCCCAGCGCGGATCGATGGCGAGCCCTGCCCAGGGAGGGAGGTCCTCGTTCTCGTCTGGGTAGGAGTCATCGCTCCAGCGCCGGTCGCCGCGTGGGGACAGCCGACCAGAGCGGGGGTTACGGGGCCCCTGCTGAGCCACGGCGCGCCTCCGGGAAAGGGATCAGACCGTGCAGAACGGCGCGAGACGCATTACCGGACGGCAGCCCGTCAGGAACTGCTGACGTCAGCAATGCGGGGACAGAGCGAAACTATATGGCCTCGGGTGTCAGGCGTAGGGCACAACACGCGGATCCGCGGCGGATGCCCACCGCTCGCCGATACCGGTCAAAGTCACCCACCGCATCTCGCCGGGCTCGCTGGCCGGAGGCATCGCGATGGTGATCTCCAGGCGGTCGGCCGCCAGCTCCTCGACGAGGCCCTCGCCCCACTCCACCACGGTCACACAGTCCTCCAGGGACGCGTCCAGGTCCAGGTCATCCACTTCAGCGACGCTGCCCAGCCGGTACGCGTCCACGTGCACCAGGCCCGGGCCGCCACCCAGGGGCGGATGCACCCGGGCGATGACGAACGTCGGGGAGGTCACCGGCCCGCGGACATCAAGCCCCTGCCCGATGCCCTGGACCAGGGTGGTCTTGCCCGCCCCGAGCGGCCCGGTGAGCACGACCAGGTCACCGGCCCGGAGCAGGGCCGCGATCCGGCCGCCCAGCATCCGCATGTCATCCGCGGTGGCCACCGCGATGCGGTCAGACGGCCCGCGGTCGGAGTCGTGACCAGACCCCACGCAGCAGCACCTGCCTTCTCACGTGCTGGCCCGGCAGGGCCGGACCCCCGGAAACTGTGCCGGCCCGGCGGGGCCGGGCCCCCGGGAAACTGCCGTCACGCGGACCATTCGCGCGCCGCGGCGCCCGCGCCCACCCTCGCGATCAGGCCGGTGATCGCCTCGTTGACCACCCCGGGAGCCTCCAGGATAACGGCGTGGCCGGCGCCGGGTACCCAGACCAGTTCCGCACTGGGAATCGCCTCGGCCAGCTCCAGGCCCAGGGACGGCGAGATGAGCCGGTCCTTGTCCCCGGTCACCGTGACCACGGGGACCCGGCCCAGGGTCGCGAGCGTGTCGCGCATGTCCACCCCGTACAGGACCTCCCCGAACGCCGCGACGACCTCGATCGGCGTGGACCTGATCATCTGCTCCAGGAAGTCCACCACCGCGGGATGCACCCGCGGATCGCCGAAGCCGACGAAGCGGGTGCTGAGGAAGGACAGGTCGCCGGCCACCCGGCGCCCGCGTTCCACCAGCATGGCCCGGTACCCGGTGGCGGCGCCGCGCAGCACTAGCGGGAGCGCCCGGGTAAGCACCGGCCTGATCGGCCCGGGCATCCACGGGCTGCCCGTGGACAGGCCGCTGGCCGCGGTGGCGATGAGCCCCACCCCGGTGACTTTGGTACCGAAGAGCTCGGGGTGCTGGCCGGCCAGCGTCATGATGGTCATGCCGCCCATGGAGTGACCGACCAGCACCACCGGCATGTCACCGGGGGCGGCTGCCCTGATGACCAGGTCAAGGTCGGCGCCGAGCCGCTCGATGCTGGCCGCGCCCGCCGCGGAGCGCCCGGACCGGCCGTGGTCCCGCTGGTCCCAGAACACGAGGCGGTGCTGGCCCAGGGCGGCACGCTGGAAGTGCCAGCAGTCCTGATTCAGCGTGTAGCCGTGGCAGAAGATGATGGTGACCGGCTGGGGCGGCGCGCCTCGCCCGGCCCGGTTGGCAGCCGCGGGCGGCTCGTCGATCTCCACATGCAACGGGACCCCGTCGTCGGTCAGCACGGTGAGCGGCTGCCCGCGCAACTGGCCCAGCTGTTCTGGCGCCGCGGTGCTCCGCAGCACCTGGGTCCTGCCTATCGCGATCCGCTCGGCCGCCACGACGGCTCCGGCCCCGGCCGCCACGGCCCCCGCCGCCAGACCCGCCACTCCTGTGATCCGCCGCCAGGTCGCCATCGCACCTCCCTGCCGCGTCCTGGTCCGGCGACCGCCGGCTAGCGGCGCGTCAGGCTTGCGGCCTCGTCACCGAGCCCGACAGCCCCGCACCAGGAGACTCACGGTCCTCGTATGCTACGCCACGGTAAGTTCGGGGTAGTCCCCCGGCAAAGTTGGTGACGACCTCGTAGGAGACCGTGCCCAGGGCGTCGGCCCATTGCTGGGCCGTGGGCTCACCGGAGTCCCCCGGGCCGAACAGCACGACCTCGTCGCCAGTTTCGGCCGGCTCGGCCGCGAAGTCGATCACGGACAGGTCCATGCACACGGTGCCGGCGATATGCCAGCGCTGGCCGCGGGCCTGCACCTCGACCACGCCCGAGGCATGCCGGGGTATTCCCTCGGCATAGCCCAGCGGGATCAGCCCCAGTGTGCTCGCGCCCTGGGTGGTGTAGCGATGGCCGTAGGACACCGCCGTGCCCCCGGGGACCCGCTTGACCAGGGTCAGCCGGGTGCGCACGGTCATGGCCGGGCGGAGCCAGTCGGGGGCACCCCCGGGGAGGGTGGCCAGGCCGTAGATCGCGCCGCCCGGACGGACCAGGTCGAACCAGGTGCCGGGCAGGTGAAGGGCGGCCGCGGTATTGGCCAGGTGGCGCACCTCGGGCCGGGCGCCCGCCGCCTCGGCCACCGCCACGGCGTCGGTGAACCGGGCCAGCTGGGCATCGACGGACGGGTGACCCGGGATGTCCGCACACGCCAGATGGGACCATATGCCGGCAATCGTGACTGTTCCGGCGGCCTCGCCGGACCGGGCGGCGGCGACCAGGGCCGACCAGCCGGCCGGGGTGGCGCCACCCCGGCTCATCCCGGTGTCGATCTTGAGGTGCACCCGGGCCGAGTGCCCGGCCCGGGTGGCCGCGGCCGCGATCTCGTGCAGCAGCGGCACCGCGTCGACGGTCAGGTCGACGTCGCCGCGGATCGCGGCCTCGTGCGTACCGCCGGGCGCCCCGAGCAGGCAGAGCACCCTGGTCGTGATGCCTGCCTGGCGCAGCGCCAGCGCCTCGTGCTCGTGCACCACGCCCAGCCAGTCCGCGCCTCCGGCCACCGCCGCGTGCGCCGCGGGGATCATGCCGTGCCCGTAGCCGTCGGCCTTGACCACCGCCATGACCTGCGGGCCGCCGACGTGCTCGCGCATCGCCTCGACGTTCCGGGCGACGGCGGCCAGATCGATGAGCGCTTCCGCGTGACCGTCCATGGCCCCCCAGTTTGCCAGCAGGTGGGGTTGGCCCGGTCCGGGAAGCGGGGCCCTGCCGGGCGCGAGTGCCCGGCAGGCGTGTCTAGCTGGCCCGGCGGCGGACCGACCTGATCGCTTCGGGTAGCGCCCCCACCACGTCCGCCGCCCCGATCGGCGCCTCCGCGTACCCGGCCCGGGGATCGTCGGGATTGGTGACGTCCCACCTGCCACCGGACGGCTCGACGGCGGGCACCGGACGTCCGCCAGCCCCAGCGGCCGCCAGCCGGGCGGCGAGCCCGTGCAGGTACGCGGCGGCCGCCGCGGCCTCGCTGGCTTGCAGGCGCTGGGCCAGCAGCGAGCCGGCCAGCCCGGACAGCACGTCCCCGGTGCCCGCGGTGGCCAGCCATGACGTCCCGGTGGAGTTGACCCACACCGGCCGCAGGTCATCCTGGCCGGCCCCGCCCTGGCCGGCCCCGCCCTGGCCGGCCCCGCCCTGGCCGGCCCCGCCCTGGCCGGCCCCGCCCTGGCGGGCCGCTGAACGCCCGTCTGGGGCGGCAATCACCGTGGTGGATCCTTTGAGCAGGACCGTGGCACCCAGGCTGGCTGCGGCCTTCCTGGCGTGTTCCAGGCGGCGGCTCTCCACGTCGGCCGGGTCGGCGCCGAGCAGCCGCCCCAGCTCGCCGGCATGCGGGGTGAGCAGGGTCGGCGCCTGCCGGGACAGCAGCCCCTTATGGGCCGCCAGCAGGGTCAGCCCGTCCGCGTCCACCAGCACCGGCACGTCGCTGGCCAGCACCGCGGCCAGCCGTTCCCGGGCCTCGTCATCGGTGCCCATGCCCGGCCCGACCACCCAGGCCTGGACCCGTCCCGCCGCGCGGACATCCTCGCCGGCCGGGATGTCCTGCCCGGTCACGGTGATCACCGCCTCCGGCCAGAGCAGCCGGACCACGGCTACCGCGGGCGCCGCGGACACCAGCCGGACCATCCCGGCGCCGCCGCGGATCGCTCCGCCCACGGCCAGCGCGGCTGCCCCGGTGAAGCGCTCGCTGCCGGCCACGATCCCGACCACGCCCCGCCTGTACTTGTCGGACTCCGGAGAAGGCCGGGGCAGCAACGCGCCCACGTCTGCGGCCTGCATCGCGCTGGCGTCCGGGGCGTCCAGGTACGGGCCGAGACCGATGTCGATCAGCTCCACGACCCCGGCGTACCGCGCGCCCGGGTCGATCAGCAGGCCGGGTTTCAGGGTGCCGAACGTCACGGTCACGTCGGCCTGGACCGCAGCCCCCTCGACCACGCCGGTGTCCGCGTCCACCCCGCTCGGCAGGTCCACCGCGACGACCACGGCCGGGGATCGTGCGGCCAGCCCGGCCAGCGTGGCTTGGGGCTCCCGCAGGCCGCCGTGGCCGCCGATGCCCAGCAGGCCGTCCAGGATCATGTCAGCCGCGCCGAGGGCCGCCGGGGCGTCGTCCGGGCTGGCCAGCCGGCCGCCCGCGTCACGTAGCGCGGCCGCGCCCTCCTCGTGGACCCGCGAGCCGGCCGTGACGGCCAGCACCACCGCTCCCCGGCTGGCCAGCCGGGCCCCCGCGTAGAGGGCGTCGCCACCGTTGTCCCCGCTGCCCGCGAGCACCACGACCCTCGCCCCGGGCACCTTCCCGACCAGGCCCGCGCTTACCGACGCGAGCCCGGCCGCGGCCCGCTGCATCAGCGCGCCCGGCGGCAACGTCGCCATGAGGGCCTGCTCCGCCGCCCGGACCTTGCGCACCTGGTGTGCGTATCTCATCCTTCGGCCACCACCATCGCGATGCTCATCCCGGCATCATGACTCAGAGAGACATGCCAGCGGTGGATGCCCCGCTGGCTCGCCGCGTCGGCGACCGTGCCCCTGATCTCCAGCCTGGGGCAGCCCGCGGAGTCCCGGATCACCTCCACGTCGGTCCAGCTCAGACCGGGCGGTGCGCCCAGCGCCTTGGCCACCGCTTCCTTGGCCGCGAAGCTCGCGGCCAGGGATCGGGGCGGCCCGTCGAGTTCGCTCTCAGCGAACAGCCGGCCCGCCAGGGCCGGAGTCCGCCTCAGGGTCTGCTCAAAGCGGCTGATGTCCACCAAGTCCACCCCGATCCCAATGATCACCTGTCCACCCTGTCACGCGACTGGGGGCTGCGTGGAACGGCCAGGGGGACTCGTCAGGCGGGAATCTGTCGGACGGGAATCTGGCAGGTAGGTCCGCAGCGGCGCAGCTGCCCGTCCCAGCCGCGCCTGGACAGCAGACCCCCCACTTGAGCCGCGACCCGGCATGGCTGCTCGGTCACGTCGGCCCACCCGTACCTGAGCGTCTGCTGGCCGTCGACGTTGCTGGCGTTGTCCCGGTGGATGTCGCGCCAGCGGAGTTCCACCGGGTGGGCCACCCGGCCGTCCAACTCGACCACCACGCCGTACGTTTGGTAGGTCACGTCCTGGTACTGGTACTGGCCGGCGCGGGTCACCCGAAACTGCCGCGTAGCGACCGGCAGCCCGTGCGGCCGCTCCACGCGGCTGACGTACCGGAACTCCAGCAGCGAGTGAACCCCGTCCGCACCCAGCCCGAGGGCCGCCGCGAGCTCTGTGCGCCACCGGATCCGGGCGCGCCGGGCCATGGCGGAGGCGATCCGCTCCGCAGTGGTCCTGCGGCTGCCGCAGGCCCGGAAAATCCAGCCCAGTGCCTCGTCAAGGCTGGGCGCCCCGCCCGCCAGGTCGAGCACGGTCTCCTCGACCCGGGTCTGGGGCGGGCGCAGCGCGGGATGACGTTCCCGCGTCACGAGGGAGGAATAGTGCAGGACAACCCCGGTGATCGGGGCAATCTGGCTGCCGGTGGGCACCATGACATGGATGGCCGGGACGGGCGTGGCCACCAGCCCCTGTAACTCGGCGGCCGAGTGATGGCTGAGCACGGCCTTCGGCGAGCCCCTAACACGGCGGCCCAGAGCAGGGTGAAGCGCCCGGGCTCGCCGGTGAACGCCGCGTACACCCCGACGTGCAGCCGCTGCCAGCGGCCGCTGCGTGCCGCCGTGTCGATCTGCTTTCCGGTCATCCCGGCGCGTTGCGCCTGGGCCCGGCTCAGCACCCCGGCCTGATAGTCGAGCAGGTCGAGGACCTCATATGGCAGCTCGCGGGTCATGCCACCCAGGGTGGGCAACCCGCCCGAGCTTGTCACCACCAGAATCCCGTTCTGTGGATAACCGAGGTGGTTCGTTATCTGTTCGGATCACCTCCCAGTTTTGGGGGCGAATCCGAACAGATAACACCTGGCACCGGCGGGGGTGCCCGCGGGGCTCAGCCCGCGGCGCGGACGGCGGCGGCTAGGCGGTCCGCGGTCTGCTGGGCCTGCTCGATCCCGACGGCCTCCACCATCACGCGCACTGCAGGCTCGGTGCCGCTGGGGCGGACCAGGACGCGGCCGGACGTGCCGAGTTTCTCCTTGGCCGCGGCGACCGCCGAGGCCAGTTCTGCGGACGCGCTGACCCGGGCCTTGTCCACGCCGGGGACATTGACCAGGACCTGCGGGTACTTGGTCATCACCGCCGCCACGTCGGCCAGCGGCAGCGCCTGGCGGGCGGCGGTGGCCAGCAGGTGCAGGGCGGTGAGCAGGCCGTCCCCGGTGGTGGCGTGCTCAAGCATGATGATGTGCCCGGACTGCTCGCCGCCGAGGCTGAACTGGCCGTCCCGCATGGCCTCCAGTACGTACCGGTCCCCCACCGCGGTCTCGACCACGGTGATCCCAGCGTCCTGCATGGCGTTACGGAAGCCGAGGTTGGACATGACCGTGCTGACCACGGTGTTCCCGGGCAGCTCTCCCCGGCTGGCCATGGCGAGGGCCAGCACGGCGAGGATCTGGTCCCCGTCGATCACCTCGCCGTCCGCACCAACCGCCAGACAGCGGTCCGCGTCGCCGTCGTGCGCGATGCCGGCGTCCGCGCGGTGCTTGGTGACCTCGGCCGAGAGGGTCTCCAGGTGGGTGGATCCACACCCGGCGTTGATGTTGTGCCCGTCGGGCTTGACACCGATCGCGATGACCTTGGCCCCGGCCCGCTGCAGCAGCCGCGGAGCGAACCCGGCAGCGGCGCCGTGCGCGCAGTCCACTACGACGGTCAGGCCGGCCAGCGGGCCGCCCGCGCCGTTCCCGGCGGCATGGTGAGCCACGGAGGCCAGCAGGTGGTTCAGGTAGAGGTCCGGCTCGGTGGTGGCGTCGGTGACCCGGCCGAAGCCCGCGGCCAGCTCACTGCGCCGCCGGGGCGGCATCCCCAGATGCGCCTCGATCTCGTCCTCGACCGCGTCGGGCAGCTTGAAGCCGCCACGCCCGAACAGTTTGATCCCGTTGTCGGGAGCGGGGTTGTGGCTTGCGGACAGCATCACACCCAGATCCGCGCCGAGGTCGCGGGTCAGGAAGGCTACCGCGGGGGTGGGGATCACGCCGAGCCGCAGCACGTCCACACCCGACCCGGCCAGCCCGGCCACCACGGCGGCCTCGAGAAATTCCCCCGAGGCCCGGGGATCGCGGCCCACCACCGCCAGCGGGCGGCCGCCCGCTTCTTCCGCGGCCGCAAACGCTCCCGTGTTGTGCAGGACGGAGGCGGCCGCACGGGCCACATCCATGGCCAGCTGGGCGGTCAGATCCTCCCCCGCCACTCCGCGGACCCCGTCGGTCCCGAACAAGCGCACCATGATCTCTGAGCCCCCCCGTCACTTCGTCGTCGAGGTATGCCAAACGGAATCGCCTGGGGGGTTAGCCAGGAACGCAGGTCAGCTGGTCAGCGCTTGGAGTACTGGGGCGCCTTGCGGGCCTTCTTCAGACCGTACTTCTTGCGCTCCTTGACCCGCGGGTCACGGGTCAGGAAGCCGGCCCGCTTCAGCGTGGTCCGGTTGTCCGGGTCCACCAGGATCAGCGCCCGGGCGATGCCCAGCCGCAGCGCGCCCGCCTGCCCGGTGATGCCGCCACCGTTGATGCGCGCGACCACGTCGAACTGGTTCTCCGCGCCGAGGCTGACGAACGGCTCGCTGATGAGCTGCTGGTGCACCTTGTTCGGGAAGAACTCGGCCAGCTTCCGGTCGTTGATCCGCCACTGCCCCGACCCGGGCACAATGCGGACGCGGGCGATGGCTTCCTTGCGGCGCCCGGTACCGAGCGCGCTGCCGGTCACCACCGGCTTGCGGGCCGGCTGCCGCTCGCCGCCGGCATCCGCGGCCGTCTCGGTGGTGTACTCCGACACGTGCTCGCCGGCGTCTTCCGCCGTCTCCACGGCGGGGCTCTCAGCGAGCTCCGTCGTGCCAGTGGACTCGGCCACGGTTCCTTCCTCGTACTTCCTAATCGATTCTGATCAGTATCGGTGCTGATCAGGGCACCCGCCTGGCGGCGGTCCCCCGGCGCGGTGCCGTGGGCCGTACCGCGTTAGCGGCTGCCCGCGCTGACGGCAGTCGCCTCCTGGGCGATCTGCTTGATCTCGAACAGGGTGGGCTGCTGCGCCCGGTGCGGGTGGTCCGGCCCCGCGTAGACCTTGAGCTTGCGCAGCTGGCTCCGGCCCAGGGAGTTCTTCGGGAGCATGCCCCTGACGGCCTTCTCGATCACCCGCTCGGGGTGCTGCTCAAGCAGATCGCCGTAGGCCATCGAGTGCATCCCGCCCGGGTACCCCGAGTGGCGGTAAGCGCGCTTCTGCTCCAGCTTCCGGCCACTCAGCGCAACCTTCTCCGCGTTGATGACGATGACAAAATCACCGGTGTCCATATGCGGGGCGAAGATCGGCTTGTGCTTGCCGCGCAGCAGGATCGCGGCCTGGGTAGCCAGGCGGCCGAGGACGACGTCGGACGCGTCAATGATGTGCCACTGACGCTGGATGTCGTCGGCCTTGGGGCTGAATGTGCGCACGGTGGTAAGCCTTCGTGTGGTGGGACCTGATCCTGGTTCCGCGCCCGGGAGGCATAACAAGCTGGGCTGCTATCCCCGGGTGAGGGAGTCCGACGCATCCGCTGCCGCGTAACCAGCCTCGCTGAGCGGGCACCGCAGGCATGCGAACACACATGGACGTCAAGGAAGGATACCGGCCGTTGCGACCAACGGTCAAAGCGAGCGGCGTAACGCCCAGGCCCGCGGCCAAATTGCCGGTCCGCCCGAGGGCCGCCCCGTAGAACGATACGCTCCCGGGCATGGGCTACCCGGGTGACGAGGGCGGCGGCCCGCCGGACAGCCGACTGGGCTCGCCCGGTGGGCGCAGCGGCGGCAGGTCCAGCGGCAGCCACCGGCGTCCGGGCGGCAGCTCTTACCCCGGCACCACGGGCTATTCCGGCACCACGGGCTATCCCGGCACCACGGGCTATCAGGGAACCGGGCGGCGGGGACTCGGCCCGGCTGGGGACAGTGAGCCCGGCCGCGGCGGCGCCCGGACGGCCCAGACCCCGCCCGCGATCAGCGGCGGTCCCTCGTCGCGGGAGAACGCGTGGCGTCGCCCGGACCGGCGGCCCGGTCAGGAGATCCAGGGAGGCCCGGGGAACGGTCGCGCCAGCGGCGGTTCATCCCGCGGGTCGCTGTGGAGCACCGGGGCCTTCCGCACCGCCGGGCCCAGCGGACGCGGCCCGGTCCGGGGATTCCCGCCCGCGCCTGGAGCGCCCGACCCGGTGTACCCGCCGGGCCAGTTCTCACCCTGGAACGGAACCGCACTGCGGGCCGTCGGCGCCGTCGGCCGGCCCGGCCTGGCGGCCGGGTCCGGCACCGAGGCATCCGAGCCCGAGTACTCGCTGCTGGCCGTGAGCGACCCGTCGGCCGACGCCACCGCCACCCAGACCTGGGCGGTGCTCGATGACCCCCTGCTGGGTCACTGGAGCACGCCCCCCTCGGCCGCCGTCCCGGCGCGACCCGGGGCGGCCGAGGACGGGCTCCCCGGGATCGGCGAAGGCACCCCGTCAGGCCCGCCCGGGTTCTTCGAGGCAGCCAACGGACCCGCCGCGCCAGACGGGCCCGCAGCACTGGCCGCGCCCACGGCGCCAGCCGGATATGCGGCGCCAACCGGGCACCCGGGCCAGGCCGGGACGGCGGGATACCCCGGCGAGACCGGATACCCCGGCGAGACCGGATACCCCGGCGAGGCCGGATACCCGGGGAAAGCCATGGACGGAGACAGCCCCGAGCACCCCGTCGTGGCCGGCTACCGGGGACAGACCGACCCATCGTTGCGCGCGGCCCGGCCGGGAGGGCGGCTGGCCGCCCGCCAGAGCCGCCAGCAGCAGGATGTCGGCGAACCCGTGGAGCCGGACACCGGCGCGGGCGCGACCGGGGGTTCGCGGTCGGCGGCCCGTGGCCGTAAGCCCCGCAAACCACGCAAGCCGCCCAGCCGGGCCCGGATGTGGCTGATGCCGCTGGTCATGATGGTGATCGTCATCATCTTGATCACCGTGGCCTATCTGCACTTCGCCAAGGGGCAGGTGACGACCCCGGTCGCGGCGCCGGCGGCCCGGCAGGGCACGGCGTCCAGCAACGCGTCGCCCAGCCTGGGCCCCTGGAAGCACATCACGACCCGGGCCGAGGATCCGACCGCGCTCTCCCTCACCGAACTTTTCCCATCTCGTTACGCCGCGGACGGGACCGTAGTACGGGCCATTCAGCAAGCCGGGCGCAACTGCCCGGGCATGGTGGTAGGCAACCGACTGCAGGCCGTGCTGCACAAGGCCGGCTGCACCCAGGTGATGCGGGCGAGCTATCTGTCCGCTGGGCAGAAGATCATGGCCACCATCGGGGTACTGAATCTGGCCAACGTGACCGACGCGGAGCGCGCCGGAAATGCGACCGGCGCGACCGCGTTCATCAAGCAGCTCCCGACCGCGCACGGCCCGACCAAGAACCTTATGAAGGGGACCGGGCTGGAAGAAGCCCAGATCAAGGGCCACTACCTGATCCTCACCTGGGCGGAGTTCACGAACCTGCGGGCTCCACGTGGCGCGGCGGGGCGGACGGAGCTGGACACGTTCTCCCGGAACCTGGTCGCCAATACCGCGGGCATCAGCCTGACCAGCCGGATGGTGTTCGGCAAGCCGCAGATCCCGTAACCGCAGCCGCAGATCCCGCAACCGCAGCCGCAGATCCCGCAACCGGAGATCGCGCTCATCCAGAGGGCGGTCAGCCGGGGACTCGGTCAGCCAGGGGCTCGGTCAGCCGGGGCGGGCCGGACCCGCCGGGTGGCCAGGGCCCGCTGGGCGAGCTGGCCGGGCGGAGGGTAACGGACCTCTTCCAGGCAGAGTCCGTGCGGCGGGACCACGGGAACGCCGGGGGCGCGGACCTGGGCCATGAGCACCTGGGCGGGCCAGGATGGCGGCCGGGCACCCTCGCCCACCTTGAGGAGCGCCCCTACCAGGGCCCGGACCATTGAGTGGCAGAACGCGTCGGCGACCACGGTGGCCTCGGCCACGGTGGCCTCCGGCCGCGCCCAGGAGAAGGAGAGAAGCTCACGCACGGTGGTCGCCCCCTCCCGGCGGCGGCAGAAGGCGGCGAAGTCATGCTCGCCGAGCAGCAGCCCGGCGGCCTCGTTCATGGCGTCGATCTCGAGCCCGCGGCGGTACCAGAGGGTGTCGTAGCGGCGTAGTGGGTCCGGCCCGGTCACGTCGTCACAGACTCGGTAGGAGTATCGGCGGCTCAGCGCGGAGAAGCGGGCGTCGAACCCGTCCGGGGCCGGGCCGATCCGGCGGACCCGGACGTCATCCGGGAGCAGTCCGGCCAGCCTGCGCAAAATGACCGACTCGGCGTCGAGCCACGCCGACGTGGCCAGGTCGGCGTGAGCCACCTGGCCCCGCGCGTGCACACCGGCGTCGGTGCGGCCCGCCACCGTGAGTTGAACGGGCGGGTCGGCACGCAGCACCCGGCTCAGCGCGTCCCCCAGCACTTGCTGGACGGTGCGCTGGCCAGGCTGGCGTGCCCAGCCGGAAAAGCCGCCGCCGTCGTAGCTGAGGTCGATCCGGACCCGGCAGGCCTCAGCAGTCAACGGCGACGGCTCCCCGGTTACTTCTCCGACTCCTCGGCGGAGTCCCCGTCCTCGCTGTCAGCCGAGTCGTCCGCGGCCCCATCGTCGGCCGCGGCGTCATCGTCGGCCGCGGCGTCAGCCCCGGCCTCGGCGTCAGCCTGGGCCTCCTCGGCGACCGGAGCGGCCACCTCCGCGGTCTCAGTCGTCTCGGCCTCCGCAGCCGGGCGGGCGGCGGGCTGGGGCCGCCGGACCCGGCGCCGGCGCGGCCTGGCTTCGGCTTCCTCCTGGACAAGTTCGATCACCGCGAGCGGGGCGTTGTCGCCCTTGCGCGGGCCGATCTTGGTGATCCGGGTATAGCCGCCCTCGCGGGTGGCGAACTGCGGCCCGATCTCGGTGAACAGGGTGTGCACCACGCCCTTGTCGGTGACCACGGTGAGCACCTGGCGCCGCGCGGACAAGTCACCCCGCTTGGCGAAGGTGATCAGCCGCTCGGCGTACGGCCGGAGCCGGCGCGCCCTGGCCTCGGTCGTGGTGATCTTGCCGTGCTCGAACAAGGCGGTCGCCAGGTTCGCCAGCAGGTGCCGCTGGTGGGCAGCGCTGCCACCCAGCCGACGGCCCTTGGTGGGCGTGGGCATCGGAACGTTCTCCTTGGTTCGCTGGCCGGGCCTACCCGGCCCGGCCAGTACTACTCGGGATCAGTACTGCTCGGTCTCGACGTAGCTGTCGTCGTCGTCCGCGCCGTAGCTGTCGGCCGCGCTGCCAGGATCGAATCCCGGTGGGGAGTCCTTGAGCGCGAGACCCATGTCGGTCAGCTTCTGCTTGACTTCCTCGATCGACTTGGCGCCGAAGTTGCGGATGTCGAGCAGATCTTGCTCACTGCGGGCCACCAGCTCGCCCACGGTGTGAATGCCCTCACGCTTGAGGCAGTTGTACGAGCGGACGGTGAGGTTGAGCTCCTCGATCGGCAGCGCCAGGTCGGCCGCGAGCGCGGCGTCCGTCGGCGACGGGCCGATGTCGATGCCCTCGGCCTCCACGTTCAGCTCGCGGGCCAGGCCGAACAGCTCGACGAGGGTCTTGCCCGCGCTGGCCACCGCGTCGCGGGGACGCATGGACGGCTTGGTTTCCACGTCGAGGATGAGCTTGTCGAAGTCGGTCCGCTGCTCCACGCGGGTGGCCTCGACCTTGTAGGTAACCCGCATCACCGGCGAGTAGATGGAGTCGATCGGGATGCGGCCGATCTCCTGGCCGGGCTGCTTGTTCTGGGCAGCGGACACGTAGCCACGGCCGCGCTCGACCGTCAGCTCCATCTCCAGCTTGCCCTTGGCGTTCAGCGTGGCGATGTGGAGTTCGGGGTTGTGCACCTCGACCCCGGCCGGCGGGGCGATGTCCGCGGCGGTCACCTCACCCGGGCCCTGCTTGCGCAGGTACATCACCACGGGCTCGTCCTGCTCCGACGAAACGACCAGGGCCTTGAGGTTGAGGATGACGTCGGTGACATCCTCCTGGACCCCGGGGACCGTGGAGAACTCGTGGAGGACACCCTCGATCCGGATGCTGGTCACGGCCGCACCGGGGATCGAGGAGAGCAGCGTACGGCGGACTGAGTTCCCGATCGTGTAGCCGAAACCTGGCTCCAGCGGCTCGATGACGAACCGCGACCGGAAGTCGCCGACCTGCTCTTCGTTCAGAGTCGGACGCTGGGCGATGAGCATTGGTACCCCTTTCCGCGACGCCCGCTATTTGACGTCGCGATCTTCGCTGACGGCTGCCGGGTACCTGCTGACGCCGGCCCCCGGGCCGTCTCCCGCGGGGCCGCCGCCGATGCGGCGACCCGTAACGAGCTTATTACTTCGAGTAGTACTCGACGATGAGCTGTTCCTGGACCTGGGTGTCGATCTGGGCCCGGGCCGGCAGAGTGTGGATCAGGATGCGCATCCTGTCCGGGATGACCTCCATCCAGGCGGGAGACGGCCGCTCGCCGGCTTCGGCGCGCGCCACCACCATCGGGGTCAGCTCCATCGAGCCCGGCTTGACCTCGATGATGTCGTTCTCACTCACCCGGTAGGACGGAATGTCCACCTTCTTGCCGTTGACCACGAAGTGGCCGTGGCGGACCAGCTGGCGGGCCATGTCGCGGCTCTTGGCGAATCCGGCCCGGTACACCACGTTGTCCAGGCGGCTCTCCAGGATCTGGAGCAGGTTCTCACCAGTCATGCCGCGCTTGCGGGTGGCTTCCTCGTAGTAACCGTGGAACTGCCGCTCGAGGATGCCGTAGACCCGGCGGGCCTTCTGCTTCTCCCGGATCTGGAGCAGGTACTCGCTCTCCTTGGGCCGGTTGCGGCCGTGCTCACCCGGCGGGTAGGGCCGGATCTCAATGGGGCACTTAGGCGAATCGCACTTGGCGCCCTTCAGGAAGAGCTTCATCTTCTCGCGGCGGCAGAGCTTGCAGTCTGCCCCTGTGTATCGAGCCATCTAAGCGCTACTCCTCAGACCCGGCGCCGCTTAGGCGGGCGGCAGCCATTGTGCGGAACCGGGGTGACGTCCTGGATCGAGCCGACCTCGAGGCCGGTCGCCTGCAGCGACCGGATGGCGGTCTCCCGTCCGGACCCAGGACCCTTGACGAACACGTCGACCTTGCGCATGCCGTGCTCCATGGCACGGCGCGCGGCGGCCTCGGCCGCCATCTGCGCCGCGAACGGCGTGGACTTGCGTGATCCCTTGAACCCGACCTGGCCGGACGACGCCCAGGAAATGACGTTGCCTACCGGGTCGGTGATCGAGACGATGGTGTTGTTGAACGTGCTCCTGATGTGGGCGTGCCCGTGAGCGACGTTCTTCCGTTCTTTGCGGCGCACCTTCTTGGCGCCGGTGCGGCTCTTTGGCGGCATCTGCTTCCTATTCAGTGAGGTCGTCGGTCCGCAGTGTGGCCCGGGCCCGGTGGTGTGGCCCCGGCCAGCAGTGGCAACGGGCGCGGACTACTTCTTCCCGGCCTTCTTCTTGCCGGCCACTGTCTTCTTCCTGCCCTTACGGGTGCGGGCGTTCGTCTGGGTGCGCTGGCCGTGTACCGGCAGCCCACGGCGATGACGAATGCCCTGATAGCACCCGATTTCGATCTTCCGGCGGATATCCGCCTGCACCTCACGGCGCAGATCGCCTTCGACCCGGTAGGTCGCTTCGATCCAGTCACGGAGACGGACCAGGTCGTCCTCTCCGAGTTCGTGGACCCGGGTGTCGCCGCTGACGCCAGTGGCGCTCAGCGTCTCGTGCGCACGGGTGCGCCCGATGCCGTAGATGTACGTAAGAGCGACCTCCAGCCGCTTATCGCGGGGGAGGTCGACGCCAACGAGGCGTGCCATGGGCGGGCAGTTCTCCTTTTCATCGAGGAGGCCTGCGCAACCGCTCCCCGCCCCTGCCCGGGCCGGGCCCCGGCCTCCTACCGGGGGTAACCCGTGCGCGGCTGGTGCCGCACACGGGCTGCGGTGCGTGTGGGTCGGGCGTCAGCCCTGGCGCTGCTTGTGCCGCGGGTCAGAGCAGATGACCATAACGCGGCCATGCCGCCTGATCACCCGGCACTTGCTGCAAATCTTCTTCACACTCGGCTTGACCTTCAACGTGGCCTCCTCCGGCGCTGGGACGGGTCAATGTCCTGCGTCAGTCCGTTACTTGTACCGGTAGACAATCCGGCCACGGCTCAGGTCGTACGGGCTCAGCTCAACGACTACCCGGTCATCGGGCAGGATGCGGATGTAGTGCATCCGCATCTTCCCGCTGATGTGGGCGAGGACCTTGTGCCCATTGTCTAGCTCCACCCGGAAGAAGGCATTGGGAAGTGATTCGACGATCCTGCCCTCGATCTCGATGGCGCCGTCCTTTTTGGGCATGTCCTCCGCGCTTCACTGTCGGGCCCGCTCGCCACCGGCGACGGTGTGCAGGCGGGTGTTGTCTACGTTCTTGTCGTGGTGCATCCCAGCACTGTGCCGAACCAGGAATGCGTGATCTAGTTCCCGTACTCGCGAGGCGACCGGCAAAAGCCAGCACAGGGCAACTCACGAGCCGCAGCAGAGTCTACGCGACCCTGCCTGACATTGCGAACCAGAGGCAGGGCCGGAAAATTCCCGTCCCCGCGCCCTTCCGGACCTTCCCTGCAGCCTACTCCAGGGAGCCCATTCCCCCGGGCCTATTCGCCGGGGCGCTGCCAGGGGAGCGGCACATTGCCGGTCCGGCCGCGACGCAGCTTGGCGTCGGGCAGCTCGTACAGGTCGATCCCGGGCAGATCGGCCATCAGCTCGTCCAGCTGGCCCAGCGTCCTCGCCTCGTACACCAGGTCCAGCCGCTCGTGGAACTCCTCAGCGGTGAGCCGCCCGGCGGCAAGATGCTCGCGCAGCAGGGCTGCGGTGCGGTCGCGGTCCGCGTCGGACGCGCGGATCTTCGGATCGCTCGGCATCCGCAACCTCCTGAGGTCTCTCTGTCCACCGTACCTAGGAGGCGTTCAGCGGATGAACCGCCGCAACGCGCTGAGGGCCCGCTCGGTGATCTCGTCCACCGGGCCGGTGGCGTCGATGCCGAGCAACATGCCCTCGTCCGCGTAGAACGCGACGAGCGGGGCGGTCTGTTCCTGGTAGACCTCGATCCGGTGCCGGATGGTCTCTTCGCGGTCGTCGTCGCGCTGGAACAGTTCGCCGCCGCAGTCGTCGCACTGGTCCCGGCGCGCGGGGGGATCGAACAGCACGTGCCAGACCCGCCCGCAGCGGCGGCAGGTCCGGCGGCCGGACAGCCGCCGTACTACCTCGTCGTCGTCCACCACGAGTTCCAGGACCACGTCCAGCCGGGTGTCCCAGGCCGCGAGCATCTTCTTGAGCGTCTCGGCCTGCGGGACGGTCCGCGGGAACCCGTCCAGCAGGAATCCCGACTGCGTGTCGTCTTCCTGCAGCCGGTCGGTGACCATGGCGATGGTCACCTCGTCGGGAACCAGGTCGCCGCGTCCCATGAACGCCTGGGCGCGGCGGCCCAGCGCCGTCCCCTGGCTGACGTTGGTTCGGAAGATGTCACCTGTCGAAATCTTCGGGATGGACAGATGCGACGCTATGAACTGGGCCTGTGTCCCCTTGCCCGCACCGGGGGGCCCGACGAGGACGACGCGCACTATCGCAGGAAGCCCTCATAATTGCGCTGCTGCAACTGGCTCTCGATCTGCTTCACCGTGTCGAGTCCCACCCCTACCGCGATCAGGATGCTGGTTCCGCCGAACGGGAACTGGCTCCCGACCCCGAGCAGCGCGAACGCAACCATCGGGACGAGGGCGATGAGGCCCAGGTACAGGGAACCGGGGGCCGTGAGCCGGTTGAGCACGTAGTTCAGGTACTGGGCGGTGGGCCGCCCGGGGCGGATGCCGGGGATGAACCCGCCGTACTTCTTCATGTTGTCCGCCACCTCGGTCGGGTTGAACGTGATGGACACGTAGAAGTACGTGAAGAACACGATCAGGACGAAGAACAATCCCATGTACAGCGAGGAGTCGCCGGTGGTCCCGGTGCCCAGGTACTTCTCCACGAACGTGACCCAGCCCGCCGGGTGGGTCTTGCTGCCGAACAGCGTGGCGGCCAGTTCCGGGATGTAGAGCAGCGACGAGGCGAAGATGACCGGGATGACACCGGCCTGGTTCACCTTCAGCGGGATGTAGGTGGAGGTCCCGCCGTACATCTTGCGGCCCACCATCCGCTTGGCGTACTGGACCGGGATGCGGCGCTGAGCCTGCTCCATGAAGACCACGAAGGCCACGATCCCGACCCCGACCGCCAGGACGATGGTCAGCACGAACCCGCCCTTGACCTTGAAGACGTCAGCCAGGTAACCGAACATCTGGGAGATGACCGTGGTGAAGATGAGCACCGACATGCCGTTGCCCACGCCCCGGTCGGTGATCAGCTCGCCGAGCCACATGATGACCGCGGTGCCGGCGGTCATGCAGATGACCATGGTGGTGATGGTGTACACCGACGAGTTCGGGATCAGCGGCTCGGTGCAGTTGGGGAACAGGTTGCCGGACCGGGCGAACGCGATGATCCCGGTGGACTGGAGAATGGCCAGCCCGACCGTGAGGTACCGGGTGTACTGAGTGATCTTTGCCTGGCCGGCCTGGCCCTCCTGGCGCAGGGTCTCCAGCCGCGGGATCACCACGGCCAGCAGCTGGAGGATGATGCTGGCCGTGATGTACGGCATGATGCCGAGGGCGAATACCGATAGCCTGAGGAGTGCGCCGCCGCTGAACAAGTTCACGAGCTGGTAGACGCCCGCCGCACTGCTCGACTTCTCCAGGCCGGTACAGAACGTCACAGCCTTCTCGGAGATGCCCGGGGTGGGAATGGCCGCGCCAAACCGGAAGAGAGCCAAGATCCCCAGCGTGAACAGCAGCTTCTTGCGCAGGTCAGGCGTCCGGAAGGCCCGGAGGAACGCGGTCAGCATGCGCCGTCCTCAACTAGATGGGTCAACGGGGTGGTGCCGCGCCTTCCCGAGGGGTGGCGGCGACGGCCGCTGCGCCGCAGTGTAACGCGTCCGTAGCACTGAAACAGCCCCCGCGTGAGCGGATAGTAGCGCGGAAAGTAACTGTGCGCTGCTGGCCGGTGGACAACGTGCCGTCCAGGCGGCGGCTCCGGGCAGGCCCGGGCCGCCGCCTGGACGGCAACCGCATCACAGCTCAGTGACGGTTCCCCCGGCTGCGGCGATCTTCTCCCGGGCGGAGGCCGAGAACGCATGGGCGGTCACCCTCAGTGCCGTCCCGGCGTCTCCCTCACCGAGCACCTTGATCAGCTCACCCGGGCGCACCGCGCCCTTGGCCACCAGGTCCTCCGGGGTCACGTCGCCACCCTGCGGGTATAGCTCGGTGAGCCGGCCGGTGTTGATCACCTGGTAGGTGGTCTTGAACGGCAGGTTGGAAAAGCCCCTCAGCTTCGGCACCCGGCGCTGGAGCGGCATCTGGCCGCCCTCGAAGCCCAAGTGCACCTGCCCGCGGGCCTTGGTTCCCTTGGTCCCGCGGCCCGCGGTCTTTCCCTTGGATGCCTCACCGCGGCCGACCCGGGTGCGCGCCGTGCGCGAGCCCGGGGCCGGGCGGAGGTGGTGGATCCTCAGCATGTCAGTCGACCTCCTCGACGGTGACGAGGTGCCGCACCGCGTAGATCATGCCGCGGAACTCGGGCCGGTCGTCCTTGACGACCACGTGCCCGATCCGCTTCAGCCCGAGCGACCGCAAGGACGCCCGCTGCTCCTTCGTCCCCCCGATCTCTGACCGGGTCTGGGTTACCTTCAGCTGTGCCATCATCGGCCCCCGCTCAGCTGTTCCCGGACGCGGCGCCGGTCGCGGCCGCCGCTGCGCGGGCGCGCAGCATGGCCGCCGGGGCCACGTCCTCGATCGGGAGCCCGCGGCGGGCGGCGATTTCCTCGGGGCGCTTCAGGCTCTTCAGCGCGGCCACCGTCGCGTGCACGACGTTGATCGGGTTGGACGAGCCCAGGGACCGGGACAGCACGTCGTGCACCCCGGCGCACTCCAGCACGGCACGCACCGGGCCGCCGGCGATGACGCCGGTACCGGGGCTGGCCGGCTTCAGCAGCACCACGCCTGCGGACTCCTCGCCCTGGACGGTGTGCGGGATCGTGCCGGCGATCCGGGGCACGCGGAAGAACGACTTCTTGGCTGCCTCGACGCCCTTGGCGATGGCTGCGGGCACTTCCTTAGCCTTGCCGTAGCCGACGCCGACCATGCCATTGCCGTCTCCGACGATGACGAGGGCGGTGAAGCTGAACCGCCGGCCGCCCTGGACGACCTTGGCGACGCGGTTGATGGTGACGACCCGCTCAAGGTAAGCGGTGCCCTTGTCGGCGCCACCGCCGCGGCGGTCGTCACGGCGGTCACGCCGTTCGCCGCCGCCGCCGCCACGCCGCGGAGCTCCTGCCATCAGATGTTCCTTCTCTCGTCTATCTCAGCGCCCAGTGTTGGCCGGGAGTTCCCGTTATTCAGAAACGACCCGCACGCCCGGGCCCGGCGGCCCGGGCTCGCCAGCCGGCTGCGAACAACGCTCACAGGTCCAGCCCGCCTTCGCGTGCCGCGTCGGCGAGGGCGGCGATCCGGCCGTGGTAGGCCCAGCCGCTCCGGTCGAAGACGGCAGCGGAGACCCCGGCCGCCCGCGCCCGCTCGGCGAGCAGCGTGCCGACCTGACGGGCCTTGGCCGTCTTGTCCCCGCTGGTCTCCCGGAGCGCCTCTTCCAGAGTAGATGCGTACGCGACCGTCCGGCCCACGCTGTCGTCGATCAGCTGGACGGACGTGTGCCGGGCGGACCGGGTGACGGTCAGCCTGGGTCGCTCCGCACTGCCCATGACCTTCCTGCGGACCCGCGTGTGCCGCCGCGTCCGCGCGGCGGTGCGTCCCGGGGCCCGGGTCTTCGTGACAGCCATTGCTTACTTACCAGCCTTCCCGACCTTGCGGCGGACCTGCTCACCCTGGTACCGGATGCCCTTGCCCTTGTACGGGTCAGGCTTGCGCAGCTTCCGTATGTTGGCCGCGACCTCGCCCACCTGCTGCTTGTCGATTCCCTCAACGACAAGCCGCGTGGGTGTCTCGACGCGGAACGTGATTCCGTCCGGCGGGACAACGGTCACGGGGTGGCTGAAGCCGAGCGCGAACTCCAGGTTCGAGCCTCGTGCCTGCACCCGGTAACCCACGCCGATGATCTCGAGGGTCTTGCTGTAGCCCTGGGTCACCCCGGTCACCATGTTGGCCACCAGGGTGCGGGACAGCCCGTGGAGTGCGCGCACCTTACCCTCGTCGTTCGGGCGGGTCACCCTCAGGGTGCCGTCCTCCCGCGAGATCTCGATGGGCGGGCTGAGCTCCAGCGCCAGGCTGCCCCTGGGGCCCTGGACGCTGACCTCACGGCCGTTGATCGTGACATCGACGCCCCCGGGGATCTCCACGGGGAGCCGTCCGATTCGTGACATCGCGGTCTCCCTACCAGACGTAGGCGAGGACTTCCCCGCCTACCCCGCGCTTGTTCGCCTGCTTGTCGGTCATCAGGCCGTTCGAGGTGGAGATGATCGCGACGCCGAGCCCGCCGAGCACCCGGGGCAGGTTGTCCTTCTTCGCGTACACCCGCAGGCCGGGCTTGGAGACCCGCTTGATGCCCGCGATGGAACGCTCCCGGGTCGGCCCGAACTTCAGGGCCAGCACGAGGCTCTTCCCTACCTCGGCGTCTTCCACGGTGTAGCCCGCGATGTAGCCCTCCTGCTGGAGGATCTGCGCGATCCGGACCTTGATCGTGGAACTCGGCATGCCCACGGTGTCGTGGTACGCCGAGTTGGCGTTGCGCAGACGGGTCAGCATGTCTGCGATCGGGTCGGTCATTGACATGGCCTGAGGGCCCTCCTCGCCGTGGTTTCCCGCAGGACCTGCGGCGCGGTCAGTGGGCGCGGCTCGCGCCCAGGGTGGTCGGCGGCCGGCGCGCGCATGCGCGCCGGCCTGGTCGGCAGCAGCGGCTGCGGCTACCAGCTGGACTTCGTGATGCCCGGCAGCTCACCGCGGTGGGCCATCGAGCGGAAGCAGATCCGGCACAGGCCGAACCTGCGGTACACGGCGCGCGGACGCCCGCAGCGGGTACACCGCGTGTACCCACGCACCTTGAACTTGGGCGTCCTGTTCGCCTTGACGACTAGCGCCTTCTTAGCCACTCCTCAGCTCTCCTTGAACGGGAATCCGAGCCGCCGCAGCAGCGAGCGGCCCTCATCGTCGGTGGGCGCCGTGGTCACGAGCGTCACGTCCATGCCACGCTGACGGTCCACCTTGTCGGCGTCGATCTCATGGAACATGAGCTGCTCGTTCAGCCCGAACGTGTAGTTCCCCCGGCCGTCGAACTGCCGGTCGGACAGGCCGCGGAAGTCACGGATCCGTGGCAGGGCCAGCGACAGCAGGCGGTCGCAGAACTCCCACATCCGGTCGCCGCGCAGCGTCACGTGCGCGCCGATGGGCATGCCCTCGCGCAGCTTGAACTGGGCGATCGACTTCCGGGCCCGGGCGATCGCGGGCTTCTGCCCGGTGATCACCGCCAGGTCCCGGACCGCGCCGTCGATCAGCTTGGCGTCACGGGCCGCCTCGCCGACCCCCATGTTGACCACGATCTTGGTCAGCGTGGGGATCTGCATCACGTTGGCGTACCCGAACTCCTCGCGGAGGGCCGGGGCGATCTCCTGCCGGTAACGCAGCTTGAGCCGGGGCGCGGGCACGGGCGTCCGGGTCCGGGGCTCTTCCGTCGTGGTAGTCATCAGAAGTCCTTACCGCCCGGGCGGGAGATCCGGACCTTGGTGCCGTCGTCGTCGTACCGGAACCCGGCACGGGCCGGCTTCTTGGTGTCCGGGTCAACCAGCTGGACGTTGCTCACGTGAATGGGCGCCTCGGTGTTCGTGATGCCGCCCTCCTTGGCACCACGAGCGCCCTGGTAGTCCACCTTCTTGTTCTTCCGGACCATGTTGACGCCCTGCACCAGCACGCGCTGCCGCTCGGGGTCGGCGAGGATGACCGTTCCCTCCCGGCCACGGTCCTTGCCCGCGGTGACCACCACGTGGTCACCCTTCTTGATCTTCATGCGCGGCGGCCTCGCCGACGCGCTGTCCTTCTTTGCCATCGCGGCCTTCCTGCGGGATGTGCTGGTCATCACAGCACCTCCGGGGCGAGCGAAATGATCCGCATGAACCGCTTCTCACGCAGCTCACGACCGACCGGGCCGAAGATGCGGGTGCCACGCGGGTCGCCGCCGTCCCTGATCAGGACGGCGGCGTTCTCGTCGAAACGGATATAGGAACCGTCGCCGCGGCGGCGCTCCTTGCGGGTGCGCACCACGACCGCCTTGACGACATCGCCCTTCTTCACCCCGGCACCGGGAAGGGCATCCTTCACTGTCGCCACGATGACATCACCGATGCCCGCGTATCGCCGGCCGGAGCCGCCGAGCACGCGGATACACAAGATCTCCTTGGCACCGGTGTTGTCGGCGACTTTAAGCCGCGACTCCTGCTGGATCACGTCAACTCCTGCTTCCTGACGCCGGGGTTCTCGCGGGGGTGTGCCCCGCGAAGGTAATTACTTGGCCTTCTCCAGGATCTCCGCGACGCGCCAGCGTTTCGTCGCGGACAGCGGCCTGGTTTCCATCAGTCGCACCCGGTCGCCGACACCGCAGGCATTCTCGCCGTCGTGCGCGGTGTACTTCTTGGTACGCCGGATGACCTTGCCGTACTTGGGGTGCTTCACACGGTCCTCGACGATGACCACAACGGTCTTGTCCATCTTGTCGCTGACCACGTAACCTTCGCGGATCTTGCGGTAGCCCCGGCCGGGCACCCCGCCCTGCTCGACGTCACTCACTGTCTTCCGCCTCCTCCACCAAGACCACAATGCCAAGCTCGCGTTCCCGCTTCACCGTGTAGATGCGGGCGATCTCCTTGCGGACGGCACGCAGCCGCCCGTGGCTCTCGAGCTGGCCGGTCGCGGCCTGGAAGCGGAGGTTGAACAGCTCCGTCTTGGCTTCCAGCAGCTTGGTGTTCAGCTCTTCGTCGCTGGCGTTCCGCAGGTCAGCGGCGGCTAGGCTCGCCATCAGCTCTCACCGACTTCACGGGTCACGAATTTTGCCCCTTCAGCTGGCAGAGCATAGGGAGCTTGTGCGCTCATCATCAGCTCTCACCGACTTCACGGGTCACGAATTTGCACTTCATAGGGAGCTTGTGCATGGCGCGCCGGAGAGCTTCCCGGGCCACCGGCTCGGCCACCCCGGACAGCTCGAACATCACCCGGCCGGGCTTGACGTTGGCCACCCACCACTCGGGCGAGCCCTTGCCGGAACCCATCCGGGTCTCGGCCGGCTTCTTGGTCAGCGGGCGGTCCGGGTAGATCGTGATCCATACCTTGCCGCCACGCCGGATGTGCCGGGTCATGGCGATACGGGCGGACTCGATCTGCCGGTTGGTCACGTAGGCGTGCTCAAGGGCCTGGATACCGTACTCACCGAAGGCCACCCGGGTGCCGCCCTTGGCGACCCCATGCCGGTCCGGCCGGTGCTGCTTGCGGTACCTGACCCTGCGCGGGATAAGCATGATCAGCCTTCCTCACCCGCGGCCGGGGCGATGGCCGCGGCGGCCGGCTCTGGCTGCACGGCACCGGCCGGGGAACGGTCGTCGGAACGGTCGCCGCCCGCGCTGCGGTCGGCCCCGTCGGGGCCGCCCGGGCGGCGGCGGCGCTGCGGCCCGGTCGGCCGGTCGCGGCGCTGGCCGCCTGCCCGGAGGGCGGCAGCCGCTGCCTCGCGCTCGGCCCGGGTCTGCGGGGCCTCGCCCCGGTAGATCCAGACCTTCACGCCGATCCGGCCGAAGGTGGTCCGGGCCTCATAGAAGCCGTAGTCGATGTCGGCGCGCAGCGTGTGCAGCGGCACCCGGCCCTCGCGGTAGAACTCCGAGCGGGACATCTCCGCGCCGCCGAGGCGGCCCGAGCACTGCACCCGGATGCCCTTGGCGCCGCCCTTCATGGACGTCTGCATGGCCTTGCGCATGGCCCGCCGGAACGACACCCGGCTGGAAAGCTGCTCGGCCACGCCCTGGGCGACGAGCTGGGCGTCCGTCTCGGGGTTCTTGACCTCGAGGATGTTCAGCTGGATCTGCTTGCCGGTCAGCTTCTCCAGGTCGCCGCGGATGCGATCCGCCTCGGCGCCGCGGCGCCCGATGACGATCCCGGGACGTGCGGTGTGGATGTCCACCCGGACCCGGTCCCTGGTGCGCTCGATCTCCACCTTGGAGATGCCTGCGCGCTCCATACCCCGCTGCAGCATGCGGCGGATAGCCACATCTTCCTTGACGTAATCCTTGTACAGCTTGTCGGCATACCACCGGCTCTTGAAGTCGGTGGTGATGCCCAGCCGGAACCCGTGCGGGTTCACCTTCTGCCCCACTAGCGGGACCTCCCCTTGGGTTCGTCAGAGACGATTACCGTGATGTGGCTGGTGCGCTTGTTGATCCGGTAGCCCCGGCCCTGCGCCCGCGGCCGGAATCGCTTCAGCGTCGGTCCTTCGTCCACCCACGCCCGGCTCACCACGAGCGAGCCTGCGTCCGCCTGCTGGGCATGCTCAGCATTGGCGATGGCGCTCGCGAGCACCTTGCCAACCGGGTCACTGGCTGACTGCGGCGCAAAGGCCAGCGCCGCCTGCGCCTCCTCGGCAGGCATGCCACGGATGAGGTCCACCACGCGGCGGGCCTTCCGTGGCGTGACGCGCACATACCGCGCCTTCGCTCTAGCTTCCATTGCCTTCTTGCCTTCCAGCTCCTCGTTGTGGTCCCTGCCCGGGAGCTCCGGGGGTCGTCCCCCGGGCTGGCAGAGCCATGCTTCTCTCTCGCTCTCTAGTCCGAACTTCGGTCTAGTGGTTGCTCGCGCCTGGTCTAACGGCGGCTACGCCGGTCATCCCGGACGTGACTGCGGAACGTGCGGGTGGGCGCGAACTCGCCGAGCTTGTGGCCGACCATGGACTCGGTGATGAACACCGGCACGTGCTTACGGCCGTCGTGCACCGCGATCGTGTGGCCCAGCATCGCAGGAACGATCATGGAACGCCGCGACCACGTCTTGATCAGGTTCCTGGTGCCCTTCTCGTTCTGCACGTCCACCTTCTTAATCAGGTGGTCGTCGACGAACGGGCCCTTCTTGAGACTACGAGGCATCGTTGGGTGCTCCTACCGCTTCTTCTTGCTGCGCCTGCGGACGATCAGCCGGTCGCTGGGCTTGTGGGCTTTCCTGGTCCGGCCCTCGGGCTTGCCCCAGGGGCTGACCGGATGCCGGCCACCGGAGCTCTTGCCCTCGCCGCCGCCCAGCGGGTGGTCGACCGGGTTCATCGCGACACCGCGGACCGTGGGCCGGTGACCCTTCCACCGGTTGCGGCCCGCCTTGCCGAGCTTGATGTTGCCCTGCTCGGCGTTGCCGACCTCGCCGACGGTGGCCCGGCAGGTCGCGTCGACCCGCCGGATCTCGCCGGAGGGCATCCGCAGCTGGGCGAAGCCGCCGTCCTTGGCCAGCAGCTGGACTCCCGACCCGGCTGAGCGCGCGATCTTGGCGCCCCCACCGGGCCGGAGCTCGATCGCGTGCACCACGGTGCCGGTCGGGATGTTGCGCAGCGGCAGGCAGTTGCCGGGCCGGATGTCGGAGCCGGGGCCGTTCTCCACCCGGTCCCCCTGCGACAGTCCCTGCGGGGCGAGGATGTAGCGCTTCTCGCCGTCGGCGTAGTGCAGCAGCGCGATCCGGGAGGTGCGGTTGGGGTCGTACTCGATGTGCGCGACCTTGGCCGGGACGCCGTCCTTGTCGTGCCGCCGGAAGTCGATCAGCCGGTAGGCGCGCTTGTGGCCGCCACCCTGGTGCCGCGCGGTGATCCGGCCGTGCACATTACGGCCGCCGCGCGAGTTCAGCGGGCGGACCAGCGACTTCTCCGGCTTGTCACGGGTGATTTCAGAGAAGTCCGCGCCACTCGCGCCCCGCCGACCCGGGGTGGTGGGCTTGTACTTGCGGATAGCCATTGTGTGCTCAAGCTCCTTGGGATGTGGCCGGTGGCCTAGTTGACCGGGCCGCCGAAGACATCGATGCGCTCCCCGTCGGCGAGGCTGACGATGGCCCGCTTGGTGGCCACTCGCTGGCCGTAGCCGAACCGTGTGCGGCGGCGCTTGCCCGGCCGGTTGAGCGTGTTGACGCCAGTCACCTTGACCCCGAACACGGCCTCGACCGCCTGCCGGACCTGGGTCCGGTTGGCGTCGCGGGCGACCAGGAAGGTGTACTTGCCGTCGTCGGCAAGCCGGTACGTCTTTTCCGAGATCACCGGGCGCAGCAGGATATCCCGGGGGTCCGGGATCCGGATCGAGCTCACTGCTCCTCACCCTCCTTCGGGGTGGTAGGGCGGCGGGGGGCCTTGGGCTCGTCCGTGTCCGTGCCCGCGGACTCGGTCTCAGTCTTACTGGCCTCGGCCGTGGCCTCGGCAGTGCTGGCCTTGGCGGTGCTGGCCTTGGCCGGGCGGGCGGAGCCGGGCCGGCCGGTGAACGCGGACAGGGCCGCCTCGGTGAACACGATGTGCTCACTGGCCAGCACGTCGTACGTGTTCAGCTGGCCGGTGGCCAGCACCCGCACGCCCGGCGCGTTGCGCAGGCTCTTCCAGGTCAGCTCGTCGTCGGCCTCCGCCACGACGAGCACCCGGGAGTTGAGCCTGGCGTCCAGCAGCCCGATGGCCGCAGCGAGCACGGCCATCGCGTCGCGGGTCCTGGGCTGATCCCCGTCCACGAACCCGGTGACCACGGCGATCCGGCCGTTGAGAGCCCGGTCGGACAGGGCCCCGCGAAGCGCGGCCGCCTTCATCTTCTTCGGCGTCCGCTGCACGTACGAGCGGGGCTGGGGGCCGTGCGCGACGCCACCGCCCGCGTACTGCGGGGCACGGATCGAGCCCTGGCGGGCCCGGCCGGTGCCCTTCTGGCGGTAGGGCTTCCTGCCGCCGCCGCGGACCTCGCCGCGCGTCTTGGTGGCGTGCGTGCCCTGCCGGGCCGCGGCCTCCTGGGCCACGACGACCTGGTGGATCAGCGGCACGTTGACCGGGGCGCTGAAGATCTCGTCGGGTAGCTCCACATCCTGGCCGGCCTGGCCGGAGGGGGAGACGACGCTGATGGTGGTCATCGGGCCTCCTTCGTGGCGGTCTGCGGCGCCCGGACGGCGCTGCGGACCAGGATCAGGCCGCCCTTGGGGCCGGGAACGGCCCCGCGGATCAGCAGCAGGCCCCGCTCGGAGTCCACCGCATGCACGGTCAGGCTGGGCGTGGTGGTGCGCTCGCCGCCCATCCGGCCGGCCATCCGCACGCCCTTGAACACCCGGCCCGGGGTGGCACAGGCACCGATGGAGCCGGGCGAGCGGTGCTTGCGCTGGGTGCCGTGCGAGGCGGACAGGCCCTTGAACCCGTGCCGCTTCATCACGCCCGCGAAGCCCTTGCCCTTGCTCTTGCCGGTCACGTCGACCAGTTCGCCCGGGGCGAATGTCTCGGCGGTGACTTCCTGGCCCAGCGTGTAGTCGGTCGCGTCATCGGTCCGCAGTTCAACGAGGTAGCGGCGCGGGGTCACCGAGGCCTTGGCGAAGTGGCCGGCCACGGGCTTGGTCACCCGGCGCGGGTCGATCTCGCCGTAGCCGAGCTGTACGGCCGAGTACCCGTTGGCGTCGGGGGTCCGCACCGCGGTCACGACGCAGGGACCCGCGGCGACCACCGTCACGGGAACCATCCGCCCGTCGGCGTCGAAGACCTGGCTCATGCCCAGCTTCGTGCCGAGGACGCCCTTAGTGTGCTTGGTCATGTCGGTGCGTTCCTCAGAGCTTGATCTCGATGTCGACGCCGGCAGGCAGGTCCAGCCGCATCAGCGAGTCGACCGTCTTCGGCGTGGGGTCGATGATGTCGATCAGCCGCTTGTGCGTGCGCATCTCGAAGTGCTCCCGCGAGTCCTTGTACTTGTGCGGGGAGCGGATGACGCAGTAGATGTTCTTCTCCGTGGGCAGCGGGACAGGCCCGGCAACCCGCGCGCCGGTGCGCGTCACCGTGTCAACGATCTTCCGCGCCGAGCTGTCGATGACCTCGTGGTCATAGGCCTTGAGCCGGATGCGGATCTTTTGTCCCGCCATGTGCCTTCCGTGTCCTTCGTCTTGAGTGCCGGGCGGCCGCTGTCCCTGGCCGCGTGTGCGGCCAGGGACAGCGGACTGCTACTTGAGAATCTTCGTTACCCGGCCGGCGCCAACGGTGCGGCCGCCCTCGCGGATAGCGAAGCGGAGGCCCTCCTCCATGGCGATGGGCTGGATGAGCTCGACGCGCATCTCGGTGTTGTCGCCGGGCATCACCATCTCGGTGCCCTCGGGCAGGTACACAACGCCCGTCACGTCCGTGGTCCGGAAGTAGAACTGCGGACGGTAGTTGTTGAAGAACGGGGTGTGCCGACCGCCCTCATCCTTGGACAGGATGTAGACCTGGCCCTCGAACTCGGTGTGCGGGGTGTTGGTGCCCGGCTTGATGACGACCTGGCCGCGCTCCACGTCCTCGCGCTTGATGCCGCGCAGCAGCAGGCCCGCGTTGTCACCGGCCTGGCCCTCGTCGAGGATCTTGTGGAACATCTCGACGCCGGTGACCGTGGTCCGCTGCGCCTTCTCCTTGATCCCGATGAGCTCGACTTCCTCACCGGTGTGCACCTTGCCACGCTCGATCCGGCCGGTCACCACGGTGCCGCGGCCGGTGATCGAGAACACGTCCTCGACCGGCATCAGGAACGGCTTCTCGGTGTCCCGGACCGGCTCGGGGATGCTGCCGTCGCAGGCGTCCATGAGCTCGACGACCTTCTCGGCCCACTCAGCGTCACCCTCGAGCGCCTTCAGCGCGGAGACCCGGATCACCGGGACGTCGTCGCCAGGGAACTCGTAGGTGGACAGCAGCTCGCGTACCTCGAGCTCGACGAGCTCGAGGATCTCCTCGTCGTCCACCATGTCGGCCTTGTTCAGCGCGACCACGATGTACGGCACACCGACCTGGCGCGCGAGCAGCACGTGCTCGCGGGTCTGCGGCATGGGGCCGTCAGTAGCGGCGACCACAAGGATGGCGCCGTCCATCTGCGCGGCACCGGTGATCATGTTCTTGATGTAGTCCGCATGACCGGGGCAGTCCACGTGTGCGTAGTGGCGCTTCTCGGTCTGGTACTCGACGTGCGAGATCGAGATGGTGATCCCGCGCTCCTTCTCTTCCTTCGCGTTGTCGATCTGGTCGAAGGGCGTGAAGGGGTTCACGTCGGGGTACTTGTCGTGCAGCACCTTGGTGATCGCCGCGGTCAGAGTGGTCTTGCCGTGGTCGATGTGCCCGATGGTGCCGATGTTCACGTGCGGCTTAGTCCGCTGGAACTTGGCCTTCCCCACTGGTTTCTCCTCGTTGCGATCTGCCCCACGTCCGCGGGGCCAAGGCGCTTCCTAGCGCCAATTCTTCTGTCTGACGTTTTGTGCTAGCAGTTACTCACCGCGCGCTTTGGCGATGATCTCCTTGGCAATGCTGGGCGGGACCTCCGCGTAGGAGTCGAACTGCATGCTGTAGTCCGCCCGGCCCTGGGTCCGGCTGCGCAGGTCACCCACGTAGCCGAACATTTCCGACAGCGGCACGGTCGCCTTCACGACACGGATGCCGGAGCGCTCCTCCATGGCCTGGATCTGGCCACGGCGGGCGTTAAGGTCGCCGATCACTTCACCCATGTAGTCGTCCGGGGTCCTGACCTCGACGGCCATGACCGGCTCGAGCAGCACGGGATTAGCCATCGCGGCCGCCCTCTTGAACGCCATCGATCCGGCGATCTTGAAGGCCAGCTCGGACGAGTCCACCTCGTGGTAGGCACCGTCGGTGAGCGTGACGCGCACGTCCACCATCGGGTACCCGGCCAGGACGCCGAACTCCGCGGCATCCTGGCTTCCCGCGTCCACCGACGGGATGTACTCGCGGGGGATGCGGCCACCGGTGATCTTGTTCTCGAACTCGTAGCCGCCCCCGTCGCCGCCGGTCGGCTCGAGGTTGATGACCACCCGGGCGTACTGCCCCGCCCCGCCGGTCTGCTTCTTGTGCGTGTAGTCGACCTTCTCGACCTTCTTGCGGATGGTCTCGCGGTAGGCGACCTGCGGGCGGCCGATGTTGGCCTCCACGTGGAACTCCCGCCGCATCCGGTCGACCAGGATCTCCAGGTGCAGTTCGCCCATCCCGGAGATGATCGTCTGCCCGGTCTCCTCGTCGGTCCGGACCTGGAAGGTCGGGTCCTCCTCGGCGAGCCGCTGGATCGCGGTGCCCAGCTTGTCCTGGTCACCCTTGGTCTTCGGCTCGATTGCGACGTTGATCACCGGCGCGGGGAACGTCATGGACTCCAGGATCACCTGCTTGGCCGGGTCACACAGGGTGTCGCCCGTCGAGGTGCCCTTGAGGCCCATCACCGCCACGATCTGCCCAGCGATCGCCGTCGGGCGCTCTTCGCGCTTGTTGGCGTGCATCTGGTAGATCTTGCCGATCCGCTCCCGGCGGCCCTTGCTGGAGTTGAGCACGTTCGAGCCCGACTCCAGGGTGCCCGAGTAGATCCGGATGTAGGTCAGCTTGCCGAGGTGCTGGTCGGACATGATCTTGAAAGCCAGCGCGGCGAACGGCTCGGACGGGTCGGCCTTGCGCAGCACGACCTGCTCCTCGTTGCCCACCTCGTGCCCATTGACCGGCGGGATGTCCACCGGGCTGGGCAGGTAGTCCACGATCGCGTCCAGCATGGGCTGGACACCCTTGTTCTTGAACGCGCTGCCGCACAGGACCGGGGTAATCCCGCCCGCGATGGTGGCCCGCCGGATGGCGGCGACAAGCTGCTCCTCGCTGGGCTCGGTGCCCTCGAGGTAGGCCTCCATCATTTCCTCGTCGTTCTCGGCGATGGTCTCCAGCAGCGCGTCACGCCACTGCCGGGCCGCCTCGGCGTGGTCATCCGGAATGGCGACCTCGTCGTACTTGTCACCCTTGCCTTCGGTCTGCCACAGCAGGGCGCGCATCCGGACCAGGTCGATGACGCCGCGGAAGTCGGACTCGACTCCCCACGGCAGCTGGACGACCAGCGGGGTGGCGCCGAGCCGGTCCGTGATCATCTCGACGCAGCGGTGGAACTCCGCGCCCACCCGGTCCATCTTGTTGACGAAGCAGATGCGGGGCACGCCGTAGCGGTCCGCCTGGCGCCACACGGTCTCGGACTGCGGCTCGACGCCGGCCACGCCGTCGAAAACGGCGACCGCCCCGTCGAGGACGCGCAGCGACCGCTCGACCTCGACGGTGAAGTCGACGTGGCCAGGGGTGTCGATGATGTTGATGGTGTTATCGCGCCAGTGAGTGGTCGTCGCGGCGGACGTGATCGTGATGCCGCGCTCCTGCTCCTGCTCCATCCAGTCCATGGTGGCCGCGCCCTCATGGACTTCACCGATCTTGTAGTTGATGCCGGTGTAGAACAGGATCCGCTCGGTGGTCGTGGTTTTACCCGCGTCGATGTGCGCCATGACCCCAATGTTGCGGACCTTGGCAAGCTCTACGGCGGTCTGGGTCGCCACTGCTCAGTTCCTCGCTGCTTCGTCTATCGTCGGCCGGCTGGTGCCGCTCATTACCAGCGGTAGTGAGCGAACGCCTTGTTCGACTCGGCCATTTTGTGGGTGTCCTCGCGGCGCTTCACGCTTGCCCCGAGGCCGTTGCTCGCGTCGAGCAGCTCGTTCATGAGCCGCTCGGTCATGGTCTTCTCCCGGCGCGACCGGCTGTACGAAACCAGCCAGCGCAGGGCCAGGGTGGTGCTGCGGGAGGCCCGGACCTCGACCGGCACCTGGTAGGTGGCGCCACCGACCCGGCGGCTGCGCACCTCGAGGGTGGGCTTGACGTTGTCGAGGGCCCGCTTGAGCGTGACCACCGGGTCGTTGCCCGTCTTGTCTTTGCAGCCGTCGAGCGCGCCGTACACGATCCGCTCGGCCAGCGAGCGCTTGCCGCTGCGCAGCACCTTGTTCACCAGCGCAGTCACCAGAGGCGAGCCGTAAACCGGATCGGTTACAAGCTGCCGCTTGGTCGCGGGGCCCTTACGCGGCATGTCAGCTCTTCTCCTTCTTCGCGCCGTAGCGGCTCCGGGCCTGCTTACGGTTGCGGACCCCCTGAGTGTCGAGGGCACCACGGATGATCTTGTAACGCACGCCGGGCAGGTCCCGGACCCGGCCGCCTCGCACGAGCACGATGGAGTGCTCCTGGAGGTTGTGACCGACCCCGGGGATGTACGCGGTGACTTCGATCTGGCTCGTCAGCCGTACCCGCGCCACCTTGCGCAGCGCCGAGTTGGGCTTCTTGGGCGTGGTCGTGTAGACGCGCGTGCAAACACCCCGGCGCTGGGGGCTGCCTTTAAGGGCCGGGGTAGTGGTCTTGGCCACCTTGTCCTGGCGGCCCTTGCGGACCAGCTGCTGGATCGTGGGCACCGCGTCTCCATCTTTCTGCGCGCCTCCGGCGCGACGTTCTTCGTTCTCCGCGCCGGCTGGCGCGACGTCTTCTCGTACCGTTTCCCCGCGCCCGGGGCGCAGGGTAATTCCGGGCGCCTTAACAGCGCCTGAACTGCTGGTTTTCCTAGTCCCTCCGACCCCCGAGGTCGGGCGTGTCGCGGTGACCACGGCACGCAAGCTCCTACCGGAGCCTGGAGTCGAGAGAGGAAAAGGCCCGCACGCCTGGCCACTCACCACGCCTTCCGGCTGCCGGTCGTTGACCGCATGCCTTCCAGCCATGGCGCCACAGTCCGCTAGCGCACGCGCACCCGCTTCTCACGGGCACGATGCCTTAGCGTACCCAACCTTTTGCCAACAGGCAAAGCGAACGCCGATCACGGCCGGAACGGCCAGACCGGGTGTCATTTTTCCCTGACGGCAACGGTGAAACCACGCCCGCAGGGTAGCGGAGACCTGCTGCCAGTCCCTGCTCCCCAGGGGTGTCAACCACGGCAGCCGAGCGGATTATTCCAGAAGGGACGCAACTTCCATGACGCAGACCGTTGTCATCACCGGCGCCAGCGCTGGCATCGCCCGCGCCGCCGCGCGGCTGTATGGTGCCCGCGGGGCCAGCGTGGGCTGATCGCCCGCGGACAGGCCGGCCTGGACGGCGCCGCGAAGGACGTGATCGACGCCGGCGGCCAGGCCGGTCGATGGGCTGGAGGGCGAGGACGACGGAGCGCACGGGATCTTTGGCTTTGCCCTGCGCTCCCCAGGCACTCATCAGGCTGACCGGGGACCCGGTTACTGGGCAGTCGCCCGGGGAGCGGGCCCGGCCTGGCCGGCGGGCGTGCGGGGTGGCGCGCGTCTTGGGGGTTCGCCACCTGGTCCAGGCGGGGGGGACCGCGGGGGCCCTGCGGGCCGCTGAGCCCGAGAGTTCACTCACCCTGGGTCTGGGGGCGGCCGTCGATGTGCTCCACGCCACGACGATGGTGGGCTTGGCCGCGGTAGACCGGGGGGCTAGGCGGGTGGCGCTGGCCGATACGGGAGTCGAGGTGGTGCTGGCGGCCGCGGGGGTGCTCGGCGCCGTCCGTTAGGACCGCGTGGGGGCGGGGAAAGCCCGGGTCGGCCAGCCGACCCGGGCTTTGCTGTGCCGGACGATAAGGTCCGGGGGGTCTACTTCTTGAAGGCGTCCTTGACCTTTTCGCCAGCCTGCTTGAGGTTGCCCTTGGCCTGATCGGTCTTACCCTCGGCCTCCATCTGCTCGTTGCCGATGGCCTTGCCGGTCTCCTTCTTGGCCTTGCCCTTGATCTCCGTGACCTTGTTGGCCGCCTTGTCTTCAGTCGCCATGTTCTGGCTCCTCACCATGCCGGATAGTTAATCCCCTGTGGATCCTTACGAAGGCCACTGTCCGCAGCGTGAGGGTCTAAACACGCGGAGGCGCCCGGCAGCATCGCTGCCGGGCGCCTCGCGTTGTGCTACCGCCCGTCGTGCGAGCGGCGACCGCTTACCTGTTGTAGGAGCCGAAGTCGTACTCCTCCAGCGGGATCGCCTCGCCGGAGCCCTGACCGAACGCGTAGCTCGGGGCCTCCTCGTAGGCGGTGGCCGGGTACACCGAGGAGCGGGCGTCATCCGTGGGCTCGACCCGCACACTCCGGTACCGCGGCATGCCGGTACCAGCCGGGATGAGCTTGCCGATGATGACGTTCTCCTTCAGGCCCAGCAACGGGTCCGACTTGGCGTGGATCGCCGCGTCGGTCAGCACCCGGGTCGTCTCCTGGAACGACGCCGCGGACAGCCACGACTCGGTGGCCAGCGACGCCTTGGTGATGCCCATCAGGACCGGCCGGCCCGAGGCGGGCGTGCCGCCCTGCTCCACCACGCTGCGGTTGACGTTCTCGAACCGCGGCCGCTCCACCAGCTCGCCAGGGAGCAGGTCGGTGTCGCCGGACTCGAGCACGTTCACCCGCTTGAGCATCTGCCGGATGATGATCTCGATGTGCTTGTCGTGGATGGACACACCCTGCGACCGGTAGACCTCCTGGACCTCGTGGACCAGGTGCAGCTGCACCTCACGGGAGCCCAGGATCCTGAGCACCTCGTGCGGGTTGATCGCACCCTGGATCAGCTGCTGGCCGACGTGCACGTGGTCGCCGTCCGCCACCAGCAGCCTGGAGCGCATCGGCACCTGGTAGGCCATCTCCTCGCCGCCGTCGTCGGGGATCACGATGATCTTCCGGGTCTTCTCGGTCTCCTCGACCTTGACCCGGCCCTCGACCTCGCTGATCGGCGCCATGCCCTTGGGGATCCGGGCCTCGAAGAGCTCCTGGATCCGGGGCAGGCCGTGGGTGATGTCCAGCCCCGCCACACCGCCGGTGTGGAAGGTACGCATGGTCAGCTGGGTACCCGGCTCACCGATGGACTGCGCGGCCACGATGCCGACCGCCTCGCCCACGTCCACCCGCTTGCCGGTGGCCAGCGAGCGCCCGTAGCACTTGGCGCAGACACCGATCTTGGCCTCGCAGACCAGGACGCTGAACGTCCTGACCGAACTCACCCCGGCGTTGACCAGAAGATCGATCAGCGTCTCGCTGGTGTCCGTGTCCACCTCGGCGACGACCTGGCCGTCCACCTCGATAGCCTCGGCGATGGCCCGGCCGGTGCCGGTGTTCTCGATGTTGGGCAGCTTCCGCAGCGTCCCGTCCGGGCCCGGCTCGGCGATCTTCATCGCGAGCGACCGGTCCGTGCCGCAGTCCTCTTCCCGGACGATGACGTCCTGCGCCACGTCCACCAGGCGCCGGGTGAGGTACCCGGAGTCGGCGGTGCGCAGGGCGGTGTCGGCCAGGCCCTTGCGGGCACCGTGGGTCGAGATGAAGTACTCGACCACGGACAGGCCCTCGCGGAAGCTCGACTTGATCGGCCGCGGGATGGTCTCGCCCTTGGGGTTGGAGACCAGGCCGCGCATGCCGGCGATCTGCCGGACCTGCATCGGGTTACCACGGGCGCCGGAGTTGACCATCATCCACACCGAGTTGGTCTCGGGGAACGCGGCCTCCATGTCCTTGGCCACATCGCTGGTCGCGTGCGTCCAGATCTCGATGAGCTCCTGGCGGCGCTCGTCGTCGGTGATCAGGCCGCGCTCGTACTCACGCTGCACCTTGTCCGCGCGCTTCTCGTAGGCGTCGAGGATCTCCGCCTTGTTCGGCGGGGCGATGACGTCCTCGATGGCGATCGTGACACCGGCCCGGGTCGCCCAGTGGAACCCGGCGTCCTTGAGAGCGTCGAGCGCCGCGGCCACCTCGACCTTGGGGTAGGTCTCGGCCAGCTCGTTCACGATCGTGGACAGCTGCTTCTTGCTGACCTCGTAGTTCACGAACGGGAACGACGTGGGCAGGGTCTCGTTGAAGTAGCAGCGCCCGAGCGTGGTCTCCAGCCGGAACGGGGTGCCCGGCGACCAGCCCTCCGGCAGGGTGAAGCCGCGCGGTGGGGTGGCGTCGGCCAGCCGGATCTGGATCTTCGCCTGCAGGTCCAGCTCCCCCGTGTCGTAGGCCATGGTGGCCTCGGAAATCGAGCCGAAGATCCGGCCCTGGCCCGGCGCATCGTCGGCCGCCCGGGTCAGGCAGTAGATCCCGATCACCATGTCCTGGGTAGGCATGGTCACCGGCTTGCCGTCGGCCGGCTTGAGGATGTTGTTGGTGGACAGCATCAGGATCCGCGCCTCGGCCTGCGCCTCGGCGGACAGCGGCAGGTGCACCGCCATCTGGTCACCGTCGAAGTCCGCGTTGAACGCGGTGCAGACCAGCGGGTGGATCTGGATGGCCTTGCCCTCGACCAGCTGCGGCTCGAAGGCCTGGATGCCCAGCCGGTGCAGGGTCGGCGCCCGGTTCAGCAGGACCGGGTGCTCGGTGATGACCTCTTCCAGCACGTCCCAGACCACCGGGCGGGCGCGCTCCACCATCCGCTTGGCGGACTTGATGTTCTGCGCGTGGTTCAGGTCGACCAGCCGCTTCATCACGAACGGCTTGAACAGCTCGACCGCCATCTCCTTGGGCAGGCCGCACTGGTGCAGCTTGAGCTGCGGGCCCACCACGATGACGCTACGGCCGGAGTAGTCGACCCGCTTGCCCAGCAGGTTCTGCCGGAACCGGCCCTGCTTGCCCTTGAGCATGTCAGACAGCGACTTGAGCGGCCGGTTGCCCGGGCCGGTCACCGGACGTCCCCGGCGGCCGTTGTCGAACAGCGAGTCCACGGCCTCCTGGAGCATCCGCTTCTCGTTGTTCACGATGATCTCGGGCGCGCCCAGGTCGAGCAGCCGCTTGAGGCGGTTGTTCCGGTTGATGACCCGGCGGTAGAGGTCGTTCAGGTCGGACGTGGCGAACCGGCCACCGTCGAGCTGCACCATCGGGCGCAGGTCCGGCGGGATGACCGGGATGCAGTCCAGCACCATGCCCATCGGGCTGTTCCGGGTGGACAGGAACGCGGACACCACCTTGAGCCGCTTGAGCGCGCGCGCCTTGCGCTGGCCCTTGCCGCTGCGGATGGTCTCGCGCAGGCTGGCCGCCTCGTTCTCGAGGTCGAAGCTGGCCAGCCGCTCCTGGATGGCCTGGGCGCCCATGCCACCGCGGAAGTAGCGGCCGAAGCGGTCGCGCATCTCGCGGTACAGCAGCTCGTCGCCCTCCAGGTCCTGGACCTTGAGGTTCTTGAACCGGCTCCAGACTTCCTCGAGCCGGTCGATCTCACGCTGGGCCCGGTCGCGGATCTGGCGGCACTCACGGTCGCAGCTCTCGCGGAGCTTGCGGCGGGCGTCGCCCTTGGCCCCGGCCGCTTCCAGCTCGGCCAGGTCCTTCTCCAGCTTGCCCTGGCGGGACTCGATGTCGCTGTCGCGACGCTGCTCCAGCTGGCCGCGCTCCACCGAGATCTTGGCCTCGAGGGACGGCAGGTCACGCCCGCGGGCGTCCTCGTCCACGTACGTGATCATGTACGCGGCGAAGTAGATGACCTTCTCCAGGTCCTTGGGCGCCAGGTCGAGCAGGTAGCCGAGGCGGCTCGGCACACCCTTGAAGTACCAGATGTGCGTGACCGGCGCGGCGAGCTCGATGTGGCCCATCCGCTCCCGGCGCACCTTGGCCCGGGTGACCTCGACGCCACAGCGCTCACAGATGATGCCCTTGAACCGGACGCGCTTGTACTTGCCGCAGTAGCACTCCCAGTCGCGGGTCGGGCCGAAGATCTTCTCGCAGAAGAGCCCGTCCTTTTCCGGCTTCAGGGTGCGGTAGTTGATGGTTTCCGGCTTCTTGACTTCGCCATGGGACCACTGGCGGATGTCGTCAGCGGTGGCCAGGCCGATACGCAGGTCGTCGAAGAAGTTGACGTCAAGCACGTGTGTTATCCCCTGGGGTAGTTCGGATGAGGGTGCCCCTGGGCAACCCGGACGGTCAGGCCCGGGCTGCCCAGTGCGCTCTCACACCTCTTCAACGCTGCTCGGCTCACGCCGGGACAGGTCGATACCGAGTTCTTCCGCTGCGCGGAAGACATCCTCATCGGTGTCTCGCATCTCGATAGCGGCGCCGTCACTGGACAGCACCTCGACGTTGAGGCACAGCGACTGCATTTCCTTGATCAGGACCTTGAACGATTCCGGGATGCCGGGCTCCGGGATGTTCTCGCCCTTGACGATGGCCTCGTAGACCTTCACCCGGCCGAGCACGTCGTCGGACTTGATCGTGAGCAGTTCCTGCAGGGCGTAGGCGGCACCGTAGGCCTCGAGGGCCCACACCTCCATCTCCCCGAACCGCTGACCACCGAACTGTGCCTTACCGCCCAGCGGCTGCTGGGTGATCATCGAGTACGGCCCCGTGGACCGCGCGTGGATCTTGTCGTCCACGAGGTGGAGCAGCTTGAGGATGTAGATGTAGCCCACCGCGATGGGGTCCTTGAACGGCTCCCCGGTGCGCCCGTCGAACAGCCGCGCCTTGCCGCTGCTGCCGACCATCCGCTCCCCGTCCCGGTTCGGCAGGGTGCTGCCGAGCAGGCCGGTGATCTCCGTCTCGCTGGCGCCGTCAAACACCGGCGTGGCGACGGGCGTGCCCGCCTCTGCCTCGCCCGCGCTGATCGCGCGCAGCCGCTTCTTCCAGTCCTCGTCCTCGCCGTCGATCTCCCAGCCGGACTTGGCCACCCAGCCAAGGTGCGTCTCCAGCACCTGGCCGACGTTCATCCGGCCCGGGACGCCGAGCGGGTTCAGCACGATGTCCACCGCGGTCCCGTCCTCGAGGAACGGCATGTCCTCGATCGGCAGGATCTTGGCGATGACGCCCTTGTTCCCGTGGCGGCCCGCCAGCTTGTCACCGTCGGTGATCTTCCGCTTAGCGGCCACGTAGACGCGGACCAGCTCGTTCACGCCAGGCGGCAGCTCGTCGCCGTCCTCCCTGGTGAACACCCGGACGCCGATCACCTTGCCGGACTCGCCGTGCGGCACCTTGAGCGAGGTATCGCGGACTTCCCGCGCCTTCTCGCCGAAGATGGCCCGCAGCAGCCGCTCCTCCGGGGTCAGCTCGGTCTCCCCCTTCGGGGT